>Ga0326727_10003468_pt1 | contig 50298 bp, 44 predicted proteins | sample MB2enrmetagenome_FD_207643 | JGI IMG/M metagenome (GOLD analysis project Ga0326727, IMG submission 207643) | Lab enriched peat soil microbial communities from McLean, Ithaca, NY, United States - MB29MY | ecosystem: Environmental > Terrestrial > Soil > Wetlands > Peat | place: USA: New York... | reverse complement strand
CGCGAGTTTTGTCTGGAGCACGGCCACGACCCGGGCAACTGGAGCCGGCTCGAGCGGGAACGGCTCCTGCCGCCGCACGATGAGCCAACCCTGCGGACCTGGGCCAGACAACTCGGTCTCAAGCCCGACTCGGACGACTGGCTCAAATTCTTCGAGTATGCGGCCGTGGCGACCGGCCGCATCCCCGGTCATATTCTCCGGGACAAACGCCTTGCCGCCCAGCTACCCGCTTTCTTTCGCGTGCTCTCCGGCCAGAAACCTTCGCAGGAAGACACGGAGAGACTCCTGGCCATGATAGGCAACTCCATTGACAACCTGCTGCCGGCAGATACTTTAGCCAAGTGAGCGCGGCAGACATCATTGATCAAGTTCAGAAGCTCCCGCCGGCGCAAGTCTTCGAGCTTGGCCGTTGGCTCCGGGAATACGAAGCTGAGCTTTGGGACCAGCAGATCGAAGCCGACATCCGTTCCGGCAAACTCGACAAGCTCGGCCAGGAGGCCCTGGAAGAACTCCGCGCCGGAAAGACTCGCCCCTTTCCCGAGTGAACTCGCGGGTAACCAGCGCGTTCTGGTCCCGCTACAACGCCTTGTCACCCGAGGCCCGGCAACTGGCCGACAAAGCTTATCGCCTCTGGCGTGACAACCGCTGGCATCCATCGCTCCATTTCAAGAAGGTTGGCGGCTATTGGGTCGCTCGCATCAGCGAAGACTACCGAGCCGTCGGCATCGAATCCGCAGGCGCGGATCATGAGGAAAGGTCCTCCAACGGATTGGCGCACGGGCATCCCATCGCCTTGAAGTCCTTCGTGTTTCGGGTCGCAACAGCCGCGCCCGCCCGCAACGCGATGGCGGCAATCAAGCCATCGGCAAGGCTCGGTGTCCCCTTGCCAGTCCGGCGGGCCTCCCCGGCCATGCGTGCCGCCGCTTCGTAGTCCGCCACTTCGCAGGAGAGCGAAGCCAAACCCCGAATCCTGTTCCGGTAAAAGAGTTCCCCGCGCTGGCGCTTGGCGGCATCCCCAATGGCATAGACGCCCAGCAAAAACTCACCCCGTACGATGTCCGCCGTGGCCACTTCGTCCTGCGACTCCAGCCAGGGCAGAAATGCCGGGTTCTCCCGCTCCCCTTCGATCAGGACATCCGAATCAATGAGCCAACGCATGTTCTGACTCGCGGTCCAGCTTGCGGATTTGGTCCTCGATTGCGTCCGCAGCCTGCCGGTCCAGTTTCCCAGCCTTGTGGGATCGGAACAGGTCCGCCGCCTTGCGTCCGCTCATGAACATCGAGTCGGGCACCAGGCGCGCAATGGGCCTGCCGTGCTTACATACCACCACGGTCTCGCCGTGTTCGACCTTTCCCAGGTAACTGCTGAACGCTCGCGCCATGGCTGTGGCTGTCACTTCAATCATGCCCCCAAAGTACGCATTTTATGTATTTCGGCAAGCCCTTTCCCGCCGCGTCTTGAGACACGAATTCCACGATTGGGCACGGCTGGGATAGATTCGGCCGACGCTGTGCACGGACTCAAGCCGCTGCAAGGCCCCGCCCAGCGTGCTTCGGCACGGTTTCGGCCTGCTCGCGGCTGACGCCGGCAAACCAGGCAAGAAAGCCGGGACCCCAAAAGCATGGCATCAGGCGCAGCTAATCCGCCTCCGGACGTAGTTTAAATGATATTCGTCCGTCTCCCATGAACGGCGCAGCCGTTTCATCTCCATCCGCCCCACAACATACGCCATCTGCCGCTCGTCCAGCACGGTCTGCCGGCGCTGTTGAACGAACCCAAGCAACTTGTTCAAATGGATCACGTGCGGCCCCAGCTCGGTCTTGAACTCAGCGTCGCCGGTGTCCGGGGAGTTCGTCGGCGTGGTCGGCCCAGAACTTCTCGGCGGCGCGATGGGCCAGGCGGCGGGCGAGCATGAGGGTGACTTTGGCTGTCTCGACCGCGTTCTCGTTTACGTCTATGCCGAAGAAGCTTTTGGGCGAGATGCCGGAGGCGAGGCCGACTTTGGCGAACTGGCGTTTGTCCAGGGCGAAGAGGCGCAGGAGGAGGCGCCGCCGCGGCATTCGTCCAGCAGATGGGTGAAGATGTCCTGCGGCAACAGGCCGATGTCCTCAGCGAACATGGCCACCACGCACTGGAGGATGAAACGGCGGGCGCGGACGCGGTCCTCGCCGCGCGCGACCAGCGAGTTGAAGGCGCGGGGGAACAGGAAATTGAGCGCGGCGTGGCGTTCGGGCAGGTCGGCCAGTGCGACCTTGTCCATCGGCTCATTGAGCTGGGTGTTGAAATCGTAAAAGCAGGTGGAAGAGAAAGGTCTGGGCTTCGCTCTTTTCGTCGCCCTTGAGTTTGGCGGCGAATGTGGCGAAATCGCGCAGGCCCTTTTCGAGCGAGGTTACGGGGTGGTTGAGGGTTGAGAGTTGAGGGTTGAGGGTTGAGGGTGAATAGGCGCCCATTGGGAGAGAATGGCAAAACGAAGTGCGGCGGGCAAGCGAGTTTGGCGCAGGAGCGTGCAATGGGGCGCATCTGGTCAGCACCACCGGCCCCGAGCGGGCGGTCCCGTGCGAATCAGCCCGCCTCTGCTCCTGCCGCTGCTCTCCGTAGTCTCTCCGTAGCCCCTCCCGATACACACCGTAGGTTGAACTTCAACCTACGGTGTGTATCGGGAGGGGCTACGGCGTGTATAGGGAGAGACCGCGGCGCGGTGCCGGGAGGGTGGTGGTGGGACAAGTGCCTTGGGCCAACCATCCAAGCCCCGCGAGGGTTGCGAATCGCATTGCCTTTGCCTGGCTGGTGGGGCATTACGGGCTCCATGCTCCAGCGATTCAGCCTCCTTGCTCTCAGCTTGATGGCCGGCGCTGCCATCGCCGCCGGTGAGGTCAATCCTGCCCTCCTCGACCTGAACAAAGCCGCGTTCTTCTACGGGCGCGAGTATTTCATCCTGCGCAGCGGGCGGGCGCAAATGCTCTTGCAAGCGGACCGGGCAGACCTTGGACCCGCCTTTACGTGGATGCTCTTTGACGCCCAGGACGCCCGGCAGAGCGCGCGCAAGGAGCGGGCCTTCAACTTCGTGCCGGGAGAGGGTTTTGGCGCCAGCGCGCTCGAGGTCGTGCTGGGCGGGTTTCCGTTCACGGCTCTCGGCCACCGCACGGAAACTCGCTGGGTGGTGGCGGATGGCATCCCTGCGGTCGAGGCTGTCTGGTGGGCGGGCGGGGTGCGAGTGACGGAGCACATCAGCGCGCTTGGCGACGCAGGCACGTTCCGCCGCCAGGTTCGGCTGGAAGGCGCACACTTGGCGGGCGAGGAAGCGGTGCTGGTGCGGCTTCGGCTGCCACAGGTCGGGCTGCGGCAGGAGGGGAACATGCTGCTGTCCGAAAAGGGCGGGGCGTGCCTGGCCCTCGCGCCGGCGGATGCGAGCCCGGTCAGGGTGGACTTGACCAATGGGCTGCTTGAAATCGGCCCGGTGGTCATCAGGCCTGGTAAGAATACAGCGGTGGACACGCTGTTGGTGGTGCAGGTGCCCACCGGCCCAGGCACCCAACTGGTCGCCGAGGCCAACCAGCTCGCGGGCTCACAGATGGCCCAGACGGTGAAAGACACCGCCCGATCCTGGGCCGCGGTTTCGTCCATCTCGACGCGGGACCGCACGGTGCAGGAGTTGTTCGACAAGGCGCGCTTCGGGTTGGCGGGCATGATCGCCTCCGACGGCACTATGGATGCAGGCATCCTCGAATATGGCGCCCAATGGGTGCGGGACAGCTCGAACACCGCCCTGGGCGCGCTGCACGCCGGGCAGTTCGAGGCAGCGAGCAACGTGCTCCAGCGCATTCTGACGAAGATGGTCAGCCAGGACGGCGTGACCATGATCGCCGAGACTTTCGACACGCCCGACCGCGAGCAGTTCGACCAAGGGGGCGAACTCCTGCACCTGCTCCGCTGCTACCGGGATTGGACGGGTGATGATTCGCTAGTCCGGCAGCACCGCGACTTGATTATCAAGGTCGTGGAGCGCCCGCTCCAGCCGCAATTCCGCGATCAGACCGGCATGGTCCATAATCGGCGCGAGTTCTGGGAACGCGCTTTCGAGGATGGCTATGAACTGGCCTACCAAACGTATGTCATCCTCGCGCTGCGGGAAGCGGCGGAGCTGGCGCCTGCGTTGGGTGCTGAGGATCGAGCGGCGCGGTGGCTCGCGGAGGCCGACGGTATCCAGCACGCGATGCTCTCACACCCGGACCGGACGCTGGTGCGCAATGGACGCCTCGTCAAGCGCCGCAACGTGACGGGGGCCGTGGCGGATGACACCGCTGGGTTCCCGGGCTTCGCGCCCGATGTGCCGGAGAAGACCGAGCACGCCCACCGCCTGATGCCGGACGCCTCGATGGCGCTGCCCATCGCCCTGGGCGTTGTGCCTGCCCGCAGCGAACTGGCTCGCCGCACGCTGGAAGACCTCGACGGGCTCTGGAACACCCGATGGTCCGACGGTGGCTACGACCGCTATCATACCAGCGGCCAGCCCGACCAGCCCGGGCCCTGGCCGTTTGCGACGACCTTCATCCTGCGCGCCGAGCACGACGCCGGGAACTTCGACCGCAGCCGCCGCGCACTTGAATGGCTTAACACCTGCCCGGGTGGCCGGGCTGGCCTATGGTTCGAGGAGATTCCCTCCACGCGAGCGCAAAGCCCTTTCTGCGGCCTGATTCCCTGGACCTCGGGCGAGCTCGCTTTATTCGTAGTGCGGCATTACCTGGGAGTGGGTTTTGAGCATGGCGCGCTTGCCATCCGGCCCGCGCTTTATCCTGGCAGCCCGCCCGTCCAGGCGGACTTGCGCTATCGGCAAGGCCGGCTGCGTCTGGAAATCAACGGCAGCGGCGCGATCAAGAGCGCGCGCGTCAATGGCCGCAAGCTTAAGCCGGGCAAGGACGGCGTTTTGCGCCTGCCTGCCGATTTCGCGGGGGGAATCGTGGCTATTGAAGCGGGGGGCAAATGATGGGCCTGGGAGGGAAGCTGTTGGTGGCGGGGATCGAAAACCGTATCAGGTAGCAGGGCTTGCGCCGTCGGCTTGGCAATGCGGACAGTAATAGGTGCTGCGTGCCGCTTGCACTTGCCGCTTGATGGGCGTGCCGCAAGTAACGCAAGGGCGCCCCGCGCGGTCGTACACCCGCAGGCGTTCCTCGTAATAATCCGGCGCGCCCGGCGCGCGACCGAAGTAGAACAGGCCGTCGCGGTCTCCGGCGCCCGCGTAATTGAGCGGAACGGTGGTGCCGCATCGAATCGCCTCGCGGAGGACAGCTCGGATGGAGCGCCACAGCCGGGCGGCTTGCGCTGAGGTGAGATCGCGCGCCGGGAGTGTTGGGGCCAGGCGCGCGCGGAAGAGCGCTTCGCTGGCGTAGATGTTGCCTACCCCGGCGACGAGCGACTGGTCGAGCAGTTTGACCTTGATCGGTTGCCGGGACCCGCGCAGCGCGCGCACGAAGGCCGCCACGGTGAAAGCCACGCCAAGCGGCTCCGGCCCCAGTCTCGCTATGGCGCCGCAGTCCAGCGTGAGCCTTCCGAAGTAACGCGTATCCTCGAACACAAACTTGGTTCGGCCCAGTTCCATCACGACCGCGGCGTGCTTGGGCAACGGTGCCTTCGCCGCCAGCAGATACATGCGCCCGGTCATGCCTAGGTGGCCCAGTATGCAAAGCGGGCGAGCCGTGCGGGGGGTATGCAGATCGAATACCAGATACTTGCCGCGACGGGACACGCCGGCGAAGGACGCGCCACGGACTGAGCGCGCAAAGGTGCGCGCGGAGGCGGGCGCGATCACCTTGGGGCGGCGCACATCAACGGCCCGGATCGTCCTGCCGCGCAATAACGGGCGGAGGTGACGCACCAGCACTTCAACTTCGGGTAGCTCAGGCATCAGGCAAGCCTACCCGGCGAGGGGAGGTTGCAAAAGCAAATCGAACGTGCCGCCCGCATCCCGGAGAGGTGTGTTGGATATGGTCCGGAGGTCCGGGGTCCCCGCTCCACGTACCTCTAATCCCTCAATCCCGGCTGGAGCAACTCCAGCACTTCCTGATCGGTAGTCTGGGAGAACAGCTCGTAGTAGCGGCCCACAGCCTCGAAGTCCGGGTCAACCCAGAGCACTTGCACGTCGTCAGCGACCCGCGCAAGTCGCTCGGCGGCGTTGGTGGAAGCGACCGGCGCGGCAACGACGATCTTACCGGCATGTTGCTTTCTCACCGACAGGACCGCGGCCTCAGTCGTCGCGCCCGTCGCCAGACCATCGTCCACGAGCAGCACCAGCTTGCCAGCGAGCTTGGGGCCGCCCTCGGGATGGAATCTTGCCTGGTAACCCCGCAATCGCTCCTTCTCCTCCTCAATGACCTCATCCAATTCAGCACGGACAGCAGGGTTGTGCCCGAGCGCGCTCTCATCCAGGAGGGTGACGCCGTGCTCGGCGAGGGCGCCGACGGCAAATTCGCGTTGGAAGGGATGCCCGATCTTGCGGACGATGAGGACATCGAGCGGGAGGTGCAACGCGCGGGCGACTTCCGCCGCGACTACCACGCCGCCGCGCGGCAAGCCCAGCACTAGCTCGGCTGCGATTCCCTTTTGCCGGAGGTATTCACCCAGCCTCCGCCCCGCATCTACGCGTGAGGCGAATACCATCATGTGGCAGCTCAGCCGGTAACGAGCGTCCCGACCTTCTCGCCCATGACCACACGCCTCAGGTTATGCGGACGGAAGAAATCAAACACGATGATCGGCATCTTGTTATCCATGCAGAGCGAGAAAGCGGTCGAATCCATCACCTTGAGCTGCTTCTGCAAGGCCTCGGAATAGCTGATTTGCGAATAGCGCCGGGCTGAGGTGTTCTTCTTGGGGTCGCTGTCGTAAATGCCGTCCACCTTGGTGGCCTTGAGGACGACTTCGGCGCCGATCTCGTTGGCGCGCAGGGCGGCCGCCGTATCGGTGGAGAAGTAGGGATTGCCGGTGCCGCCGCCGAAGATGACCACGCGGCCTTTCTCCAAGTGCCGCACCGCCCGCCGGCGGATGAACGCTTCGGCGATTTGAGCCATAGTGATGGCGCTTTGCACGCGGGTCGCGACGCCGAGCTTCTCCAGCGCGTCCTGCAGCGCGAGGGCGTTGATGATCGTGGCGAGCATGCCCATGTAATCGCCAGTGGCGCGCTCGATGCCGCGCTCGCTGCCGCTCAGCCCGCGAAAGATATTTCCGCCGCCCACCACCACGACGATTTGCACGCCCAGGTCGCGCACCTCAAGGATTTGCTCGGCCATATCCCGCACCGACTGCGGAGAGATGCCCACGCGCGTTTCGCCGCCGAGGGCTTCACCGCTCAGTTTCAAGAGAATCCTGCTGTATTTAGGGCGTTGTGTCTTTTTCATGGCGGCCATCCGCGTTGTGATCGGCGGTCCTGCAAACCCTTTTAACAGGCGTGGGGCTAAAGGTCAAATCAAAGGCACGGGAATGGACCGCCACCACAGCGCGAGGCGGGCAATGCCAACCGATGATTGCGCGGCTCGGTCAGTTCGTTTAACCTCGGGCTATGACGTTTTGGGTCGGCCTTTCTCGTGGGGCACTGCTCCTCCTTGCCAGTCTCGCGCTGGGAGGCTGCCTGCGCTCGGCGCCGAACCAGTCGGACGAGGAGAAGGAGTCGCATTTCCTGCTGGGCAGAAGCCGCGTGAGCGCGATGGATTACCCGGGGGCGATCGAGTCGTTCGGAAAGGCGCTGGAGGTGAACCCGCGGTCCGGAGCAGCCCATTTTGAACTGGCATGCCTGCTCGAGAAGCGAGAGTCTGATCCGGCTGCCGCAATCTACCACTACCAGGAATATCTCAAGCTCCGCCCTAAAGCCGAGAATGCCGACACCATAAACCAACATATCCTGGCCCTGAAACAGGAGTTGGCCAAGACCGTGTCGCTTGGGCCGGTCTCGGAGCGGCAGCAACGGGAGTTCGAACGCCTGGCGGAGGAGAACCGCCGTTTGACTGAGGAGGTCGAGAAATGGCGCGCCTATGCGCTCCGCCTCCAGGCACTGACGAATCAAACGGTCGCTGGCGCGCCGGTGCCGCGCGCGGCCAAACCAGCGGCTGCCAACCCGCCACCGGCGAGCTTTGCGCTGCAAGCCTCGGCCTCCGGCGGTTCGGCCCCCAGCGCGACCATGGCCTTGCAGCAAACACACACGGTCAAGGCCGGGGAAACGGCGGCGACCATCGCCCGGAAATACGGCGTGCGGCTGGAAAGCCTCCACGCGGCAAATCCCAGGCTCGACCTGCGGCGAATACATGCCGGTCAGACCATCAACATCCCGGCGGCGAGCCTCTGAACCGCGGTGAAGGCGCCTGCCGACATCCTTGCAAACTGCCCCGAAAAAGATTGAACAAACCTGCGCTCCGGCGGTCTATGCTCTAAGCTTTTTGTCTGGGCGAGACGTCGGGTGTGGCAATGGTCGCGAGAATCATCTGACACGGCGGACAGGGCTCCCGAAAAAGCGATGCGTTGGGTGTGGCGGCGAGCAGCGGTTATCCTGTTGCGATATACAAACCCGATGGTGTGCATTTTGCGGCGTACCTCTCACAAAAAAAAGTTGAAGATTAATTTGACAGCAGGGGCGCTTTTTCGGTAAATGGCTTCAGATTTGAACGTGTTGGCGTTTCCGCAGTAGTTTAAAACAAGCGAATTGCTATCTATGAAAAGAATCGTTGCCTCTGTCGGTATGATCGCGCTTGGCGCGACGAGTGTTCAGGCTCTGGACTCGGGTATGGTCTCCGATAACGGAAGGTTTTGGAGCGTCTCTGCTACTCTCCGAGGCTTTTACGATGATAACATAAACACCCTTCCGAACAATGCCACGCTGCCTCCGGGCTATTCCCGCGAGAGCACGGGGTGGGAGGTCAGCCCGGCGATATTCCTGAGCTTTCCGCTCGACCAAACCTCGATCGGCCTGAGCTACGTGTACGACTTCAAGTATTACGATAACAAACCGCTATACCAGGACCAGTATTACGACATGACCCACGTGTTCAACTTCGCGGTGAATCATGCGTTCAGCGAACGGTACCAAGTCAGCGTAAAGGATTCTTTCACGGTCGGTCAGGAACCCGACATGCTGCGAGCGGGCAACACATTCAACACCTTCCAACGCATTCCGGGTAACAACCTGCGGAATTATGGTGTGATCGACTTCTCTGCGCAGCTCACCCCATTATTTGGACTGGAGATTGGCTATGCCAATACGCTGTTTAACTACGCGGACAACGAGATTTTCGTGGACTCCCTGGGTAACATTTCCGCGAGCAATGCCGGGCTTCTGAATACGATGGACCAGACGATCCATTTGGATGGGCGCTTCCAAATCCAGCCCCAAACGATCGGGGTAATCGGCTACCAGTTTCGGATGATGGATTACACGGCCAATCAGCCGATCGCGGGCAATATTTTCGTGCCGTCGTCCTTCATCATGTCCGATATTCGGAATATGGACGCCAACTACGTGTACGCCGGGCTCGACCATAACTTCCGGCCGGATTTGACGGGTTCGTTCCGGGTAGGGGCGGCGTACGACGATTACGTTAACAACACCACTCAGAACAACTGGGCACCCTATGCCTTGGTCAGCCTCAGATACACGTACAACCCCGGGAGCTACGTGGAAGCGGGATTCACGTATGATTTCACCTCCGGCAGCTACTTCAGTGCGACCACTCTCAATAACAACTACACGATGGGCGCCTATGCCTCCAGCCTGTACGGCTCGCTGCATCACCAGATCACCGGCAAGCTGGCTGGTACACTCATGGTGCAGTATCAGAACGACCTGTATTACGGTGGCGCGATAAATAACGAGAGCCAGAACTACTTCCTCATTTATCTCGGATTGAATTATCAATTCAACCCATACTTTTCGGCTGAGGTCGGTTACGATTATGACAACGTCTGGGGGAGTGGCAGCCTTGCTCTCCAGAATTACGACCGTAACCGGGTTTACATCGGTGTCACTGCTAGTTATTAATCAAGTTTGAAATAATTGACGGGGGGCTGGGCTTCAGCACCGGCTCCCCTTTTTGTTTGATCTATGGACCCATTGAAAGTATCGCCCACCCAGGAAACGAAACTGCATTTCCTGGATTATTGGCGCATCATCCGGCTTCGCAAGACTGTCATTCTGGCCGTTTTCCTGCTCGTGGTCATTACCGCCACGTTGGTAACATTCATTCTGCCTGAGTCTTACTCCAGCACCACGCGCATCAAGATCGAGCGCGACCAGTCGGATGTCAGTGGCTTCAACGAACGCGCCGGAATGGGGCTCGGCTACGACCCTTACTTCATCCAGACGGAGTTTGAGTTGATCCAGTCCGAAGTCATTTTGGGCAAAGTCATCGAGGACCTCGACCTGAACAAGGAATGGGGCAGGAAGTACGCAGGCGGTGATCGCCTCAAGACCACGGAGACGATGCAGATGCTCAAGAGCAAGCTGGACCTCCGCCCCGTGCGTAATACCAGCCTGATTGAGATCCGCGTCTTCAGCGAGAAGCCTGACGAAGCCGCCACCATTGCCAACAAGGTTGCTGAAGTTTACACGAAGCACCGGCAGGATCAGCGCAAGCAACTGAGTCAGGGCGGCATCAAAGCCCTGGAAGAGCGGTTCCAGGCGCAGGAAGAGAAAGCTCGCATCGCGCAGACGAACGTGGACCGACTGCGCAAGGAGCTGAACATCGCGGATGCGATGGCAGCCGGAGATGCCCCTTCGCCTTTGATGACCGCGGATACGCTGCGCAAGCTCGAGGGCATGCGCATCGAGAATCACGAGCAGTTCATCCTCCAGCAGACCCTGCTGAATCAACTGAAGGAAGTGCAGAAGGAGTCTGGCCTCGAAGGATTGGCGCAGGTCATCCCCACTGCGACCGGGGATACCCTCCTCAGCACGCTGCTCGAACAGCAGGTAACAGCTGATCAGAGATTGGTGGCGGTGGAGAAGGAGTACGGGCCGGAGCACGCGGAGGTCCTCAAATGCAAAGCCAGCGTGGACGATTTGCGCAATAAAATCACAAACCGGGTGGATGGGGTAATGAAGGCCCTGGACGCCAAGGTAACTGCGGTGAAAAGGAGTCTCGATGACTTGGAAACCGAGGTCGGAAAGGCCAAGACCAATGACATTCTGACAGCCGCCCAAAGCCGGCCTTACTTCGATGCCAAGCGGGATCTGGATGAAGTGCTGCATTTCCGCCAGATACTCGACATGAAGATTGCCAGCGAGCAGATTGATGTGGCCCTGCCCAAGACCATGATGGTGGAGATCGTGGACACGGCTAAACCTGGAACCCACCCCGTGCGGCCGAATAAGCCGTTGAACATCGCTTTGGGTATCATCATCGGGTTGGTAGTCGGTATCGGCCTCGCCTTCTTCATCGAGTATCTCGATACCAGCGTAAAGACAATTGATGATGTGGAACGCTCGCTCCAAAGCCCTGTCCTGGGCGTGATTCCGCAGAATGTTGGCTTGTTGATTGATGAGGGAACCGAAAGCCCGCACGCAGAGGCGTACCGTGTCCTTCGCACCAATCTCCTGTTCTCGCGAAAGGATGACAAGCTAAACACCGTGGCCATCGTCAGCGCGGGCGCGGGCGAAGGCAAATCCACGACGGTCTTCAACTTGGCCTCTGTATTCGCCCAGAGCGGGCAGCGCGTACTGATGGTGGATTCCGACCTGCGCCGCCCGACGTTGCATAAGATGCTGAAGATAACCAACAGCGTCGGGCTTACGAATTACTTGCTGAAGCAAAACACCCTGGAAGAGGTTATTCAAACCACCAGCCTGCCTACGATGGACTTCATGGCCAGCGGCAAATTGCCCAGCAGTTCTCTCGGCATCCTGAGTTCCGCCCAAATGAAGGACCTGATCGGCGAATTAAAGCAGCGCTATGACTTTGTCTTCTTCGATTCACCTCCCATTATGGGCGTGAGCGACGCCTCGATTCTGGCGAGTGAGGTGGATATGACCATGCAGATCATCCAGTACCGCCGCTATCCGCAGCCAATGAACATCCGCGCCAAGCAGTTGATCGAAAAGGTTGGCGGCAATCTCGTCGGGATTGTGCTGAACAACATCAACATGTCACAGGACGAAAGCTACTATTACTACAGCGGGTACTACCACGATTACTACTACCGCAGCGAGGAAACCGAGCCGGTCAAGCGTTCGGGCCCGGACGGTAAGTCAGAGGACCAAACAAAATTGGATATTCAGAAGAAGTATTAACAGGGACCTGTGCCGAAATGAGCATGATCAAACTTTGCAGGCATGTAGGCCGTTCGGCCTTAGTTTGTGGATTGTTGGCCGTGGGATTCGTCCTGGCGGGGTGTCACAGCCCTTCACCTAAAAGCGGCAGCGCTGACCGGCCTGGCGCAGCGACCACACCGCTCGGCAGCGCCGAAAACGAGGTGTTCCATGAGGGGCAGGCGGTGACCGTTGTCTTTACGGACATGCCCACGCCCATCGCGCCCTATGAGGTGAAGATTAAAGAAGATGGCACCGTCACGCTCATGCAGAACGAGGTATTCACGTTTGCCGGCAAGACCCGGGGCGCCCTGGAAAAGGAAATCCGGGAGCGCTACGTGCCCCGCTTCTACAAGTTCATGACCGTCACGATCAAATGGGAGACAGCAACTCTCTTTTATTACGTGGACGGCGAAGTTAAAATGCCCGCCAGGCAGACTTACATCGAGCGCACAACGGTGCTGAAAGCGATTGCCTCGGCCAGCGGCTTCACTGATTTCGCCAAAAAGTCGGCCGTGATCCTAACCCGCCTGGATGGACGCAAGTACACCATCAACTGCAAGAAGGCCAGGGTACATCCCGAACTCGACCTGGAAGTTTATCCCGGCGACAAGATCTACGTCCCCCGCAAGCTCTGGTAATGGTCCAGCTTAAGGTCCTGTCTGGAAGAAAGGCGGGTACGGCGTGGGTGGCTCGGCGGTTCCCGGTGCGGATCGGGCGTTCAGCCAAGGCAGATCTGCAATCGGACGAAAGCGGCGTCTGGGATCAGCACCTCCAACTCGACTTCGATCCCGCCGCAGGGCTACTCCTCAGCGCTCAACCTGACGCATTAACTACAGTTAATGGCCAACCCGTTCAGCAAGTGGTCCTGCGCAACGGCGACACCATCAGCGCCGGTTCGCTGAAGCTGCAGTTCTGGCTCAGCGAGACCCGCCAGCGGGGGCTGCGCTTCCGCGAGGGACTCACGTGGGCGGCGATCGCCGTGATCTCCCTCGGCCAGGTTGCCATTGTCTATTGGCTCGTTCGCTGACTGAGGCACCCCATTAATGCCGGAAGTGCCTCACCCCGGCAAACGCCATCGCCACGTGGCGTTCGTCGGCAGCGGTAATTACTTCAGCGTCTCGGACCGAGCCGCCCGGCTGAATCGCCGCGGTCGCGCCCGCTTCTGCGGCGGCAATTAGCCCATCGGCGAACGGGAAGAATGCATCGCTGCAAACCACGCTCCCCTTCAGCGAAAGTCCAGCCTCGCCCGCCTTCCAAATGGCAATCCGGCTCGCATCCACGCGGCTCATTTGGCCCGCGCCGATGCCGAGTGTCCGGTCGGCGGCAGCGTACACAATCGCGTTGGACTTCACGTGCTTGACCACCCGCCAGCCGAATAGCATAGCCCTGAGCTCCGTGGCGGTGGGCTGGCGCCTGGTAACGATCTTCAGCTCCCCGGCCGCCGTTGTCTGCAGGTCCCGCTCTTGCCACAGGAACGATTCAGCGCCAACGCTGCGCATGTCCCACGCGGGTGCGGCGAGCGGTGACTTCAGCGTCTTTAGCAAGCGCAGATTCTTCTTCTTGCGCAGCAACTCCAGCGCCTGAGGGCTGAACTCGGGCGCGACGATCACCTCGCTGAACACCTCCGAGATGGCTTGCGCGCAGGGTAGATCGAGGGCGCGGCTCACCGCGATGATTCCGCCAAAGGGAGCCTGCCGATCGGTCGCAAATGCTTTGTCCCACGCGTCCCGCAGATTCTCGCCCTGTCCGACGCCGCAAGGGTTAGTGTGCTTGAGAATGGCCAGCGTCGGCGGGTCATCCGCGAACTCCGCCATCAATGCCGCCGCTGCCGTCAGGTCCAAAATGTTGTTATACGAGAGTTCCTTGCCATGCAGTTGTTGGAAGTATTCGTGAAACCGGCCATAGAGCGCTGCTCTTTGGTGCGGGTTTTCGCCATAGCGGAGAGGCTGCGCCAGCGGGGAGTGGACGTGTAAAGAGGCTGGCAGGGCTTCGGGCGAAGTCGTCCGAAACGTCTGGTCCAGGTGGCTGGCGATAGCGGCGTCGTAGGCCGCCGTCCGGGCGAAGACTTTCGCCGCCAGACTGCGTCGGAACTCCAGTGTAGTGTACCCGGCTTCCTTAATCTGCCTGGCTACGGCGTCGTAATCCGCCGGGTCCACGACTACCGTAACGCTCTCGTGATTCTTTGCCGCGCTGCGCAGCATCGAAGGACCGCCGATGTCAATGTTCTCGATGGCATCGTGCAAGCTCGCGCCGGGCCGCGCCACCGTCTGCTCGAACGGATATAGATTCACGACTACAAGGTCAATCGGCTCGATGCCATGCGCCCGGGCGGCTGCCTCGTGGCTCTCGTTCCCGCGCAGGTAGAGCAGGCCCCCGTGGACTTTCGGGTGCAGCGTTTTCACGCGGCCATCCAGCAATTCGGGGAACCCAGTGAAGGCGCTCAGGTCTGTTACCTTCAGCCCGGCCTCGCGCAGCGTTCGCGCGGTGCCCCCGGTGGAAATCAGTTCCACGCCCGCCTCGGCCAATGTCCGGGCGAGAGGAATGAGGCCGGTCTTATCCGAAACCGAAAGCAGCGCGCGTCGAATGGGTTCCATATCGGGATGTTACATTCCTCCAGAGCTGCGGCGCGGGTCAACGTCTATTTTGTTCGTTTCTGCCCACAGCGTGCGCCTCAAGCAAGGCTGGGTTGTGGAAAACCAACGAAAAACCCGCCCCACGTTGAGCGCGGGACGGGAACCCCTGAACCAACCAACCTAACCACAGTAGTTGAGACACCGTTCGCCCCAAAACGTTTGAACTGCGCACAAGAAAAAAGTCCCCGGTGGGAGCAGCATGCATCGGTACCCGCCGCAAAGGGCGGCATCTTGTAGGCCGGGTTAACTCTCCGGCGTAAAGAACGGTCTCTTCATCGAGCAGCATTCGCGCAACTCTACGGGCAGGGGAGACGCGTCGCGCAGATCAGGCGAACGCTTATGACTACTTGGCTTTGACGTCGTAGCAGAGCAGCACGTCCTGGTCCCGAAGATACAGCTTGCCGCCGAAAATGACGGGGTGCGGCCAGGCCTTCTCCTGGCTGCGGCTGGGTTGCTCAAAGCGCCCGCGTTCATGATACCCGTCGGAGGAGGCGTCAATGAGCGCCACCGTGCCTTTGTCCTCGCCGCGCAAATAGAAGTGGCCGTCGGCATAACCAATCGAGCCTTTGCCGAGCTTCTCCTTCTCCTCCCATTTGGCCTCGCCGCTCTTGAAGTCCTGGCACGTCCAGCCTTTGCCCTCCGAGTAGCCGTAAACAACGTCGCCGACCTTGATTACACCGCCGTGATGGTTGGCCATGACCTTGTTCGCATAGACCTCCTCGGCAGTGAACTTGCCACCCGCCGCAGTGATTTTGAAGAGGTTGCAGCCTACTCCGTAGCCTGAAGTCACGTAAACGAAGCCGTCGCTGTAGATCGGTGTCGGGATGACTGCAACCCGGCCTGGGCGTGGTGCGCGCCACAGCACCCTGCCGTCCGCCGCGGCTAAGCCCACGACGCTTTCTGCGGTCAACTGGATGTATTGCCGCACGCCGCCGATCTCCGCAATGATCAGCGAGGAGTAATGGGGAGAATCCGTAAAGCCCTTGCTGCGCCAGAGCAGCGCGCCGGTCTTCTTGTCCAGCGCGACTATTGATCCCTCCGAGCCGCCGGGAGTGATGACCACCTTGTCGGCGTCAATGATCGGGGATTCGGAATACCCCCAGCTTGGGCGCTTTCCGCCGAAGTCTTTGGTGTAGTCTTTGCGCCAAAGCTCCTTGCCTGTGCCCGCGTCCAGGCCGACCAGCTCGCCCCATTGCCCGAGTGCGACCAACAGGTTCCCGGCCACGGTTGGCGTGCTCCGCGGCCCCTCGAAAGCAGGCATGCCGGGAGCGCCGGTTTTGCCGAGCTTCGCGGTCCAGAGCGGTTTGCCGTCGGCGGCGTTCAGCGCGATGACGAGACTCGAGTCGCTGTTCTCGCCGATGGTGTAGATGCGGTTGCCAACGATGGAAACCGACGAATAGCCGGCGCCCAAACCCGTCGCCTTCCACACCAGGGGCGGACCGCCGGGCGGCAACTGCTTCAGCAAGCCGGTGTCGGGGGAGATGTCATCGCGGTTAGGACCGCGGAACTGCGGCCAATCGGCTTGTGCCGCCAGGACAGCAAAGGCCAGGAAGAGCAGAAGACATGCACCGAAGGCGCAGCGTCCGACGTATTTCGCTAAGATAGCCATAGAATGCGGCCGGAATCGTGTCAAACGGCAGGCGGAATTGCAAATCGAATGGCATCGCTCTCCCTGGCTGGTTTCCGCCGCCGGGCCCCTCCGTACTCTAATATTGAATTCTCACGGCTCAGGCCGCAGTTCCTGCACGCGGATATTCCTGAAGTCGAACGCTTTGTTTTCCGCCTGGATGCCGATGTATCCCGCATCGGCGTCCAGTTTGTCGAATTCCCAGGCGCGCTCGCCATCTACGTCGAGCGTGATCTTTCGGCCGCGGACTTCCATACGGAACTTCACCCATTTGTTCAATGGCATGGGTGGCGTCTCCGCGGGCACGACGGTCTTGTAGCCTCTGACGAGGCTCCCCAGCGCGCCGCGGTTGAGGTTGACCTGCCAGACATCATTGGGCCACGGTTTGCCCTCCAGCCCGGCGCGGACGAAGAAGCCGCTGTCGTATTGCGGCACCAGGGCGCGCCAATCCGCCTCCAGGACAAAGTTGGTATACTGCCTTTCGGTGCGGAGCCAGCCCATGCCGCTCACCAGCCGGAGGTTGCCATTCGTGACCACGAAGCTGGCCTCGTTCACTGGCGTCCAGCCTGTCAAGTCCTTGCCGTTGAACAACGATTCCCAGCGCGCTTCGGCCGTCTTACCGGCGCTCGAAGAGGATTGGCTGAACGCCGTGCCGGCCAGGAGGAGGGCAGGGATGATGCTCAATGCCATTGGTTTCATGAGGCGTAAGCCTAACGCGATCACTCCGTGGCGTCACCTTGAATCGCCCGCCAAGGATGCGCGCGCCCGTTCGTTAGCAGCCGCCGGCCATCGGGTCATTCCCCCCGAACCGCTTTACATGGCCACAGCGCCTCCGTATGTTTTTCCGGGTGAACGAGGAACGGCAGGCTCAACAACGTCCTGGCGGCGGGCCGAAGCGCGATGCTCGAAGCGGAGCGAAGCGATGAATTGGGCCAGGCTGAGGCACTTTCCCTGGTTGGACACTCGGGCGCGGTTCGTCGCCGCCGCCCCCGCCGCCGGCGCCCTGCTGGATATGGGCTCCTCAGATGGGGAAACGCTGCGACATATCGCCGAACTGCGTCCGGACTTGCGCCTGTATGCCGCCGACAAGGCAGGCCAGCCGGCACAGTATCCAGCGGGGTGCGAATTCCAACGAGCCGATCTGGAGCACGAGAAACTCCGCTGGCCGGATCAGTCCATGGACGCAATCACGTGCATGCACCTGATCGAGCACATGCGCGATTTGGCTTTCCTGCTGAGCGAAGCGGCGCGCCTGCTTACGCCGGGCGGGCGGATATACTTTGAGACGCCGCATCCCAAGACCCTGGCGCTGTCCAGCCCGCGGGGTGCCGCCGCCGGCACGTTTACCTTGAACTTCTTCGACGACGCTACCCATGTCCGGCCTGTAGCCGTGGGTGCTCTCGCGGAACAGGTCCGGGCCGCCCGGCTGGAGGTGCTGGCGAGCGGCACTTCGCGGAACTGGCTGTTTGCCGCAGCCTGGCCTTTCTTAGCGCTCCTGCCGCCGAGCCGCAAGAAATTCACGGCCCGAGTCCATTGGCTGGGCTGGTCAGCTTTCCTGATTGCCCGTCGTCCCCTGTGAAGCCCAAACTGTTAGTGGTGGAACTGTGGGGCTTGGGCGATCTGGTCATTGCCACCCCCTTTCTTCAGGCAGCCAGCGAGAAGTACGATGTGACCTTGCTGGCCAAGCCCTACGCCAAGGATTTGCAAGCCCGGTTTTGGAAGGATGTGAAAGTCGTGCCCTTCATCGCGCCGTGGACGGCGTTCAAGCACAAGTACCGGTTGTGGACCTGGCACTGGATCGAGATGATCCGGCTGCTTCACAGGCTGGGTACCCAGCGCTTCGATGTGGGCCTGTCCGCACGCAGGACAGCGGGCGGGGAAGGGGACCCACGCGATCATCTGCTGCTCTTGCTGGCGCGGGCCAGGAGCCGGCTGGGCTTTCCGCGGTGGGGCAGCGGAAGCATTCTGGCGGGACCGGCGACTCCACCGCAGCCGGCGGCGCATCGGTATGAGAGTTGGTGTGCGATGGCCCAAGCTCTGGGGCTGGAGATTCCGCCACGCGAAGCACTCGCACTGCCGCGCTCGCGGCCTGACGGAGAGATCCTGGTGCATACCGGGGCAGGCCAGCCGGTGCGCGTTTGGCCGCTGGAGCGCTACGTCCGCCTGATCGCCCATCTCCGGCAGGCGAACTATCGGGTGCAGGTCGCCTGTGACCCCGACCAGCAGCAGTGGTGGCAGGCCGCTGGTGAAGAGCGCCTTGCCACGCCACGCACGGTGACAGAAGTGCTTGGGCTGGTGGATCGGGCCGGCGCCTTCATCGGCAATGATTCCGGCCCGGGCCACCTGGCGGCCTTTTGCGGGGTGCCGACCTTCACGCTATTTGGTCCGCAATTGCCCGAGTGGTTTGCGCCGCTGCATCCCTTGTCGGAGTGGCTCGAAGGCAAAGCCTGCCCCTACAAACCCTGTTCAGATTACTGCCGCTTCCCGGTGCCCTACTGCATGGTGAACTCAGGGGATGAGGAAGTGTGGGCGCTCGTGCAGGCGTTCCTGGGGCGGAGCTTGCGCCGGCGTTGAAGGCAACCGCCCGGGGCGATAGTGATGGCGCGTCACCCGAACTTCGGCCTCGGCCGTCTCACGCGTGCCGTGCTCCGGCGCGACGGCGCGCCACCCATCATAAGATTACCCTGGCCGGCAGACACCTGTTTCCGCCGGCCAGGGCTTTAATGCTTGATTCGTGGCCCCCGTTGTCGGCTCAGAACCGGTGTGGGGTGGGCCGGTTGGTCGTCACCGTTATGCTTACGGGCGGCGAGGTCGCACTGATGCCGCCGGTGTCAGTGGCTAGGGCCGTTAGCGTGTAAGCGCCGGTTGGCACTTTCATCCAATAAAAGCTCGGCGTGTTGCTCACTGCCAGGACCGTGTTGCCGGAGAGGAACTCCACTGTGGCAATCGGCTTGGTGAAGTACCGCTCCACCGTAGCGATGTAGATGTTCGCCGGCGCGAAGTACGTGGCGCCGTTATCCGGGTTGACGATCTTCACCTGTGGCGGCGGCGGGGCGACAACCGTTATTGCGACCGGCGCGGACGTGGTGGAAGCCCCGTCATTGTCCGTAGCGACCGCTGTCAAAGTGTAAGTCGCGGGCGGCACGTTGCTCCACGTCAGGCAATACAGCGTGTGGACCTGCCACTCTTCATTGGTCACGGTCGTGCCGTTAGTTACCACCCCCAGGCTCGTCGTGCCCTGGAAGAACTGCACGCTCGCCACGGTCCCGTCCGGGTCCTTTGCAGCGGCGCAAATGCTGATGTTGGCCGGGGAGAAGAAGCGGGCGCCGTCATCCGGCTGCGCGATCTTCACGAGCGGCGGCAGGTTCGACACCACCGTAATCTGCACAGCGGCGGAGGTCGTCGAAGCACCTCCGTTGTCGGTTGCCACCGCCGTCAGGGTGTAAGTGCCGAGCGCCACGTTGCTCCAGGTCAGGCAATAGGAGGTCTGTGGGATCGGGAATACGCCGAACCAGTTGGTTACGTAGTAAGGCCCCATATTCGTCACCACGCCCAGACTGGTCTTGCCCTCGAAGAACTCCACGGTCGTGACCGTGCCATAAGGATCAAATGCCGAGGCACAAACCATGATGTTCGTTGGGCCCCGAATCAAGGCGTCCTCCCGGGGTTGAGAGATTTGGACCACCGGCGGAATATTGGTCACCACGCTGATGTCCACGGGAGCGGAGGTGACCGTAATCCCGGCCAGGTCCGTTGCGCGCGCCGTCAAGATGTAGGCGCCAGCGGCTGCGTTACTCCAGGTGATGCAGGAAGATTGCTCCCGCAAATCACCCAAACGCATGCCGTTCCAGAGGTAAAGACCGTTGGTTACGACTCCCAGGCTGTTCGAGCCGGCGAAGAACTCAACTCGCGCAACAACGTCGGTGAAGTTCTGCGACGACGCGCAGACGTGAATGACCTGTCCCACCAGGAAAGTCGCTCCTTCCTGAGGCGCGATGATCTCCACTGAGGGTGGCCCGTTGGTATGCGACGGCTGGCCAGGTTTAGTAACCTGTGCCAAGCCGAGGCTCGTTGTGGCATACAATGCCAGGACTGCGCCCGCCCTGATGAATGTAATGCTGCTCATTGTCGTTCGCTTTCTACTTGTTGGTTGTGATTAAACTCGTGACGCCCTCAAAACAGCCCCGCGCGGCCTTAGCCCCTTTCGGCACCCGCCAGGTCATTTCAATTCTAAGCGCCACAATCCGCACCATACCATATTCAAGCCGATCAACAAGTCCGGGTAGCCCGGCTGGGGAGGGCTTTGACTTGGCAGGTCCGCGCTGAGTGGGGCTTCCGAAAACGTGGCATTCTACGACTGCGGGCCGGCTCCTTCGGGTTTCGGGTTTCGACCTTCTTTCGGCCTTCGGCCTTCGGATTTCGGATTTGGCATGCTCCGGCGGCCCCCGCTCCCGTCCAACCGCCCCTTGCCGCCGCCGCCAATCGGTCTGGACCCTGGCTGCCCAGCCGCCGCCAGCGCACCTATGCCGGGAAGGCGAGCGTCTTCGTGGGCCCCTCGGAGCCCAAGACTCCCTAACGGGTGGACACCAAACGCCGTGTGGCAGGGACAATGATAATAGCCGCCGCGTAAGTAACTGGTCTCGCCGAACTTCCGACGCCGCCATTACGTTCAGCCCTCTGCGTTCTGCATTCTTCCTTCTGCCTTCCTCCTTCCTCGCCTGCCCCGTGTCGCGACGGTGTTGATAGGGAGGTGTTACGGACATACCACGGTGCGTATCCCATGTGGGTAGCGAAATCCCCTTTGTTTGCAGCCCTTTGGTGAGGCTTTCTGCCTTCTGCACCCCTCCTGCTGCCTTCCCGGCGCATTGCTCCCCAACCCAGAACTGCTGCCCGGTGAGCCAGCCCCACTGGCCCAGGCGTGGACGGCTCCGGCGCTTCGCGCCCGCGGCGATGCAGGCATCCTGCTGTTCGTCGGTCAGGGATTGGCTGTAATTCCTGGAGGCGGTGCCGAGCCGCTTCCGCCAATGCCGCTGGCTCGGCGTCCTCGGGTCTCGCGGTTTGACCCACAGGCGACGGCACCGCTTGTTACCGGGCAGCACATACCACACCCAGTCGCCGCAGCGGCCACTCTTGACTCTAGGGTCAAGGCACTGGCCTGCGGGCGCGCAAAACGGGCAGTCGCGGCACCGGGGTCTTCGCCGCCTGGCAGACACCGCTGCCTTCCGGCCCTTGGAATCTTCTGTTGGGCCTGTCTTCGTCATTGGTCATTAGACAGTCGTCAGTACGAACCGGCATGCTTGGCACCTTCTCCCACCGCTGAGCGCGTCAGGATCCAGAGCCTGCCAGCCTATGTTTTTAGTTTACCATAACCCGCGCCCGATTGCAATCGTCCAATCCACGCCCAATCCACGCAGGCCCCGGTTCTGACGGCTGTCCGGAGGTAAGTCCCAGCAAGAACAGGAACGAAACGCCGTTCGCCGCTCACCCTGACCCCCCGCCGCTGTCCAGGCTGTTTAGGTTCCCTATCCGCCACGCACCAGACGGACGTAGTTGTAGATGCGGATGACATCGCCCTGTGGGCCGCGGCCATGCGGGAACATCGCGGGATCGCCAGCTTTGGGGTCGCTCCGTTGCGCGCCTGCGCCATGGACATCTACATAGTGGTAGTCGCCAGCCTCTCTGCGTTGCGGTTCCATCCCCGGCGGGCCTTCGCCAGGCGGGCCGTCAAAGCCGGGTCGCGGGCCGGGGCCGAACCCGCCGCGCCGCTCGGGAGGACCGCCCGCCATGGAGCGCGGGGACATCCAGCCTGCGGCGCGGCCGAAGGCGACGTACATCGCGGCGCCACCACCCCTGAGGCCGGAGTGCGTGGTCGCCGACCAGTAAAACGGATAGTCCGCCTGATGGGCTTCGTTGGTGATCGTGGTGCAAGTGAAGATCGGGTCAATGGCTGGCGACTGGCTTGTATCGGGCGAACGGGTGTAATCCACGATGCTCTGCAATTCCTTAACGCTAGGCAGGCGCCAGTCGTCGTGCCCGAGAAACTTCTCTGCGTTCTTCTTCTGCACCCACGCCAGGGCGTCTTGCCAGTTCATTCCGTGGCCGCTGTCCGTCTTGGACCAGGTCAGACCCGTCGCGCGGTCAGTGATCGTGCCATTGCCGTCATCATGAAAGTCATTCTTGCCATAGCCCGGGTTACCCCGCACGCAGAGCACGAAGAACGTTTTCTCCACGCCTCCGCCGGGCATCTGTAGGTCGTAGCCCTTGATACGGCCATCGGCGAAATTCACGCCGAAGAGCTTGCCAAAGCCGCGCGCAGACTTCCCGACATACTTGGTGCTCGACGCGTATTGGGAATCAATGATGCGCTCGCCGCTGCTAGTGTTCCCGTAGGCGAACTTGAAGAACCTTGTGTCTATGAACGGCGTCAGGCGGGAAGTATCCATATCCATTGGCCCGCTAGGGTCCATGCCCCTCGCATCGAACAATGAATACAGCTCCTTGATGGACGGCAGTCGCCAGTCCTCGAAGCCGCCAAACTTCGCCGCGTTGAGTTTCGTCGGCAGCATCTGCGCCTGGGACAGAGTTAGCTTGTCGCGTCGGGTCAAAGCGCCATCGCCGTCCGTATCCGGGCTGCGCTGCCAAGTCAGGCCGGTGATGTTGTCGTGGACTGTCAGGCTGTCGGGGCTCAGGGTGTAAGTGGCCGGGTGCGCTTGGAACTGGGCATCTTGGCCGTAAAAGGGCTGGCCCGGTTTCGGCGGCGCAATCTCGCTGCGGTTGTCGTAACACTTCGACTGGCCGGTGGAGACAATGGGGTAGGGCTGGGCGGCACGGAGGGTTGTTATGGGTAATCCGCTGGCCAGCGTAACCAGAAAGATTTGGGAGAATGTTCTCATGAGCTCAGTTCTTCGTTTTGTGAGATGTGCCGTCCTCGGGCAATCTGGCGCTTAAGTTGCGGGCGACGGCAGCATCAAGCCCTGGATTTGCAGGGGTGTCAGTGCCACGGTGGGCTTGAATTTCGGACCGGCCATGTAGTCGAGCAGGCTGCGGAGCATCTGCCGTGCGACCGGGTTTTCCTCGCGGCCCTTCTTCAAATCAATGCTGCACACCAGCAGCTTGCCCGGTCCCATTTTGCCCTCGAATACCAGGCCGAGCTTGTGATTCGTCACCCAGTCATCAATCACCTGCACTGTGGGGTGCAAGTCCTTTGGCAGGCCGTCAAGGACCATGGCTCTGCCCCGGCTGACCAGATACCACCATTGCCAATTGCTGTGGTACTCCGTTGGGAATTCTGCCAGCGCCGGGTGCTTCGGATCGCACAGGATGCCCAGCGTCGTGGGCGGCTGGCGCCCCGTCCACGCGGTGTTCCAGAAGATACTTGAGAAGCCAAGCACGACCTTATTGGACTGGCCCGTTTCCACTTGGGTGGGCGGGATCAGCAGCAGGACCTTCCTGCCGGAGTCGAGGGCTAAGAGCGCCTGGCTATCCAAGTCCTCGACTACTGTGACGCCCGCGGGCGGCTGGGTGTCCACCTTCGCGGGATACACCCAGAGGTCCCAGTCGTTCTCGAACATGGGTGGCTCGCTGCGCCGGGGCAATGGTCCGGGCGAGACTTGCCCAACGCCGACCACCAGCTTGTATCTCGCCGGCGCGGGGAATGACTTCAGGTCCAGACTCAGGCGGCCCAGCGGAGTTCCGTTGTCCACCGGGATTGGCTTCACGCCCCAGCCGCCGTTGGTCAGGCTCTTGCCGGAGGCATCCACCAGTTTCCAGTACACCGCGGCGGGCGATAGCGGCTCCGGCCCGAAGTGCGCCACTTCGAGGTCGGCCTGTAGCGCTTCGTCGGTGGTGAAAACGCGCTTGCTCATCCGCGCCAATGGCACCGTGCTGTTGCAGAAACGGCGGTATTCTTGGGCGGTGACGTAGCCCTTGCCTTCCCAGAACGGATCGAGCACGCCTACCAGCGCGGTGCCTTGGCCGGGGAAGTCGTGGAGGTCCAGCAGTTCGAACCCACCCATGCCGGGCGTGCGTAAGGCCGATTCGATGTCCTCCTTGTAGCACAACGTCTGAAGCTTGCCCGACGCGAGCAGAAACCGTTGTGCGAGATTGCCCATGCCGTGAGCATCGAGCGACTCCCGGAATATCTCGAAGTTCTTCGGCTTAAGATAGCCCTTGTACTTCGGCATTTCGTCGAAGTTCGGATAGGCGCACCACTGGCCGATCTCATGGCTGATGACGGGGACAGAGCGCTTCCGGATGTAATCGCGGTAATCCGTTTGCGTTTCCGGCGGCTTGGCGTTGATGCGCGATTTGAGCCCGGCGCCCCAAGCCTGAATGCGCGGGTCGGGCGTGACGTGGAACTGGTTCTCAGATAACTGCGGCCAACCGGAACCGCTGGTCCAGAGGCGGCGGGGGTCAACAGCTTTGTAATGGTCCACCCACTTGGCGAGGTAGGCGGCGGCGTTCTTACCGCCCGGCTCGTTGCCGTAGGGCATCAGCAGGAACGAGGGATGGTTGCCGTAAGTTTTGAGGATACGGTCCGTCTCATCATAGACCCACTGGTCCACAGGCTTGCCGTCGCCGATGGTGGTGGACTGGTTGGCCCAGCAAGTCTCGACTTGATAATAAAAGCCTAGTTCGTCCGCCGCTACAAAGGCCGCTTCCGGCGGGCAGTAGGAATGGAAGCGGATCAGGTTCATCCCGTGCGCCTTGGCGATGCGGATAATGCGCTTCCAGGATTCCACGTCGGTAGGCGGATGGCCCGTGAGCGGGAAGATGCAGCACTCCAGCGTGCCGCGGATGAATATCTTGCTGCCATTCAGAACGAACTGTGTGCCTTCCGTCGAAATCTCCCTGAGGCCGAAGGTCGTATCCCGGGTATCAATCTGCATGTGCCCTCCAAACCGGCCATCAAGCCGGGCAGAAATGCGATACAGCCACGGGCTGAATTCGTCCCACGGATAAACCACGTCGCCGAGCGCGCACTCCGTCTCCACAGTTGAACCTTCCGCCGCGATCAGCGCCTCCAGTCTGTGTTCGGGACAAGGCGGAGCGCTGGTTACGTTGTTGCCGACAGCCGGCCTTAGGGTGATGTCCACTTTGACCGGCTGCCTGGTTAGATTGGCTACCTTCATCCGCACCTTGACGCTCTTGCGAGACAAAGACGGAAACACTTGCAGGTCCTCGAACCGGAGCAGCCCGTCCGACGCGACCCCCGGCGGCGGGTCACAACGCAGCTCAATCTGCCCGACGATCCCATTCCAATTCCCCTGCGTGTGATCGCTGATGCAGTGCGAGTTAACGCCCACATCCACAATCAGGCTATTGTCCACCCGGATCGTAAGCCGGTGCTTGCCCGGCGGCAGGCGCGTGCCCAGGTCGTACTCATGCGGAGTAGAGAGGCTGTTGTTCGAGCCGACTTCCCGGCCATCAACCCACACCCGTGTCTCCCAGTGCGGACGCTCCAGCGTCAGCAAAGCCCGCTTGCCTTTCCAATCGGCCGGAATCTCAATGTCGCGCTGATACCACGCCGCGCCAGTGTAGTACTTTTGCGGCTGCAGCCAAAACGGCACTTTGATATTCCCCGGCTGGCGATACGGCGCATACTCTGGCGCCGTGAACCACGACTTGTCCACGATGTCACCGGTCCATTTGGTCTCGACCGAGATGTCATCGCCAACCCCTTGCGCCGGCAACGAACCGGGGAGCTTGATCTTCTGCGGCAGACTGCGCTCGAACCACTTCGTCTCCACACCGGTATTGGCGCGGTCCAACGCGAAGCGCCAAGTGCCCGCTAGGGAAATGCGGTCGGCTGAATGCCCAGCCGCAAGGGTTGCCAGAACGTTAACTGCGACCAGGAATCCCAATACGATAGCTTTCATTGTGTGCATCCATCCCGTCGTCGGGAGCAGCCATTCTGTTCTGAGGTAACCCTGCCGGCAAGCTCTCGCCGCGAACGTGGCGGAGGCTTCGCCGGGGCTGCCATTGCCAACACCGGGTCCATCGTGGTGGGCGGGGAGGACAATGCGTGCCGTGGGATTTTGTAGTTGCCCATCGCGCGGAAAGGGACAAAGATCACGCTTGGCAAAAACCAACGGCCAAACATGACGTACCTGGACAAGAGGTTTCGAAGATCTATCAGCACTATCCTGTTCTGTTTGGGCATACTAATGTCGCAGGTTGATGCCCTGGCTCTTGTGGACGACGCGGGGCTCATCTCGGTTTCTGTTCCAGCCGGCGCGCTGGGGATCCCGAGCACGGTGTTCACCCAGACCTGGACTATGATCAACACCGGAACCACCATCTGGTCGCCAGGAGCCTCCGGTTACACCTTGAATCTGGTTGGCAAAGACAGTCTCGGGGCCGTGCCGCTTTCGGCCAATGCTACCTCGAAAAGATACACTCCGTACGCAATTATTGACAGCGGTAAATCGGTCGTTCCAGGCGCACAGGGCACCTTCAGCATGAGTTTCATCGTGCCGGAAACCTCCGGCTCGGTTACCGACCTCTTTCAGATCAGAAGCGCCAGCGGCACCAACTTCGGCCCACAGGTCAGCGTGCAGATCACGGTCGAGAGCAACGGCTTAACCAACCAGTACGACCGGGCCAAAACGGTTTCATACGCTAACAACTACGTGGGCTATATCGTCAGTGACGGGTATTTTTGGACCAATGGATCCTACTATGGTTACTATGGCCCGCTCGCCCCGGTCCCGACCAACCTGATCGGAGACGATTGCGCGCATTTCGTCTCGTGTTGCATTGGCAGCCAGCCGGCGCAGCAGGGCGGCGGTCTCAGTATTCCAAGCAGGGTGCCGCCAACCTACGGCGAACCTGGGGCCGGCAGGCTTGTCAACACGGTCCTGATCGCGGCCGGACGTGCCGCTGAGGTCTTTTCGTTAAGCAACATGTGCCCTGGGGATGTCATTGGCTGGAACTGGGAGGGTGACACCAACATTGAAAACCTGGATCACGTTACCCTGTATGTAGGCAATGGCCTGCTTGCGTCTCATGCCGCCTCTTGCCTGGATGTTTCCGCCGACACCTGGTACCAAGGATCATCGCCGGGGTGCGTGCGTCATTTGATACACATTATCGCCGGCCCTGCCATCATTTCGCAGCCGCAAAGCCTCACGCTCAATTCGGGCAGCGATGCCGCCTTCAGCGTCACGGCGACCGGTAGCGGCGCCGTCGCTTACCAATGGCGCTTGAATGGCACCAACCTCGACGGAGCCACCGACCTGAGCTACACCCGGACCAACGCGCAGCCCGGCGACCAGGGGAGCTACTCGGTGGTACTGACGGACAACACCGGGAGCACAGCGAGTTCAAATGCAGTGCTCACAATCGTTTCCGCTCCGCCCCTTATCGCCGCCCAGCCTCAGAACCAGTTGGTGCAGGTCGGGCAAACCGCGACCTTAACCGTCGGGGCGGCGGGCAGCTTGCCGTTGGGCTACCAGTGGCTATTCAACGGTAATCCCCTGCCCGGAGCCACCAACGCATCATGCGCCATCCCGGCTGCCGGTTGTCTCAATGCGGGATTGTACTCGGTGGTGGTAAGCAATTACCTCGGATCGGTCCTCAGCTCGAGCGCGGCGCTGGCCCTGATCCAGGACGCGGTAATGGGCGACGACAGCTTTGGGCAAGGGAGTGAGTTTATGGGTTCGACCAACCTGATAGCGGTGGCGGCGGGCAGTTGGCACAACTTGGGGCTGCGTGCCGACGGGACCGTAGTGGCGTGGGGGGATGATTCGAGCGGGCAAACTGAAGTGCCGTCGGGTTTGCAGGATGCGCTGGCGATCGCGGCTGGCGGATATCACAGCCTGGCGATCCAGGCGGACGGGACCGTGGTGGCATGGGGAGCGAACGATTCCGGCCAAAGCAGCGTGCCGGCGGGTTTGACGGGAGTGATTGGCATCGCGGCCGGCACCTGGCACAGCGTGGCGCTGCGGGCCGACGGCACGGTGCAGGCGTGGGGCGACAACAGCTTTGGGCAGACCAACGTGCCGCCCGGGCTGACGAACGTGACGGCAGTAACGGCGGGAGGCAATCACACGCTGGCGTTGAAGGCCGACAGGACCGTGGTGGCGTGGGGCGAGAACACGGATGCGGAGGGGAACGTGACCGGGCAATCGGTGGTGCCAGCCGGCCTGGCGGATGTGGCGGCGATCGGAGCAGGAGACTATCACAGTCTGGCGGTCAGGCAGAACGGAACGGTGGTCGCGTGGGGCGATAATTCGGAGGGGCAGAGCGGGGTACAGGCGGGTTTGAGCAACGTCGTGGCAGTGGCGGGGGGTGGAGGGCACAGTTTGGCGTTGGGGGCCGACGGTCGCGTGACCGCGTGGGGCGAGGATTGGAGTGGACAATGTGACATTCCGCCGGGGATGGCTGCCGCGTCGGGGATAGCGGCGGGGGAGGATCAGACGGTGGTGTTATTGGCGGATGCGATCCCAGTGCCGCGGCTGCTGAATCCAGGATGCAAGAAAGGCTGTTTCAGCACGCTGATTCAGACCTTGAGCGGCAGGAGCTACACCCTGGAATTCAAGGAGTCACTGGCAGCGACGAATTGGACGGCTGCATCCACGAACGGCGGCAACGGTGCACTGAGAATCCTGACAGACCCAGCCGCCGACAGCGCACGGCGATTCTATCGGATGTGGCAGTGGTAGTTTACGCGGGTGCCGGCATCGCCAGGCTCTTGTGGAATCAGAGAATCCTCCATTGCTCCGGCTGAGGAGGGCTGAAATACTGCGCCTTCAAGAACTGGGCGCCGAAACAGGCAATCGCCGGGAACTTTGACACAGGGTTCACCTGTGTGCGCGAGTCGGTCGTTGCGCGTCTAGCGCCCGTCACCATGAGCAAGCTATCGCCCAGGAAAGTGAGCAAGCGGAGCCAGCCGCCAGCCTACAGGAATCCTCAGTTACCAGCCGCCCGGCGCGTCCGGGACCTGCTGTCCCGGATGACACTCGATGAGAAGGCGGCCCAGATGATGTGCGTCTGGCAGAAAAAGGCCAAGATGCTCGTGGACGGGGAGGGGAACTTCGATCTCAGGAAGGCCAAGGCCCACTTCAAACACGGTCATGGCCTCGGCCAGGTCGGGCGGCCCAGCGACGCCGGCAAAGGCAAGAATGCGCGCGGAATGGCCGAACTGACCAACGCGATCCAGAAGTTCTTCATTGAGAACAGCCGGCTCGGCATCCCGGTGATGTTCCACGAGGAGTGCCTTCATGGCCACGCTGGCATAGGGTCCACCAGCTTCCCGCAGCCGATCGGTTTGGCGGCCACCTTCAATCCGGCCCTGGTGGAAGCCCTTTACACCATGACGGCGGAGGAGACCCGTTTGCGCGGGGCGCACCAGGCGCTCACGCCCGTGGTGGATGTCGCCCGCGACCCACGCTGGGGCCGGGTAGAGGAGACTTTTGGCGAGGACCCTTACCTCGTTGCGCAGCTTGGCATGGCTGCCGTGCGCGGGTTCCAGGGCGACCGCACCTTCAAAGACAAGACGCGCCTGATCGCCACGCTCAAGCACTTCGCCGCCCACGGGCAGCCCGAATCAGGCATCAACTGTGCGCCAGCCAACTTCTCAGTGCGGCTCCTGCGTGAGACCTTCTTTTATCCTTTCAAAGAGGCGATTCAGAAGGCCGGAGCTATCTGCGTGATGGCTTCCTACAATGAGATTGACGGGGTGCCCTCTCACGCTAGCAAATGGCTGCTGCGGGATGTGCTGCGCAAGGAGTGGGGCTTTGAAGGCTTCGTCGTGTCGGATTACTACGCGGTGTGGGAACTCGCCCACCGGGAGGACACTCACGGGCACTCTGTTGCCGCCGATAAACGCGAAGCCTGCGCCCTCGCCGTGCGCGCCGGAGTCAACATTGATTTCCCTGAGCCCGACTGCTACTTGCACCTGGTTGAGCTGGTGCGCCGGGGCAAGCTCAAGGAAGCCCAACTCGATGAGCTGGTCGTGCCCATGCTGTTCTGGAAGTTCAGGATGGGACTCTTCGATGACCCTTACGTGGACCCGAGTGAGGCGGAGCGAGTCGTCGGCTGCGACCGGAATCGGCGGCTGGCGCTTGAAGCCGCGCGGGAGACGATCACCCTGCTCAAGAACGAGAACGATCTGGTGCCGCTGAACGCTGCCAAGCTCAAGTCTATCGCCGTAATCGGCCCCAACGCTGACCGCGAGCTGCTCGGTGGCTACAGTGGCAGGCCAAAGTTCTTCACCTCCGTGCTGGATGGCATAAGGGCTAAGGTCGGCGACCGGGTGCAGGTGCCGTATTGCGAAGGCTGTAAGATCACCGTAGGCGGCTCTTGGAACCAGGATTTGGTGACGCCCAGTCACCCGGAGACCGACCGCAAGCAAATCCAGGAAGCAGTCCGGGTGGCCGAGCATTCGGATGTGATCGTCCTGGCCTTGGGGGGCAACGAGCAGACGTCGCGCGAGGCCTGGTCCCGCAAGCATCTGGGCGACCGCACGCGGTTGGGCTTGCTCGGGCGCCAGCAGGAACTCATCACCGCCATGCTCTCGACCGGCAAGCCGGTTATCCTGCTCCTGTTCAACGGCAGCCCGCTCTCGCTGCAATTCCTCGAAGACCAGGTCCCGGTCATCTTTGAGTGTTGGTATCTGGGCCAGGAAACCGGCCACGCAATCGCCGATGTCCTGTTCGGCGACCACAACCCGGGCGGGAAGTTGCCCATGACGATTCCCCGTTCCGCCGGCCACCTGCCCGCGTTTTACAATTACAAGCCTTCCGCCCGGCGTGGGTATCTGTTCGACGATGTCTCTCCTCTCGCACCGTTCGGCTTCGGCCTCAGCTACACCAAATTCGCATTCAAGAATCTTCGGCTGAAGCAGAAGCGAATCACCACCAGGGGCGCAACCCAGGTGCTCGTGGATGTCACCAACGTTGGCAAGCGCGCGGGAACTGAAGTCGTGCAGATGTACATTCGTGACCGGGTCAGCTCGGTCACTCGCCCGGTCAAGGAACTCAAAGGCTTCAAGAAGATCTCACTCCAGCCGGGTGAAACGCAGACGGTAATGCTCGAGATAACGCCAGAATCCCTCGCGTTCTATGACATCAACATGAAATACGTGGTCGAGCCAGGCGAATTCGAGATCATGGTCGGCAATTCCTCGCGCGACGAGGATTTGCAGAGGGTAATCCTGACACTCGGCAAGTAATCGAACCACTCGCCCAATGCCGGAACAGGCCCAGCAGAAGCTCTCGTTCTTCGAAAAGGCGGCTTACAGCGGCGGTGATGCCGCAGCCAACTTCGTCTTCATGACGATGATCCTCTTCCAGTTGAACTTCTACACGGACGTGTTCGGCCTGAGCGCCGGCGCCGCTGCGGCCATTCTTCTAGGGCCGCGGCTATGGGACGCTTTCTTCGACCCCATCATGGGGATTCTCGCAGACCGCACCCGGACGCGCTGGGGCCGCTTCCGCCCCTGGGTGCTTTGGACCTCCATTCCATGGGCCGTGGTCATGATACTGGCCTACACAACACCTCGTGGCTGGAGCCTGGGAGCAATGGTCGCTTATGCCGCGATCACCAATGCGTTGCTCATGACGCTTTACTCCATGAACAACATGCCGTACTCGGCGCTGGGCGGCGTAATGACCGGCGACCTGGACGAACGGACCAAGCTGAACTCATACCGGTTCGTCGCCGTGAACATCGCGCAGTTCGTCGTGGGCGGCATCACCCTTCCCTTGGTTGCCAAGTTCGCCGCCGGCCACGATCGCCAGTACGGGTGGCGTATGACCATGACCGTCTGGGCTGGGCTGTGCCTTGTGCTGTTCCTCATCACCTTCCTGGCTACCCGGGAGCGGGTGCAGCCGATGAAGGAAGACAAGACACCGCCGAAGCAGGATTTCCTGGACCTGCTTAAGAACATTCCCTGGCGCGTGATGTTCGTGATGACCCTCATCCATTTTGCCATCCTCTCCTTCAGGGGCGGCGCGCTTTACAACTACTACCATCACTACGCCGACAAGGCCGCCATGTACGACTTCGTGGCCAAGCTGGGGCTGACCGCGTCGCCGGGCGCGCACGGCGGCTTGCTCGAAACGCTGGGCTATCTCGTTCACGGAGACAAGTCCGGCCTGGCCGGATCGAACGTCACCGACGTGTTCAACAGCATCATCAACATGGTCGGCACGGCCACGACCATCATCGTCATCATCCTGTCCCCGCCCCTGTCCCGAAGGTTCGGCAAGAAGGCCATTGCGGTCACAGGATTCGCCTTGGCCAGCCTCGGCACCTTCGCCTTCTATCTGCTCTCGCCGGCCAATGTCGCCGGCATGCTGGCGCTAACAATCCTCATTGCCATCTGCTACGCGCCGACCATCCCGCTGGTGTGGGCCATCTTCGCCGACGTAGCCGACTATTCGGAATGGACCATTGGCCGCCGCTTCACTGGCATGGTCTTCGCCACCATTGGCTTCGCGCTCAAATCGGGCCTGGCGCTCGGCTCGGCTTCCTTCCTCTGGATCATGCAAGGCCTTTTCAACTATGACACCAAGCTGCCCAGCGCGTCGGGGGCGGTCGCCGGCTATCGCTTCACCAGCGGAATTGTCGTCGGCGTGCTCTTCGCCCTCTGCACAACACTGCTGGCGGTTTACAAGCTCAACAAAGCGGTGACTATCCAAATGGCCGATGAGCTGGCCGCCCGCCGCCATGCGACACAGGTCCGTGCCGGCTGACTTGTCGCGGGTCATCAAAACCAGCGACATGACAATCAAACACGGACCTTATCCATCGCGGGCTTTACTTCCCTTGCGCGGTCACATGCTCGACCGAGCGTCGTGCGCCATTGCTGACGATGTCTTCCACGTCATCGGCCCAGCGACGTGCCGGCATCCCATAGACTATCATTGCCTGTGCCCCTTCGTAGCCCCAGCGCGCCTGGGCCAGGGGCGGCACGTCTTCCTTGAGCACGCGCAGAGACGGAATGTAGGTCATAACGTCGTTGCAGTAGCCGGCGACCCAGGTCTGAGGGCCGAACTCCTGCTTGAACTTGAGCGCCCAATCCACGACCGGTTCGCCGCTGAGCGTGATCAAAAGCTGCTGGCCGCCAAACTGCCACGTCTGCACGGGGTAGGGATAGCCGCGGATGAATGACTTGCCGGCCTTCAAGTCTGCCAGCAGCCGGGTAGCCCAGCGGCGGATCGTGGCCGACTTGTCTGTCTTGAGCTTCTCCAGTTCCTGCCCGGTCGGTGGCGGGCCGAAGTGGAGGGTCGGAATCTCCATCGCCGTCCGCAGCTCGGGCGTGAGCAGGTGCGGCGGGGCCAGGAGAACTTCCTCGACGGCGGCTGCCAGCATATCGCCGTACCGCTCGGCCAACGCGAGCTGGCGCCTGGGCAGCGCATTCTGGTCGGCGCCGCAGCCCATGAAGAACATCGCCGTTGCATCCGGATGGCTCTTCTCCAACGCGAGCTGTGCGAACCCGGCGTAATCACCGCACCATTTGTAGAAGTCCATCACCGTATTGTGGCAGGCGTAGCCGAAGAGCACGGCCTTGAGCTTTCCATCGGGCTGATAGACGGCCAACACGGGAACCGAGTGGTCCACAGGTCCCTTCAGCGCGCCCTTCTCAATAAGCTGCGGCACATCCGTCTCCAGGTTGTTGCGCCGGTTAACGGCGAACTCGGCGACGCCTTGTCCAGCCGCCAACTGCGCGGGCGCCAGCTCGCGCGATGGCCTTGCCAACCACTTCAACCATCTTCACCTCGAGGTCCTCCGAGTACTTCTCGATCATGCCGATCTGGGCCGCGTCCAGCGGATAGACGTCATACAGCGCGTTGCGCAGGACCGGCCCGCAGTGCGTGTGCGACGCTGCGAGGAGAACCTGGTCCGGCTCCAGCGCGAACTTCTCCTTCAAGGCCGCGCAGGTATGCTGGTAAATGGATTGCGGAAAGCCCAGGACGTCGCCGCTCAGGATGATGGCCCGATGGCCCCGCGCGTCCTCGAGCGCCAGCGCCTTGATCCATAGGTCCATTTCCTTGCCTTCCGCAGGCTTGGTGCGCGAACCAAAACCGGCCATCCAAAGGGGCTGTGACGGCGTGATGTTGGCCCTGGCAGTGCCGGCCTTCCAGCACGGTTGATCGGCCGCGGGCAGGGGCCGCCCTAGCAACATCACCAGCACCGCCCCGACCACGCGAACGCGCAAGCACTTCATGATTCTCCCAGCTTTCTGCCCCCGGCGGCCCCGCGCAAGGAGAAACCTGAGCTTTGCCGTTCGCCCTTCGCGCTGGCGGACGCTGCCGGAACGGCTAACTCCAGAAGATGGCCAGGACTTCGACTCGGTGGATTCCACGCAGGTCACCGTCCAAGAAATCCCGCTTGTCTTCACAACCTGCCTCCCCTATTTATCTTCGGGCTTCGATTAAATGAACAAGACCCTCGTCGTGGTGCCGACGTACAACGAGCGGGAGAACCTTCCCCTGCTCGCACAAAGGCTTCTGAGCCTGCCTGTGCCGGTGGACATGCTGGTCGTGGATGACAATTCGCCCGACGGCACCGGCAAACTCGCCGACGAGCTGGCCGCAAAACATCCCTCGATCCACGTCCTGCATGGCAAGGAGAAGCGGGGGTTGGGACGGGCCTACATCGCGGGATTCAAGTGGGCCATCGAGCATGCCTATGAGTTCGTGTTCGAGATGGACGGCGACTTCTCGCATAACCCCGATGACATTCCCACGCTCCTCGAAGCCGCCAGGCGTGCAGACCTGGTTATAGGCTCGCGCTATCTGAACGGCATCCGCATCGTCAATTGGCCGCTGCGCCGTTTGATGCTCAGCAAGTCCGCGGCCACGTACGTGCGGCTGATCACCGGCATGGCCATTACCGACCCCACGGGCGGCTTCAAGTGCTTCAGCCGCCGGGCGCTGCAGGCGATCAACCTCGACGAGATCAATTCCGACGGCTACAGCTTTCAGATCGAGATGACTCACCGGCTCTGGCGCCAGAGCATGAAGGTTGTGGAAGTCCCGATCGTCTTTACCGAGCGGCTGCACGGCCATTCCAAAATGTCGGGCCACATCATCAGCGAGGCCCTCATTATGGTCTGGCGCCTTTTGTTCCAGAACAACCTGCGTCGCCGGCCCGACTCGCCCCTGGTGCCGCCCGCAGAGCCGAAGACGACGAAGCCGGACGAGCCGCCCGAGAAACGCTGAGGCGCCGCCGCGTGCAACAAAACCAGTTGCTGGACAGCGCGCCGTGCCCTAATCTGAGCCTTACTTGCGCGAGTAGCTCAATTGGATAGAGCGTCGGCCTCCGGAGCCGAAGGTTGAGAGTTCGACCCTCTCCTCGCGTACCACCCTTCGTTCCCTCTGCTCCCGTCCGCCCCGCAAAGCAACGCTCTTTTGCCAGCCAGGAACGCCTGAAAACAGCGGTTTTGTTCGGGAAAAGGCCCGGAGCGCTTACCTCATTGAATCCCTGAGACGCGCTCCAGCCCCCAGGCGGCGCCGGCGGGATCCAGCGCCCGTGCCTGCTGCTCCAGAACATCGGCCTGCGACGCATTGCCGCGCCGCCGTTCCAGCGCCGACCGAAGCGCCAGCGCAGGTGCATCCGGACCAGCTTGCAGCTTGTCGAAACCGTCCAGCCAGACGGCAGCCTCCTCGAGCCGGCCCTGGCGAATGCAAATGACCGCCGCGCCCCGAAAGGAACTCTTGCTGGGTGGCATGCAATCGGCGGCACGGTGAAAGGCCTTCAGCGCCTCGGCTGGTTGGCCAAGGCCGTCCAGAGCCTCGCCGAGGTTGTTCCAGCCGCGCGACTCGCCGGGGGTGATTTGCAACATCTTGACGTAAGTTTCCCGGGCCTGCTGCAAGCGGCCCAGGGCGAATTGAACATTGCCCAGATGATGCAGCGCGACCGCGTCTCCCGGGTCCAGTTCGACGCTGCGATTGGCGTCGTCGAGCGCCTCGCGAAAATGGCCCTTGTCGTACCAGGCGAGCGAGCGAAAGTAATAGTCCCGCGCGAAGGAGGGCAATTCAGCATCAAACCAGTTGGGCAAAGAGGCCGCGGCCATGAAGGCCATAGCGCCCGCAATGGCGGTGGCGCGTAGCCAGCGGCGGCGGCGGACGGCTTCCACGCCGAGCAGCAATCCGCCGCCGGCCACGACCGCGAGAGCCGGCCAGACCGGATAGCGATAGCGGTCGCAAATGAAAAAGGCGACGTTCCCGGCGCAATAGAGCCCGGCGTAAAGCAGCAGGATGAACAGCGCGTCGCGGTTGCCCCATTTGAGCGCTGCCCAAAGCCCGGCGGGAGCGAGCATCAGCAGCACCACCCAGCGCACCGGCAGCCAGCGAAGCCAGAGGAATTCCTGCTGCAGAAAAGCAAACGCCTTGTTGTTGGGAATCTCGGCGTTCCACAAAGTGAGCCAGCACTTCTTGGCCAAAAGATGGACCCAGGCCGCCGGGGCCGACCGAATTTCCTCTATAGTCCGCCGCGTCCAAAACCTGGATATGGCCATTGGGTCGGTGTCCGGAACCTGGCCCTGCGCGCGCATGGCGGCCTCGTATTCCTGGCGCGCCCAGGTTTCGACGGAGTCCTGGTAACGGTCGCCGTAGGAAGTGTATCGCTCCTGCCGGGGCACCATGCCATCGGCGATGCGCTTGTTGCCCAAATACAAGTTCACGCCGCCGGCATTGGGGACGAGATGGAAATGGTCGGATTGGCGCATGTTGAGAACGCCCCAAGGAACAGCCATCGCCAGACCGCCCGCCAACCCAACCAGCGGCAGCGCCGACCCCCATCGCCGGACACGCCACGCGCGCCAAGCGGCCAACGCCGGATACACCGCCATGAACACGAGAATGTTCGCCCGCGCTTGCGAGGCCAGAACGATCAAGCCTCCGCAAGCCGCCCACATCAGCGCGCCCTTCCATCCCGCCATTTCGGCGGCGCGCAAATTGAGGAGCAGACCGGCGCAGATCAGAAAGACATAGCTCGGCTCGATCAACAATTCGCCTTCGAAATAAAGGGGCACCGGCGCCAGCAAGAACAAAGCGCCCGCCGCCACGCCGCAAAGCCGGTGCCGGAATAGCCGCGCCCCCAACAACGCCACCAGCACGCCGGTCGCCATGCCCAGTAGATGCTGCGCCAGCAGCGCCAATTCGACCCCCCACGCGCCACCGAGCTTGTACCAGGCGGCCAGGAACAGGGGATAGAGCAGCGGACGGAACCCGTGGAGGGCATGAAGGTCCTGGCCCTCCAAAAGCATCCTGGCCACCGTGTCATAATACACTTGGTCCAGGGTCGGGACACCGAACGAAGGCGAGTAGGTGTGCTCGACGAAGAACCCAATCCGGACCAATGCTCCCAGCAAGACCAGAGCAACGAGCAGCCTTTCAAAGCTACGAGATGAAACGTCCTCCCCGAATGGCGAGCGCGGCCCATCGCGGCTACTTTGCTGCGCCGCGAGGTTGGGGGTCGGCGACAGGTTCATCGGTCAGCCTCCCAGCCCAGGCGTGCGCGTTGGCATTCGACCATCACCGGCATTGGTCCAGCAATGTTTGGGCCTTGGCCACCAGTGCGGATTTGCCCGCGGCCTGGGCCAGGTCGCGAGCTTTCCGGGCGTGGGGCTGGGGTTCCTGCGGCTTGCCCTGGCGCATGAGGGCGATGCCAAGATTCCCGCAGGCTTCGACGGTGACGTAGCAGTTGTCGTCATAGTTGATTAACTGATGCAGGCCAACCCGTGCATAGGTGACGGCCGTCACTGCGGCAAGCAGCAAGCACATGGCAAAAGTGGGCAGGCGCCTTTTCAAGGACCCTTCAGAGCAGTGGCGGGAGCGTTGGTCTGCGCGTGCAACCGGCCGATCCACAACTTCTTGGCAACGAACGCCCATTCCAATTCAGGGATGGCGGGCACCTCGCCTGACTTGAGCCACGATGAGGGAATAATCAAGCGGTCGTTCGGTCCCATCTTCTTTACCCAGGGTTCGTAGGCGCGTACGTTGCCGTTATTCCAAACGACTTTGTCAAATACCTTGAGGTTTTCAGGGAGCATGAGAGCCGGCTCGAAGCCCAAGGCATATCGCCAAGGCGCCTTCGGATTCTTGAAGAACGTATCAAAAAACACATCCATGTCTGCGCTGTAAATGATGCCATTGGTCCCCGGCAACCAGCCGGCGAGACCGGGATTTTCGGCCAAGAGGTACTCCTTGGTGAGGTTTCGGGTCCAGCGGCCCTCCAGGTCGCTAGTGCTGGCCAGAAAAAGTCCCGCCGCCAATCCGCACGTCACCAGCAGACGTTCAACGGAGTCGCGGCCCAGCATGGCCTCGAACTGCTTTTGAAACTCCAGCCCCAGCCAAAGAAGGGTCGCGGGCAGTCCCCAATCGAGCCAGAACCGGCCCGTGGCAAAACCGAGCACCCAGCCGGCCAGCGCCATGACAAATATCGGGTTGACCAGATCGCGCGCGAGCCAGTCGGGCGAGCTCCCCCGCCACAACAGCATCGCGATCACCGCCAGCACCACCAGCGCGTCCCCGTCCGATGGATAAAACTCGCTCACGAGCTGGCGCGACACCGAATGGTGGCCGAACACCCCGAGCAGGTGCCGGATTGACTGATCTAAAAACTGCCAGGGATGACCCGTGAGCGACGCCCCGAGCAGACTGCCCACGGCCCAGCACGCCCCGAACCAGATGGCTTGCCGCCAGCGCCCAGCCAAAACCAAGCCCGCCGCGGGCAGGACCAACTGGTAAAAGGTGCCATGAATATACGCCGCCGCGCCAATCAGCAGAACTGTGGCCAAAATGACCGCTGGATGCGGCCGCCGATTGGATGATCGCGACCACACCAAAAGGAGCGTTAGGTAAACGGCCATCGTAAAAAGGTAAGGCCTCGCCAGCGCAAGCCGCGTGAGGTATGTCGGGGCCGCCACCGACAACACCAGCAGTGCGGCCAGCCAAGCCTCCGGGCGTTTGAGCCAGGGCAGCACTGCCGCGCTGACCAGCAGCATCAGGCCAAAAACCGCAATCACCACCAGTGTCTCCGCGCTGCAATCCTGCCAGCGATAAATCCAGCCCAGCACCGCGTGCCAGCCGGGATGTGGATCCATGGCAAAGTCGCTCCGCATTACCAGGATCTCCTGCCAGGGCTTGCCCGAAACCACTTTCGCGGCGTGACGCAGGGCGTCGTCCGGCGGCAAGTATCCGTAGCTCAGAATCTTCGCGGGGATCAGGATGAGTGTGAGGACTACGATCACCCACGCGGCCAGAGGGATATAACACGCGATTCGATTAGCAGACATCTTGTGACATTATAGCAGGCAACCGAGATGGCCTGGCTTCTCTTTAAGGAGTTTTGGGGGCGATGGAGGGAGCCCGCTTCGTGAGTCTCTGTTTGAGTTCATCAATCTGCGGCTGCAAAGCCGCCGGGGTAGGGGAGGCCTTCTTGGCGAGTTGCAGGAGCTCCAGCGCGCGGGCGAGATTCCCTTCCTTTTCCTCCAGGTGCGAGAGATACACGGCGGTCCGATCCAGTTCTCGCAGGTCGGGCTTCTTCCCGGCGGCTTCCTGCTCGGACCAGCGGCGGAGGGCCAATTCCCAAACATTTCGAGCACGGGCCGGGTCGTGGTAGTTCTCGGAGTAGAGACGGCCCAGCTCGAAAAGAATCTCGTAGCTGTCAGGATTGTTGCGCAGCCCCTCGCGCAGGAACTCCTCGGCTTCCTTGACCTTGCCCAGGTCACGCAGCCAGTAAGCCGAAACGGTATAGGTTTCAATCTTCTGCGGGTCCAGCTCGGCTGACATCTTGAGCCATGGGAGGATTTCGCGCTCCTTCTTGCCTTCCAGATGGGTGTGCGAAGTCACCGCGAAGTGCCGGCCAAAGCGCTCGATCCAGTCGCGCGGCCGGCCCAGGAAGTTGAACTGCTTTTCATGCTCCTCGGCGGCGGGTTCGCCTTCCTTGGCTGTCAAATGACGAGTGTCCTGCGAGGCGCGGGCCTGATCGAATATGGTGGGGTAGAAGCCGCTGTGAAAGGAAACGTCGGCCTGCCTGAAGAAGCCGTCAGCAAAGAAGCGGCGCCCGTCGCCGAAAAGGACCTTCAGTACGTTGTCGGACTGAGCGCGCTTGGTCCACGCCGATGCACGCTGCTGCAGGACCGTGGCCAGGCTGAAGCAGGCGGCCAGCAGCAAGATCAGAATGAGATAGGGGCCGTGCTTCTTCACACGTTCAAAGGCTTGCGGCGGAAGACCAGCCAGGCGCCAAACAGGAGCAAGCCGGCGTACGTGGCCGCGTAAAGCGTCGCCAGCGCGCAATCCAGCCATCCGACTCGGTTCCAGTCATAGACGATCAGATCTCGCACGTCGTACCATTCGAGGTGCGGGATGAGGAAGTAAACCCCATAGACAATAGAACGGAGCGGTTCGGGCTGCTGCAGGGCGACTTGGTTGAGATGACCCCCCAGCAAGAGAATCCCCAGGACGACGATGAATGAGATCGTCGCATTCGACGAAGGAGCGGCGAAAACAACCGAACCGAGCAGGACAAACGCAACGACGATGCCCAGCATAACCCACTGCAGCCAGAAAGCCTGGAAGAAGCTGAGCACGGGCCAATAATGTTCCCGCGAGCCGCTGACAACGCCAAAGAACACGTAGAACACCATCAGCGCCAGCCCGCAGGCCAACCAGCAGCCCGCGAACTTGCCCACGATGACTTGGCCGCGTGTGACCGGCTTGGCCAGCAAGGGGAAGATGGTTCGGTTCTCACGTTCCGCGGGTATTTGCCGGGCAGTGGTGCCGATGGCGATCACCAGCGCCGCGATCCAAATCAGCAGCAGTGCGATCTCCTTCACGTAACGCACGATACCGGTATCGTGGAAAAAGCTCACCGAGCCCATCAGGAGGGTGATAACAGCCGTGAGGACGAAGAGGACGTAAAAGTCCTTCCGCCGATACAATTCCTTAATGACAACGCCTGCGAGGGCCAGAATCGTGTTCATGTGGAGGCTTGGGTTTGGTAGCCGATGATGTTGAGGAAAATCCTTTCCAGGTTGGCGTGGTGCTTCTCGACCAGTTCGGCCACGCGGCCTTCGACCTTGAGTTCGCCCTGGTTGATGATGGCCACTCGGTCGCACACCGTTTCGACCTCTCCCAGCTCGTGTGAGGAGAAGAAGACGGTTTTGCCCTCATTCTTCAGCCGCTGAATGATCTCCCGCACTTTCATACGGCCGAGCGGGTCCAGCCCGCTGGTCGGCTCGTCCAGAATCAGGAGGTCGGGGTTGTTGATGAGAGCCTGGGCTAGGCCTACCCGCTGCTGCATGCCCTTGGAATAAGTCTTGATAGGACGCTTGCGGGCGTGATCCAACTCGACCAGCTTCAGCAATGCATCAATGCGCTGGTCCGCCTGCGCTTGAGGAATGCCGAAGATGCGAGCGTAGAACCGCAGCAATTCCTCGGCGGTCAGGAACTTGTAGTAATACGTCAGCTCGGGCAGGTAGCCGATGCGCTGGCGCGCGATGGGCTCCCGGACATCCACGCCGAAAAGAAACGCCGCGCCGCTGGTTGCATTCACAAACCCAAGCAACACATTCATGGTCGTGGTCTTGCCAGCCCCGTTGGGGCCGAGAAAACCAAACACCTCGCCGGCGCGCACGATCAGGTTGAGGTCTTTCACCGCGACCTTTCTCCCCGATCCTGAATCCTGCGCCCGATACTCAACTCGCAAGTTCCTGGTCTCGACTATGGTTTCCATATTCTTGAGGTGCCCATCGCTGCCTGAGTATATTTCGCGTTCGGCGCCAAACAACGGTTTTCCCCATATAGCAAAACTTTTGCCGCAAGCCCGCAAGCTCACTTACAAACAAAAGAGGCTTGAGAATCGCTTCTCAAGCCTCGGTGAGTGTTAGAAAATGAGACAACTAGGCCGAGGTGTCAGGCGGCAGCACGTGATTAGTCGGGTCCTTCTTGCAGACCGGCTTGTTGGTCACGCCCATGATGGTGTAGCTGTCCGAAAAGGCCGTGCCGCCCTCGGGGCAGATGGTTGAATTCTTCAAATAAACGCTGATGTCCGTGAAGGCCGGCGACGCGGTCGGAGCCGCCTTGTTCTCCAGCGCCCATTGCTGCACGGAGCCGTCAATTTGCCGCAGGTTGTTGATGCAGGCATTCTTCTGTGACTGCGTGCGGGCGCGCACGAAGTTGGGAATAGCAATCGCGGCGAGGAGGCCGATGATGGCCACGACGATCATGATTTCCACCAGGGTGAAGCCCGACTTGCGGGATGTTCTGTTTTTCATACTTGCTCTTTCTGTTCTGTTCGCGGCGTGAACTCGCAGCGGGCGGGTTAATATGATTACGATGTTGTTCACTGATTGCCCACTGCAACCGCACCGGAAGTCAAAGCAAGTGAGGTGCCAATCTCATATCCAAGGTGCGCAGGGGATATGCTCCCGTATCCTCTGCCTGTCACACAAACAAAAAAGGCTTGGGAATCTCTTCCCAAGCCTTTGAGGAGTAAAAAGACGCGAGGACTAGCTGCTCGTATCAACCGGCAGAACGTGATTAACCGGATCCTTCTGGCAGGTCGGCTTGTTGGTCACGCCATTCAGGAGGTAGCTGTCCGAGAAGGCGATGCCGCCCATCGGGCAAATCGTGGCGTTCTTCAGGTAGCTGCTGATGTCCGTGAAGGCAGGGGTCGCATTCGGCGCCTGCTTGTTTTCCAATGCCCAGGTCTGGACCGCGCCGTCAATCTGGCGCAGGTTGTTGATGCAGGCGTTCTTCTGCGATTGCGTGCGGGCGCGCACGAAGTTGGGAATCGCGATCGCGGCCAGCAAACCGATGATGGCGACGACGATCATGATTTCCACCAAGGTGAAACCACTCTTGCTCGATGTTCTAATCTTCATACTAGCTTTGTCTTTCTGTTCTGTGCGGCGTGAACTGAGCAACAGGCGGGTTTGTATTAGTACGGCACTCGTTCACATATTGCCTATTGCAACCGCGTCAGGGTTTAAGCAAGCGCAATGCCAAGGCAATGCGCACCTGACTCTCCGTGCGACACTGCGGAAAACAAAAGGGGGCTTGGGAAAACCCAAGCCCCCGTGAACGAACAGTTTGTAGCCGGTTTACTGCAAGGTCGCTGCGAGGACGTGCGTGGCCGGCACTTTCAGGCAGGTTGGCGTGGCGGAGACGGTGGTGAGACCGTAGCTGTCGGCAAAGCTTTTGCCGCCCGACGGGCATTTCACGTCACCTTTGAGGTAAGGCAGCACATCAGCCGGTGTAACCGTGGCCTGCTCGCCTTGCTTCGTTTCGGCCGCCCACAACTGGACGGCCCCGTCAATCTGCCGGAGGTTGCTGATGCACGCGTTCATCTGCGCCGTGGTGCGGGCCTTCACGAAATTGGGAATCGCGATCGAGGCCAAAAGGCCAATAATGGCCACTACGATCATGATTTCCACCAGTGTGAATCCCTCCTGCCGTGATGTTCTTTTCTTCATACTTTATCTTTCTCTAACTGCGGCGTGAACTCAGCAACCGGCGGTTATTATTAGTACAATATTAGTTCACATATTGCCTGTTGCTGACCGCAGTTAAAACCCTAGCAGGCGAGGGCAGGAATGCAACACCAAAAGGGAGATTGTGTCCAGAAATTGGATTGCCTGTCTAAGACCGGGACAGCCAGGCACACGGTTCGGAACTCGGAAGCACGCTACCGAGACGGATTCCGACCCTTCGCTGCCAACTCGCGCCCCTTGCAAATGCTCTCGCAATAGGAGGAGGAGTTGCGAAGCAGGTTCTCCCGAAACAGGTCAAACGGGGCGTATTGTCACCGGCTGAACGGCAGTAGCGCGGTCCTCGGTGAAAAGGGTCTTGGTCCCCTGGTTGGAAATCGCATAGGCAACTCGTGCGGAACCGGAAGCGCCCGGCTTGAACGCCAGCGCGCAGAACAGGACTACGATGCCCGCCCAAACCCTCGGCGGGAGGGCCATCAAAGTGCCGCCTGGTTTTTCTGCAACCGTCCCAAAAGCCGGTTCCGCTGTTCCGGAATGGGACGCACGGACAGCGTCGCCCCGCACGGTGCCTGAATTCTGGGATGGCGTCGTGAAGGCGGCTTGTCGCAAATGGCGTAGCCGGCCTTTCCAGCACGCGACAAATAAGCGAATTCAGCCACGCCATGTTGTTCAAAGCTCTTAAACCCGCCATGGCATCCCGCTGGCTTTGTCAGACCGCGTGAATTACCGCACGCAACTATGACCGGCACCGAAAAGGGCCCCGGCCCGGATGCCGACCCAGCTGGCAGATGGCTCACGCCAGGCCGGTTTGCACTCTTATTGGCCCTGCTCATTCTCGCCACCTTTCCTGCCGTGCTGCTGGGCGGGCGTACGTTCGTCTTTCGGGACTTTGGCATGTTCGGTTACCCGCTGGCTTACTTCCACCGCGAAAGCTTCTGGCAGGGCGAGTTGCCGCTCTGGAATCCCCTGAGCAATTGCGGCCTCCCTTTCCTGGCCCAGTGGAACACGCTGAGCCTGTACCCCTTCTCCCTCATCTACCTGCTGCTGCCCCTGCAGTGGTCGTTGTCCTTCTTCTGCCTGGCGCACATGTTTTGGGGCGGGCTGGGAATGTACCTTCTGGCCTGCCTCTGGACTCGCCACCGGCTGGCTGCGGCACTGGCCGGAATCGTGTTTGCTTTCAACGGGCTCTCGTTGAACGCCCTGATGTGGCCGAACATCGAAGCTGCGCTGGGCTGGCTTCCCTGGGTAGTGTATCTGGCGCAACGCGGCTGGCGCGAAGGAGGGAAAGCGCTGGTTTGGGCCGTATTGGCAGGAGCCATGCAAATGCTGACTGGCGGCCCGGAGCCAATCCTCTTCACTTGGCTGATCCTCTTCGCCCAGGCCTGCGGCGACTGGGTCACCCGCGCCGCCGCCCGCGGCTGGATTCTTCTCAGGTTCTGCCTGCTGGGATTGCTTGTAGCCCTGGTCTGCGCCGCCCAACTCCTGCCCTTCCTGGAATTGCTTGCTCACTCGCAGCGCGACGCCGGCTTCGTCTCCGCTTCTCACGATTGGTCCATGCCCTTCTGGGGCTGGGCCAACTTCCTTGTCCCGCTTTTCCGCACCACTCCGACCGCGCAGGGCGTCTATTTTCAAAATGGCCAGTATTGGACGACGTCTTACTATGGCGGGATAGGGACGGTATTGCTCTCAGCGGTGGCGGTGTGGCGCGTGCGCGACTGGAGAGTGCGCGTGCTGGCGGGTCTCGTTTTCCTGGGTGCGGTTCTCGCTTTGGGCGACTGTACCCCCCTCTACAGAATCATCCGAGCTGGCTTCCCGGCCATCGGCTTTCTGCGCTACCCCGTGAAAGCTGTCATCCTCGTCCTGGCGCTTGCGCCACTCCTGGGCGCTTTCGGCCTTGCCGCTCTGGCCGGAGGATTTCAACCTCGCGAATCCGGAGCGCCGGCATGTTGCCGGCTTACAAGCTCCGAACCGCCTAAGCCGGCAACATGCCACCGCTCCGGCCCAGACAGCGCCTCCCACCGAGCAGGCCGATTCGAATCCGCCGTAGTGGTGCTGCTCCTGGTGCTGATCGCCGCCATTATCGCGTGGGACTGGAAATCCTCCCTCCCAGCCGACGTTTGGCGCGCCACCTGGCAGAGCGGCTTATCACGCTCTGTGATCCTGGCGCTCGTCTTTCTCCTCAGTGCAGTCTTCCTAAAATCCCAGGGCCACCGCCGGACTTTGCTGGGTATCCTGCTGCTCCTGGCGTTCTGGCTGGACCTGGTTACCCACGTGCCGACTCAGAATCCCACTGCGCGGCCTTTCATTTACGCTCCCGGGCTGGCCAACGCTGAGATCAAATGGAGTCCTCAGCCTCGTCTCGGCGTTTCGCGCGTCATGCTGGCGCCCGCGGCGCTGGAAGTTCTTAGGTTTAACCCGCTCCCCAGCCTTGAAGAGACCTATATGCGAAACCGCCTCGCCGTTCGCGCCGACTGCAACCTGCTGGATCAAATCCCGCAGATAGACGGCTTTTTCTCGCTCACGCCGCGTGAAATCTCCCGCGTGACTGCGCTCCCGTACGACCAGCCTGAGCGCCCGTTCCCGGCGCTGCTGGATTTCCTGGGTGTCTCCCAAACAACCGTGCCGGGCAGCACATGGGGCTGGGCACCCCGCCCCACCGCCATGCCCATCGTCACCGCCGGACAGCAGCCGTTCTTCGCGGACGACCCCGCCGCCTTCGCCGCTCTTGCTCAGACCAACCTCGACTTGCGCCGCATTGTATATCTGCCTCCAAACGCCCGCCAAGCGATCTCCGCCGGCGCCCAGCCCTCCGCCCGTGTGCGGATCGCCGAGTTCGCCAATCAAAGAATCTCGCTGCAAACCACCTCGCCCGCTCCCAGCGTCGTGGTCATCGCTCAGGCCTGGTATCCCTCCTGGAAAGCCTATGTGGATGACCAGCCGGCCACGCTCTGGCGAGCCAATTATGCGTTTCAAGCATTGCAAGTGCCTGGCGGAACTCACCGGGTCGTGTTGGTTTATCAGGACCGGAAACTCCTGGCGGGCCTGGCCGTCTCCGCCCTCGGTTTGCTGGCATGCTTGGGTTTCTGGCTGCTGAGTCATTGGCGCAGCACAACTGCCTCCTGCCCAACAGGACAGGAGTGGCCGACCAGGCTTGGGAACCACACCGGGGTCCCTCCGCTATACCACCGGGACCACGCCGTTGACTGGCAACAGGTAGTAGGTGCGCCTGGCGACATGGTGGTCCTGACGAGCTGCGCCCTCACGCCCGGGCCCGTTTAAGAGGATTGCTGCGACTGCGCCGGGCGCAGGCCAACCAGGCAGCGGCCTCCAAACACCCCCGGCCAACGGGAAAGCGTTGCATCCAGTTTGCGGACGGCTTCTAACCACTGCGCCGGGTACATGGCCGGTTTGGCGTAACCGCCCGAGAGCAGGTAATAAAAGCAACTGAAAGCTTCGGCATGAAACACCCCCCAGCCTTGCGGCCAGCCGGCAATCTCATTGCGAAAGAACAGCCGCGTTGTATTGCCCTGGGCCGCGTAATAGTCCCGTGGCCGCGGCAACTGGTCTTCGAGGCTGATCGGCTGCCGCCACGCCACGGGCTCGTGATGAAATACTCCGTAGGCGGGCCAACTGCTCCAACTGATGTAAGGCTCGAACAGGATCAGCCGCCCCGTTGGCGCCAGCACGCGCCGGGCTTCACGCAGAAAAGCATTCGGCGCGCGCAAATGATGAAACACGTCAAACAGCACCAGATGTGAGAGGCTCCGCTCACGGAAGGGCAGCTCATAGCCATCGCACACCACATCCAGCCAGGGGTTAGGGAACAAATCCGTTGCGATAGCCTGCGGCAGGTGAGTCTTGAGGCTACCAATGCCGGAGCCGATTTCCGCGATGCGCCCTTCGATTGCCGGATCTATAAGCGCCATGATCTGGCGGTAAAAGCCGGCGTAGATCTTGTGCAACAGCGGCTTGCGTTCCCAGGCGCGCAGATTCTCCTGGATCTCAGCTTGGTGCTGCACCAACGGCGTGGTCATGCAATGAACTTCAGCCGCCGCGCCGCGAATATCACCATGCGCAGCAGCAGCCAGCCGTGGCTCCAGCGGTGGATGTTCGTCTGGCCGTAGGTCCGCGCGCGGTACCGAATCGGCAAATCCACCAACCGCAGGTTCAACCGGGCCGCGCCGAAGATAAGGTCGAAGTCGCCGAAGGGATCGAAGTCGCCGAAATAGGAGCGATTCGCCGCGATCGCCTCGTAGTCGGCGCGGAACAGGACCTTCGTGCCGCAGAGAGTGTCCTTGAGCTTTTGGCCGAGCAGGAAACTGAACAGCAAGCCGAACGTCTTGTTCGCCAGCATATTCAGGAACTGCATGGCTTGCTCCTCCATCGGATATACCAGCCTTACTCCGTTCACGAACTCGGCGGTGCCCGAACGTGCAATCTCGTAGAACTTGGGCAGCTCCTCAGGCGGCATCGTCAAATCGGCGTCCAAAATGAACAGGATGTCGCCGGTAGCAGCGGCGAAGGCCTCGCGCACCGCGCCGCCTTTTCCCCGGCTTTGCTGCTTGAGGACCTTAATCTCGCGCGTGGCGTATTTCGCCGCCACGCGCTGAATCTCGCCCCACGTGTCGTCCTTCGAGTGCCCCTCGATGAAGATGATCTCGGTGCCCAGGCCCATCTCGGGTGTCCGGCGGACGGCGTCTTCGATGTTCCCAGCCTCGTTGCGAGCCGGGATGACCACCGAGCAACGATACTGCGGGCGCGCCGCGGCCTGGGGCTTGGGCCGCGCGATGAGCGTCACCGTGAGGCAGACATGCGGCGTCAGCGGAGCCAGCCAGCGATTTAACAGCCAATCGAGGGGCGGTGTCCGGATCGGCCAGAGGATGCGCGGATCGGTCTTGATGACTTCCCACCCGGCGAGGTGGAGCAGGTTCTTCGTGTCGTCAGTCGAGAGCCAGTTTTGCAAGAGGGTAGGCGACTTCAGTCCCAGCTTCTCCCCGGCGTGCAACGCCGGGCGCCAAAGGTTGTTAAAGAAGTTCAGCACCAGCCGCGTGCGCGGGCGGGCGGCGGCCTGCAGGCGTTCGAACACCGCCTGCACGTCCGGCAGGTCGTTCACAAGTTCCGACAGGATGATGTAATCGAACTTCTCGGCGGTGGATAACTCAGCGGCGTCCGCGACATGAAACTCAAGATCCGGGTGCCGCTGCCGCGCCAGGGCGATCATGGCCGGGCTGAAGTCCACGCCGACGCCACGAGCCGGCTTGACCGCCGCGAGCAAATCACCGATCCCGCACCCAACTTCCAGCACGCGCTGCCCGGGCGGCACCAGGAATGCGTAATGCCGGCGTAGCAACTGCTGGTAATAGCGACCGCTCTCGCGGACCCGAAAGGCCGCCCGCTGCTCATAGAACGCACGCCGGTCAATCATCGCGCTAATCTGGTAAAGCAAACGCCCGCCGCTGGCGAGTTCCAAATCGGTCCTGCGGATGGCCTTCAGCGACCTGCGGGAGCCAGACCCGCCCAAACACCGTTATCAAGTGGCGGCCACGTTTTGTGCAACAGGACCTGGCCGGATTGAGCGCTGCGCCAAGTCTGCGATACCTGCACGGGCATCATTCTCCATGTGAGCGCCAGGAGAACAACGGCCCCCTCTCTCATGGCCGATAGTGCGGATTCGGCTCAATGATTGCGCTCGCGCTGTAGTCCGGTTCCTCAGGGCCGTAAGCACGTGCGAGGTTAGCCATCGCTGCGCGACTCCACTCCTCACGCTCGGCGTCCGGCAACGCTTCATCCTCGGCTGGCAGCAGACGGGCAACTGCTTTTCGCCCGCGCGCAATGATGAACTGCTCGCCCCGCTCGACAGCCTCCAATAGCCCGGCGGCATTCTTCTGGAACTCTTCTACCGTGGCTCTGCTCATATGGAAAAGCCTATTCCGGATCCAGACCCAAGGCAACCAATCTGTAAAGGCGGGCAGACCCCGATTCCTGGGCAACGCAGGCCGCTAAGCAGGGTGTGCTCGTCCCGCAACGCGCACAAGCCGGCGCCGGTCAGCGGCCGCTGCTTGCCTTCTCTGAGAGCCAGCGCTGGACAACCGAGGCATCGCAGTAGCGGCCGAGCTTGAGAATGTTTGGCGGGCGCACTTGCACCTTGCACGGCTTCTTCGCGCCCGCGAACCAGAAACCGGGTCTGTAGCAGAATTTGTGGGTAATCCCTGTGAAGATAGCGGCCTGACGGCCGGAGGGACGATGAGTTTTTCGCTTGGGCCCTGGCTTGCAGAGGCATCCGAAAAGGCAAACACCCGGTCCG
>Ga0326727_10003466_pt1 | contig 50301 bp, 48 predicted proteins | sample MB2enrmetagenome_FD_207643 | JGI IMG/M metagenome (GOLD analysis project Ga0326727, IMG submission 207643) | Lab enriched peat soil microbial communities from McLean, Ithaca, NY, United States - MB29MY | ecosystem: Environmental > Terrestrial > Soil > Wetlands > Peat | place: USA: New York... | reverse complement strand
TGGCTCGCGCATACTTTTCAAAACTCGGCTGGCAGGCAAATGTTATCTGGCGCATCGCGTTTTCACTCCACCTACAATTTAATACTACTGCGATGCGGCTGCGGGACTTAATCAGAGGTTCCTTAGAGCTTTATAAGTGCCACATCATGCTGACTCGGGATGAAGCGGAAATACTCGCGGCACTTGCTGAGAAGACCAAGGTGCCAGATTACATCAAGAAGAAGGCTCAAGATATTCTTGAGAGGTACGACGGCAAGACCCATTGAATAGCCCACGGTAAAGCTATGGTCAGCGTTTCCCATGCACCTCGCCGTCCCGTAGGGCCGGCGTGAAAGATTGCGGACATTGGAACATGCAGACCATCTCTCCAGGCGTTAAAGTTAAAATAGAGATATGGAAACGACCCTGTGCAAGTACACGAGCTTCGATGAGATGAAGGCTGACGAGTATCGCTACTGGCAGAGCCGGCCCGTGCATGAGCGGATGGACGCGGTTGAGGAGATGATCCAGACCGCCTACGCGATTAAAGGTTGGGAGATCAAGCCGGATGTACCAAGATTACAAAGACCTTTTGTCCGCCTTTCATGCCCATGGCGTTAGATACCTCGTTGTGGGGGCATACGCGGTCATCTATCACGCGCAGCCCCGCTTTACCAAGGACATCGACCTTTTCATCAAAGCAGACCCCGCGAACGCGCAAGCGACCTATGCCGCACTTGCCGCGTTTGGCGCACCGCTCCAGGGCATCCGGCCGGAAGACTTCGCTGAGCGTGGCAGTTTCTTTCGTTTTGGAAACGATCCGCACTGCATCGATATTCTTCCCGATATTCCCGGCGTCGATTTTGAGTCGGCATGGGAGCGGCGCGTTGAAGGCGTGATCGACCCGAAGAGCGGTCTCAAGGCGTTTTTCATCTCCGCGCCCGATCTCATCGCGACGAAGCTGGCCGCTGGCAGACCGCAGGACATAGCGGATGTGGAGGCTATTCGCAAGGCCGCCGAAGCTGCGACCGCATTGACCCGTAAGACTAATCGTCAGGGTGCACCGGGCGAAGGTGGTTCAGCTCAGTAAAACCCTGGATTAGCATTTCCCATCCATCCCGCCATCTCACATGGCCGGCGTGAAAGATTTTCGCCAGGAATCCCACAAGCTTTTCCACACACAATAGCCATCTTCAGGTAGCCGCAAATGGTCGCTTTATCAATAGAATGAATATTCTTTCTGACTCTTCTTGCAATCCAAATCGATTTGTTCTATTCTTGTCCCAGATGTCGAATCCAGACCAAATGCAACACGGAAGGGAGCCGGCGATGAACCTGAGTGAAACCGTGCTCGAATTCGTTCAGGCGCATTATCTCCATCCGGCGCGTAAGCACGGGCGCACGATTGTCGAGGTGAAGGCTGGCGACATTCACAACGGTCTGCACTGGTCGAGGAGAGTTCCATTGGTTTGTTCGGCGCTTTCTTCGCGAAAGTTTCAACTTGCCGCGGGCGTAAAGCTGATCGGCACCAAGGACGCGCCGCCCTCTGGTTTGAGCACCAGAACCATCTTCCGCTATGAAATTCTCGACCGCGAAGCTTCCTCTGCGCTGGGGAGCGAATCTCCACCGCCGAAGCGCGGCTTGCTGGCCTCATACGGCGTTGCCGCGCACATGTATCGGCAGGTTGGAAGAGGGGATGCATTCCTCAAGGCCGAGCGCGAAAACTTCGGCTCGGTTGTACCGGAGATTCTGGATGCCGGCGTTCCACTTCGAGCGAGCGGGGGCACTCGCCCGTGAGCCGGATCTACTGGGACACCAATCTCTTTATCTATCTGCATGAGGGCCATCCCACATTTGGTCCTCGTGTGCGTCGCATCTACGAAGAGATTGCCGCCCGCAACGACACGCTCTGCACCAGCGTCTTCACGGTTGGCGAAGTTCTGACGCTGCCGCTCCGAATGAAAGATCAAGCGGCTATCACCGCTGTCCGCGACTCGATGTTGAGCGGTGAAGTTGAATTGCTTCCATTCACGCTGGCGATGGCGCAAAGATATGGCCAGATTCGTGCGACCAGCTCATTAAAGCCTGCCGATGCCTTACACCTGGCTACTGCCATCGAAACCAAGGTTAGCCTATTCGTTACCAACGATCAGCAGTTACAGCGGTTGCAGGTGCCGGATAAGCCCTTCACTGTCGGCCTCGACGGCAAACTGTTTTAGACAATACGCAGGGAGCGCGCCCCTCAACGCCGCCCGTGCCCGTGCACAAACACCAGCATCCGCAACAGCAACAGCAAAACGGCTAATACCACCGCGCACGCAAGCATCCATCGGCCGGAGCGCGCTTGGGATGGGCGTGGTTTTACTCGTCGGCTCATGGGCAAGGCTTTCGCAAAGTTAGGCCCATCTTACCGCGAATCGCGCACTTTCTGTGAGGTTCTGACGGGCATCTTACAGCTATCTTGAAGTTTCTTAATGACATGGGAATCTCATAATTCGGATAAACCCGCTAAAGCTCCAGCCCATCCCGGCGATAAAGTGTGCAGAATGGGACGTTGCCCGGCGTCCGGGCTTCGCTCCTGGCTATTCCGCACAAGGAGAAAGCTCACGTGAGAGGCAAGCTGCTGATTGTCGAAGATGAACCCATTGTGGCCCTGGACCTGAAACAGGAAGTCGAGCAGTTGGGATGCGAGGTGATCGGCGTTGCCGAGAGCGCCGACGAAGCGCTGGTGGCGGCCGGGGTGCATCGGCCGGATCTGGTGCTCATGGATGTGCGCATCATGGGCAGCGTAGACGGAATTCACACGGCCGGCCTCTTGCGCGCCGCCTACCGGGTTCCAGTCGTTTTTTTGACCTCATACAGCGATGAAACCACCGTTGCGCGGGCGGCGCGGGAGATGCCCTATGGGTATCTGACCAAGCCTTTCCAGAGCGGAGAGCTCCGGGCCACGTTGCGGGTGGCGCTGCACAAGGCCCGCACGGACGCGCGCCAGAGTGCGGCGCATCGGCAGATGGAAGCGACCGTCGACGGCATGCGGGATGGCGTGCTGATGGTCTCCACCGAGGGCCGGGTCCAGTTCATGAACGCCGCCGCTGAGGCCTTGTCCGGCCGGACACTGGCCAAGGCCAAAGGACAGCCTCTGCAGGAGGTCTTAAAGCTGAACGACGCCCAGCAGAGCCCCGTAAACCTGCTCAGCAGCCGTGAGTGTGCAATTGCTACCGAAGAATTTGGCTGGACCCTGTACCAGTCCGGCGGCGGTGAGGTGCTGGTCGATCTCAGCGTGACTCCGCTGGCCGGTGCGGCCGACCAGCACAAGGGATTTGTGGTCACTATCCGCGATGCCCGCGAACGGCTGCGCTCCCAGGCTATGAATGAGACGCTGGATGAGGCACACTCCTTTGATCAGACGCCCACCGCGATGGTGCAGTTGGATGGAGACGGCCGTATCGTGCGCGTCAACCAGGCTTTGTTACGCGCCTCTGGAGTTACGGCAGAGAACCTGGTGGGCCGTTCGCTGACCGGCCTCAGCATGGATCCCGACCCGCGCATCGCCAGGGATCTGATGAATATGCTGCTGCAAGGCGGAACTTTCATGGCGACTCCGCGGCCACGCTTGGTCAATTAGGATTTGCGGAATGATTTGTTGCTTTGCAAGGGCACCGTAGTAAAGGCTGCGATTATTCCCGGTTGTTGTTCCGCACTTTTCTGGCGGCTTTACGCAGCCCTTCTTTCCGCCCCATCATTCCGTTTCAGAACGCTCCGCTCCTGTGTTCCTGGTTGGGATGTCCTTCATAATTTCTTAATCTCGTATCTCTTGCACCTATTATTCATAGCGATAAGTTTAGTAAGCGCTGCCCGCGCCGCTGGGGGAGCGGTGTGGCCTGAGAGCAGAAGTTTCTTCAAACCAAGGGAGTCCCGACTTTGGCCAAAATCACATCCGCGACTGGAACACCGCAGCCGGATCATCCCACTGCCGTCGGCAATCCCTCGGAAGAGATCTCCGCTGCGCTCTCCGGTGAAGCCTCTCGCCAGGAGAAGCTCGACCAGGATTTGCTCCAGTCCGATCAGGCAATCCAAGGCTCCGGCCAAGCAATCCAGGACTCCGGCCAGGAAATTCAGGACTCCGGCCAGGAGATCAAGGACTCCAGCCTGAAAATCCAGGACTCCGATCAAGCCATCCTGGGCTCCGAGCAAGCCATCCAAGACTCCGATCAAGCCATCCAGGACTCCAAACAAGCTATCCAGGACTCCGAACAAGCCATCCAGGACTCCGGCCAAGCCATTTTGGACTACGGACACGCTCTCCCAGAGCACGGTCAGGAACTTCTCGAGGCCAGCCAGCACCTGCGAGTAGCCGGCCAGCATCTGCGGGAGACTGACCAGGGCTTGCGGATATCCGATCAGTTCTTGCGGACCTCCGACCAAAGTTTGCGCGCGTCGGATCAGGATTTGCGGACATCCGACCGGGCTTTGCGGTCCTCCAACCGCGCATTGGCGGAGAGCGAAGAGCGCTTCCGGCTGCTGGTGGAAAGCGTCACTGATTACGCCATTTATATGCTCGACCCGGAGGGCCGGGTGGTCACATGGAACGCCGGGGCGGAGCGTCTCAAGGGATACACGGCGGAAGAGGTGCTGGGGCAAGACTACTCTATCTTTTTTCTCTTAGGAGATGTCGAGGCGGGCACGCCGGCAAGGGAGTTGGCGGCGGCGGCCCGCGAGGGCCGCTATGAAACACAAGCCTGGCGGCGGCGCAAGGAAGGCTCAAAGTTCTGGGCGCTGATCACTTTGACCGCCATCCGCGGCCCTGAAGATATGCTGCTTGGCTTTGCCAAGGTCACGCGCGACATGACCGCGCAGAAGCAGATGGCGGAGCAGCTGGCGCAGCTTGCCGCCGGCCTGGAGAATCGGGTTGCGGAGCGAACCCGCGAACTGGAAGTCGCCGTGGCGGAGTTGCAGCGCAAAAACAAGGAGATCGAGTCCTTTGTCTATATCGTTACCCACGACCTGCGGGCGCCGCTGGTCAATGTGCAGGGCTTCGCGCACGAGCTGGAGGAGAGTTGTAAGCACCTCAAAGAGGTCATCCGGGTCTGCCCGAATTGGGAGCGGTGCTGGCCCGATGTGCAGCCGATTCTGGATGAAGAGATCGGCAGCGCCTTGCGTTATATCTCCACCTCCACGTCCAAGTTCGAGCGGTTGATCAACGCGCTGCTCAGCCTCTCCCGCCATGGGCGCCAGGTCTACGATTTGACGCGGGTCAACGTCTGGGAGTTGGTAACCACCGCCGTTACCACCTTCCAGATGGCCCTCACCGAGGCCGGCGCCGAGGTTGAGGTGGGCACTCTTCCCTCGGTCACCGCCGATGCCACCGCCCTGGGACAAGTCTTCTCCAATCTGATCGGCAATGCGCTCAAGTATCGCAACCCAATGCGGCCGTTGCACATCGAGGTGGGGGGTCAGGTAGAAGGAGATGTGGTCCATTATTGGGTGCGTGATAACGGGCTGGGCATTCCGGAGTACGGCAAGGCAAAGCTCTTTCAGGTTTTTCAACGGTTTCATGCCCAACACGCGGAAGGGGAGGGCATGGGGCTGGCCATCGCGCATCGAATTGTGGAGCGCCATGGAGGCAAGATATGGGCCGAGAGCCGGGAAGGCGAGGGAACCACCTTCCATTTTTCCCTCCCTGCCCATCCCTCTTCCACACCAAACGCCGATTAGGAGGACGCTAGAATGGATGCATTGCAATCCGTGTTTACCATCCTCATCGTGGATGACGATGAAGGCCACGTCGAGTTGCTGCGCCGCAACCTGAGCCGCATTGCTCTGGGCAATCCGCTGCTCGTTCTGCACGATGGGGCGCGAGCCCTGGACTATATCTTCCGCCGCGGCGATTTCGCCGGGCGCACGGGCGTGGACCCCCTGATCTTACTGGACATCAATATGCCCGGCGCCGTCGGCGGCATCGATGTGCTGCGCCAGATCAAGGCCGACCCGGCAACCCGCAAGACGCCGGTCATCATGCTCAGCACCACCGACGATCCGCGAGAAGTGTCCATCTGCTACGATCTGGGCTGCTCGGTCTACATTACCAAGCCGGTGGACCCCCTTCAGTTCATTGAAGCCATTCGCCGGCTGGGGTTCTTTCTTCAGATCATCCGTCTCTCCGAAGACGAACCCGTAGCGGCGGCGGCTCCCGGACCATGAGCAGCGTGCCAATTTCCGAAGTTCCTGCCTGCAAGCGTGTGCTGGTGGTGGAGGACGATCATAGCACCGCCGAACTGATGCGTCGGGCGCTGGAGCGCGCCGGTTACTCGGTCGTTCTCGCCGATGGCGTCGCGGCCGGGCTCAAGGCCCTGGGTGACGATGATTCCGGCGAATTCATGACCCTGCTGCTCGATTACCGCTTGCCCGATGGAGAACCATGGACGGTAGCCGATGCGGCACAGGCGCGCGTTCCCGAGGTACCGGTGGTCATTGTCACCGGAATGAGCGATGAATCTGTGGCAATCGAGGCCTTGCGGCGCGGTTTTGCCGATTACGTGAAGAAAACAGATGGCTTCTGGAAAGAGTTGCCCGCGATTCTCGAACGAGTGGCGCGGCTCAGCCGCCTGAAAGGCCGGCTGGATGAAACCAGCGCCCTGATGACAGCCGTTGTCGAGCACTCCTGGGATCTGATTGCGGTCTGCGGCGGCGACGGCAAGATGATTTACGTTTCGCCTGCCTGCCACACGCTGTTGGGCGTCGATGCCAGCAAGCTAGTGGGACGGCCGGGGACAGAGATCGTCGCACCGGAAGACCGCGAGGAAGTAGCCAGGCTCTTTGCCCGGATCGAGGAAAAGACTCTGCCGCCGTCGACCGTGCGCTGCCGCCACAAAGATGGTTCACTCGTGTGGATGGAGGCTCGCGCGGCTCGCCTTCGGGCTTCCTCGGCTGCCCCGCCGATGATCGTCCTTACCCTGCACAATGTAACCGCGCAACGCGAGCACGAAGAGCAGATGGCCGCCTCGCTGCGCGAAAAAGAGGTCCTGCTGCGCGAAATCCATCACCGGGTAAAAAATAATCTTCAGGTCATTCAAAGCCTGCTCCGTATGCGCGCCCGGTTGCTTCCCGAGGGCGAAGCCCGCGCCGCCATGGAATCCACCGTCCAGCGCATTCACGCCATGGCCCTGGCCCATGAACACCTTTATCAGAGAGAGGATCTGGCGCGCCTCTCGCTTTCCGACTACCTGCGCGATTTGTTCAATCGGGTCGTGGCCTCCAGCTCGGTTCAACCCAATCAGATTCAGCTTCACCTGGACGTTGAAGAGTTTTCCCTCTCTCTGGAACTCGCCATTCCCTTCGGCCTGCTGGTCAACGAGTTGATCGCCAACAGCCTCAAGCACGCTTTTCCCGGCGGCCGCCGGGGAACGATCACGATTTCGATTCACCGCATTGACGGCGCCGTACGCATGGTGCTCGCCGACGACGGCGTCGGTCTTCCGGCACAATTCGACTTGAATGCCTGCCCCTCCATGGGGCTGAAGCTGGCCGCCAGCCTGGCCCATCAACTGGGTGGAAGCCTGCGCTTCTCTTCACAAAACGGATGCCGCGTCGAGACGAATCTCACGAGAATGTAGCGGGAAATCTCCTGATGATCTCCTCTGCTGATAGAATGAAAGATGCCGTACTGTGCGGCGATTTTCTCTTTGCTGAGAGTATTATTTGGGCTTTCTGATCACTGATCACTGTATTATCCCCCAACCCACAGCCTGTCGGCCAAACATGAAGAAGGAATTTCTCCCCTGTGACTCAGACGATACGCAATATCGCCATCATTGCCCATGTAGACCACGGCAAGACGACGCTCGTGGACGCCATGCTGCGCCAGTCCGGCACCTTCCGCGCCAACGAGCAGGTGGCCGAGCGTGTCATGGACTCCAATGAGCTGGAGCGGGAGAGGGGCATCACCATCCTGGCCAAGAACACCGCCATCGTCTTTGAAGGCGGCAAGATCAACATCGTCGACACGCCCGGCCACGCCGATTTTGGCGGCGAGGTGGAGCGCGCCCTTAAAATGGTCGACGGCGTCATGCTCCTCGTCGACGCCGCCGAGGGGCCGCTGCCGCAAACCCGCTACGTCCTGGCCAAAGCTCTCGAAGCCAAGCTCAAGCCCATCGTGGTCATCAACAAAATCGACCGCCCAGACGCCCGCCCCCAGGAGGTCCTCAACGAGATCTACGACCTCTTCATCGATCTTGACGCCGACGAGTCGCAACTGGATTTTCCCGTGCTCTATGCGGTAGCCAAGGCGGGCACAGCGACCCTCGATCCGGCCAAGCCCGGCGAAAATCTCCAGCCGCTCTTTGAGTCCATCGTCTCCACCATCCCGCCCGCCACTGGCGACGCCGACGGCACCTTGCAGATTCTGGTCACCAACCTCGACTACTCCGACTATTTCGGCCGCATCGCCATCTGCCGCGTCTTCCAGGGTACCCTCCACTTCGGCGACGATGTAACCATCTCCAAGCGCGACGGCTCGCTGATGAAGACGCGCATCACAAAATTGTTTACTTTTAGTGGCCTCAAGCGCACCGAGATCACCGAAACCGTCATGGGCGACATCGTCGCCGTGGCCGGCGTCGAGGGCATCACCATCGGCGAGACCATCACTAGCGTCGAAAACCCCGCGCCGCTGCCGCTCATCGTCATCGACGAACCCACCATCGCCATTCAGTTCAGCGTTAACAACTCGCCCTTCGCCGGACGCGAAGGCCAGTACGTCACCAGCCGTAACCTGCGCGAGCGCCTGGAAAAAGAGCTGCTCACCAACGTCTCCATTCGCGTGGAGGACACCGGCTCACCCGACAGTTTCAAAGTTCTTGGCCGCGGCGAGCTGCAACTCGCCATCCTCATCGAGATGATGCGCCGCGAAGGCTTCGAGCTCTCTGCCGGACGCCCGGAGATCGTCACCAAAATCGTCGATGGCACGCGCATGGAGCCGGTCGAGCATCTCACCATCGACGTGCCCGACGCTTACACCGGCACGGTGATCGAAAAGCTCGGCCCGCGCAAGGGCGAGATGACCAAAATGCACAATCACGGCTCGGGCCGTGTGCGCCTGGAGTTTCGCGTGCCCTCGCGCGGCCTCATCGGCCTGCGCAGCGAGATGCTCACCGAAACTCGTGGCACCATCGTGATGAACGCGCTCTTCGACGGCTACATCCCCTACCAGGGCGAAATTCCCCAGCGCCCCACCGGCGCGCTGGTATCCGACCGCCAGGGACTCACCACCACCTATTCGCTCAACGGCTTGCAGGAGCGCGGCATGTTGTTTGTCGGCCCCGGCGTCGAGGTCTACGAGGGCATGGTCATCGGCGAGCACTCCCGCGACAAGGACCTCGACGTCAACGTTGTCCGCGAAAAGCACATGACTAACATGCGCGCCTCCAGCGCCGATGAGGCCATCCGCCTTGTGCCCTACCGCAATCTCAACCTGGAGCAGGCCATCGAGTTTATCGCCGACGATGAAATGGTCGAGGTCACGCCCAAATCCCTCCGCCTGCGCAAAAAGGTATTGCAACAGAATCGCAGACCCAAGCGCTGGGAGAAGAACATCGAGTAATATGAAAACCGTGCTCTCAATGAAGCATGGGGAACCTAGTACGATGACGGTCTGATATCATTCCGTCATGTGGAGCTTGGGTCCATTATCATTTATTGAGCTTTTTCTCCGTACAGTCATAAACCTCGTGCGGAGGATCGGCACCAGCGGTTGGCCGGTCACTGATGCGATCATCTCCAGATCGGAAGAACGCGATTTCATTTTGGGGTTTGGCCGTGTTGTCGTTCTTCACTACAAATATCGCAATACCGATGAACGCTTTGAAGGTGTTTACAGAGAGCCCTTCTATTACCCTAACTATGCTAGGGCATATCTCAATCGTTTTCCCGGCGGAATAACCTTTCCTGTGCGTGTGAACCCCAAGAATACTGCTTGCTCGGTCCCTGACAATCCAAAAGTTGTATTTATTAAAGTGAAGTAACCTAATGACGGGCTGGGTGCCCCAGATCCCGATTTTGAAACTTGGATAACAATCTTGGTAGATTGAAATACGGGATACTCACGGAGGGAGCAGGGCGCCACGTCGTTCAAAGACAGAATCGCCGTCGAAAGAGCACTGCATTAGTTTTCTGTTTGCCCCTCACCGCCGGAATATCGCCGTCACCTACACTTCCACCACCGCGAAGATCACGCTGACCGCCGTTAAAAAACCCTTGGCGCGCTGCCAATTTGCTCGTGCCGCTCCATGCTTCATGGATTCCGTACGCAGTTATAGGTCAAGTGGATCGGAGTTCCCATCTCCACGACTTCAAAATCCGTTACCTTCAGGCCATACATAGAGTGAGAATCGAAATCCAGATCAGCGTATTTTGCCTTGGTGTCTGCGTCGCTCTGCGCGGTGAGTGTGATATTACCCCCGTCAGCCAGGAACATGCCGTATTTCTGCATGGCTCGCGCGACGACCTGCGCCTCCGGCATCAGTTGCGACACATCGTACGAGGCTTTCAGGCGGAATCGGGCGCCCATCGGGGGAGCTGAAACCGGCCCGCGCGGAGCGCCGGCGTGCGTAGCGGGATGCACAAAGACATGCGCGCGCATCCGCTGATTAGGAAGAGTAAATCGGATGGCGTGGTTGATGCTTCCCGTAGCTATCTCGTCGGCATTGAAGAGTAGCGGAGCAATCGGAAATCCGGCGGCGTCCGCGCTGGTGCATTGATCACCTCGTCCCGAGGGAGGATACACCCGGTTAAGGTCCCAAACTGCAACGAAGCCAGCGGTGAGAACATTCTCTGCATAGTTGGCCTGGTAGGCTTCGTAGAGCTTACCGTGGCTGCGATCGACCACGATTAGGTGACAGTCCCCTCCAGATGGGCACTGATAGTTCGTCTGCCCTTCCAGGCCGCCGCCTGTGGGAAGAGGGAAAGTCGAGACCTGGTCGGAATCAACATCGCTCGGTCCCGGGCCTTTGAAGTGTACGTGGGGGGTATTGGCGTCCGCCTGCAACACCCGCATGCTGAAATCGATATGCATCTTATTGTTGTTTCCCCAGCCGCCCGCCTCCGCGAGCCAGGCGATCATGGCGGAGGATTGGGGATCGAGGGGCGCATGACTTATATCCTGTGTCCAGATAGCGCCGGGTGGAAAGTAGGCCGCTGGCGCGACAACGTGCTCCAGCCTGGCCGCTCTCACCTTGCCGCCGAACGCCCTGTCCAGCGCAGAGGCCATGTGGTCTGATAGGTGATGGGCCTTGAGAGTAATGTTGTTGATGTTGATATGTTTGTGTAGTTTGTACCCAGTTACGGAAATCCCGACTCCCGCAATGATACCCAACGTAAAGATGACTAGCGCCTTCATGGTTTTCATCATGGCACTGTACTCCTCTCTCGCAAAGCAACTCTACAAATGAATTCTACACCGGGTGATTTCCCGCGGCAGGCGCCAAGGGATCCGGCGGCGCGGATTTCTCAGTATCGGCAGTTGTAACCCACTCAGGAGAAATCCATATCTTCCAAAGCGGGCCTCGCATAAAAAGAAATCTGTAAAGTCCAACGACGGCTGCCGCTTTGAGCACCAGCAGAGCGCTGGCCGGAGCTGCGATGCGATGCAGCACGGGAATCCTGTAGCGCAGGCCGGCAAGCGCTACGAGCCAGCCGGTAATCTGAACAACGGCGAACGCCGTGTAGAGGCGCGATCCGCCCGATAGCGCCAGTGTGGAGACAAGCAGCAGAACCAGAAGATAAGGCACGATGAGGCGCATCACCTTGTGCGAGACAAGCTGAAATAAAACTGGATTTCGCGGCGACAGCGTCCACGGCGCAAGGCGAAAGAGCTGAAAGTTTCCGGCCAGTGTGCGTACCTTGCGTTGGAACTCCTTTTCGATTGTCATTGGCCATGTGTCGTAGACGTATGCATGAGAATCAATGACTGACCGGTAACCCTGGCGAATTATGGAAAGCGGCTGAAACATATCATCCAGAATCATTCCGGCGGGCTGCGGCATAGCGAGCCCGCGGCGAATCGCATAAAAGCCGCCGTATACGCCGACCGGGGAGCCAAAGATTGACTCGCATGTCCTGATCCACTTTTCATAGCGCCAATAGAGCCCGCTGACAGCCGCGGAGGCGCTGTCGTGGCTGTCTTGGCGCAGAATCAGTTCCCCGGCTACGCAGCCAACCTTCGGGTCGGCGAAATTACTGATCAGCTGCTGAACGGCTCCCGGAGCAATCTCCGGCCGAATGTCAACAAAGAGGATCACCTCCGCGGTTGCCCTAGCCATGCCGGCATTGACGGCAACCGCTTTGCCGCAGTGTTCGTCTAAAATGACCGTTATGATGCGCGGATGGCACTCGCGCGCCAGTAATTCCGCAGTGCCGTCGGTTGAGCCGTCAGAAACCAGGATGATCTCTTTGATGTTGCTGTAGTCGAGACTAAGCAGGTGCTCGATCTTGCCTGGGAGCAAGGCGTCGCCGTTATGCACCGCGAGCACAATGCTCACGCTGGGAGAGATTGGGCTGATGAACCATCGCCGAGGCCGCAGCCGCGAGAGCATCCATATCACCATGGGGTATCCCACATAGGTGTAGAGAATGCCGGCCACTGAAAGCCAGAAAATGATTCTCACTGGGCGCCTCTGCGCAGGATGATGGTTTTGATGGTCTCAAACATGATGAGCAAGTCAAGGCCAATCGACTGGTGCTTGACGTAGTAAAGATCGTATTCGAGTTTGTGCTTGGTTTCCTCCAGGCTGGCGCCGTAGCGATAACGTACCTGCGCCCAACCCGTAATCCCGGGTCGAATCATGTGCCGCAGGTCATAGTAGGGAATCTCCCGGCTGAGCCAGTGCACGAACTCCGGACGCTCCGGACGGGGGCCTACAAATGCCATGTCGCCGCGCAGCACGTTCCATAGTTGCGGAATCTCATCGAGCCGCGTGCTGCGCATAAATCTGCCAATCTTAGTTACGCGCGGATCGTCCTTGGTCGCCCACACGGCTCCCTGCGCTTCTGCGTCCTGACGCATGGTTCGAAACTTGTAAGCGGTAAATAACTTCCCACGCCGCCCAACGCGTGTCTGTTTGAAAAGTATGGGGCCCGGCGAAGAGAGGCGCACCGCAAGAACAATCAGCGGTAGGAACGGCAGGCAGATCAGCAGTGCGGTAAAGGAGACCGCGAACGAGAGCAGGCGACGGAACACCTGCTGCGAGGCGTTCATCCGGAACCCCTCTGTAAAGATGAGGGTGCTTGGGTTGAGCCCATCCAAAGGTAATTTACCCGACAGCCGCTCCACTAATGAGTTGGAATCTTCAATGATAACGCCGAGAAGGCGGAGATCCAGTAATTCTCGAACAGGCATTGATTCTCGGCGGTCTTCCATGGCAACGATTACGCGATCGATGCCCGGTTTCGGACCACGAAAGGCGCGGAGATCCGCGGAGAAGCGCTCAAGCCGGCCATGAAGCTCGCCTTTTCCCTCCCAGCCTATAACTTCCATGCCGGCATCGCGGCTGGTTCGCAATAGTTCAACCACGGTGCTGGCGCGCTCACCGCAGCCCAAAACATAAACTCGTTCCCGAAACATGGCAAGGCCAATGATCCACTCATAGGCGCCGCGCCAAAGGACAAGAACAACCGCAAGAAAAGAGACACCAACAAGAAAAACATATGGTCCGATGTCCAGTTCCGGGAAAAGATAAACAAATCCTGCAAGTACAAACGATAAAACACTTAGAACAAGTAACAGGCGAAAGTATATCTCCCAGCTCTCTGAGAAGCGCCGTGGCCCATACAGATCAAAGTAATAAGTGAGAAGCAGGGTAAAGGCAGTGATTCCGGCGATCTTCAGCAAGCCGTTCTCATAGATCAGTATAATGTTCCAATCTGGTCCCGTGAGCAGTACCGTGGCCAGTAAAAATGATCCGCCTACAAGGATAACTTCGCAAAGAAGACGCGCCAGCGTTCGAGCTGGGTAATAAACATTGAATAGTCTCGTCATTTTTTCCGCCTCTTAGCCTTACGTCCAGGAATACTGCTTACAACCTCTTGCTTTTCGTACTTTCCGTAGTAATAGGAATACGCAGTACTGGCGGGAGCGTCTTTTACCGCATTCAGCACGAAGCCGAGAATTCGCGTATTGCTGAATGCGGTCTGTGCTCGTTGTGCGATATCAAAAGGCGTAGTGGCGGCTCGGGCAATAAGCAACACCGCATCGGCGGCGCGAGCCAGGTCGACTGCGTCCGCTACCGCGAGCACCGGCGGGGAGTCGATCAGAATCCAGTCAAAGTGCGGGGAGAGTATGGCTACCAGCTCTTCAATGCGGTGATTGGCGACCAGTTCCGAAGAGTTATCCCCGACTGCTCCGGCAGGAATCAATGTAAGATTCGGAATGCCGCGCGCCAGGCTGTCTTCTCGAGTGTCTTTGCTCTGATAGTGTTGCATGATTTCGTTTGGCTCTGCGGCTCCCGTCAGATACTCTGTAAGTCCGGGAACATCAGGTGCGCCGAAAACAACATGGAGCGAGGGACTGCGCAGGTCGCCATCAATGAGAAGTACTTTATTATTCTTGTTGCGCGCCAAACTGATTGCTAAATTTGCCGCGACAAAGGTTTTGCCTTCCGAGGGCATGCCGCTGCAAATAAGAATCGTCTTTAGCTTTGCCTGATCGCGATATTGGTAGAGTTGTGACCTCAGGCCTCGAAACTGCTCTATGTTCACGCCGCGCTCTTCAAGCGTCGGAAGGAAGGCCATGGAAGGTTTCCACGCATACTGCGGGATGTTCTCCATCACTACTTCCGTCTTGATCGTTGGTAAAGCATCGGCGCCAGGAACAGTGAACGTTTCGCCAGCCCGTGGGATGTCGGTTCCCTGTGCGGCTTTCCGTTCAAGATCCGCCCTTTGTAGTGCATCGTAAATACGGCTCATATTTCGCTGTCCTTCAGTGATTCCTCGCTGCCGGAGACGGAGGTGATAGTGTCCAGCATATTTGGCTGCATTGAACGCTTCATTAACGCCTGCATCGCCGAAAAAGAGATCGTGAAAGGATGCTGGACAAGATCGAGCTCCAAACCTACCGACTCAACGATATGCGCTGGAATGGGATTGATCTGTTCCGCATAGGCGAAGATCAACGTTTGCTCACAGAGCAGGTTGATAATTCGCGGAATTCCTTTCGAGTAGTGATATACGAGTACGGCCGCTTCGGGCAAGAACACCGGCTCGGTGGCTCCGGCGATGCGCATTCTCTCTTCGATGTAGGCCTGGGTTTCCTCAACCGTCAACGGTTGCGTCCTGCACCACAACGATATGCGCTGCCGTAGCTGGCGGAGGCTTGGATGGTACAGCTTTTCCTCCAGTTCAGGCTGGCCGGAAAGAACAATTTGCACCAATTTTTCAGATGAGGTTTCAAGGTTGGTCAGCAATCGTATCTCTTCCAGAAGTTCCCAGGATAGATTCTGTGCCTCATCAACTATGATAGCGCATAACTGATGCGCGCGATAACGCTCAATAAGCCAGCCATTGAGTTTTAAAAGCATGGAGGCCTTGGTCCGCGTCGTTGGAGTTATGCCAAAGTCGGTGAGTATAAATTCAAAAAAATCGAGTACCTCTAATCTCGGATTAAAGACGTAAGACGTTGCAATGCGCCCCTTGTCGAAAGTGTCAAGAACCGTTTTGAGCAAGGTTGTCTTGCCCGTTCCCACCTCTCCCGTCATGACCACAAAGCCCCTGCGCGCTGCTATGCCGTATTGCAGACAGGCGAGCGCCTCCCTGATCTGCGGCCTCAGGAAGAGAAACCGCGGGTCTGGACTGGCTCCGAAAGGAAGGACGCGAAGGCCGTAGAAAGATTTGTACATGGCTAGCTGGACGCGCTTTCAGTGGGATTGATCGTTCGTTCAACAAGATTTCTTCGCTTTGTTGCAGCGTGGGACTTATCGAGTTCATCGATGTACGAAATGACCGCCAGTGTCGGCAGTTTGGTAAATGCAAAAACGTCGTTCTCGTTGCGCAGGGATTTATCGCGGTATTCGAGCAGCGCGGCAAGAATCAGGCCCAGGACAAGGCCGGATGCCAGCCCCCCTCCGGTAAACAGGAGATGGTTGGGGAAGGTGGGCGAATCCGGTAGATTGGCTGCATCCATTACGCGAAACTGTTCACCCTGCTGACGGTGCTCTAGAGCAGTGGCCATGGACGACTGATTCATTTTGGACAGCAACGTGTTATAGAACTGCAAGGCTGTTTCATGGTCGCGTGTGATCTGTTTGTACTCTTCCTCGACCATCGGGCTTGACTCAATCTTGGTTTCATAACTGCGAACCTTCTGCTCCAGCCGTGCCTGCTCCTGCTTGGCGGCCGCTAAGGCCTGCCGCTCCGCATTCAGCTGAAACTTGAGCTGATTCAGCTGCGGCGATTCTTTTGTCTTGGCGGTAGTATCCGCCTTGGAATTGGCGCCGGTATCTCCCTTTGCCGGTTCGGCTGCGTCGCGCGCAATCTCCGCGCGAAGGTTGGTAATTCTGCGCTTCATGGCAAGCACGTCTGGATGGTTGGGCGTGTAAAGAGCCTCCAACTCTTTTTCCTGGTTGAGTGCAGTCTTGAGTTGCGCATCCAGGGTATCCGCTGATGTCCCTGTGGCCGGGTCGACACGCGTTGATTCCGTCGTTTGTTGGGCAATCACTGCTTCCAGCAGTGTCTCTCCCCGCTCCATGCTGCCTATCTCCCTCGTCGAGGCATCAAGCTGGGCCGTCAGCGCCTGAAGCGTGTTTGTATTTGCCCCTTCCTGCTGGGGAAGCATGCCAAAGTACTTGCGTTCGAAGGTGGCCAGTTTGGCGTCCTGGTCGTCAAGGTTTCTCTTTGAATCGGCGAGTTGCTGCTTGAGAAAGTCGGTCGTTCCTTCGGCTGATTCTTCGCGTGCGCTTAAATTCTCGCTGATAAAGAGCGAAGTGATCTCGCCGCACACCTGCTGGGCGGTATGTGCGTCCTGCGCCTTGAACGTGATATAAAATCCCGGCATCCCACGCGGAGACTGGCCAGAAGGTATCGGGTTGATCCCGATTGCCTTGCGCGTCATATCGACGCGGTCGTCCATCGTGTACTTACTGCTGACATAAAGGTTGAACCTCTCGATGATCGGCTCAATGCGCGAACGGCTCAATATTTGTTCCCGCATCGACGCCAGACGTGCGCCCAAGTCTTCATTGACAACCGGCTTGACATACTCCTCTGGTACTTTCTGTTGCTCAATAAGCACCAATGTCTGGGACACATATTGCGGGGGAAGAAGGTAGCTGAGGCCGGTGCCTATTCCAAGGAGGAGGATTGTGCAGGCCAGAATCAGCTTGTAGCGCCGCTTCAATATGTCCATGTAGTCCTGCATGTTTAGTTCACGATGACCGAGCATAAGCCTCCTTGATGAGTTACTTTCTAAGACGCACTTCCAGCGGAGAGTAGCCGAGGCCGAAACTGACCACCTGCGACAGCCCGCGGATGGCGGTTGCTGGAAGCGCGGAGCTAGTCGACTGCTGGGTAGCGGAGTAGTTCGCGAATACGACGATATATCGCCCCCATCGCCGCGTAGCCGATACTGAGCAAACCTTTCCGTTCGTCACGCCCGCCTGTTGCAGTCCCTGGGTGCGCATATATGCGCCCATAAAGCTGATAGTCAGGTTTTTTCCCTGCTGCCGTGTGAATGTTGCGTTGGCGTCCTTATTGCGTACCCCAATCTGCGTGGGCACTCCCGCGCCTCCATTGGTTGCCTGGATATAGCTCAGCGTGGCGGTTGTTTTCCTGGTGTTGCTATAGGTCAGATTTGCGTTCATCGTGAGGTCTGTTGTTGCGGGGATAGTATTGCCCACTGAAGGAGAAGAGCTGCCCGCTGAGCTCTGGACCCACTCCGGCCCCGCGGAGACGCTTGTCATGAGCCGTCGGCTCCACGTGCGCTGGTAGCCAAACATCGAGGATTGGGTTTGCATGGTGATTGTGTACGCGGTATAGCTGAAGTGAGAAAACGAGTACTGGCTGGTAAGCGAATTCAAGGCGTTCAGCCTCATGGTGAGCTGCGGACCCGCCTGGAATGCATTGGTCTCCAGACCATTGCCGTCTGGGAAGCGCAGGATTCCATAGTTGCTGCTTATGCCGAGGGTAGTTGCGTGGTCCAGTCTATGCTTGAAATTAGCGTTCGAAAGGTTGTAGATGCTGCGCGTGTTCAGCGTCAGAATCGGCTGGACCGGCTCGCCGGGAACGCCGGGCAAACCGCCCACGCCCGGAATTCCTGAAAAGCCTGTTATCGGCGCCTGCGGCACATAGCTTACGTTATCGCTGAGATTGAAGGCCCAGGCGCGGCCCAGAAAACCTTGTGATGCGATTAGATGCTGAAATATCCCTGACTCCGTATTCGCCCCGGAAATCGTCCAACTGTCGCCGCCGGAATAGGTCAGCGCAAAGGGCCGGGTGGCTCTGGCATTTGCGTAAGTCAAATCTGCTGATACGTTGCTCCTCTGCGAGTCACCCAGGCTCCTGTTATAGAACTGCGCGGTTTGCGTATAACGCAGATCATAATGCAGCGTACCGCTTACCGGCGGCCCAGAGGGTCCGGTCGCCACGGGCACAACTTGCGCCCTTGTTGCGGTGCTGACGGTAATGAGGATCGCCATAAACGTGAGACTTGGTTTCATGGATGTTGTCTTACGGCACGACAATCGTATCGCCCGGGTTCAGGGTGAGATTGAGAAGGCCGTTGCCTCTCAATGCTTGCTTGTATTGCACGGGAATCTTCTGCAGCTTCCCTTTTTCGGCGCGAAGAATGTATATCTTCCTCGAGTTGGCGTACTGTGTGAGTCCACCGGCAGAGGCAATCGCCTGCAGCAAGGTCATGCCGGGAGTTAGCTCAATCAGGCCGGGCCTGCCAATTTCGCCGATCATATACACTTTCTTGCTGTTCATCGCGGTCAGAATGATGGTGACATTAGGGTCCTGGATAAACATCTTCAGCTTGGTGGTTATTTCGTCCGCCAACTGCATCGGCGTCTTTCCCTCGGCCTTGACATCGCCAAGAAGCGGCAACGAGATCATGCCGTCTGGCCGGACCAGCATGGTGCTCGTCAAGGTCGGCTCTTTCAGCACGGATACCATAATTACATCGGACGCGCCGATGACATAACTGTCAGGCACAGCGATTGCTGTCGTTGTTGCTGTCGGCGCGGCCGGCTTGACCGCATCTGGTGCTGAAGGTGTTGCGTCTTGTGCCGGGCTGATAAGCGCCGAGGCAAGAAATATCACAATCAGAAGGCTTCCTGTCTTCATAGGGCAACTCCATTCCCGCAATACTCGGTTTGGTTCTCCGTTTCGATCTGTTTGAGTTTGTACAGCAGGGCTTTGTAGCTGATTCCCAGATCAATCGCGGCGCGTTTCCGGTTGCCGCCGGTGGTAACCAGAACCTCGGAGATCAACTGGCGCTCGATCTGGATCGATGAGGCCCGCGTGGCTTCCTTCAGTAATATTGGCCTGCGATTCCCGTTCGGCCTTCCCAATGGCAATGCCGCCTTGAGGGCCGCCAGCGATATTGCCTGATCTCCGATAGCCACAACCGTCTTGATTGCGGTCTGAAGTTCCGCCAGATTGCCGGCCCAGGAGTGCTCCATCAGATATCCGATAATCTCCTTGCATAGGACCGGCTTGGGGCGGTCAAATTGTTTGGAATACTGCGTCATCAGATCATCGGCGATGGAAAGAATCTCTGGCTTCCTGCAGCGTAGCGGGGGAACCCGAAGAGTAACTGCCGAAACAAGATAGTAAAAATCCTCTCTCATGCGCCACATCTTTACTTCTTCCGCGAGGTCACGGCTCGAACCACACAGCAGGCGGCAGGTTTGCCACCGTTCGGAGCGAAAATAGGTGTGGACAATTAACTCCTGCATTGAAAGGCTAAGATCCGTTATTTCAACGAGATAAAGAGTTCCTTTGGTCGTCAGGGCTTTCCGCAGCGACTCCGCGCTGGCATCCGCGCAGCGGATCTCATGGAACGCGCTGCTGGATAGATTCGATCCTGCATGGATTTGCGCGGCTGTGTAGCGCTTCCCGGCGCCATGTTCGCCCAGTATCAAAACTGGACAGTCGCTTTCGGCGAGCCGGGCAATCGCACGTTGAATTCGTGCCTCTGCAGCCGGGGACGGCTTCGCCTGTCTCTTCTCATTGTGAATCACTGCAATTGTTGCCATAAGGGGACCTGTGTTCACTTCATCTTTAGTATGCTGGCTCCTGGCCTCGGAGTGCAAAACAAGGAATGGGCTTCCCTCGCGTAATATCAACTATTGGGTGTACTGCCTCTGGCAATGCCAGTCATAAGGCAGAATGATTCCCTCCCACCGGGAAACAGTGTACCATTAATTGTCACGGAAAGTGGAAATCATTTTCCTGCGGCGGCGGAAGCCAGATTCCCTGAGAATGGTGTTTCCATGGGGTTATTCCCTCACTCAAACCGTTTCTCTTTCGGCAATCCGATTGTTATTGTAGTGTAGTACGGGTTTTTAAGCTCGAGGGCTGGATTCATGACTCAAAGCACGCGGACGCGAACTTCTCTCCCCGGTAGCTGGCGCTCCAGCCAATTTCAGTTTGCATCCGGTGCGGTGTTGATCTGCCTGCTGGTTGTGGCTATTTATTTCCGCGTGCTGATAAATCTGGTTGCCGACTGGTGGCAGATTCCCGATTTTTCTCACGGCTTCCTGGTGCCATTGTTCGCGGCCTATCTGGTGTGGGAAAAGAGAAAGACACTTCGCGCCATAAGTATCGAACCGTGCTGGAGTGGAATTGCCGTGATGGCTTTGGGACTGGTCGTTCTGCTCCTAGGAGTCTACGGTTCCGAGCTCTTCCTCTCCAGGGTTTCGCTGATCATTTTGATGGCCGGACTGGTGCTTTGCTTTGCCGGCCGCCAGTTCTTAAAAGAGATGCGCTTCGCGCTTCTGGTCCTGTTGCTGGCAATCCCGCTTCCGGCCATTATTTTCAATCAGATAACCTTCCCGCTACAGCTTTTGGCATCTAAGCTGGCCAGCTTCCTGCTTCCGCTATTCGGCGTCCCTGTTTTGCGCGAAGGAAACGTGATCAATCTTCCCTTGTTGAGGCTGGAGGTTGCTGAGGCGTGCAGCGGCATCCGCTCGCTCATAAGCCTGTTTACCCTTGCCGTTTTTTATGGTTACTTCCTGGAGAAGTCCAACTGGCGCAGGGCGGCGCTCGCTCTGGCCAGCGTTCCCATCGCGATTGCGGCCAACGCCGTGCGCATCCTCGGCACCGGGTTGTGCGTCCAGTACTGGGATCCGGATAAGGCCCTGGGCTTTTTTCACGAATTTTCCGGCTGGGTTATCTTTTTGGTCTCGCTTACGTGCCTGTATCTCGTCCATCTAACGATGAATTTATTCCCGGCTAAAAGGCGGCAGATATGATGAACTTACGTTTCTGGGCCGCGGTTTTTCTGCTTGCTGCCACTGGGCTGATACTGTATACCCGCCCCGCTGTCGATCAGAATCCCCCCAGAGAGCCTTTGGCGCAGTTCCCTGTCAACATTGCTGGATGGACAGGAACCGACCAGGAAATCGACAAGGAGACGCTCGGTGTACTGGGAGCCGGGGATGTTCTCTCGCGCGTCTATACCCAGAAATGGCTGGCGCAGCCAATCGGCTTGTTCATCGGCTATTTTCCCACCCAGAGAACGGGCCAGACCATTCATTCTCCCAAACATTGCCTGCCGGGCGCCGGTTGGGTCTTCGTGACCTCCGAGTCCGTAATTTTGACCGACGTGAATGGCAAACCGCACCGCGTGGGCGAGTACATTGTCACCAATGGCACGGCATGGCAATTCGTCATTTACTGGTACCAGGCGCATGGGCGAAGCGTGTCTAATGAGTACCTCGCAAAGTTTTACATGGTCTATGATGCAATACGGATGAATCGCACGGACGGGGCGCTGGTACGGGTCATCACGCCGATCTCTTCGGGTAACGACGCGCTGGCCATAAGAAAGCGCGCCGAGGCATTTACCGGGCAGCTTGCGCCCATGCTGCCGCGATTTATCCCTGACTAAGCACATTGCGCGAAGTAGGGAATGGCATTGGTTTATGGATAACAACTTCATGTTGTTGCCGTTCGAGAAACATCTGAAAGGATGGAAAAACAGTGGAAAGCAGAGTCATGGCATTTCAATTCGCATGCGACGGCAGGCGGAATCCGCGGATTCGTCGCTCGGCTATCGGGATCATTGCGCTTCTTCTGTCGCTCACTTTATTGTCCGGGTGCTACCGCGACCCGAACGTGCGCAAACATAAATATCTGGAAAGCGGACAGAAGTATAGCGCGCAGGGCAAGGAACGGGAAGCCGCCATTCAGTATGCCAACGCCTTGAAGATCGACAGGAACTTCGCCGAGGCGCATTATGCCCTGGCGCAGTCCTATCTGCACATGGGTGCATTGCGCGCAGCTTTTGGCGAACTCCAGCGAACCGTCGCCCTGCAGCCGGCAAACTACAAAGCGAGAATCGATCTGGGAAACATGTTCCTGGCCGGGGGCCGTATCGATGACGCCCAGGCGCAGGCTGACGCGGTCATGGCCGCGCAACCGGACAATGCCGACGGCCATGCTCTGCTTTCCCGCATTGCGGCCCGGCGCGGACAGAAGGATCTGGCCCTTGCCGAGATTCGAAAAGCTCTGGATCTCTCCCCCAACGAGGCCGTGCTTCATGAAACCCTGGCCTTGCTTGAAGTGGGCGATACCACGAAGGGCGCTTCCATAGAAGATGAATTGAAGAAGGCTGTCGCGCTAGATCCGAAGTCGGTGAACGCCAAACTCCTGCTGGCCGCTTACTTTGCAAAGAACAGCCGCTGGCCGGAGGCCGAACAGACATGCCGCGACGCCATCGCCGCCGATCCAAAAAATTTGACGGCACGGGAGAGCCTCGCTCAGCTTTTCCTCAAACAGGGGAATCAGCCTAAGGCCGAGGATGTGCTCCGCCAGGCTTCCAATGATCTGCCGGACAGCCCGCAGGGCGTGCGCATGCTGGCAGATTACTATACCGGTACGGGACAGATAGATAAAGCCAGGGCGGAGTTTGCCAGCCTGGCGAAAAAGTATCCCAAGAACCTGTCTGTGCAGGAGGGATATGTTCGGGTTCTTCTTCAGGTTAAGGACTATGCGTCCGCCCAATCCGTGATCACCGAGCTGATGAAGAAGAATAGCAAGGATCCCCAGGTCGCTGTGCTCAATGGAATTGTGCTGCTGAATAACGGCAAGCGGGGGGAAGCGGTCAATGCCCTTCAGGCTGCGGCCAACAATGCCCCCAAGGACGCTTTTATACAACTATGGCTGGGCAGGGCCGCTCTGGCCAACGGCGATAACGGCCTGGCGGAGAAGAGCTTTCATCAGGCGGCGCAATTGAATCCGCATTCCCTGGAGGCGCAGGAGGAAATGGCGCGCATGGCAACTCAGCGTGGCGACATGAGTTCGCTTGCCGATATTGCGGAAAAAACGATTGCTGTCGCGCCTCGTTTCCCCGGCGGTTATCTGTGGCGAGCTATGGCGGAGATGTCCCATAACACCATGGATAAAGCCGAGGCCGACCTGAAGACCGCAATCAGCGTCGCCCCGCAAAGCTCACAGGCTTATCTAATGCTCGGCGAGCTGCGCTTCTCGCAAAAACGCTATTCGGACGGAGCCGCGCTTATGGAGCAGGCTCTGCAGTACGACCCCAATGCGATTGCTGCCTTGCGCGGGCTGGTCGGTTACGACATTTACAGAAAACAGCCCGCCCAGGCCCTGGAGCGCATCAACGCGCAAATCGCCAAGAGCCCGAAGAACAGTGGCTTCTACGACCTCCTGGCCCAGGTTCAAATGCAAAGCAAGAACCCGGACCTGGCCGCCGCGTCGGCGCAGAAGGCCATGGATGTGAATCCGGATGATGGCGAAGCTGTGGCCATCTACGCTCAGCTTCAGATGCAGCGCGGTCAGGCGGCAAACGCCATTGGCGCCTGGGAGAAATGGTCGCAGGCTCATCCCAACAATGCCGGCGCCATGGCCATTCTTGGAACCCTGGAGGAGGCGAGCGGAAATGGAAGCAAAGCCGAGGATTACTACAAGAAGGCTCTGGCCATTCAGCCCACGCAGCCTATCGCCGCCAACAATCTTGCTTATCGGATGCTTCAAAGTGGAGGCAATGTCGATGTGGCCTTGACGCTGGCGCAGACGGCGCGACGCGGCATGCCTGATTCGCCCAGCTCCGCGGACACCCTGGCATGGGCCTACTACTACAAGGGGACCTACAGTTTTGCCCGTGATCTTCTTGAGGAAGCAATCAAGACCTCTCCGAATAACGCCACGATTCAGTATCACCTGGGCATGGTGTACGCCAAGCTCGGAGATAAAAGCAACGCCGCGACTCATCTGAAAAAGGTTATTTCACTGGCGCCGGATTCATCGCAGGCCAAAGACGCGAAGACGGCGCTCCAGGGACTCGGTTAGACAACAATTGTGCTACTCAGGCCGGCCGGCAGCGCGGAATGTGCTGCCGGCTGCGTCTGTTAGCCCTTGGCCGATGCAGAATCAAAGCGCGCGAGTCCTCACGGTAAACACTAACGGGAATCTATGTCTAACACAAAGACAATAGCTAAAAACTCCGGATGGTATGGCACGGAAACCATCGTCAGCGCCGTCGTTCTTCTGGTGTCCTCGATCGCCATTAACCGCTATCTGGGACCTGAAAGGAACGGCTACATCATCTATGTAAATTATATTGCCATATTGGTCAGCAGCCTGGGCGGATTCGGTATTCCCGCAACCACGCGAAAATACATGGCTGAGTTTATCGGCATGGGTGACCGGGGTACCGCGCGATACATTTTTTTGCGCACACTGCTCTTGCAGACCAGCCTGGCAACGCTGGCCACCGGCGGCTTTCTTTGCTGGGTGCTCTCTCATGCCCCCGGAGAATACAAGCTGGCATCGGCGCTGCTCGTGCTCAGTATTTGGCCTTCAATGGTCAACGCCATCCCGGCGCAGGCCAATGCCGCCACGGAAGATCTGTCTACCAATCTTCCCGCCTCTGTTGTTTCATTGTTCATCTATCTCGTCGCAATAGCGGCCACGGTAGTGTTCCGTTGGGATGTGGTTGGCGTCGGCGCGGCGGCGCTCCTCATGCGAACGGTAGATCTGGTTGTGCGTTTCTTTCCTACTCTGAAGCGCGTGCTCGCCTGGGAGATCACTCATGTTCACCCGCCAGGATTGCGCAACCGCATGATAGCCTTCGCTTGGCCGAGCGTTGCCTCCATGGCGGTGGCATTGATCGTATGGGGCCGGTCGGAGATCATCCTGCTCGAGAGTCTATGTGCGGATATCCGCCAGGTCTCTTTCTATTCGCTGGCATTTACCATGGCCGATCAGTTGCTGCTGGCCGCGACGATCTTCGGGTCGGCTGCCAGCGTCACGATCTTCGTTCAATATGGGCGCGACAAGTCCAAGCTTTCTGCCATTACAGCCTCTTCTTTCCGCTATATTGCTTTGATCTCGATTCCGTTGCACTTCATCGCGGTATCGCTCGCGGTCCCTGCGTTGCTGCTTCTCTACGGCCGTAAATTTCAGGATGCCGCCATGGTTGTGACGCTGGCTCCGCTGCTGTGCATCTTTAAAGCCTTCATCGCGCCCGCGCAGAGCCTCCTCCAGTGCTCTGAGCGCCAGAGCTTCGTCATCGCGGCAACGGTGCTCGCCGGCGTCGTCGATTGGGGAGTGGCCTGGTGGCTTATTCCAGCACACGGCGCTGTCGGCGCATGCATTGGCAACGGAGCCGCGCAAGCAGCGGCCGTCCTTATAATGTGGGCCGTGGCAATCCATCTCTACAAGGTGAAACTTCCATGGTTTCAGGTGGCAAAGATCGTTTTCATCAGCGTTCTTGCTGCATTGACCGCCCATTACATTGCAAAGCTGACCGAGCATTACAGTGCTGGTCAACTAGCGCCGTTGTGGGCCATCTTATTCGGCGGTAGCGCCGCCCTCATTGTTCTTTTTAGTCTTGTTTACTTGCTGCGCGTGCTTGAACCGGAAGACCGATTTAGGCTAAGCACTGTGGCCAGGATGCTTCCCAGGCAAATCGCCGACCCGGTTCACATGGTTCTGGATCTGTTGATTCGTCCGGTGTGAAGAGGCGTACCTGTTGCCCATACAAATGAGATTTTGTTGAGCTTAGGAGAAACGATGCTTTCGTCGGAGATCAAAAATGTTTACAAGAAATGTCCGATTCCACTCCGCCGTCGGATTTCTGGTCTGAAAGAGAGTTGCGCAAAATTAGCTGTCAAGATGCGACTGAAGTCCATCCGCGTCGATGCTTGCCTCTGGGGCTACGAGAATGGCGTTTCCGCAGCGAGATTCGCGCGCATGATTGGCGATCTTCGTCGGGCCTCTCGTCCCATCTCAGAGTGGCCGCACGTGAAGCTCCTGCGCTTGTATGACAGCATAGACGAGCAAATTTGGGATAGGAAGGCTTTCGAAAAAACGGAGTATTATCAAAACGCGATTCTAAACATTGAAATATTTGGTAATTACCACGGCGCTATCATTCCCGACCAGGTTCAGTGGGGGGCTCGCCGGTTTGTAGCCGCTTATCGTGGCCTGGAGATACTTCCCTTGCAAGAGGGTGAACGCTACGTGAGAGATTCGGAGGAAATCGCTGTCAATCCGGTGAAAGACTCGGCATGTTACCAGGTGACCGAAGGCCATCACAGACTCGCGGTGGCATACATGAAAGGCGTTCGAGAAGTTCAAGGCCTCATTTTGCAGCCTCCTGTTACGACTCCGCTTCAGGACCTCCTCCACGATGTTTTGTGGCTGAAAGGGCGCCGGGAGTTATATCAGCCCATCGATTCGCCAGAGGTAGCGGGATGGACCTTGGTTCGGCGCTGCTCAGACAGATTGGCAAAGATGACGGGCTTCCTTCGCGCAGAAGGCTTGATGCCGCCAGCATCCAGTAGTTACCTGGATGTAGCCAGTAGTTATGGCTGGTTTGTCTCCGAGATGGCAAAGGCGGGATTTCGGACCGTGGGCGTGGAGCGCGATCCGAACGCAATTACCGTCGGAAGAATGATATATGGCTTGAGGCCGGATCAGGTGCATCGCGCCGACGCGGTCTGCTTTCTTCGGGAGCTGCAAGACAAGTTCGACGTTACATCGTGCTTCAGCCTCGCGCATCACTATATCTTGAATCACCTGAATGTAAGGCCCGAGGAGTTGCTTAATTTGCTGGATTCGGCCACCCGCCGCGTGATGTTCTTCGATATGGGCCAGAGTCATGAATATCCTGGATCGAACCTTGAGGGCTGGGATCCAGACCGCATTCATAGCTGGCTTGAGGCCAATACTACGTTCACGCGGGTTATGCGCCTTGGTCCTGATGAGGACGCCGTGCCGCCGAATCAGCGCAATTTTGGCCGAATGTTATTTGCGTGTGCGCGCTAATGCTATTAGGGAGAGAGGCGATACCGTGAAGGAGCATACCATCCCGGCTGGTAAAATAGTATCGTCGCTGGTTCGCGCGTAATGCATGGTGCCGATCACGCCAAGGGAAATTAGATGGGTATTCCGCGAGCGCTGTTGATTGCATATTATTTCCCGCCCGACAATGAGATCGGCGCGGCACGACCGTATCGCTTCTACAAATACCTGAAAAGACTCGGCTACGAATGCCACGTTATCACCGCTGCCATTCAAGAGGCAAACGCAGCGGATATCACGTATGTGGCAGATCCCCTGAAAGTCGCTTCCGACCGGGGAGTGGCATGGCTAGTAGAACGGATAATTCGGAAGTTTTGTTTGGCCTCCGGTTTGAAGCTTTGGTGGTCGGTTTCGGCTTTCCGCGCGGCAAGATTGTTTCTCAAACGAAGAAAGAATGAAAAAGTTGTCATTCTCTCCACGGCTCCTCCGGTGGGCACTCATCTGGCGGGTATGTTTCTTGCGGCATTTTCTGGCATGCCCTGGGTCGCCGACTTTCGCGACCCCATCATTGCTGTCTCTGGTAGACGCGCCCCGCTTCAGTATATTATTGAGCGCTGCCTTTTGCGAATAGTGCTGATAAGAGCCTGCCTCGCTCTGGCAAATACCGATGTAATGCTCCGAAGATGGCAAAAACGCTATTCGGGCCTTGATGAGAAGATTTACATACTCTGGAACGGTTTCGACCCAGAAGATGTAATTACTACTTATGCGCTTCCAGAGCGTCAACCCAAGGTATTGAGTCATGTGGGAGAGCTGTATGGAGGGCGGGATATACGGCCGGTCCTGCATGCAGCGGCACGTCTAATCGAGAGCGGCAGGGTCTCGCATAAAGGCATCATCATTCGTCAGATCGGTCCCGCGGAACAAGGTGAACTTCCCGATAAGGAGTTTCTTATGGCCGCTCAATCCGAGGGGTGGTTAGAGATAAGGGAGCCGGTGCCTGCGAAGGAGGCGCGTTCCATGGCTCTCGATTCCGATGGGCTACTGCTTATCCAGCCCCACTCGGCTGTCCAGGTCCCCGGAAAACTGTTTGAGTATCTTCGCATGGGTCGTCCAATACTGGCTTATGTGGTGCGCGATTCTCCCGCCGAACAAATTCTCCAACGGGCTGGCGTTCCGTTTGTGTGTATTTATCCGGAGCATGCCCCGGAGGAGATGGAGCAGCGGCTACTGAGTTTTATCGCGATGCTGGATGGCCAGCCAGTAAGCTACAGTCGATGGTTTGCAGACACTTTTGATGCGTCTCGCCAGGTTGGGACTCTTGACAGCCTGATCCGGTCGCTGGCGGGCTGAGAAGTGGTTAGGCTTTGTGAAACCGCCCAACTTTAGTCAGTTGAGGGGATGGATTTTGGGGGTTGAAAGAGGAATTGGCAGATCTTCAAAAATATCGCGCATCCGAATTCGAACAAGCCCGGACCGCCGATCTGCTCCGCATAATTCCCAGGGGCCGAACTACGGTACTTGATATTGGAGCGAGAGAGGGATTTTTCTCCAAACTACTTATGAGGCATTTCACTTCGGTGACCGCGCTTGACCTGGAGAAGCCTGCATTTGATTATCCGGGCGTTGTCACCGTTGCCGGAGACGTGACGAAGCTCGACTTTCCCGACAATGCATTCGACTGCATATTCTGCACAGAAGTTCTCGAACATATTCCCGATCTCGGGAAGGCATGCCGTGAGATCATCCGTGTCGCGCGCCACGAGATCGTGATCGGTGTGCCGTTCGAGCAAGATATCCGCGTTGGCCGGACTACTTGCGGCAGATGCGGCAGGGTGAGCCCACCATGGGGCCACGTGAATTCCTTCGATGAGAGGTGCCTCTTGGAACTATTCGCGGATTGCAAACTCATCTCGAAGTCATTTGTCGGGACGACCAAGGAAGCATCGAACCCGCTTTCAACGGCCCTTATGGACATGGCGGGGAATCCTTGGGGCGCTTATGATGAGGATATTCATTGTCTTTACTGCGGCGCGAGTCTTTGCGCGCCCAAGTCGGGCAGGACGTTGGGATCGAGGATATGCTCCGCGCTTGCTCACAGAGTAAACCAGGTGCAAGCGCTGTGGATGCGGCCACACGGCAACTGGATTCACATGGTCTTTTCCAAGCCGCAAACCGCCAATTCGACAACGGAATCAGTGTGAACTCATTCAAGACTCTGGTGCCGCCGAATCAGCGCAATTATGGGCGGATGTTATTTGCATGCGTGCGATAAGGCTATGAGGGAGAGGGGCAAAACCGTGAAGGAGCAGACCATCCCGTCCGCCACTGAATGGAAGGAAGTTCGCTTCGGACTGACATTCCGATTTGGGTTCATAACGCTTGCAACAGCCCGGTTTACGGGTCTGATGCCGTCTGCCTACTTCACCCAACTGCCGTCACACCCGTACCTTACGCCGCTGCCGCGCAACGTCCGCAACAAAGTGTTCGTCCTGCGATCGCATCCGGTCGATGCGCCTTTGCCGCGATTTCAGTTTCGTGATGGCCTGCTGTGGTATGTACCGGGGAATTATAAGCGCATGTACGCGAACCTAACAGGTTCTTTTGAGGACTACCTGAAAGGCATTCCGCCTAAACGGCGAAAGGCGCTCCAACGAACTGTGCGGAATTTGTTCGCCGAATTTCCAGGCAGGGTGACCTTCCGCTGTTATCGCAGCCCGGAAGAACTGTTGGAGTTTCATCCGCGGGCAAGGACCGTTTCAGTCAAGACCTACCAGGAACGCCTGTTGAAAAGCGGGTTGCCGGACACTACTGAGTTTAAGGCTGAGATGCGCGACCTCGCTTGCCGCGACTCTGTGCGCGCATTCCTTTTATTTGTGGATGAGAAGCCGATTGCGTACCTTTGCTGTCCGGCAGAAGGTTTGGTTCTGCTCTATGGGCACCTGGGATATGACACGATTTATTCGAAATATTCCCCTGGGTCGGTTCTCCAGTACCTCGCCTTCGAGGAACTGTTCCGGGAGAATCGTTTCGGCATCTTCGATTTTGAGGAAGGAGAAGGGCAGCATAAGCGTTTGTTTTCTACGCATGAGATCGAATGTGCAGATTTATATGTGTTCCCCTGCCGGCTAACCACCATCGCGTTGGTCCTTCTACATGCTGCGCTGGGGTTATTCTCCCGAACCGCGCTCTTCCTCGCAGCGCGTGTTGGTATTAAGCGCAAGATCAAGGCGGCGGTCAAGAAATGGATGGCACTCAAGAAATAGTCCGCCTCTACCGAGCTTGCCAGATCAAAATGTCATCTGTGCGATACGCAAAAGGCATTATTGGGTACGCCGGATTTTTGGCATGGGAACGGATGCGGGAAAGATTGCAGGAGGAGACTACTGGGGGCATATTTGCCTGGACACGAGAGGCAAAATGGTAGTCCTGGTTAATCGGTTCATTCTGGCGTATTATGTTTTTTCACATTATGGCAGGTCGTGAGCGGATATAGTGAAAGACGGGATCGGACACACATAGTTTCGCTGCACCAAATAGGCAGAGGGGAGTAACTGGTGGTTTGGAAGCCGTTCACATTCCGGATGTCTTTCAGGCTTGCACTAATACGCATTGGATCAGCTGAGTTTCGAGCCATCCAGCCGGATGTGCACCCATTCAATCTGCCCGCACACCCGGATTTTGACCTGCTTCCTTTCGATGCTTTTAATAGTGGTATCGAGTTAATCATTCTTAATTCGCATCCCGTTCAGAAGCCGCTAAAAAAACTGTCAATGCAGCACGGAGCATTGTGTTATGTCCCATTGACATATCGCCGCTTCTATATCAACTTGAGCGGTACATTTCGGGAATATCTTGAAAAGTTTTCACATAAGACGCGGTATAACTTGCAGCGCGAAGCGCGCATGTTCATGCGGGAAGGGGTTGAGTTCCAGGTATTTCGAAGCGCTGAGGAGTTGTTGCGCTTTTACCCGCTGGCGCGGCAGGTTTCGCGCAAGACATGGCAAGAAAACTTGTTGCAGACCGGCCTGCCCGATACGCCGGCGTTCCGGGCTGAGCTGCGTTCCCGTGGTGAACAGGACACGGCGCGGGCGTTCCTGCTGCTTAAGGGCGAACGTCCCATTTCATATCTCTACACCTCCGTGAAAGATGGTGTGCTCACTTACAAAAGCCTTGGCTATGACCCTGAATTCCGCCATCCTTCGCCGGGGACCATCTTGCAGTATCTGGCGCTCGAATTTCTGTTCGTCGAGCAGAGGTTTTCGATGCTTGATTTCGGAGAGGGAGAGGATCAATACAAACAACTGTTGGCAACTCACAGCCTCGACTGCGCTGATGTTTTGCTTTTTGCACCGACGTTGCGAGCCAAGGTTCTGGTTCGAGCCGATATAATGATCAATGCATCAGTCCGCGCGGTTATACGGATCGTGGAACTCATCCGGCTGAAGGGATGGTTGAAAAGGCTAGTCAAGACGTGGTCTACAAAGTAGTCAAGAAAGCACCGCGTGTCGTCGTTCCCTCTTGACCGAGCATTACGAGGCTGTGCAGTTTGCTACGCCGTTGTGGGCGATAGCGTAAGATTATGTGACGCTCAAGAAATGGATGGCACTCGAGATATGATCAAGCGCCTTGCGAAGGCCGCGGTCCGCAAAATTATTGCCGATTACGAACTCTGGTCCATCTATCGTGCGCCTGAAAAGACTCTCTTGCCCGCCGAGTGGGAAAGCGTCCGATTCGCTCCGGTCGACGTTCGACAGGTGATCCTGAGCGCCCCCAGCACAGCCATTCGCAACCTTGCCGGGTTTGCTGGAGCCGAGGCCGCCGGGTTCGGTGCTTGGGTCGATGACTGTCTTGTTTCGCTCTGTTGGTTCTGGTGGGGTGAACGGTACCGCAGATCCAGGCTAGTGTGGCCGCTCACAGAGCACGAGGCTCAACTGGTCCAGATTATTACGGATGAAGGATTCCGAGGCCGCCAGATCGCGGCCGGGCTGATTCAATATGCTACTTTCCGGATGCACCAACAGGGCGCCGGACCGCTCTATGCCCGCATTTGGCATTCGAATGCGCCGTCCGTTAAAGCCTTTCGCAACGCGGGGTGGACTCCGGTCGCTTTCGTGGCGCGAATCGCACGCTCGCCAGAGCGTTACTATCGTCTCATCATTCAGTGGGATCCGAAGTTTCGCGTCACGCTTTCGTTCCAGACCAGCAAAGGCGAGTGAAACTACGCCTACGCAAAGCGAGAACTCACTCGGCTTGCCAGTTGCTCTACATACCGTTTAGCGGTGTGAATCACTGAGCCGCGGATCGGACCGGCTTCACGTTGCGTTAAGGAAAGATCGCCGAAATGGGCAGTTGAGATATCCGTTCGGCCGGCGATTACGCGGCACCACTCCTCAAATCGCTTGATAACTATAGGTTTCGCTACCACTGGGCGTTTGGACCATCGATTCGCGAGCAACTCAAACGAATGGGAGACGATCGTGAACGTATTCCAGCGGCTAATCACGGCCAGGTGGATAGCGCGCGACAGTTCCGCTGTCGAGCAGGCGCTCAGCTCGCAATGACGGTAATGCCCAGGCCAGTCCTCCAAACAGCTAATCGGGACCTCCCATAATCCATTTGTCGGCGTGGAGTGCCACATCGGATCAAGGCTTGACAATCCGCACGAGCTGGACAAGTATGGGCGATCGAAACTGGAATCGAACCGGAACCCGAGCTTGGCAAGCGCGTGCAGAGTATCCTCGTTTGCGGCGTAGCCTCCAGCCCGAAAAGCCACAGGGGGTTCAGCCCCCGCCTTGATCAGATTGTCCCTTGCCATTTCGAGCAACCTACATTGCTCATCTTCCGAATAGTGCTGAAGCAGATGATCTCGGAATGGCACAGAGCAATTCGACAGGTAGGGAATCCACTCTGGATGGAGATGCAGCTGGATGTCTTGTCCGTAAGAATAAATCAGGTCAACGATCTCGCCAAGCGGACCGAACCCAACATGAGAACAACCTGCAAACAGGCTCTCGACGAAAAAGACCGCCTTCAGGCTATGCCGCCGCAGAACTTCTAGCTGATAGACCAAACCGTATTGCCCTGACGGAGTTATGCCATAGATATCGCGTTCGATATCCAATTTGAGACGGTCTTTCTGCCAGCCCGAATTGATGGGATAGACTTCTGTGTCGATCGTAAAGAGAATGGCCGTGCTCAAAGAACATTACCTCGCCGAGCGCGTGTGCTGCATGCAATCGGGTACAGTATACAACTAAAAGGTTTGCTTCAAGATCCCATTCCTCGCGCGATGAATAAACTCCCTAACCTTGGCTGCATCCTTGCGGCCCGGCGCGGCTTCCACGCCGGAGACCACATCCACGCCCCAGGAGCGCAACGCGGCGATGGCTTCTGCCACGTTGGCCGGGGTCAGTCCACCCGCCGCTATTAGGCGCTTCCGCGCTGCCGCGTTTTCAAAAAGTGATTTGCGTGCCTCAACCCAGTCAAAGGTTTTTCCCGTACCTCCAATCACTGTGCTCGTCCGCGAATCCACCAGCACCGCGTCCACGTGCAAATTCTCACGGCTCGCGGCAATCTGGGCTGCGCACTGCGCCGCGGTTTCCGCGTCGAAGCGCACCACGCACAGAATGCGCAAGCCCGTTCCCAGCCGCTCGTGCAGCATGGCCGGCAGCTCCAAGTCCGCATCAAAGTGAAGCTGCACGCCGGTCAGCCCGCAGGCTTCAACCATGGAGACGATCTCCTCCAGCGTCGCATCGACAAAGACGCCGATCTTCTCAACAGTGGCCGGCAGGTGCGGAGTAATGGCTGCCACTTGTTCTGCCGTCACCTGCCGCGGGCTGGGCGCAAAGACGAATCCCACCGCGTCTGCCCCGGCCTCAGTGGCCGCAAGCGCATCCCCAAGCGAGGTGTTGCCGCAGATTTTGATCCAGATGCTCATCCCGCTGCTCCTGCCAGCAGCTTCGCTAGCGTCGCACCGGGGTCTGGCTGGCGCATCAGGCTCTCGCCGACCAGGCAAGCATCAAAGCCCGCCGCGCGCAGACTCGCAAGGTTTTCGGAGGTGGCGATTCCACTCTCGGCCACGCGCACCACACTAGGCGGAATCCTTTCCACTAATTCGAGCGAGGTTTCGAGGCGCACCTCGAAGGTTTTCAGGTTTCGGTTGTTCACGCCGATGGCGTCCGCGCCTTTCTCCCCCAGCGCACATAGTACGCGGTCAAGCTCCTCGGCCGTGTGTACCTCAACCAGCACATCGAGTAAAAGCGAGTGCGCCGCCTGGGAAAAACTCTGAAGCTCGTAGTCGCTGAGTGCTGCGGCAATCAGCAGGACCGCGTCCCCGCGATGCGCGCGCGCTTCCACGATCTGGTACTCGTCCACCGTGAAATCCTTGCGCAGACAAGGCAACGGAGCCGCCGCCGAAGCCAGCTCCAGATTGCGCAAGCTGCCCTGAAAAAACGGCTCGTCGGTAAGCACCGAAAGCGCCGTTGCGCCGCCCGCAAAATAGCTTCGGGCCAATTTCTCCACATCGAACTCAGCGCGAATCAGCCCCTTCGACGGAGAGGCCTTCTTAATCTCGGCAATCACCGCCGGCCCGCCGGCAGCCTTCTGGTGCAGAGCCGTAGCCCATCCGCGCGGCTGGTGCGCGGCGGCCATCCGCTCCAGCTCCGCCACGGGAACTCGCGCCTTAGTCGCTGCCACTGTGGCTCGCGTCGTCGCCAGAATTTTATCGAGGTGAGTAGACATACACTATGCTGAGTATACGAGGCCTGTCGCAGTGGGCATAGCCGGAACGAATATGCTGCTTCAGTGAAAGCAAGAATGCGATCGCTAATGCAAAAACCCCGCATATTCGTCAAAACCATATGAAACCAAGGCGGCTGTTCGTAAAACTCCTATTCTTCGTTGCTCTTGTGAGCCTGCCAGCGGTGCTGGCCCAAGCGCCTGCTCCTTCCGCGCCGCAAATTCCCGTAATTACCTCACGCACCACGCTGGTTCTGGTTCCCACCCTCGTCAAGACCAAATCCGGCGAACCGGTCTTTACGCTTACTGCACAGGATTTCGTTGTCACAGACGACGGCGTCGAGCAGAAGACCGCCATCGACGTAGATGCGGGCAGTGAGCCGCTGGCGCTGGTGATCGTGGTTGAAACCGGCGGCGCTGGCGCTCGCCAGCTCGCCAGTTATCGCCATCTGGGGCCATCCATCGATGCGGTCATCGGCGCGGTTCCTCACAAGGTCGCGGTGGTGCAGTTTGACAGCGCGCCGCAATTCGTCCTGAACTTCACCCCGGATTTGAATGCGGTGGGAGAGGCCCTTAGCGGTCTTGAGCCGGGAGATCGCGGCGCGGCAATACTCGACAGTCTGCGATTCTCCGTTGATCTGTTACGCAGGCAGCCCCCCTCCTATCGACGCGCCATCCTGCTCATCAGCGAAACGATCGACCATGGCAGCCAATCGAGCCTTGAACAGACCCTGCGCGACGTGAGCGACACCAATACCGCCATCTACAGCCTGAGTTTTTCCTCCGCAAAATCTACCGCCAAAAATGAGGCCTCGCATATCTTCCGCGACGACACTCCCGGACCCGCCGGCGGATGCATGAGCCGGGGCCCGGATGTGGACCCCAGCACAAGCCGGCTCGGACAAGCTTATGACTGCCTGAGCCTTCTTGCGCCACCGTTACGTGCAGCCAAGGCAGCGGCTCTTCTGGCCGCGGATAGCCTAAAGCACAATGCATCGCAGAGCGTGGCGCAGTTGACGGGCGGCGAATCCTTCACATTCAAGGACGCTCGCAGCCTGGAGCGCGCCGTGCAGACCATCTCCCACCATCTGCCTAATCGCTATCTTCTGAGCTTTTATCCCGTGGCGCCGCATCCTGGCTTTCATGCCATCGGATTGCGTTTGAAAAACTACCCGGACCTTGTCGTTACCGGAAGAAGCGGCTATTGGGTAGACGAGAAAACGGCGGCGCAAGCAAAATCTAATTGATCCGGCTCATAAGTTTTGAAACGCTGTGCCCCATTCATTCCGCGCTTTTTGCGGAATGGGTGGGAGGGGGTGCTGCATTTCTTTAGGGCCGAATCAGCAATTGACTCCGTTTTGACCTCGAATCTATCAAATTTCTGATTCAGTCAGTGTTTTGTAAGGGCCCGAATTTAGCCCTGAGGAACAATTTGCGGCAAAGCATGGGACAGTTCAAAGGTTCCCTCCGGCTAAATAATCCCCACCGCCATCCTCACCGCCTCTTGCGCGTTGGCCGCCACTTGCACCAGCCCCCGGTTCTTTGCCTTTACGAAGCCCGCCGCCACCGCCGTGTCGAGAAAAGTCAGCAATCCGTCCCAGTACCGGGCGGTGTTGATGAGGATGCAGGGTTTGGCGTGCATGCCAAGTTGCGCCCAGGTCACCACCTCCATCATCTCGTCCATCGTGCCGTAGCCCCCCGGCAACACCAGAAACGTATCGGCCAGCTCCACCTGGCGCGCCTTGCGCGCGTGCATGGAGGGAACCAGCTCCAGCCTGGTCAGCCTGGTGTGTTCGACCTCGCGGCCGGTCAGCACCGCGGGCAGCACGCCAATCACCTCCGCGCCGCCGGCCAGCGCCGCATCGGCTACTGTGCCCATCAGCCCCACGCAGGCCCCGCCATAGATCAGCCCCAGCCCGGCTGCGGCAATCGACGCGCCCAGTGCGCGCGCCTCGGCTGCAAATGCGGGATTTGTTCCGTTTGACGATCCGCAGAATACCGCCACGCGGCGAACTGGTTGATGAGCAGGTGTCATAGTCCTTACAGAATAACGCGGCAGATAAGCCGGCCAACGTGACGCGATGGTTTAGCGAAGTTCTAATTTTGGGGCTTAGGACGCAAAATGCATGCTGGATGGTGCTAAGCTGCTGAAATGGCGATAGCTAACCGCTAATTGCGTTTTGCCAAGATTTCCGAGGCTCGATGTCGCTCTGTTCTGCGTTGTTTTGCGCTCGACCTCACCGCGACGCAATCCGCAACGATAACAGGTCTTTCTGTTCGCCGAGCCAACGATCTTTTTCTCAGAATCCGGAAGAGGCTGGCCTTTGAATGTGAAAAAATCTCTCCCTTTCATGGAGACCTGGAAGCCGACGAATCGTATTTTGGTCCACGCCGTGTTCGGGGTCGTCGAGGCCGCGGTGCCGGCAGCAAGACCGTCGTCTTCGGTCTTCTCAAAAGAGAGGATCGGGTCTATACGGAGATCGTTCCGAATGTCTCCAGAGCCACGCTACGAGCGGTGATTCGCGGTCATACCGATCTGAACTCCGTGATCCACACCGATGGTTGGAGCGGTTACGACGGCCTGGTCGACTTGGGCTATGCGCGTCATCGCAGAGTCCATCATAGCGACAATGAATTTGCTTTCGGAGCGAATCATATCAATGGCATCGAAAGCTTCTGGGGATATGCAAAACATAGGCTAACAAAATTTCATGGCGTCAACCGAAGAACCTTCCCCCTTCATCTGAAGGAAACAGAATTCCGCTTCAATCATCGCCATCAGAACTTGTATAAAGTCCTGTTATCCTTGCTCAGAAAGGACCCGCTTTGACGCGTTTTGCGTCCTAAGCCCCTTTTGTATTTGCTTTTCTTTCTCTCCCAGTGCAGATCCGAGCGCAGTTTGCCCAGATTCCCGCGGGAAGCGCGTTTTCCATTCCAGATGCTCAGTTGCTGAAACCGGAGGCGTTGGTCCAACTGCAGCAAACGACAAACAAAGACAAGCCCCTGATCTTGCAAGTTGGCTCGCATATGTTTTTCGCTCAGGCGCATATCCCCGGTTCGGAATACGCAGGGCCGGGATCACAGCCAGCAGGAATCGAGCAACTACAGAATCGGGTGAACGCACTCCCGCGAAAGAAGTTGATTGTACTTTATTGCGGCTGCTGTCCCTGGAATCGTTGTCCGAACCTCGGGCCAGCGTTTGCGAAATTGCGCGACATGGGTTTTATCAATGTGAAGGTACTCTATCTCGCTAACAACTTCGGCGCGGACTGGGCCGACAGGGGGTACCCGGTTGAACAGGGCTACTAACGAAGTATGGCGGCGAGGCGTGTCAGGTATTCCGAAGGCCATAGGGATTGCACCGCGCACTCTCTGCCGCTCATTTACTATGAAGTTGCTTTTGTGCCTCTGTGTTGGAGTGAGCACGGCATAGGCTCCGGTAACGGCAACTCCGCTACTTCACAAAAAAGCGCCGGAGTTCGTGCGCACCGGCTTGAATCACCGGGTGCTCGATCTCCACGACTATCGCGGCTAGGTTGTACTGCTTGATTTCTGGGCCACATGGTGCGCCTCCTGCCAACTTGAAATGCCTCATTTCGTTGCCTGGCAAACCCAGTACGGCCCGCGTGGCCTGCAAATCATCGGCATCACCATGGATGACGATCCGGCACTGGCGCGAAACCTTTACAAGAAGATGAAGCTGAACTATCCGGTAGCGATGGGCGACGAGACACTTGACAACTATACGGAGGAGTGCTCGGCCTCCCATTGACTTATCTGATCGACAGTCGGGGAAATGTACAAGCTGAATTCCGAAGGGAAGTTGATTTGAACTCAGTCGAAGAACAGTTCAAGCCACTTCTCCGTCCTTGAGTTGGCGGCTTCACCCCATCCGCGACCCAAGGATGCCCGAGACACCCTATAGATGAATCCAACCGCTGCGGATCAGCGCCAGCGATCCAGTTGCGACGACGATCCAGAGAAGTATTCCTTGCAAAAACGGTCGAACCCCGACTTCGCGGAGAGTCTTCATGGAGAGTCCAGTCCCAATCAGGTAGAGTGTGACCGTCAGGCCGATGACGCCCAGGTGCTTTAGCACCGGATAGGACGACTGAAAAATGTGAACATATGTGTTGGCAACAGCCGCAAGGCAGAAGAAGAGAATAAACCAAGGCCATTGAACGCGCGCCTTGCTCTTTTTGGCCATAGCGGTCCCGATTGACAGTGGCACGATCCATAGTGCGCGGGCCAGCTTCACGGTAGTGCCAACTGCAAGAGCCTCCGCTCCGTACTTTGCTGTCGCGCCTACAACGGAGCTTATGTCATGAATGGCGAGCGCCGACCATAGGCCAAACTGGGTCTGCGTCATGTGCAGCTCTGTCCCGATTATTGGGAATGTAAGCAAGGCAACCGAGTTCAACACAAAAACAGTTCCTAGCGAGACGGCAATCTCTTCCTGGCTCGCATTGGTGATTGGGGCAACCGCGGCAATCGCGCTGCCACCGCAGATTGCTGTACCGGCCGAGATGAGAAATGAGATTCTCTGCTTTACGCGTAGGAGTCTGCCCAGCCCCCAACCCAGTAGTAATGCGAAGCTGATACCGGCTGCGGTATAGATGAACCCGGCACGTCCTGCTTGCGTAACCTGCTGCAAATCCATGCCGAATCCGAGGCCGACTACGGAGGCCTGGAGGAGGATCTTGGATAGCTTCTTTGCTTCAATATGGAATGGATGAACGAATGAAAAACCGTAGATGAGACCGCCGGCCAATGCAATGGGCGGCGACACGAGGCCGCTTGCGGCAAGAATCAATCCGATAAAGAAAACATTCTTGGACACGGTGCTAGGTTAGATCCCTTCGATCAGATGTTCGATGCGACTGATGGTGGCCGCCTCATGTGAGTCTCTCCATCCATGCACTCATGCGTGGAGGGCAGTCGTTTCCTTGGTCGTCAGCTCAATCGCGATCTCCGGCGGCGTCAAGAGCGTGTTGTGAACCAGACAGTGATGCACGGAGCGCATGAGCCCCTCCGTCTGCTCTTCAGTGAGCGGAACGGGGCAAGACACATGAATGCGGAAATTGCCCAGCCGGGCAGGCTGCTTGAGCTTTTCAGCGGTCACGGAAACTTCCACGCCGCTCTCCGCCAGGTTGCGAGTCTTCAGGTACTGGACAGCATAGAAAGCCGCACAGGAGCCCAACGATGCGAGCAACAGCTCCGGAGGCGTCATGCCGGAGTCTTCGCCGCCGTTCTCTGCTGGCTGGTCGCAGAGAATGGTGTGCGATCGGGACTGAATGGAGAACTTCACCTGATCGAGATGCGTGATTTTCACTTCCATGATGGTTTTCCTCGTTCATTAGAAGAAAGACACGACCGAGCCGATTCGTTACAGAGCTACGGGAGCTTTTTCTGTACCCGTTAGACCCAGCAGGCGAAGATACTCTTGAGTGAGGATAGAACGCAAGCGAGGCGCCACAGCAGAATCGCAAGGAATTTCCAACGAGCGGCAGCGGTCGATGGCAGCGCGCAGGTCGCGCAGGAATGCAACGCAAGCCGGGCAGGCGTCGATATGCTGGCGCATTTGGTCGCAGGTGTGGGGCTCAACCCGGCCATCTAGATACTCAGATAGGTTTAAAAACAGTTCGCGACACTCAGTGGGACCATGTGTATTTGTTGGCGGAATGCACCTTGCCTTTTTTCTAGCAGGTTTTTGGTTATCATTCTGCTCGCGCGACCTGTCCAGAATTCTGTTCATCTCTTTGCGTACGGAGAGGCGCGCTCTGTGTAACCGAACTCGGACTGTCCCCGGTTGTAGATCGAGAATCTGTGCTACTTGGTCCGTGGTCAGCTCTTCCATGTCATGGAGGACAAGAACAATCCGCAATTGAGCAGGGATGCGCAGGACCGCCTGATGCAAAAGATGGTGCTGCTCGGCATGAAGCAGGTTGCCTTCAGGACTCTGGCCTGTATCCTTCAACAAACGTGCCAACTCCGCCTCGTCCGGCATCAGTTCGTCGAGTGAGAGTGTGTGGCTGGGAGCATGAGCCGGCTTGCGGCGCATCCGCCAGCAACGGTTCCGCGTCACGGTGTAAAGCCATACCGCTAGAGCCTGCGGACTCTGAATCTTGGCCAAGTGACCGAGCGAGCGGAAGAGAACCTCCTGCATTGTGTCCTCTGCGTCCTCAGGATGCCCGCAAACTTTCATGCTGAAGGAATAGACCGTGCTCTGCAGCAGCCCTATCGCCTCCTCAACGGCTTCAGGAGTGTTGCGCTGCAGCAGGTTGATCGCTTTGGCCAGTTCTGGTCGCATCGCTTGGGGTCATCAAGAGCAAAAACAGTATATTCCCCCACGCGGATGAACGACAGCGGACTTTCCCAGAGGTTCGCAGCAGAATTTCTCAAAATGCGCTCACTGCGCACAATTGCTTACTGTGTCCGTCGCCTGTAAAGCGGTCTCGATCATCCGAAGGCAGATGGGGGTGATATTCTTCAGCCAGACTCGCTCCAAGCTGCTTTCAGAATTTGATTCAGCCGTGAGCCATGCGTGCAATATGGCAATCGCGAGACCTATCTCGGCTCCAGGACGGCGCTCCTCCAGCCGGAACATCTGGCGGTAGACCTCATCCTTGGCTCGCCCGCCGTGATTGAGTTTCGGCTTGCCCTGGCGGGCAAGCCCCTTGAGCGCAGTCATGGCAGTTTTTCCCCTTGAACAAGCCAGGAGTACCGGCCGACATTCGCTATTTCAATATGCTCAAAGCCCAACGAACGCAGACTCTCTTTAGCTCGAGAAGGGTCCACTCGATGCGCGAGGGGCGGGCCGTGTTCTGGCTCGACATCCGGCCTCCAATCAAGGATCGCAATTCTGCCGCTATTCTTGAGAATGCGAGTGGCTTCCCGTAGAACAGCGATTTGATCTTCGATCTCATGCCAGATATTGGCAAGAAAGAACAGATCGCAACTGGATGCTGGCAGGCCAGTTTGGTCCGCTTCCGCGTGAATTAGCTCAACATTGGCGAATGCCGACGCGGCAAGTTTCTCCTGGAGCAAGGAGAGCATCTCGGCCTGCGCATCTACTGCATAAACCTTGCCTTCCGGGCTGACAGACTGCGCCAGTGGCAGCGAAAAGTATCCCGTGCCGGCGCCCACGTCCGCTATCGTTTCACCGGAATGCAAGGCCAGCGCACGGAGCACATCTGCTGGAGGAAGCCACACTTTGCGTGCAGGTTCGTCAAGCCGCTGTGCTTCCGACGCAGGAAATCGCCTGCCGTGCATATCGTTCTTACCTGGTTCCACAACAGCCGCCATCTTTCATCCCCAGTGCGCGCAGGACTGACATAGCCGGGCACCAGTTCGTAAATGCCGACTGCAACAGGTTGAGTCCGACAAAAGCCGTCAACCACAGCCAATAGGGCGAAAAATAATACGCCAGCGCGAGCGATAAGAGAATGATCACGCCTGCGATCAGGCGCACACCGCGTTCAACTGTCATAGGGAATCTCCTTTTTCGGTTATGAGTTCCGCTTCTGGTTGAGGCTCATTTCCAGATCCGTGTTTGGAGTGAACCATGTAGTAAAGCACCGGAATCGTCGGCCATGAGAGAAATGTGGAAGCGACCGCTCCGGCAATCAGCGAGAGGGCTAGACCTTGAAAGATGGGGTCGGTAAGAATCACGCTGGCGCCGACGACCACTGCCGCCGCGGTGAGCAGCATGGGGCGGAAGCGAGTTGCGCCGGCGTCGATCACGGCTTCTGCAATCGGCATTCCCTGGCGGACGCGAAGCTCAATGAAATCGACAAGGATGATGGAGTTGCGCACAATGATGCCGGCTCCGGCGATAAAGCCGATCATCGAGGTCGCCGTGAAGAACGCGCCTAGTATCGCGTGCGCCGGCATGATGCCCACCAGGGTTAGCGGAATGGGCGCCATGATAATCAGCGGCACGATGAAGGAGCGGAACCAGCCAACCACCAGCACGTAGATGAGGATGAGCACTGCGGCGAATGCCAGGCCCATGTCGCGGAAGACCTCGATGGTGATGTGCCACTCGCCGTCCCACTTCATCGAGTAGTGGTCAGTGGACTCCGGCATCGATGCGTTGTAGCGTGCGAGCACGTATCCGGCGGGAAGCGTGAGATGGTCAAGCTGTTCGTTCATCTTCAGGATGGCGTAGACCGGGCTCTCTTCGGCACCAGCCACGTCTCCCGTGACATACACCACGCGGCGCAGATTCTTGTGATAGATGCTGCGCTCAATGGTTTTGTGTTCTACAATCACCAATTCACGCAGGGAGACCATCGTTCCGTCAGCACCGGGCAGGCGAATATTCTCCAGGCCCTGTTCGGAAGAGCGATCCGTGCGGTCGAGTTCTACCATTGCGGGCACAGGCTCCCGCGTGGCTTGATCGTGAATCAGGCCAACCTCCATTCCCGAGAGGGCGAACGCCAACGCATGAGTTACATCGGAGACCGCGATGCCATGCTCGGCGGCCTTGACCTCATCTACGCGCATCACCAGCCTCGGTTGCGGGTCTTCGACGTACCAGTCCGTGTCCACAACTCCTGGTGTGTTCTGAAAGATCGATTTGATCTGCTGGGCGACCTTCGTCTGACCATCCAGGTCGGGACCGTAAACCTCGGCCACCAGGGTTTGCACCACGGGCGGTCCGGGCGGAACCTCACTTACCTGGATGCGGGCTCCGTACTGGTTGCCTATCGCGTCCAGCAAAGGACGAAGCCGCTTGGCAATCGCATGGCTCTGCACGCTACGCTGCTTTGCCGGCAGCAGGTTCACCTGTATGTCAGCCTGGTTCGGCTGGCCGCGCATGTAATAGTGGCGCACCAGGCCGTTGAAGTTATAAGGGCCTGAGGTTCCGGTATAGATCTGGTAGTTCAGCACATCCGGCTGCCGCGCAAGCTCCTCGCCCAGCGCCTGAGTCACTCGCGCCGTTTGCTCCAGCGGCGTTCCGTCAGGCATGTTGATAACCACCTGCAGTTCACTCTTGTTGTCGAACGGCAGCATCTTCACGCGTACCAATCCGAGAGGCACCAATCCAACCGAGATCAGCAGCAGCACAGCTACTCCGATGAAGAACACTGCGCGATTGCGCGCGGAGTGAATCAGCGGCGTCATGATGCGGCGATAGGTCCGTGTCCGCCAGTTCTCGGTCTCCGGCTCCAGAATCTTTGCTCCTTCAAGATGCCTGCCAACCAGTCGCAAAGCTGCCCAGGGTGAAACAACAAAGGCCACCATCAGCGAAAAGAGCATGGCCGCCGACGCTCCCACCGGGATAGGCCGCATATACGGTCCCATCAGGCCGCGGACAAAGGCCATTGGCAGCACCGCGGCAATCACGGCAAAGGTGGCCAGAATGGTGGGATTGCCCACTTCGGCGACCGCTTCCACCGCAACTTCACTCATTGACCGGCCATGATTTTCCGGCAGCCGGAAGTGGCGCACCATATTCTCCACCACGACGATGGCGTCATCCACCAGAATGCCAATGCTGAAGATCAACGCAAAGAGCGTGACGCGATTGATGGTGTAGCCCAGAAAATAGAAGACCGACATGGTAAGCGCGAGCGTGACCGGTATGGCTAGCAGCACAACACCCGACTCACGCCATCCCAAAAAGAGCGCAACAAGCAAAGTGACTGACAGCGTCGCCAGCAATAGGTGCTCCAGCAGCTCATCCGATTTATCCTTGGCCGTTTCGCCATAATTGCGCGTCGTGGTCACCGTCACGTCGTTGGGTATCGTGACGCCCTGCATCTGGTGGACGCGCTTGAGTACTGCATTAGAAATATCGGTGGCGTTGGTGCCCTTGCGCTTGGCTACGGTGATGGTCACCGCCGGATACTGGTGCGCTGCCGATGCGCCTGCATTTGTCGTACCGTAGACTACATAGTTTGCCGGCTCCGCAGCGCCATCGATGATCTTTTCGGCAACGTCTCGCAGATAGACAGGTTGCCCATGAGCGACGCCCACCACCACCGCTTCCAAATCCTCGCGGCTGGTAAAGAGGTTGCCGGCGTCAACGCGGATCTCCTGGTTTTTTTCAGCGAAGTTACCCGCTTGCACGCTTGCATTTGCGGCTTGTAGATGACCGACAATGGCCAATGGCGACATGCCGTATGCACTGAGCTTCTCCGTGCTCAACACTACGCGCATGGTGCGCGGAAGCCCGCCGATGATGGTTGTTTCCGAGACATCGGAGATCTGCCCGATGTTGTGTTGCATCTCAGCGGCGATAGCGTGAAGCTGATAACCGTCGTAATGGCTGCCCCACAGAGTCAGGGCCAGGATGGGAACATCGTCGATGGAACGGGCCTTGATAATCGGCTGCGAGACTCCCGGCGGTATACGGTCGAAATTCGAATAGAGCTTGCTGTAAACCTTGATCAGCGCATCTTCCTGCTGCGTACCCACCAGAAAGCGCACGATCACCAGGCTCTGGCCCGGCATCGATGTGGAGTAGACATATTCGACGCCCGGAATCTCGCGCACCAGGTTTTCGATGGGCAGCGTGACGCGCTGCTCCACCTCCGCCGGGGATGCGCCCGGCATGGCGGTGGCAATGTCCAGCATCGGAACAAGAATTTGCGGTTCTTCCTCGCGAGGAATAATCGCAACTGCAAAAATTCCAACGGCCAGCGACGCGGTGATAAACAGCGGCGTCAGCTTGGAGTTGAGAAAGCTGTGCGCCAGACGTCCGGCGATTCCTAGCTCTGGCTTCATGGTTGAACCTCTATGCGCTTGCCGGCAAGGTCGCGATCTGCGGGGGCGTCAACAAGTTTTTCGCCAGCCGAGATGCCCGACAGAACCTCAACAAGATTGCCTTGTGCCGCGCCCAGCGTTACGGACCGGAGTTGCGCGATTCCACGAGCGTCGAGAACGTATACGCATACCAGCGATCCGCGAGAAACAACCGAGGAACGCGGAATGAGAATCGCCTGCCGCACGCCGTTGGGAAACTCCGCAGTCGCATACATTCCGGCGCGCAACTGGCCCGATGACGGCAAATCAATCTTGACGAGAAAGCTGTGGCTCGTTGGATCGGCGGCGGCGTTAATCTCTGCGATGGCGCCGGCAAATGTCGCGGCGCCTGCTCCATCGAACTTCACCTGGACCTTCATCCCCTTGTGAATTGCGCTGATTGCAGACTCATCCACCGTGGTTTGCAGTTGCAAAGCCCCGGCATGATCAATCTGGAGCAGCGGCATGCCCGGCGAGGCCATTGTCCCCGGATCAGCCATGCGCGCGGTTACCAGGCCGGAAAAGGGCGCCCGCAGGCGCGTATAGCTCAGCATCGCCGCCGCGCCGTTTGTCTGGGCGAGCGCCGCTTCGGTTTGCGCACGCACCGCATCCAGCCTCGCGGAAGCTGCCTCAGCTCGCCGCGTAACCTCATCCATCTCCTGCGGGCTTACGCTCTTCTCCGCCTGCAATTGCCGATAGCGTTCCAGCGTGCTGGCAGCCAGGCTGGCGTCGGTTTGCGCGGCAGCTTGCTGGCCTTGAGCTGCTCTCACCGCAGCTTGCGCCTGGTCGGACGAGGCGCGCAATGCTGCATCGTCGAGCACTACCAGTGTCTGCCCCGCGCGCACGCTCTCTCCCGCGCTCACCAGAACCTGCTGAATGCGGCCCATCACCTGCGCCGACACAATCGCCGTCTCCCGCGCATGTACAGTCCCCGTGGTGCGCACGTTCACGGGAACCTGCTGCTGCCGGCTTTCCACCACTCGCGCCTGCGCGGTTTGGGTCACAGGAGAAGCGGATTCGCCGCCCTGGCAACCGGCCATCATCGCCGCTATGACGGCAAGCAAACTTGCCCCTAAGACAATCTTCATTGCAATTCCTCCGCTGCATCGGGAGTCAGCGTCCCTGTCGCATAAAGCTGTTCGGCATAGGCCATAGTGTTGCCATACACGGCATTCCAGTAGTTCGACTGGCTTTGGCGCTCGGCATCCTCGGCGCGCAGCAAGTCGGTGATGGTGGCCAGCCCCGCGCTATAGCGATTCTTGAGAATGCGCAGGCTCTCGGCCGATTGATCCATCGCCGCCTGCGCGGTTTCCAGCGAGAGTTCCGTCGTCTGCCGGTGAATGTGTGCCCGGCTTACTTCCGTGCGCATGTGAAGTTGCGCAGCAGTCAGCTGCGCGTCGACACGTTGTTTGCCTGCGCTCTCCCGCGCCAGCTGAGCACGTTTTCCAAAAGGAAGAATATCGACGCTGACCTGCACGCCGGCTACCCAGTTGTTTCCCCCCGAACCGGCAAAGAAGGTTCTGTCTTCTTCCCAGTTTCCGTAGGCGCTCACGCGAGGGCCGAACTCCGACTTCACCGCACCCACGGCTGAGCCTTGTGCCGATTGCGCCTCTTTCAACGACCACAAGTCAGGCCGCGTCTTTGCTGCTGTTGCCATCTCCTCTTCCAGCGGCTGCTGCGGAAATCTATGCAGCTCAATCGGCTTCAGTTCGGACGCCTTCAGCTCCATGGCTCCCATGGCCTCGCGCAACCCGGCCCACGCCAGCTCCAGGTCGCCCTCGGCGGCAATCAATTCTTCTTTGCGCGCGGCCTCGTTCACCAGCGCCGACATCCGGTCCGACTCCACCGCCAGCCCGGCCTTCACGTGCTCTTCGATGGAGTTCTGTAGCGCTGCCGCCGTCTCCTGTTCATGTTGCGCGACATCGATCTCTCGCTGAGCGTAAAGCACTGACTCATATGCCTGCACAACACGGAGAATGATCTGCTGGTCCACGGCCTTGGCTGACGAAGAGGCGCTTTTTCTGAAGAGATCCGCGCGGCGAATCTCCCTCTGCGTCTTGAACGAGTCGAAGGCCATCCAGGAGCCGGAGAAGCGCGTGGAGAAGTTTCCAATCGGCTGTGGGAAGTTCAGTGCGTTCAGCACCAAATCGGCTCCTGTGAACTGGTGCTGCCGGAGTTTGGTGCCGAATGCATACACGGGGTCATTGCCGCGGGAGATGTCTTCCGTGAAGTTGAGCTGCGGAAGCAGTTGGGCGCGTGCCATGCTTGACGCTGCGCTGGCCGCCTTATCGTCGGCACGGGCAATAGCCGCCTCTGGATTCTGGTCCAAAGCTCGATCGATGGCTTGCCGGAGCGTTAGTGGCTCTTGCGCAACGGATGCCACTCCGCCCATACAAAGCAGGAGAGCAAGGCATATAACTCGATAACGGTGGGAATTCATGGCGTAAGGCGTCCTTGGGTTGTGCGTTCAATTGAATAAAGACCCAAGTACGCAATTCGTTACAGAATGTGATAAAAAAATGTGGCTGGCGAGTGTCCACATGCCCAATTACGCAGTTATTGCAAGTCGTGCTGCAACCGCAACCGGACTGCTCCCCTCTCGCGACTGCTCCATAGTGTTCCCGAACAGCCGTTTTGATGTCATCGCTCATTGAGCACCGTCTTTCCTGATATATCCGCCTAAGCGAATATAGTGTTATACTTCAAATGCGTCAAGGCGGATATGAGGAGCTGGGCATGGAACTGCTATTTCGGGCATTAGCAGACCGGACACGCCTCAGATTGTTAAACCTGATGAGCGGTCAAGAGGTCTGTGTCTGCTACTTCATTGAGATTCTTGGGTTGCCGCAGTCAACGATTTCGCGCCATCTTGCCTATATGCGGCGTGCCGGATTGGTTCAGGCACATCGTGAGGGCAAGTGGATGCATTATCGCTTGGCTACGCACAAGCAGCAAGCCGTTCAGGGGATTCTTCGAGAGGTTCTGAACTCATTCCAGTCAGACCGCGAAATGGAGCGCGACCGAGCGAGACTGACCCGTGCTTGCTGTACTCCGCAGAAATTCGTTCGGCTTGAACGGGCTCCCTTGCCGACTACTGCTCCTTCTATGACCGGAGCCCAAAGGAACTGAAATGTCCAAGGCCACATCAAAACTCTCATTTCTTGACCGCTACCTGACCGTCTGGATTTTTGGAGCCATGCTCGTCGGTGTTGCATCAGGATGGGCAATGCCCGGTATTGTGCCCTTTCTGACTCGCTTCAGCCTCGGTACGACATCGGTTCCCATCGCTGTCGGCCTAATCCTGATGATGTACCCGCCTCTAAGAATTTGTTGAAATAGGCGCCGTTCTGCATCGCGGTCATAAGGTAGTTCATCTAACAGGTATGCGTGGAGATGAGCGGGTTCAGATCGCCCGAGAAGGTGATTCTGTGGAATGGGGACATTGGAAACGCATCATTTGTCGTCGACGTTCCTGTGGACACTCCATCGGGCTCAAAAATCGGACTGGCCACGGTTCATATGGAGGGCGGCCTTCAGATCGCCAGGTTCCCGATCGAGATTATTGTCGCAGACAAGGTCGATACCGCCGCCAAAATCTCGCATCCATTCCACAACATCAGCAAGGCTTTCATATCATATGCAAGTCAAGACCGAGAAAAAGTTGCAGGTCGAATTCAGGGAATGCAAAAGTTCGCACCTGACGTCGAAATGGTCTTTGATCAGGTTTCAATTAGATCTGGTGAGTATTGGGAGAAGAAGCTTTGGGAAGAGATTCCCAAATGCGATGTGCTCTTTCTATTCTGGTCTGCCAATGCAAAGGCATCGCCGTGGGTAGAAAAGGAGTGGCGATGTGGATTGAAAACACACGGCCTGGAATTCATCGACCCTGTGCCACTGGTCCATCCAGATGAGGTACCACCGCCCGAAGAGTTGAACGACCGGAATTTCTACGATTAGGTTTTGGCGTTCGAACGTGGAAGTCCGAAGGCGGTATCGAACTCATGACTTCCATCTTTCTCTTGCGCATGGGACGACGACGAAGCGTATGCTCGCCGGCTGCACGCCGATCTGACGAACGCCGGCTTTGACGTTTGGTTTAACCGCGTCTGCCTGCCCTTGCGGCAGCCTCCCTTTGCTCAGGAGATTTGCGTGCGATTGCGGCGCGCGAGCGGCGCTTTCCGGTCGCAGGTTTATGTACCGACGCGATAAACTCTTTGGGATAGCCCAATGCCTACCGCGACACGCACATTCCGAGTCTTTGTCAGCTCGACCTTTGAGGACCTGAAGGACGAGCGCGACATCCTTCAACGTGAGGTCTTCCCAAGGCTGAGGAAGCTGTGCGAGGCAAAC
>Ga0326727_10003465_pt1 | contig 50305 bp, 47 predicted proteins | sample MB2enrmetagenome_FD_207643 | JGI IMG/M metagenome (GOLD analysis project Ga0326727, IMG submission 207643) | Lab enriched peat soil microbial communities from McLean, Ithaca, NY, United States - MB29MY | ecosystem: Environmental > Terrestrial > Soil > Wetlands > Peat | place: USA: New York... | reverse complement strand
CCAGAGCCGTATCGGCGGGGCTGGTGCGCGACAGCTGGATCTGCCGCGTCTGCATTTGCACGCCCGAGGAACTGAAGCTCAGGCCGACCACCGCAAGCCCGTTGCTCCAGTAGCCGGCATGCAGGTGCAGGCCCTGGCCGTTCGCCAGCGGCTGGGTGAAGCGCAGATGGTCGTGCGCGCCATGCAGCAGGAAGGGCGGCTTCAGGCTGGGCAGCACCGCGGTGTCCGAGAGGAACCCGGAATGCACCAGCGCGAGATGGAAGTCCGACGGCGTGTAGAATGACGGGAACAGCGCTGCCGCGTAGCTGGCCGGATCGGGCCGGTAGTACAGCGCGTTGTTGGCGTAGGAGTTGCCGGGCGTGCCGATCGAAGTGACCTTCACCACATAGCCGCGCACCGTGAAGCTGGTCGTCTGCAGGCCGTAAAGCGCATTGTTTTTGCGCGTATCGCCGATGTCGGAGACGAGTTGGAGGCTGTCGGAGGCACCCGCCGCGATCGTCGCCAGGCTGGCGGCGAACACTTCCGGGTCGAAGATGTCGCCGTCATGGTTGCCGATCGTGACGATGGTCGGCGCCAGGTTGGCAAAGCTGCGCAGCATGGACAGGTCGATCCCGCCGAGATTGGTCGGGTCGGCCGAGCTGAGGAAGTTGCCGGACTCGAACACGTCGCCGTTCACGACGATCCGGACCTGCGAGTTCGGGCTGCCGGAGATGACCGTCTTCACCGATTCCAGCAGCGCCGCGGTGTAGGCGTAGCCGGAATGCAGGTCGGCCATCAGGATCAGCACGAGATCGGGCGCGCTGCTGCCCCACAGCCAGCTCGGCGCTACCGCCATCGCCGAGGCGGCGCCGGCGCGCTTGCCGAAGTCACGGCGGGTCAGCCCGCTGGCCGGGTCGGTCCACGGGGTGGGGATGTTGATCAGGGTCATGGCGCGATTTCCTTCTCGCCGCGGCGCCGTGCGCCGGCGAGGCCGAGCAGGGCGGCGCCGAACAGCGCCGCGGTGGCGGGTTCCGGCACGACGGCATCGACCGCGCCGATGGCGAAGCCGGGCGCGTCGGCATCGGTGATGCTCACGGCGTCGAATAGGCCCCCGCCGAAGGACAGCACGCCCTCCGGAAAGCCCGACGCGGCCGGCGTGCCGGTGGCAACCGCGGCGCCGACCGGCTGACCCTGCAGCCAGGCCTGCAGGGTCAGGGGCGTGGCGGCGCCGAAATCCTCCGTCGCGAAGCCGAAGCTGATCCAGCTCAGGCCGGTGCTGAACCCGATATCCAGCTCCTCCGGGGCAAAGTTGTTGTTCACCAGCACGGCGGCGCCGAGCGTGGCGAACACCGAGCCTTCCGTGGTGAACGCCCCGCCGCCGCTTGGCGAGGTGAAGGCCGCCGTGATTCCGTCCGCGGCGATCGACAGCGGCGTTGCGGCATTGGTCGGTGCCAGGGCGGCGAAGTCGAAGACGGCGGCGCGCGCTGGCGCGACGGCGGCAAGCACGAGCACGGCGAACGCCGCGCCACGCAAGGGCATAAAGTGCAACGTCATGAAGCAACATCTCCGCTATGTGGGAGGAATTCTGCGAGCAACTCCGCCGCATCGGGGCGATTGCGGCGGCGCATCAGCAAAACCGCCGGACGACGCCGCATCAAGCCAACATTGTACGATACGAAAATGACATATCGGCGACGAGGACCTCTGCCGCCCGTTGACTGTGACCCCATGATCCAAGAAACGGGTTCCAAGAGCCACCGGCCCTTGGTGAGGTGCAGGGGCAAAGCCCCTGCCGGGGTCCGGGGCAGCGCCCCGGCTGCCGGTGTTGCCGAATCGCGGCGCCAGCCGGCTTGATTCAGACAGGTGACATACACGCGAAGTTACGGTTACCCTGCCAGCCTGCAATCCCCTTCAGGAAGAAGCCCATGAATGATCGGATCCGTGCCGCCGCGCTTGCCGCCGTTCTGATCGCCGGCATGACAGCGCTGCCGTCATCTGCGTCCGCCCAGTCGGCTCCCTCCGCCGTCAGAACGGTTGTTCCGGTCGTGTTGTGGGCGGCTGCCGGAGCGGTGGTGGGCGCCTTGGTTTGGCCGGCGGTGTTCCCTACCGCGGCCAGCGCAACGGCCGTCGGCGTCGCCGGCCCCGTGCGGGCAATCGTGTGGAGATGGGAGGCTTTTCTGACCACGCGTGCGGCGGTCGGCGCCGTGGTGGGCGGGGCGCTGGGTTACACGCTCGCGCCCTGACGCGGCGGCCCGGCGGGCCGGGCCGGAGAGAAGTCGCCATCCCACGGTGAGGTTCTGTCCGGGTGGGTGGCGGCTCTCCGCCGTCCGGCGCGATGCCGCGGGGCGTGACTCGCGCAGGGCGTTGCGTGTAGACATTCCGCGCGTTCGAAAACTCCGAACTGACATTGTTGAGGGGGTATCCCGATGAAAAATCACCTCCGTGGCGCTGCCTTCGCGGCCGCTCTGGTGGCCGGCTCGACGGCGCTGCCATCGCCTGCCGCTGCCGACCCGTTCGTGCGCACCGCCGTTCCGGTCGTGCTGTGGGCGGCGACGGGCGCGGCGGTCGGCGCCGTGGTGTGGCCGTTGCTGTTCCCGGCGACGGCCGGCGCGGCCGCGGTGACGGCCGAGACGACCGTGACCTGGGCCTCGTTCCAGACCCGGCGGGCGGCGATCGGCGCGGCGATCGGCGCCGTGCTGGGCTATACGCTCGCCCCCTGACGGGCGAGGCGGGGGCGACGCCGCGACGCCGGCCACCAGTGCGGGACCGCTGGCAATGCAATGCCGTGACGTTTCAGGCCGCGCGCCGGTTCCGCGGCAACGGGGCCTTGTGCCGGCGCCGACGCTGACATAATGGCGGTTCGACATGTCGCATTGGGACGGATCTGACAGGCATGAAGCCGGCCGATAAGACTAGCGAGATACCGACCAAGAAGCGAAGCGAACTGATCGTCTGGGGCGGCGCGCTGCTCGCCGCCACCGGGGCCGCTCTGCTGCTGGGCACCGCGCTGACATCGGTGCCCGCCCCCGGGATCATCCGCCCGGCCGATCCGCCGGAATCCGCCTTCACTCTGCCCCCCGTGGCGGCGACGATCGGCGGGGTGTACGCCACCGAAGACAAGCAGGTGCCGCTGCCGCCCGGCGATTGGGTGGTGATGGAGCGGGCGGTGGCGCCGGTCGGGCCGCTCAACGGCGAGGCCGGGGCACCGGTGGTCAGCACGACGCTGCTGCGTCTGCGTGGCCACCATGTCGACGCGGCGATCCTGGCGCAGGTGAACCCGCCCGACGCAGCATCCAACTGGGGATTGCCCAGCGGCTGCGAAAACCCTGACTTCTATCACACCCATATGTACTACTCCTCGGATCACGACGGCGGCTGTTCCTACGTGACCTATATCCGGCAGGAGGCCAGCACCCCGTCGGCGGAGGACGGTGCCTGGCGCAGTTCCATGCAGCAGGCGGTCGATAACGGATGGGAAGTGCCGAAACAGTGGATCGCGGCGGTGTATCGTGTGACGGATCCTGCCGACGCCTTGCAGGTGCGCTACCTGTTCGATCCGTCGCAAAGCAACGCCGCGGAGTCCGAGGTGACGGCAGATCAGGTCGCCCGGCTGGTGGCGTGGAGCGAGGCGTCGTGGCGGGCGGTGCAGCACGGCTTCCGGGGCCGCCTGAAGCCGGGTGGGGCGAGCGGGCTGGCGGACTGGACCGGCATGCGCGTCAAGTCGCTGTCCTCGCAGCCTGCCCCACTGGAGGGGATGGACCGCAGCGCGCTGAAGACATCGACCTTTCAGATGCTCGGGTCGTTGACCCAGTTCACCGTGGCGTATGTTTATCTGGGCAGCATGGCCGCCGCGAGCACGCTGTCGGTAGCGGCCTCGGTGGCCAGCGGCGCACTGTATTACGCGCACGAACTGGCCTGGAGCTATGTGCCCGACCCGGCGCCGCGGGTGCGCGACCTGCCCGGCGCCGGGCTGGAACAGCCTGGCCCGGCGCGTCTGTAGGGGGCGCGCCGTCGCCGGCTATCGGGGCGGCGGCTATTGGCGGTGGTCGTCGGTCAGGGCGAACTCGACCGCGACCGGTTTGCCGCGTTGGGCATCCAACGCGAACGGGCCCCAGTGCCAGGTCAGGCGCGTGCCGTGCTCCCCGGTCACCGTCAGCCTGGCTTCCTTCACATCCCAGTGATCGTCGCCTTTCGGGTCGAGCCGGAAGGTGATGCGGCTGCCCTGGAGTTTCTCGGCGGTCTCGGCCCGGGTGCGCTGCAGCCAAAGGTTGAAGGTGCTGTAGGGCTTGATCACCTGCCTGGTGCGCCAGACGCGCTCGAAAATCCTGCCGCTGGCATTGGCCACCGTGATGGTGAGCGGGGTGGCCTCGTCCTTGCCGCGATCCCCGGTGACGATCTGCACGCTGGCATGATTCACCGTGGCAATCTGGGCCTGCGCTGTCCCGGCCGGAAGAAGGGGTCCGAGCAGACAGGCGATTCTGACCGCATTGACGCAAGGACTCATGCATTGGCCTTTTTGCAGGGGAAGCGGGCAACGCTGCGACGCTGACATCGGATCAAGCGGTTCGCCAGTCGTTGCTTTGCCGGCGATGAGGACTCTGCCAACAACAGAGACCGGCACCGAAAGGGCGGCCGGCCGAACGGCCAGCCGCCCCGGCGGCGATAACGCGGGTTTCACGACCTCTGCGCAGCGCACCGTGGAGCGGTCACATCAAGCCCGGAGACTCCTCACGGGCGACGGCCTGAGCGCGGCAGAGCAGCGGGCGCCCCGCATCGTGCCGGTCAGGTCTTGGGGCCGGCGACGTGCAGTTCGAGCGAGCGTCCGCTGTACCAGAGATCACCCAGATAGCCGCCGAGCACGGCCCCGGCGATCACGCCCAGACGGCTGGGAAGGACGGCCTGGAACACCAGAGCGCCGACCACCAGACCGGTGCCGATGGCCAGCAGCTGCGCCGGCCGCAGCACCACCAACTCCTCGCTGGCCGGTGCGGCAGGGGCCGGTGCGGCGGCGGTTTGGGCGCTCGCCATCGCTGGCACGAACAGGCTGAGCGCCAGGACGCCCGAGTAGACGGTATTACGCATCATCGATCTCCCTGAGGGCCAAATCGCCGCACGGCCGCGCCGTGCCAGCGGAGTGCTTCTAATCCTGACGCATTCTTCGTGGTGATACAACACGGTTCAAGAACAGATCCGCCTGAGCCGGGGGTTTTTGTCAAAGCTGCGACAGCGCTGTTCGGGCTGTCATGCCGGCACCGGCGCCATCAAAAACGCCGGGTCAACCCGCCTCCAACCGGATCCACCCAGAACAACGCCGTGACCAATGCCTGCTGCGGCGTCTCGGCGCCATGCACGGCGGTGGCGGCGTTGAGCGCCGCGGCCGCGCCGTCGCGGTCGCCGCGCGCGCTCAGCACCAGGCCGAGATAGCGATGGCCCGCCTCGTTCGACGGCGCCTGGGCGGCGATCTCGCGGAACATGCTCTCGGCGGCGGCAACGTCGCCGCCGGACCAGGCGAGCAGCCCCTCGGCCAGGCGCAGGTTGAGGGCCAGGTCGGGCAGGTCGGTCCGGGCGGCGATGTCCCTCGCCTGCGCCAGCGCCGCCGCCGCCTGCCCGGGCTGCCTCAGCGCAAGCGCGACAACGGCTTGGTTGAGCGCCACTTCCGCGCGCACCGGGTCCAGCATGTCGGGGATCTGCCCGGCCGAGCGGAAAGCGGCCAGCGCGCCGTCGAGGTCGTTGTCGGCGGCGGAGATCAGGCCGAGCAGGCTGGTGAGCAGCGCGCGCTCAGAGGCCTGGTCGCGCTGCCCCGGCCGGAGCAGCGCCCGCGTGGCGACCTGACGGGCCAGCATAAATCCGGTCGCATCGCCCTCGGTGCCGAGCAGGAAATCGGCCAGCGCGACCCGGTAGGGGGCGACGCGCTCCAGCGTCCAGGCCGCGGCGCGGCGCACCAGCAGCACCGGGTTGCCGTCCTCCTGACTAAGCCGGATCTCAGCCGGCGGGTGATCCGGCTGCGAGATGATCAGCGCCATTTCCAGCGCTTTCGACCCGCCGCCCGAGTTGCTTTCGTCGTCGCCGGGGGTGCCGTCGCCGACCGTCATCGCGGCGACGACATCGAGATGCGCAATGCCGAACTGCGTCTGCACCGCGGCGACCGCGGCGTCGGTGCTCAACGGTGCGGCGATGGCGGAAAGTACCGTGGGCTGCGCATGGATGCGCAGGGTGGGCGGGGGAATGACGGAGCGGCCGCGGATGAGGCGGGCGGCCTCGGCGGCGAACACTTCTTCGGCGACCGGCAGGGTGAAGCCCTTGTCCTGAAGCGAGCGGGGCACGTTGATATGCAGATGCACCGTGTCGCCGAAGAACACCGCCTGGCCGGCGAACAGGCCGATGAACAGTCCGGCTAGCAGGGTCAGGATGGGCAAGTTGGGCATCGCGGACCGGCTTGTGCATCAGTCGGGGCGCTGCCCCCCACCAACGGCAAGCCCGTGGTTAAATAGTGGGGTCAAGGGGGCCACTGCCCCCGTGCGGGTCCAGGGCGACGCGCTGGTGGGGTTCGGGGCGAAGCCCCGACGGAGGTTGGTCCGTCACTGCGGCAATTCCCGCGCCAGCCCCGCCAGCGTGCGATCGATCCGCCGCACCAGCGCATCCGCATTCACGCGGGCCTGCGCGTCCTGCAGCCAGCCGGCGAAAGCCCCCTGATAGGTACCGGTGATCTGCCGGATGCTCGCCACCGCTTCCTCCAGATCGCCGTCGGCAAGGCGCGCGCTGGCCGCCTGCACCAGATCCGGAATGGGTATGGATGGGGAGGCGGAGCTGCCGCCCGACTGGTTCCATATGGTCAGCCGGCGCACCAGGCCGGCGGGCAGGATGCCGCGTCCCGGGCGCAGCGTTTCGTCGGCGATTCGGCGGAACTCGCGGTCGAGCTCGGCGAGGGTGGGAATGCCGGTGCCGGCATAGGCGCTGAGCGCGGCGAAGTCGGCCTGGAACTCGGCGGCGGGGCCGCCGCCATTCTGGGCGCCAACGGTCTGGACGACGGCGAGGTCGGAGGCGAAGGGTGTGGCGCCGCGGAGGTCGTCGGCCACGCGGCCGAGCGAGAGCAGGCGGCCCCAGGCGGCCGCGTCGGTACCGCGCAGGGCGGATTGCTGCAGCTCGGCGTTGGTGGCGGCGAGCTGCGACACCGCTTCGGTCAGGCGCTGTTCCAGGTCGCGCAGCTTCTGCTGCTGGCGCGAGAGCATCAGCGCGGTTTCCTGCTGTGCGCGGGCGGCGGGGGTGAGGATGCCGACATATCCCAGGAGGTCGTCCTCCAGCACCGGCGCGACGAGCGCCACCAGCAGGGCGGCGGCGGCCAGCATGGTGACGGCTCGTTCCGAGGCGGGCCGCGCCGGTGGCCTGGGCCGGGGGGCGGCATCCCGGGGCGGCGGTGCCGGCTCGGTTTCAGCGGCGGAAGCGGCAGTATCGGCGGCCACGGGGACGGAATCCGGGGCCGCCGGATCAGGGACACCCGGATCGGCAGCGACCGGCGCGTGGGGATCCCACTCGGCCGGGGCCAAATCGGCGGCGTCGGGCTCGGCAGCGGCACGCGCGGAGACGCCCGAAGCGGAGGTGGGCGAATAGGATTTGGCGGAAGCCGGGCGGGAATGGCCCGGCTCGGCCGGCTGGGAGGCGACGGGATCGGCCGGCTTCGGAAGATCTTCGATTGCGGTGTTGCGCTCGGGCGCCTGACCCGGTCTGGCGAACACGTCTCGCAATTCGGTTGGAGGCTTCCGGGCCATGGGGTTCTGCTCCGCCAACTCGTTCCGTTCGATCCCGCTCAGACCACTGCCACCAGACCGGCCCGCGGGGGAAGCCGCTGCTTGCGCAACTCGTTTCCCACATAGTCCCAAAGCTCGGCGATTTCGGCGGCCGCGCGGCCGCCCGGTTCGTATTCGACGGCCGTCAGCCCGGCGGCGCCCGCGGCCGGGAAAGCGGCGCGGAAGCGCACCACGCCGGCGACGCGCCCCTGGCGGGCGAGGATGGGAACCGCTTCTTCCACCGCGCGGATGCGCTTTCCGGTCGGCGCCTGGGTGACCACGAAGGCATAGCGGCGGCCGGCGCGTTCGACCATATCGACGATATCGGGCAGCGCCTCGAAATCGTCGGCGGTGGGACGGACCGGGATCACGATCACGTCAGCCGCCTGCATGATGCTGAACAGGAATCCATGCACTGACGGCGGCACGTCGATCACCACCAGGTCGGCACCGTTGCTGGCGCGCAGCTGCGACAGCACGCCGAGCAACTGCTCGGGGCGGGTGGCGGCAAGCGCCGGGTTGGGCGGGTCGGCGGCGCCGGCGGTGCGGCGGTTCCACCATTTCGACAGCGATGCCTGTGGATCGAGATCGACGAACACCACGCGCCCGCCGCCGGCGGCGGCCAGCGCGCCGATTTCGCGCGCGAGCGTGCTGGCGCCGACGCCACCCTTCTGCTTGGCGAACATCAGGATCTGCATGGTGACCGACATTCCCCTCATGGCCGGCCGGCTTGCGGCGGCAGAATCAGCCTAGGCAGCAAATCGCCCGGCCGCAAACGCATCCGGCGCCGACGGCCCGGGGGCGGACGGCATCAGGTCAGAGCCGGTGAAAAATTCGACCTCGCGAATGACCGTCCGCGGCTGTCGTTGAGCGTTTCCGGCGAGATCAGAACGTCGCGGGCCTTCATTCACAAACTCTCAGTCGAACGCGCCGGTCGCGGTGCGCCAGGTCCAGATGGTGACGGTGCTGACCAGGCTGGCGGCGGCCGACAGGCCGCAGAACAATCCGGCGGTGGGGCCGACCGCGCCGACACCGCGGACGACCACGATCAGGGCGCCGATGATGGCCCCGCCGGCACAGGAGGCGAGGGCCGATTCCGCCAGTCCCGGACTCTGCGGTATCACCACGATGGTGCGTTCCTGCGCGCCGGCCGCAGCGGGGACGGCCAGCAACAGCGCGGCGGCGAGGGCCCCGGTTGCCCGCGTGAAGGGCGCACGGGTCATGACCGCGCCCTCTCGGGGCCCGGGCCGCTGCCGCCGAGCATGCGTTCGACCAGCCGGGTCAGACGGTCCGTGGCCGTGGTCACCATGGTGGCGGCGACCGAGATGCCGCAGAACAGTCCGGCGGAGGGGAAAACCCCGAAAAAATTGCCGACGGAAAGCGCCAGGGCGCCGATCATGGCGCCGATGATGGCGCCGCCGGTGCAGGAAGCGACCGCGGTTTGCACCAGTCCCGGCTGCTCCGGCGCCAGCGGGACCGATCGTTCCGCCCAGGCATCCGCCGGGCCGGGCGCTGCCGGCACCAACAGCAGCGCGGCAGCGAGCGCAGCCGCAGCGCGGCTCATGGTCGTGCCCCTGCGCCGGCGGGTGGGCCACCGCCGAGAAGGAGAGCCACCTGGCGCGCCAGACGATCGGCCGCCGCGCGCGCGGTGGCGTCTTCCACCCAGCCGGAAAAAACCTCGCGGGCCGGGCCGGCGAACTGTCCCACCGTTGCAACGGCGCCGGCAGTATCGCCGGCGGCGAGCTGATCGCTCGCCTGCGCGAGCCGGCGATGGGTTTCGTCGGAAGGTGCGGCGTCGCCAGACAGTTGCTGGCTGGACCATGTGAGCAGCTGTTTCACCATGGCGACCGGCGCGTAGTCCTTGCCGCTGTACCCCAGACGGGCGGCACGGGCGGCGAAATCACGGCTGATCCGGTCGGAATCCGGCACGCCGGTCGCGGCATAGGGCGCGATCCGGTCAAGCAGCTTGCTGATGTCATCGGGCAGCAGGGCGACCGCGCGGGCGATGGCAAACTGCTTGTCGAACGGCTCCGTCTTGTGCAGCATGGCGGCGAGGTCGCTCAGCGCGATGACGCTCGACCAGCTCACCAGCTTGATCTGGGCGGCCTCGGCGCGGCTGCGGCCCACTTCCGCAAGGGCGGCGTCGATGCGCTGGTGCAGGGCCGCGAGCCGGCGGTCCTCGGCGTCGGCGCCGTCGCGGAGCGCGGCGAGGCGGGCGGCGACCGGCGTCTGCAGCCCGACGAGGCCGAGCCCGTGGCCGGCCCAGAACGGCGCGGACACGGCCACCAGCATGGCCAGCACCGCCAGCAGGCGGGCCTGTGCCAAACCTGGCGGCGGAAGGGTTAGGGCATCGCTCATGGCCTGGTCTCCTGCGTTGCAGCGCGAGTCGCGGGCGAGTCGGCCAGTCAGTGTAATGCCCGGCTCAGACCGTCGTCAGCACGGAAATGCCGGCATGCACCAGCAACGCTATGATGACGCCGATAACGATTGCGTTGGCGACCGAATGGTTGACCGCCTGGCTGGACGGCTTCGGTCCAAGCGCCACGATGATGGCCGCCACGCCGGCGAGCAGCGCGCTGAGCGCCGCCTTGCAGAACACCCAGACCATGCTGAATACCGGCCAGCCGTCCGGGGTGAGCACGTTGCGGAAATACAGCGTGCGGAACAGCGCGCGGTACTGGGTCGGGAATACCAGATGCCAGGTTTCCTGCGCCGCCCAGGCGCCGAGCAGCAAGGCGAGGGCGTGCAGCGCCAGCGCGCCGAGCACGACGCTGCTGAGGATGGCGGCAAACACGTAGGACCGGCCCGGCACCTGCAGGTTCGTCATGGCGCGGAACTGCTGGGTGAGCACGCGGTTGCCGACATCGGCGGCGATCACCGCGCTGTTGCGGGCGACGAACAGCAGGGTGCAGATCAGCGGCAGCGCCACCCGGCACTGCACCGCGCCGAGGCCGATCACGGTTTCGTCGTGCAGCATCGACTTCAACAGGCCGCCGTAGGAGTAGTAATTGAAGCCGAACCAGATGGTGACGAAGCCGGTAATGCCGGCGCCGGCGGCGATATAGAGCAGCATGATCGGCGAGGCGCAGAGCAGCCAGAGATATTCCCCGACATAGCGCAGGAACCAGGCGCTGCGCGAGCGGCCGGCCTGCGCCAGCCCCCATTTCGGCAGCGCGGCAGGCGCCGGGACGGAAGGAGGGGGGGCCGCAGGCAGGCGCGCGGCCGGCCGCGTCGGCGCGACGGGCGGCGCGCCGTCCAGCCCGGCCGCCTCCTGCAGGGCTCGTTCGATCGCTTCCGCCTGCGGCGGCAGGGTGACGAGCCGGGCGACGCGCGGGTCCATCACCAGCACGTGGTCGGCCAGCGGCAGCAGTTCCTCGTAATGATGCACCGCGATCAGCGCCGGCTTGCCCATGGTGCGGCAGAGATTGCGGATGACCTCGACCAGACGGCGCGAGGAGATGATGTCGAGGCCGGAATTTGGCTCGTCGAACAGCAGCACAGGCTGGTTGGCCAGCACGGTGCGGACGATGGCCAGGCGCTGGCGCTGGCCGCCGCTGCAGGCGCTGATCGACTGGTCGGGGTCGATGTCGGCCAGCATGCCGGCCAGCTGGTCGGACAGGCCGGCGGTGCCGCGCGGCGCGTGGTCGAGCGAGATGCGCAGGTTGTCGCGGGCATCGAACTCGTCGAACAGCGCATAGTTCTGGAACACCACGCCGCCGACGCCGCCATGCCCGGTGGCAAGGTCGATCTCGCGGTCGCCGCAGGCCAGCCGGCCGGTGACTTCCCAGTTGTCGGCCTCGACCTCCAGCAGGCCGCCGAGCAGCAGCAGCAGGGTGGATTTGCCGCAGCCGCTGGGGCCGAGCAGCAGCACCAGTTCGCCGGGTCCGACGCGCAGCGAAACTTCGTCCAGCAGCGGCCGCCCGTCCGGGCGGACAATGCTCAGCTGCTCGACGACCAGCGTATGATCGTCGGCGGGAAGGCTGTGGGCCTTCGGGTGGCGCGGGTCAGGGGCCATTCGGAACCAGCCGGGCGAGCAGATGCACCGCGTTGGGGTCGAGCCCGACGATCTCGTCGCGCTGCGCCGGACTCATGAACACCACCACCCGGTCGGGCCGTCCGGAAAAGACGGTGCGGATCACGGTCGCGGCGACCAGGTTGATGTCGGTGCTGCCGTGCAGGCTGACCAGCAGGTGCGGCGCGCTGCGGGCGAGGTCATTGGCACGTTCGGTCACCTCGGCAAGATAGGGGCGCAGTTTCGGATCAAACGTCAGCTCGGCGACCAGGCCGGGCAGTGCCGGGCTGTGCGCGAGCTTGCCGATCAGCACGGTCTGGAATACCCGCAGGAACTCCACGGTGGCCGGGCTGTCCATCAGTTCCATCACGGTGCGTTCAGGCACGGCGTGGTCGCGGATATCGGCAATGGCCTCGCGCAGCGCCGTCTCGACCGGAACCATGTCCCATGGCCGGTCGGTGAACGGATCGAGCAGCGGCAGAGCGTTGGCCCGCAGCATGCGCAGCGGCACGTCGCGGAAATGGCGTTCGACGATCGGGCGGACATCGCGGCCGATCACGTCGCGCAGGATCGGGTCGTAGCTGCGCAGCAGCGTGTCCCAGGCGCCGCCGAGCTGCGCCGCCTGCCAGGCTTCCTGCATGGCGGACCGCAGCACGATGACGAAACGGTCGCGGTAGCTGGCATTGAATTGCGGCGAGCGGATGATATCGACGAAGGCCGACGAGACGGCCAGCACCAGGGCACTGGATTGCTCGCGCAGCCGTTGCCGTTCCGCCGGCGAGGCGAGCAGCCAGAGCAGTCGCGGGTCGGCCGGCAGCGAGACCGGTTCGGTGGCCACGCCGGTCAGGCCGTCGAGCGGGTCGTAGAAACCGACGCGGATGACGCCGCCGGGCGTCAGTTCCGCATTGCCGAAGCGCACCGCGGTGCCATCCTCGCGCAGCGCGAACACCGCCGGGGTCAGGCTGTCAGTGCCGGCCCGGGCGTCGGTCAGCAGCACTCTGGCCGGGCCGTCGGCCAGCCCGCCCGGCAGCGCCGACCAGCCGAGCAGCGACAGCAATGCCAGCACGGCAGCGCTGGTCGGCCAGGCATGCGTCGAGCGCTCCGAACGGCCGGCCGGCCACCAGCGGGTGGCGCGGCGTCGGATCAGGCGCAGGACATCCATCGTGTCGGACAGGGGATCCCCCAGGGGTTCGGTGGCGCCGGTCGCGGGCTCGCATGTAAGCATAACTATGTCGGGATTGCGGTCCGGCAGGCGGATCGGCATAGGGTTATCTCTCCATGCCGGCCCGAAATACAAGCTTGCGATCCCGGCGCGTTCCGAACGGCGGAATTCGACTGAAGCGGGGTGCGGTGTCGCTTTCCCGGCGCGGTCGGCGCGGATGGCGGGCTTTCCTTTGCCGCCGGGCGGCCGGGGCTCATGCCGCCGGGCGGCCGAACTTCATGTCAGGAATACCGGCCCACAGAACAAAATGCGCCAGCAGTGACGATTCGTCACCAACGCGCTGGTTCACGCCGGGCGGTTTTCAAACGAGCATCGCTGGCCCAATCGGCCAAAACGCAACGGATCGCAGAAATGCGCGCCGGCTGCGACCAAGTCTTTACACCTGTTGCCCGGCCCACCTATAAGCCTCGCGTGATTTGCAGCGCGAGGGTTGGACGTTGAGCGTCGAGAACGAAACCACCAAGCGTCCAGGTCCGGATGATGACACGCTTCGGCGGTACGCGGACCTGGTTAAGATTAACGCGATGAAAACCAAGTACATAGACCGGGAGCAGGAGATTCACCTGCTCGAGAAGGGGGTCACCCGCTTCAATCTCAGCCTTGATGACGCCGAGCGTATCCTGCGGAAGGTGGCCGAGGAAAACCGCTACGTTTTCGAGACCGAGGAGCGCCGGCGCGTCGAACAGATCATGGGCCGGCATGCCGGCAAAAGCGGCCTGATATCGCGGGAGCAATTCGAAACCACGGCGCAGATTTTGCGCGATTTCACCGAGAAGAGCATCGGCGAGCAGGAGGCGCGGCGCCAGCTCAAACGCCTTATGCTGCAGAACGGCTGGCGGCCGCGCCGGGACGGGCTGAGGCGGTCGCAGAAATGGTTCACCCAGGTCGAGGTCTGAGCGCGCAACACCGGGCTGCCGCGCGGCCCTTGCCGGCGAGGTGCCCATGGACGTAATCGACGTACTCGGCAGCGTCGGGCGGGTATTGCTCAGCGGGCTGATCGTCGCCTTGCCGCTGGCCGCCTGGCAATGGGTGGTGCTGAGTTCCCGCCACTGGCGCGGTACGTTCGGCCTGCTCGACCCCACGCTTATTGCCGGTGTCATGCTGGGTTTCGCCGCGCTCGTGGTGGTGATTCCGGCCGGCACGCTGAGCTTCGAGGCCGTGGTGGCCCCGGGCGGCGTCTGGGATTTGCCGGTCATCGGCTTCATGCGCCGGGCCGCCGCGCTGGCGGCGCGGGCCGTGCCGGCGATGTCGGATCTGTTGCGCTACGATGACACCCAGCGGGATCTGCGCGTGTGGCTCTCGCTGGCCTTTGCGATCTGGCTGCTGCGCCTGGCGGCGGGGCTGGTGGCGGTCAGTGTGGCGCGCGCCGGGGTGTTCCTGCTGTTCGAGATTGCGACCTTCGTCGTGTCATTTTTCGGCTCGTTCTACGCGGGTCTGCTGCTGATCTGGTTGCTCAATCAGTTGAACGTCTGGTGGCTGGTGCTGTTGCTCGCGCTGCTGCAGGATTTCCGCAACAATGACCCGCCCTGGCTGGCGCGGCTGACCGCCGCCACCGGATCGTTCGCTCTGTATGCACCGCCGCGATCCCCGGTGGAGCGCAAGCACAAGGCGCACGGGCACTGACCGGATCTCGCCTTTGGCGAGACGGGTCAGTGGCGGCTTTGCCCTCGGTCGTTAACCAGTTTGCCGGCCAGCCGCACGGCGTCCGGTCGGTCGGCTGATAAGCGGGCCGGCACAGGAGTCATTGCTCGGCTTCGTATTCCGCCGGCGTGCCCCAGACGCCGCCGGAAAGTCTCCGGTAGGACGTCCACCTGTCTTGCCGGGCTGCCGCCATCAAAGCGGCGGTGGCGGGCATGACACGGAGGTAGTCAATCCAGTCGTCAAGTTCCTCGCCGTCATGATCAAGATAGGCTCCCTCGTTGCGCGCGTCACACCGCGCTTTGTGCAACGTCTCGCCGATACCCCAAATTCTGTAGCCGTCCGACAGAACATAGCCAGCCGCCGTCGCCATGGTCTTGTTCTCCGTTTCCCGGCCGACAGGCGCAGCAAAAAATCACCGGGTTCCAAGGGCCAATGGCCCTTGGTGGGTCCAGGGAGCAGCCCTGGTGGGGTTCGGGGCGAAGCCCCGACCGCGGACCGTGCCGACGTTACCGAACCGCCATAGGGAAACCCACCGGCCCTCCGTCATTACGGCGGCGGGTTCAGGTAGTTGGCCTGGCCCATGAGGCGTTCCTTGAACAGGGACCACAGCAACCCGGTGGCCAGCAGCAACGCCGAACAGGTGAGCACGACATAGGTGCGCGTGAGCGGCCGGTGAAGGTCGATCACCTCGAGCTCCGACAGGCTGAACGTGCCGGCAAGCATCACCGAGAGGCTGGCGGCAATGCCGGGGCGGCCGAGCGAACTGTGGGCGACGCGCACGAACAGCAGATAAAGAACCACCATCGCCGCCGTGGCCGCCATCTTTTCGGGCAGCAGCGGACCGGGGCTGCGGACCCAGTCGAGGTAGCAGTACCCGCTGGGGTTCCAGGTGCCGAAAACCAGCGCCAGACACATCAGCACGCGCGCCAGGATCCCGCCGATCGTCACGGCACGGTCCCGGCTGCGCTATGGCTGCCCCAACCAGGCATCAGCCGAACAGCGGCGGATTGCTGACCGTCCGCGAGTCCTTCTGGCCGGTGAGCCGGAAACGAATCTGCGAGAACGGCAGGCCGGCGCCAAGGATCGCCACCACCGCGCCCTCCAGCACCAGAGTGCGTTGCATGCTGTCATGCAGGTCGATCCAGCCCCAGGACGACAGCATCCAGATCAGCGCGCCGACGAGCGCGATCCCGGGGGTCAGCAGCAACCCGCCGAGCGAGCGGACCGTGGCATTGATGCAAATGATGAAACCGATGCCGATCACCAGACCGACGCAAAGCTTGGACGCCAGCATGTCGCGGCCGCCCTCGGTGACCCAGTGGTAGTAGGAATAGCCGCTGGGATTGTAGGTGCCATACACGAGCAACATCACCGTAAGCGTGCGTGCGATGACGCCGCCGAATTCGCTCGCTCCGTAACCAGCCATAAGCCGTGTTCGACTCCGCCGAGGGTTGCATAGGGTGTTGCGGCGCTTCGGCGTCGCTTGACGCCCGGAAGATCGTATCCTAATCGCTCGCTGAATTCAAACCCTCGGAAACCGCGCGGATGCCTGCTGACCGCCGGTCGGGCGATGTCCGGGCCAGTCCGATGCCGTGCCAGTCGGTAAGCATTGGTATTCTGATACCGCAGAGATCCCGGGCCAAAGGTTTTGCTTACAGAATCATAGATAGAACGCTTTCGGTAACGTGTTGCCGGTAACATTATGGAAAGCCAGCCGGCGTCCTGCTTGACGCGGCGCGGAAACTTGGGCTAACCTGATATAACGCACGGTTTTTAGTCACCAAAAATATGTGTGAGTGGGTTGCCTGGCATGGGTGGGCAACGGGCACGGGCACGCATTGCTATCGACCGCCGGGCGGCGGGCCGATGGGTCCGGGCGTAATGCCGGCGCGATCGGATGAACAGGCGGGCGGCCGTGCTGATTTGCGGCGGGCGGCGGATGACGGATAACCGGCTCAGGCCGGTCTTACGGAGGGGCTGATGGCCGACGCAGCGTCGATGCGTGGTGTCCTGGTAACCACGGCCGAGGACGCTTTTCTGGCCGTCCAGTCGGTTACCGATCGCTCCGACACGGGGTCGTCAGGCGGGTCGGCAGGCGGCGACGCACCAGCCGGAGCGGCAGCCGCTTCCGGTGCGGCGAACCCCGCATTTGACGCCTCGGAGGCGTCGCCAGGTGCCGCATCCCCGGCTGCACCAGCACCGGCTTACGAGCGGGCGGTGGCGCGGCCGCGCCGCGGCGGGCGCTGGTTCAGTGCGTTGTGCGCCGTGCTGTCGCTGGCCGGCGCCGGGGTAGCGCTGACCGCGCCGACGTTGCGGCCGCAGGCTTTCGAGTTGGCCCGCGCCTGGCTGGGCGATGACAACCCGCTGCTGCGCTATCTGGCGTCGCCCGCGGCGGATATCGCGCCGTCGGCCCTCGCGCCGCTGACCTATCCGCCGCCGGCTTTCCAGGCGCCGCAATCGCCCGGCGGCGAGACGTCGCTGCCGGCGGCGGCTCTGGCGGCGGTACGGGCCGAACTGATCGCCACGTTGCGGCTGGAGCTGGACGGTGTGCGCCGCGCCGCCGCCGAGCAGAGCGACCGTGTGAAAGCGATGGGGGCGTCGGTTCAGGCCACCCAGGCCGATCTGGCCTCGGCCCGCAACGATGCGCGCACGGCTGCCGGGGCGGTGGACAGCGTGGCGCGGGCGCAGGAGGGTGCCGCCCGCGCGCTGGCCGCCATGCATGACCGGCTCGACCGCGTGGAAGCCCAGGTCGCCGTGTTCGACGAGCGCGTGCGGGCCACCGGGCTGGTGGTCGTGGCGGGGCAACTGCGCCGCGACATCGATGCCGGCGCGCCCCTGCGGGATGATCTGACGGCGATTGCCAGCAGCGGCTCGCTGCCTGTCCAGGTGCAGCAGGCCGTGGATCAGTTGTCGCGGGCCGAGCGCGGCGTGCCGACATTGCGCGATCTCGGTGTCGGCTTCGAAGCGCTCGACACGGCGCTGGTGGCGCGCGGCGCCGGCCAGGGTTCGTGGTTCTCGCTGAGCGCCTGGCTCGGCGGCGCCGGCGGGCCGCGCGAGTCGCTGGACCGGCTGAGGGCGCTGGCGGCGGAGGGCCGGTTCAGCGAGGTGGCCGACGCGCTGGAACGCTCGGACTGGGCCGACCTGGCCCAGCGCTGGGACGCGCAGGTGCGGCTGCATGCCGCCTCGGTGATCGCCGGACAGGCGGTGCTGGCGCATGCGCTGGCGGCTTACGAAGCGAGCCAGACAACGCCGCCGGCCTGGTCCGTGAGCCCGTCGCCGGCCGGGCCTGGGCGGGGCGCGCCGTGAGCGTCGGCGTCATGCGCATGTTCTTGTGCCAGCTCGGGCTGCCGGCGGTGCTGCTGGCCGGTATGCTGGCGTTTTCCGCCCGGGCGGATAGCTGGATCGACCGCCTGCCGGCCGACGACCCCGGTCTGGCGGCGGGCCAGACGGCTTCCCCCGCGCAGGCGTTGCGGCGGGACGCTGCGGCGGGCGGCGGCCAGGCCCCGGCTGGCCAGACCTCCGAGGCCGAGACCTCCGGGGCCGAGACCCCCGGGGCCGAGACAAGGGGCGGCCAGACGCCGGGGCGGCAGGCGTCGACCGACATGCTCGCCCCGGTTTATGGCGCTTTCGCCGCGGTCGCGGCGCTGCCGGCCAAAGTGGGCCAGGCCGTGTGGGAGGTTTCCTACATTTTCGGCATCAACCGTACGCCGGCCAGCCGGCCGGTGGTCATGGATGCGGTGCCCGACATGGACGACCCGGCCGATGCCGCCTCGGCCGCCCCGACCCAAGGCGCCAAGGTGGCGGCGCGGAACGCTGCGCCGGCCCCGCCCTGGGCCGAGGCGAAGCTGGCGCCTTCCCCGCCGCCGCCGGCACAGGCCCAGCCCGCCGTCGAGGCGCAATCCCCGCCTGCCGGCGAGGCCGACGACGAGGTCGATGCGGCACTGCTGGCCAATTTCATCTACGACCGCGGCGAGCGGCGGCCGGACGGGTCGTTCTTCGTGCCGAAGACGCTGCAACGGCTGTTCAAGGTGCGCACCGTCCGCGTCACGGTTGCCGACGTGCCGGCCACGATCAAGCTGCCCGGCCGCATCGTGCCGAACCCGCACACGCATGGCCGCGTGGAAGCGAGCCAGCTTGGCCGTTTCGAGGCGCCCGAGACCGGGCTGCCGGTGCTCGGCGACAAGGTGCAGAAGGGGCAGCTGCTCGGCCTGGTGGCCCCGGTGGTCGGCGTGGTCGACCGCCAGCAGGTGCGCCGCGATGTGGAGCGGCTGACCACCCAGATCAGGATGCAGACCGAGAGCCTGGAGATCATCAAGCAGTTCAGCTTCGTGCCGTTCCGTGACGGCAAGATCTACCAGGCCGAGCAGGCGCTGGCCGGGCTGCGGCGCGAGCGCGATGCGCTGCTGCCGCTGTTGCGGCTGCGCGAGCCGTTGCGCGCGCCGACCAGCGGGGTGATCTCGGTGGCCGAGGCGGTGGCCGGCAAGATCGTCAATCCCGGCGATCTGATCTTCGAGATCGTCGATCCGACCGATCTCTGGGTGGAAGCGACGGCGCCTGATCCGGCGGCGGCGGACGATGCCACTCGGGTGCGGGCCGCCAGCGCGCTGACCCCGGAGGGGCAGGAATTGCGGCTCAGCTTCGTCGGCAGCGGCCTGACGCTGAAACAACAGGCGACCCCGATCCTGTTCAGCATCGACCAGCCGCCGGACGGTTTGCGCGTGGGCCGCCCGGTGACGGTGACCGTGCGCAGCGAGGCGCGCTCGCGCCGTGGCATGCCGGTGAGCCGCGACGCGGTGACCATCGGCACCGACGGCGTCGAGGAGGTCTGGGAGCAGACCGCGGCGGAGACCTTCCTGCCGCATCCGGTACGAACGCAGGATATCGACGGGGCGACCGTGTTGGTCGTGAACGGGCTGGCCGAAGGCGCGCACGTTGTCGTGCGCGGCTCCAAACTGATGGCGCAGCTCCAATGAGCGGCCCATGTTGTTACCAAGGGCAATCGCAAGCTGACGGCGCAACTCCAGGGAAAGGTCCAGGTACAATGGACAATCGGGTGTGTGGGTTTCTGCGCGGCAAGCTCATTCTGGCTGCGGTCGTGCTGGCGGCGCTGTCGGGCCTGCCCGCCCGTGCCGACGAGGACGCCGCCCGGCCCTCGCCGCGCACGGCGGTCGAAATCGGCGGCGCCAGCGTGGTTCTGGTGGCGGCCAACGACCGGATCTATGCCTTCGTCGACCGGCTGGAGGACAACGCGCCGGAAACCGACGCCGTGTTGGCGGTCAGCCTCGCCGACGGTACCAGCCTGAAGCCGAAGCGCGTTGCCGACGGCATGTATGTGGCGCCGTTCACTCATGCCGGCCATATGCAGGATGCCTTCCTGGTGTCGCTGGTCTCGCCGGACGGTGCCGGGGATGCAGCCGCCGAAATCGCCTATGGCGGCGAAGGCACGCCGGAGGTTCCGGCGCCCCAGGTCGATCTGCGCGGCAATGCGGCCATTGCGCTGGTCGCCGGCGCCATCGGCGCGGCGATGGCCACCTCGGCGATGCTGCTGACGCGCAACCGGCGGCGGCGGGCGGCGCAGCTCGGCGGTTCCGCGCTGGCGGCCTGAGTCGGAAGGCCGGGCGGGCCAGAGCGAGGCGGGCCAAGCGGGCAACATGTTCCAGGCGATCGTCGGATTTAGTCTTCGCCAGCGCGTCTTCGTGCTGGTGGTGACGGCTATCCTGGTGGTGTGGGGCACGCTGGTCGCGCGCGACATGCCGATCGAGCTGCTGCCCGAGACGCGGGCGCCGTCGGTCATCATCTCGGCCGAGGCGCCCAGCCTGCCCGCCGAGGAGGTCGAACGGCTGGTCACCGTGCCGATCGAGGCGGCGTTGAACGGCATGCAAGGGGCGACCGGAACCCGCAGTTCCTCCACCGCCGCCCTGAGTCTGGTTCAGGTGACATTCGCGTGGGCGACGGATCCCACCCGCAACCGCCAGCTGGTCAGCGAGAAGCTGGCGATGGTGCGCGAACGGCTGCCGGAGGGCGTGGTGCCGCTGCTGGCACCCGAGTCCACCGCGACCGGGACAATCATGAACATGGGCGTGACCGGCGGCGCCAGCCCCATGGCGCTGCGGGAATATGTCGACTGGGTGTTGCGCCCGCGGCTGCTGGCGGTCGAGGGCGTGTCGGAAGTTCTGCTGATCGGCGGCGAAGTTCGCACCTTCCGCTTCACGCCGAACCCGATGCTGATGGAGCAGATGGGCGTCACGCTGGCCGACGTGGAGCGGACCCTGGCGGCGTTCGGCGGCAATATCAGCGGCGGCCTTTCCGACGTGGCCAGCGGCGAGTTTGCCATCCGCAATATCGGCCGTGGCGGCAGCCTCGACGACATGCGCAGCCTGGTGGTGACCTATCGCGACGGCATGCCGGTGCTGCTGGGTCAGGTCGGCGAGGCTTCGTTCGCGCCGCGGGTGAAGCGCGGCGACGGCACGTTCAACGGCAAGCCCTCGGTCAATATCCAGATCGTCAGGCAGCCCGCGGCCAACACGGTCGCCGTGGTGGACCGGATCACCGAGCTGCTGGATGAGATGCAGCGCAGCGCGCCCGCGGGGGTGAAACTCGGCCTGATTGCTTACAACCAGGCCGATACGATCAGGGATGCGATCGACAATATCGGCCACCTGCTGGGCGATGCGGTGATCATCGTCGCCGCGGTGCTGCTGGTGCTGCTGGCCAATCTGCGGCTGACCGCCATCTCGATGCTGGCGATTCCGGTGTCGCTGCTGGTCAGCGCCATCGTGTTTCATCTGATGGGCCTCACCATCAACACCATGACGCTGGGCGGCATCGCCATCGGACTGGGCGAGCTGGTCGATGATTCGGTGGTGGATGTCGAGAACATCCTGCGCCGGCTGGGTGAGAACCAGCGTCGGGAGCGGCCCGAGCCGGTGATGAAAGTCATCGCACGGGCCTCGCAGGAGGTGCGGTCGGGCACCGTGTATGCCACCCTCATCATCCTGCTGGTGTTCATTCCGCTGCTGGCCATGCCGGGGCAGCCCGGCCGGTTGTTCGCGCCGCTGGCGATCGCCTATATCGTGTCCATTCTTGCCAGCCTGGCGGTGTCGGTGACGGTCACCCCGGCCTTGGCCTCCTGCCTGTTCCCCGGCATGAAAGGACTGGATCAGGATCATGGCGGGCGCCTGTGGAGATGGCTGCGACGACGAAATGAAATCGCGCTGGGCTGGGTGCTCGACCGTCCGCGCTTCACGCTGGCGCTGGCCGTGGTCGCGGTGGCCGTGTCGGCGGCGAGCGTTCCGTTCCTGCCGCGTTCTTTCCTGCCGCAGTTCAACGAGGGCAATCTGTACGTCGGCCTGTTGCTCAACCCCGGCCTGTCGATGAGCGAATCGTCCAAGATCGGCCACATGGCCGAGCAGATTCTGATGCAGATACCGGAAGTCAAAGCGGTGTCGCGGCGCAGCGGCCGTTACGATCGGGATACCGACATCGACCCGCTGAAGCAGAACGAAATGCCGCTGCGCATCAAGCTCGACCAGGGCCGCAGCCTGCGCGAACTGATCGCCGACATCCGTCATCGCCTGGCGATTTTCGATGGCGACCTGGATGTGAGCCAGTTCCTGCTGCACCGCCTCGAATCGCAGGACAACATGGTGCGCGGCGATGTGGTGGCGAAGCTTTTCGGCCCCGACCTGCCGACGCTGCGCACGCTGGCCAACGGGCTTTATGTGCAGATGGCGCATGTGAAGGGCCTGGCCGATGTGGCGCAGGAGCAGCAGACCTATGCACCGCAGGCGCGGATCGCCATTGATTACGGCCGGGCTCAGCTGTTCGGCGTTACCCCGGCGCAGATCGCTGACATTCTGGAGGGATTCTCGACCGGGCGCACGGTTTCCCAGGTGACCGAGAACGCCCGGCGCTTCGACGTGACGCTGCGGCTCGCCGATGAGGACCGCACGCCGGATGCGCTGGCCCGGCTGCAGATCGATACGCCGGCCGGCCCGATTCCGCTCGCCTCCTTCGCCACCCTGACCTCCACCTACGGGCCGTGCAGCATCCTGCGCGAGAACGGGCTACGCCGGATTGCCGTCATGGCGAATATCGAGGGCGGCGCGGACACCACCCGGGTGGTGGCGCAGCTGCGCGACATCATTGCGCGGGCCGATCTGCCGGCCGGCTACCATGTCGAGCTGACAGGCGACTTCAGGCTGGGCGAGCAGGCGCGGCGCGTGCTGTCGGTGCTCGGTCCGGTGGCGGTCGTGCTGATCTTCGTGGTGTTGCAGCAACGCTTTCGCTCGACCGTGCTGAGCCTGATCATCATGGGCAACATTCCGCTGGCGCTGGTGGGCAGCGTTGCCGCGCTGTGGATTGCCGGGCTCGACCTCAACGTCGCCGCCATCATCGGATTCATCGCGGTGACCGGGGTGGCCGTGCGCAACTCGTTGCTCAAGGTCAGCCACTTCATCAACCTGCATTTACACGAGGGCATGGCAGCCGGCCGCGATCTGGTGTTGCGCGGCTCGAACGAGCGGCTGATGCCGGTGCTGATGACCGCCTGCGCCGCCGGAGCGGCCCTGGTGCCGCTGCTGTTTGCCGCCGACGTGGCCGGCGCCGAGATCCTCCATCCGGTGGCCGTGGCGATTTTCGGCGGGCTGATCAGCTCCACGCTGCTGGACACCTTCACCACGCCGGTATTGTTCGAGCGGTTCGGTATCGGGGCGCTCGACAAGATGCTGGCAACCCATGCCCGGCTGGCGCATGAGACATTTTGATATCGGGGAGCGGGCAGGCCGATGAATTCTCTGACGCTGGCACTCCTGCTGACCGCCGGCCTGTTCCTGGCGGGGCTGACCTTCGACATCAGCGTCAATGGTGGGCAGGACTGGTACGGCACGGTTTATGGCGATGCCTTCTGGAGCTACCGGGTCCAGGATTCGCAGGCATTGCGTGACCTGGCGCTGGAGGAGGAGCGGATCGACCAGATCCTGAAAAGCCAGGATCTGGAGCAGGAGGCGCCGCACCGGTGACGGCGGGGCGATTTTTCGCGGTTTTGCTGCTGTGCCTGGCTGCCGGCCCGGCGCGTGCCGCCGCGGTGGACGCACAGGCGCTGGTCGAGGATGCCCTGGCGGAGCTGGTGCCGCCGCGTGTTGAGGAAGGCGGCTGGACCGCACTGGATGGCGATGCCTTGCTGGGGGCGATGTGTGCGCCGCATGACGGGCCGGTGCTGCGCGTCGCCCTGACCACCCGCCCGCCCAGCCGCTGGCAGCATGAGTCCTGCGTCGCCGCGACTGCCGCGTCACTGTCCGACCGCATCGTCGGGCACGCGGTGCTGCTGGCGTTCGGCGGCAACGCGGCGCCGCCGCTGACCGATCTGCTGCTTTACCGGGCGCTGGCGGCAAGCGTGCCGGCCGCGACCGGCGGCATGGGCCCCAACCAGGCCATGCGCTGGCACGAGCTGGATCCGGCTTTGCCCGATGTGCCGATCCGCCTGCTGGTGCCGCCGGCGGGCACCGCGGAAGCGCATATCCTGACCGATCTGGTGCTGTATGCCGGCTGCCTCGCTGCCGACGGCACCGATTTCTCGCGTCCGGCGACGCATATGGCGCGATGCACCGAGCTGCGCGCCGACGCTGCGGTGACGCGAGCCGACCGGGGCAGCGAGGCCGCTGCCTGGCTGCGTCGCGCCGGCCCGTCTGCCGTGGCGCTGGTCGGCCTGGGTGCGGTGGCCGCGGAACCGGAGCTGGAAATGGCGCTGCCGCTGAACGGCGTGGCGCCCGGTTTCGCCAGCATCGCCGAGGGAACCTATCGCGCGGCGCTGCCCGTTCACCTTCTTGTGTTGCAGGCCGCCGCTGCCGAGGCGGCGGCGGAAGCGGCCTCCGTGCTGACGGCGGAAAGCGCGATCGGCCCCGGTGGCGTGCTGGCGCGGCGCGGGCTGGCGGCGCTGCGTGCAGCCGAGCGCGTCCGGCTGCGGGCGGAGTGAGCCGGCGGATGCCTCGCCGCGGCCGCTGCGGATGGCGGATGGTCGGTGCGCTGGCCGTGGCGGGGCTGCTGCTGGTGGCCCAGGCGGGGCGCGCGGCTTCCCCCGGCCCAGCCGTCGCGGGCCCGGCTGGCATGGGCCAGATGGTGTCGGGCGTCTTCGAGATTGCCGGCAAGCAGGTGCCGCTGCCGCGCGGCGCCTGGGTGGTGGCGGCGACCGCCGTGCAGCCGCAAGCGGCTTCGGCGGCACCCTATGGCGTGGTGCGCTCCGCCGTCCTGCTGCTGCAGGACGGCGACCAGGTGCGCGCGCTGTTGGAAGTCAATACCAACGACATTGCGGTGGCCGGCGGCTGGGTGGAGCCGTGCGGCAACGATCCGCTGCCGCCCCGGCGACGGTTGCGCTACCGCAGCCGGTTCGATTCATCCTGCGCCGAAACGGCGGCGACACGGCTGGACGAGTCCGGCCCGGCCGCCTGGCAGGAAGCCCGTGCCGGCATCGGCCGGGCCGGGCTGCACATGCCGCCGACCATGCTGACCGCCATGGCCCTGTGCGCCGACCGGCAGGACTTTCTTGAGGTTCGCGTGCATCTGCGGGCCGTGCCGGGGGCGGACGATGCCGCCCGTCAGCAGATATTGCTGGACTGGGCGGTGCAGTACGCCGCGGCGCTGGAACACGGGTTGTCGCGCCGGCTGGACGGGATCGCGCTGGAATGGCCTGGCCGGTCGGCGCTGCTGCAAGAGGATCCGGTGCTGGAACGGCGGCTGCGGCGCATCGAGGCGCTGCGCCGCACCGGCGTGATCACGTCGCACGAGGCTGCAGTGCAGGAATTGGCAGCCGTGCAGGAAGTGCCGCGGAGCGCGGTGGACCCGCACCCCCGGGTTTCGCTGCTGAACCGCATTACCTCGCCGCTGATCAACCTGGGCACGGCCTATAGCGTCACCCGCAACGTGACGCTGTCGGTCGGCATTGCCGCCAGCGAATATCTGGCCCGCCAGATTGTGGCGACCACCAACAACGCGCAGTGGGACGCCATCGGCAGAGTGTTGGTGCCGGCCGCCACGCCGATGCCGGAACTGACGCATATCGGCCGGCCGGCCGAGGAGGCGGAGCCGTCAGGATTGGCGGCCTTGGTACCATGAGGATCGGATGGGTGCCGGTTCTGCTGCAGGTCGGGCTGGCCGCCTCCGCGGCCTGGGCCCAGACCGCCACGGTGCTGGAGATCGGCGGCAAGCAGGTGCCGCTGGCCGAAGGGCCGTGGGTCGCGGCGGGCGATGCGGCGGGGCGGCTGGACCCGGCGGCGACGCTTGGCGGGTTCGGTATGATCCATAACCTTGTGCTGCTGCGGCCCACGATGGGCGGGCGCGGCGTGGCGGCCATGGCGGAGGTCAACGCCAACGAGATCGGCATCGAAGATGGCTGGGGCCTGCCGGCCGATTGCGAGCCCGACGCCGCCCGGGAATCGGCCACCCTGCTGCGCGGCGGCTGGGACGTGGCGTGCTGGTTCGTCACGGCGCGAGACTGGGACTGGACGGCGGACATGCCGCCGGCCTGGCGCCAGGCGCAGGCGGCCGCCGCGCAGCACGGGCTGGCCCTGCCGCACCGGACCGTGACGGTCGGGCTGCGCGTGGCCAACCGGATGGACGTGATCGACCTGCGTTTCCACCTGGCCGAAGGGCGGGAGCCGCCGCAACAGGAGGCGCTGGTGGAATGGGCGGTGGCCTCGCTCGGCCTGCTGGAGGCAGGGCTGAAGCACGGGTTGCCGGCCGGCCGGGCCTTGCCGGCCTTCGATCTCGGCCCGGCGGCGCTGACCCGCGCGGGGATCGTGCGGTACCGGCTCGCGCGGCTGGAGGCGCTGGTTGCCGAGGGGAAACTGACCGTGGCGGAAGCGCGCGCCCAGAAAGCGGCCATTCGCGACGCCGCGGCGCGCGATGCGGCGTGGACCCTGGACCCGGCCACGGTCGACGGTCTTCGCTGGGTCACCGAGCAGAGCGGTCTCGCATTGTCCGACGCGGTCATCACCTATGTATGGACGGCGCGATCGGTGCAGGCGGCGGCATTGACGGCGCTGCAAACCGGGTTGCGGTCGGCCCGCACCTACCTGACCGGCTGGGTCTGGAGCGAGGTGAGCCCGCCGGCGACCCGGGAGGACACGGCGCGGGTGGTGGATTTCGCTTATGGCGGCGCCAGGGCCGTCGAATAGCACCTGCGCCGGCCAAACCCACGCCGCGCGGGGGAGGCGGGTCCAGGGTGATCGGACTTGGAATCTTCTTGAGAGATTCGATGGGTCGGTCCCTTTCCAGCGTGGCAAGGACTAAACCGAATAAAAGTTTTTTTGGTTCTTTTTTCAAAAAAAGAACAAGGAAGCTTTTTAAGAAAAGAAGCAAAAACATTTAATTCGTTTATGTTGGCCTGCACCGGGCAGGGCATCATCAGGCTGGGAGATGCGGATGCGATGTCCCTGGGGAGGCGGGTCCAGGGCAGCATCCTGGCCTTGCTTCCCTGCTAAAGGGGTATCTTCAATCTGTAATCTGTCGGCTGGCAACGCAACTGCGGCATTCCTGGTTTGACGGCAAGCGCGGGTTTGCCCTATGCAGCAATAAGGCGCTCCTAAGGGAATTCGGGCATGAGTTTGTGGCGTATCGGACGGTTTCGGTGTGGCCTCATACAGGCAACAATTGCTGCCCTGGTGCTGTCGCAGGTATCGGCCGGGCCGGCCCTTGCCCAGGTGATGGTGAATGGGGCCGTCACGACGGGGGCGGGTGCCCTGGCCGCTCAGCGCGCCGCCGAGGAGACGCCTGCCAAGGCCGCGGCCCCCGGAACCATGGAGCCGATGAGCGATATCGAACGGCAGGGCTATGGCTGCCTGCTGGGCGGCGGCGCGGCGACGGTGTTTTCCGTGCTCGGCGGTCCGACCGAAACCATTCTGGTCGTCGCCGGAGGCATGTTGATCCCGACCAACCGGGTGGTGCTGTGGACCGCCTTGAGCGGAACGGTTATCGCAGCCGTCTGCGCGGCGAGCGCGCTGGCAACTCCGGCGGTGCTGCGTCTGTGGGATTATTATTATGTCGGGCTGCGGCCGGCGCCGCAACAGTAGAAAGTCGTTCCGTTACGTCTCCGGCGCGGTGGGCGGGGCGCAGGGCTGCGCACCGCTCTATGGCCCCATCCCTGGCGGCAGCGTTGCAAGGCTGTCCACCGTGTCGAAGTCGCGTAGCACCGAATCATCGCCTGTCTCCACCTCGGCCACCTGCTCTGCGTGCCGCCTGAGCAGGCTGCGTGCCCCGGCATCGCCCGTCAGGGAAAGAATCTCGGGGAAGAAGCCTCGGTCCCACAGCACCGGATTGCCGGCGCGGGCCTGATGCATGGGCAGCACAATAGAGCGGCCCTCCTCCGGGTCGTAGGCTGACAGGATGCGGTCGAGGATGCGTCCCGTCACCAGCGGCATGTCGCCCAGGCACACCAGGGCGGCGGCCACTTCCGCCGGCAGGGCGGCGATGCCGGCCTTCAGGCTGGCCGACAGGCCGGCGGCGTAGTCCGGCGCATCGACGAAGGTCACCGGGCGGCCGCCGAGAGCGGCGCGGATTTCCGCGCCGCGATGGCCGGTCACCACCAGCACCGGCCGCGCCTGGGAGGACAGCACGTTGTCCACCACGCGGGCGATCATGGGTTTGCCGGCCCGGTCGGGAAGCAGCAATTTCTGGTACGGCGCCATGCGGGTCGATTGGCCGGCCGCCAGCACCAGGGCGGCGATGCGGCGCCGGCGGGGTGGTTCCGCGCCGCTGGCGGCGCCGGCGCGCGGCAGCGGACGGTCATCGCTGTCCTTCAGCAGGCCGCCAACGCCCATGCGCATCACCTCGGCCGGTCCGACCGGCAGCCCGGCGAAGACTCTCTGAAGCACCAGGTCGATGCCGTTGGGCTTCGGACTGCGCGCACAGCCCGGCAGGACAAAGGCGGGGATGCTGCCGATGCGACCAAGGCAGATCAGGTTGCCGGGATCGACCGGCATGCCGAACTGCACGATCTCGCCGCCGGCGCGCACCAGGCCGGCGGGGCCGACATCCCGCCGGTCCACGGTTGCCGAGCCGCCGGCGACCAGCAGCAGCTGCGCGCCGTCCTGAAGCAACCGGCGCAGCGCCTCGGCGACCGGCGCGTCCAAATGCGGGCAGCGCAGCGGCGGCAGCAGCGTGCCGGTAAGGCCGGCAACGCGCGCGGCGGTCGCGGCGATGGTGGCCTCGGCGATGGTTTCCTTCAGTCCGGGCAACTCGGTCAGCACCAGCCCCGCCAGCAGAGGACGGAACGGGTGCAGGGTGAGGGCGGGGGCGGTGCGGGCGATGCGTTCCACCTCGTCCAGAACGGCGCCGGGCACCGCGAAGGGGATGACCTTTACGGTTGCCACCATGTCGCGCGCGGCCACCGCGCTGGCGTCCGGCAGGGTGGCGAGGGTGAGGCTTTCGTGGCGCGTGTTGATGCGGTCCACCTGAGTGGCGTCGACGCGCAGCAGGCCGGGGAGTGCGGCATGCAGGTTCACCCGGCCGGTGGCGGCGCGCCCGCGCGTCAGGCCGGGCGCGTCGAGAGCGGCGCCGAGACGCTCCGCGGCGGGATTTTCGGCAATGTCGTCCGGCCCGAGGCGGGCGGCGAGGATGTCGGTGCGGCCGGCCTCGCGCAGGGCGGCGACGGCACCTTCGTCCAGCACCGAGCCTTTCTTCAGGATGCGTCCGGGCAGGCGGTGGGAATGGGCCAGAATGGCGCCGATGGCTTCGTCGAGGGGAAAAGCGGCGAAGATCATCGTTATTGCCACTCAGAAAGAAAGGCCGGGGCACTGCCCTGGACCTTTTTCTTTAAGCAAGCGGTTCCCGGGGCCTGCCCTGGGTGGGGGTCCGGCGGGCAAATCCCGTCATGCCGACGGCGCGCGCCGCGCGGGGTGGGGTTCGGGGCAACGCCCCGGCTCCTTTGCCGCCGGGACCAGCGTGCCTTCGTGGCCAACCTCCATCCTGGCTGTTTGCGCTGCGCCGGTGAGCGAGTTTACTGGATCGTCTTGCGGGTAAGCAAATCGGCTTTCTGAAGCAGCAGCGGATTTGACCCCTCCCCCGCTTTCCCCGTACCCGCCGGCCGGCGCCACCGCCACCAACAAGCTTGACCGGACCCGCCCGACCCGCGACATCACGCCGCCACCAGGAGAAAAACCGGCTGCCGTGACCGAGCCTCGTATTGTTACCCTGACCGTGAACCCGACCGTTGATATCGCCTGCGATACCGAGGCCGTGCGGCCCATCCACAAGCTGCGCACCTACGCCGAAATGCAGGATCCCGGCGGCGGCGGGGTCAATGTCGCGCGCGTGGTGCATGAGCTGGGCGGCAACGTTCTGGCCATTGTGCTCGCCGGCGGCTTCCCCGGTCAGTTCCTCGAAGAACTGCTGGCCGAAGAACACGTGCCGTGCCGCGCCCTGCGCATCGCCGGCCGCACCCGCATCAGCTACACCGTGCATGACCGCGCCAGCCGGCAGGAATACCGCTTCGTCGCCGAAGGACCGCAGGTCGTGGAAGCGGAATGGCAGGCGGCGCTGGCGGCGCTGGAACAGGAACCGGCCGACTGGATCGTCGCCAGCGGCAGCCTCGCCCCCGGCATGCCGGAGGATTTCTACGCGCGGGTGGCCGGCATCGCCGCCCGCACCGGCCGCCATTTCGCGCTGGACAGTTCGGGCGCCCCGCTGAAGGCGGCGCTCGGCCACGGGCTGGCGCTGATCAAGCCGAGCCAGGGCGAGTTCGAAACGCTGGCCGGCGACAAGCTGCGGCGCGCCGACGACCTGGAACAGGCCGCCGGCTGCCTGGTGCGCCAGGGCGCGGCGGAGCGCATCGCGGTGACCCGTGGCCATCTTGGGGCGCTGCTGGCCACCGCGACCGAACGGCTCCATCTGCCCCCGATCGAGGTGGAGGCGCACAGCGCGGTCGGTGCCGGCGACAGCTTCCTGGGGGCGATGGTGCTGGCGCTGGCCCGCGGAGCGACCGACGCAGATGCGTTCGCCTGGGGCATGGCGGGCGGCGCGGCCGCGGTGATGCATACCGGCACCGCGCATCCGGCCCGGGCCGATGTGGAACGGCTGCACGCAAGGCTGCGCGCGCAGGCAGCGCTGTGACCAGGGACCGCCTATCCCACCACCACGTCGAGGCTGCACGGCGCGTCGCGAACCAGCACCGGCGTGGTGCCGGCAGCGTCGCCGTCGGCCTGGACGGGCACGCCGCGCCCGGCGCGGACCTCGATCTCGTGGCCGCGGACGAGAGAGACGCCGTGGGCCCGCGACAGCAGGTCGAGCGGCAGAGCGGCGCCGTAGCGCAGGGCGGCCACGGTGCCGCCGGCGCCAAACAGCGCGACGGTAAACCCCGGCGCGCAGCAGTTGGCATCGGGCGCCAGCACATAGGGGCCGCCATACAGGCGACCCTTGCATACCACGACGCTGGCGCCGCCCATGGCGACCCCGTCGATGCGCACAGATAGCGGAGCATAGTCGTAGCACACCGCCTCGCCGACGGTCTGAAGCACATAGGCGCCGCGACCGGCCAGATGCTTCAGCGGCACCGGCAGCCGATGCACCACCTGCGCATCGAGGCCGACGCCGAGCATCTGCACGAACAGCCGCGTGCCGCCGGCGGTGTCGGCAATCCCCGGCCACAGCGGGCGGCTGCGCCCGAAAGCCAGCATGGCGGCGACGGCGCGCGGCTGCATCGGCAGGCCGAGCTCGTGGGCCAGGACGTTGGCGGTGCCGAGCGGAATGATGCCGAGCCGTGCCGGCGTGCCGAGCAGCCCGGCGGCGACTTCGGCCACCGTGCCGTCGCCGCCGGCGGCCACCACCAGCCTTGTGCCGGTGCGCGCCGCCTCCCGCGCGAGTTCGGTGGCGTGGCCGCGTCCGTAGGTGCGCGCCAGTTCGATGCGCACGCCATTTTCGACCAGCACGTCGAGCACGCGCCACAGCAACTGGGCACGCCGGCGTCCGGCGATGGGGTTGAATATGACGATCATGATGGCGAACGGCCTTTATCGCCGCCGTCTATTGCGGTTTCGTGTTGTCGACGCGGCGATACGATGATATCGGCCTATTGCACGCTTTTGTCCGGGTCATGGAAGTTTCACGTGCGCCACGGCGCCACCGCTTTATCTATTGTCGATACCGCAATGCTTGACCCCGATCAGGATTCGCGACAATGGTTGACGCCGATCAGGATTTGCGACGCGCATGAACGCACTCCCCCCGGGGCTCTCGGCGCAACATTATCGCGCCGTATTCATCTCCGACACCCATCTTGGTACGCGTGGCTGCCGCACCGATTTCCTGGCCGATTTCCTGCGGCGGATGTCCTGCGAGCGGCTTTATCTCGTCGGTGACATCATTGACGGCTGGCGGCTGCGCCGGTCGTGGTACTGGGACGACGCGCATGACGAGGTGGTGCGCCTGATCGTCCGGCATGCCCGCAACGGCGCCGAGGTGGTGTATATTCCCGGCAACCACGACGAGATGCTGCGCTCCTGGCTGACTCTGGGGCTGGAAGTGGCCGGCGTGCGGCTCGCCTCGGAGGCGACCCATGTTACCGCCGACGGGCGCCGGCTGCTGGTGATCCACGGCGACGAGTTCGACAGCGTGGTCCGCTACGCCCGTGTTCTGGCCGTGCTGGGCGACCATGCCTATAATGCCGCGCTGGTGATCAACCGCTGGTTCAATATCGGGCGTCGCTGGTTCGGCTATCCGTACTGGTCGCTTTCGGCCTGGGCGAAGCGGCAGGTCAAGGAAGCGGTGAAGGCGATCGACCGGTTCGAGAACGCGCTGACCGGCGAAGCCATCCGCCGCGGTTTCGACGGCGTGGTCTGCGGCCATATCCACCAGGCCGAAATGCGCGAGGTGAACGGCGTGCTTTACCTCAACGACGGCGACTGGGTGGAAAGCTGCACCGCGGTGGTCGAACACCATGACGGGCGGCTGGAATTGATCGACTGGGCCGCGCTGAACCGGCTATCCTTCTTTATGCGGCCAACCGGACGACATAGTGCTCGACTCCCCGAAGCTGTCTGAAACCACTTCTCCGGCCGCCGGTCCGGCCGGGCAGCGTATCCTGATCGTGACCGATGCGTGGGAGCCGCAGGTGAACGGCGTGGTGCGCACGTTGCGTACCGTGGCCGACGAACTTCGCGCCATGGGCCATGTGGTGGAGGTGATCGGCCCCGACCGGTTCCACACCATCCCGTGCCCGACCTATGCCACCATCCGCCTCGCGGTGCTGCCTCGCCAGCGGCTGGTGCGTTTGATCGACGAGTTTCGCCCCGATGCGCTGCATATCTCCACCGAAGGCCCGCTTGGCATATCGGCACGCTGCTGGGCGCTGCAGCGCAATCTGCGCTTCACCACCGCCTACCACACACGGTTTCCCGAATATCTCCAGGCGCGTACCGGACTGTCGCCGAGCATCCCCTATGCGCTGCTGCGCCGCTTTCATGACCCCAGCAGCGGTCTGATGGTGGCGACCGAAAGCTTGCAACGCGACCTCGCCGCGCACGGATTTCGCAACATCCGGCAATGGTCGCGCGGCGTCGATCTCGATCTGTTCCGGCCGGAACCGCGGCACGATTGGGGTCTGCCGGGACCGGTTTTCCTGTATGTCGGACGCGTGGCGGTGGAGAAGAACATCGGCGCCTTTCTCGACCTCGACCTACCGGGATCGAAGGTGGTGGTCGGCGACGGGCCCCAGCTGGCCGCGTTGCAGCGACGCTATCCGGACGTGCATTTTGCCGGTGTGCTGCATGGGCCGGAGCTGTCGCGCGCCTATGCAGGCGCCGACGTTTTCGTGTTCCCGTCGCTGACCGATACGTTCGGGCTGGTGCTGCTGGAGGCGTTGGCCTGCGGCACGCCAGTGGCGGCCTTCCCGGTGACCGGGCCGGTCGATGTGCTGGCGGGCGCGGATAATGTCGGCGCACTCGACCACGACCTGCGAGCCGCGTGCCTGCGCGCGCTGGATGCCAACCGGGCGGCCTGCCGGGCATATGCCGAGCGATTTTCTTGGCACGCTTGCGCTGAACGCTTTGTCGCCAATCTGGCGCCGCTTCAGGAATAGCCGGGGCGCAGCCCCGGACCTCGCCAGTCCCTTCGACCCCACCAACGGCCAGGGACCGTTGGAACCCGTTCCTTAAGTCATGGGTCAAGGGGACCAGTGTCCCGTCGCGCCGAAGGTGCGCTCGGCGCGCAGGGCGGGTCCAGGGCAGCGCCCTGGACTTACTTAATCTTGCTTATCGTTCCGGCTGGTAGCGCCAGACGCTGGCCGGCGGCAGATTCAGAGGCGTCCATGCCTCGCGGCGGGCGGTCAGACCGTGCTTGCGATACGGCAGCGGCGAGGTGACGCAGTAGCTGTAATGCAGGAAGCCGCGCCCGGGCGCGACCTCGGTCATGGCGTCGATGAAGCGGCGCTGCTCGGCCTCCGGCAGCAGCACGAGCGGAATGCCGCATACCACGCTGCCGATCCGGCCCTGCCAGCGCTCGGGCAGCAGGGAGGGCAATTCGCGGGCATCGCCCTCGATGACCGTGGCGGCTGGAAACTGCTCGCGCAGATGGGCGGTGAGGCGGGTGTCGATTTCCACCAGGATCAGCCGCTCCGGGCTCAGTCCGGCGGCGATAAAGGCGCGGGCCAGCACGCCGGTGCCGGTGCCGAGTTCGAGCACCGCGCGCCCGGGTTCGGGCCAGCCCTGGCGCACGACCCGCCGGCACAGCGCATCCGAGGAAGGGATCACCGATCCCATGCGCAGCGGATTGGCGAGCCAACTGCGCAGGAAAAGCAGCGGGTTGGCGACGCGGCTGTCGGCCTCGCGGCCGGCCGGGCGGGCGGGCGGGGGCGGCGGATCGGCCGTGGCGAAGTCAACCTGTCCGAGGACGCCCTGCCCGCCATCGTTCATAATAGTCTCCGTTGTCGTATTGCGCGGTCCGCCGGTGCGGCGGCCGTGAAGGTTGCGTGTCTAGCCGGGAGAGAAGTCGGGACGGTGACAAGTCGATGTCGCGTCCATGACACCTGCGCCGGTTTACCGTCGCTTAACCCAACCCCTGTCCAACTTCAAGACGGGCACGGAATCTGTGCGGAACCGTCCGATGCATGGAGGAGCGGGAGATGATGGCAGCCGGGACCACGGTAACGATCGACGCGCAGATCGTCGACCGCCATACAGTCGACGGGCACACGATCGAGGCGCACACGATCGATATGGAGGAGCGGCTGCCCTGGATTTTGGCAGTGCCGGTGATCGGCGGGCTCTCGCTCGGGCTGTGGGCGGTGATCTGGCAGCTTGTCCGCATGGTGATCGCAGGCTGACGAAAGATCTGACAAGTTTGTGAAACGCCTTCCGGCTGAAGCGGGGGCCGCGGTCAGCTTTCCAGTTCGCTGTCCCAATAGAGAAAGTCCCGCCAGCTTTCATGCAGGTAGTTTGGCGGGAAGGCGCGGCCGTTATCCTGCAGTTCCCAGGTGGATGGCTGACGCGGCGCGCTGCGCGGAAACATCTGGCATTCCCGCGGCAACCGGCTGCCCTTGCGCAGGTTGCACGGGCCGCAGGCCGTGACGACGTTTTCCCACGTGGTGCGACCGCCGCGGCAGCGCGGGATGACATGGTCGAATGTCAGGTCCGGCGTAGGTTGGCGGCCGCCGCAATACTGGCATGCGAAAGCATCGCGCAGAAACACATTGAACCGGGTGAAGGCGGGGCGGCGGGCGGCCGGAATATAGTCCTTCAGCGCGATCACGCTGGGCAGACGCATGCTCACGCTGGGCGAATGGACTTCGGCATCATACTCGCTCAGCACGCTCACGCGGTCGAGAAACACCGCCTTTACAGCGTCCTGCCAGGACCAGACGGACAACGGGAAGTATGACAGCGGGCGGAAGTCCGCGTTCAGGACAAGCGCAGGAAAGTGTTGTCCGCCGTCTGGCAAAACCAACTCCCCGTCGCGCGGCGCCCTATAGCTGGGGGGAGTTAATCCGAACAACCCTCCAGATGTTGTACGCCACCGTGTACGTCAGCGACTTATCGCATCGCCCCGGCCGCGCCGCAAGCCGGGCGAGGCGGGTTTCGCAGCTCTGTCATACTGGACCCCACCAGGGGCTGGCGCTTGCAGCCCCTTCACTTACTTGCCGATCCCCCTTCGGCCTCCGCCGCAAAGGCCCGCTGCAAGAACAGCGCCCCGGCCGACAGGCCCGCCTCGTCGATGCCGTGCGCCAGACGCGGGCAGAACAGGCTCTCCACGGCAAAGCCGGCTTCGGCCAGCGCCTGCTCCGCCGCCCGCGAACGGGCCGCCGGCACCACCTCGTCGGCCTCGCCATGCACCAGCAGGACCGGCGGGCGCGAGGGCGTCTCCGCCAGGCGCTCCGGGGCGAGCAGGGCGCCGGAGAAGGCCAGGACCGCGCGCGGCGGCACCGTCCGGCGCGGGCCGGCATGCAGCACCGTCATCGCGCCCTGGCTGAAGCCCATCAGCGCATAGGCATCGGCGGGCAGGCCGAGCCGCGCCAGCTCGGCATCGACGAAGGCGCCGAGATGCAGCGCCGCCGCATCCGCTCCAACGGCCAGTTTGTCCGGCGTCCGGTCCCACAGAGGGAACCATTGCCGGCCGGTCGGGGCCGCATCGTAGGGTTCCGGGGCGTCGGGGGCGACGAAGGCAGCCTGCGGCAGGGCCGCCGCCCACCACGGCCCCAGGTCGATCACATCGTGCCCGTCGGCGCCGACGCCGTGGCACAGCACCACCAGGTGCTGCGCCCGTCCCGATTTCGGTCCCCAGCGTGGCCCGTCCAGCATCGCTTGCGCTCCCGGTTGGCACTGCCGCCCTGTATATCGGCCAGGCATGGAGATCGTCACCCGCTTTGCCCCCAGCCCAACCGGCTATCTGCATCTCGGCCACGCCTTCTCGGCGCTGACCGCCTGGCGCTGCGCGCGGCAGGCGGGGGGACGGTTCCTGCTGCGGCTGGAAGACATCGACGCCGGCCGCTGCCGGCCGGACTTCGCCGCCGCGATTCTGGAGGATCTGGCCTGGCTGGGGCTGGAGTGGGACGGTCCGGTGCGCGTTCAGTCGGCGCATCTGGCGGAGTACAGGGAGGTGCTGGACGGGCTGGCGGCGCGCGGGCTCGTCTATCCGTGCTTTTGCACCCGGGCGGACATCGCTCGCGAGGTGGCGGAGTCGGCTGCGGCGCCGCACGGACCGGATGGCGCGCCGCTGTATCCGGGCATCTGCCGCCGCCTGCCGGAGGCAGTGCGGGCGGCGCGGCTGGCCGCCGGCGAGCCGCACGCGCTGCGGCTGGACATGGCCCGCGCGCTGAAGGCGGTGCCGGAAAAGTTGCACTACGTGGAGGCGGGCGAAGGGCCGGTGGCATGTGACCCGGCCCGGTTCGGCGATGCGGTGCTGGCGCGCAAGGACGCTCCGGCCAGCTATCATCTTTGTGTTACGTATGACGACGCGGTGCAGGGCGTGACGCTGGTGACCCGCGGCGTGGACCTCAAACCGGCCACCGACCTGCACCGGCTGCTTCAGGCGCTGATGGGATGGCCGGCGCCGCGTTATGCGCATCATGCGCTGCTCACCGACGCGGCCGGGCGGCGTCTGGCCAAGCGCGACCGGGCGGTAACGTTGCGGGAGATGCGGGCGGGAGGGATGACGCCGGCTGCTTGCCGCGGACTCGTATGAAGGAAGGCCAGGGCGTTGCCCTGGACCCGCAAGGGGGCAGTGGCCCCCTTGACCCCATTACTTAAGGAATGGGTTCCAAGGGGCAAACCCCCTGGTGGGGTCCGGGGCAACGCGCTGGAATGCGCAAGGAAGGAGGAAGCGATGCGTCTGAACAGAATGCTGCTGGCCGTGCTGTGCCTGTGCGCCGCCGGGGCCGCGGCGCAGGAGCGTGTGGTCAATGTGTATAACTGGACCGACTACATCGATCCTTACGCCATCGATCGCTTCCAGCGCGAAACCGGCATAACCGTCCGCTACGATGTGTATGACAGTCTGGAGACGCTGGAGGGCAAGTTGCTCGCCGGCCGGTCGGGCTATGACGTGGTGGTGCCGACCAGCGAGCCGACCTTTTCGCGGCTGGTGCGGGCAGGCGCGCTGCTGCCGCTGGACCGGACTCGCCTGCCGCGGCTGTCCGGGCTCGATGCCGCGCTGATGCAGCGGGTGGCGATGTCCGATCCGGGCAACCGGTTCGGCGCCATCTATCTGTGGGGCAGCATCGGGCTCGGCTATAACGCGGCGAAGCTGGCGGCCCTGGCACCGCAGGCGCCGCGTGATTCCTGGGATCTGCTGTTGCGGCCGGAAAATGCGCGGCTGCTGGCGCGGTGCGGCATCACCCTGCTCGATTCGGCGATCGACGTGGTGCCGTCGGTGCTGAAATATCTGGGGCGCAGCCCGGACAGCACCGATGCCGCCGACCTTGCCGCGGTCGAGCAGGCGTTGCTGGCCATCCGTCCTTATGTGCGGGCCTTTGTCGGTGCCGGCGCGGTGGAGCAACTGGCCAGCGGCGAGATCTGCCTCGCGCTGGATTATTCCGGCGACGTGATCCAGGCGGCTTCCCGGGCGCGCGAGGCCGGCGGCGGCGTGGAGGTGCGTTACCTGGCTCCGAAGGAGGGGGCGCAGCTTTCGTTCGACATGCTGGCCATCCCGAAGGATGCGCCGCACCCGCAGGAGGCGCTGGCCTTCATCGACTTCGTGCTGCGGCCGGACGTGATGGCCGGCATTACCAACCGGGTGCGCTACCCCAACGCGGTAACGGCGAGCCTGCCCATGGTGTCGCCCGATATCCGCGACGATCCGGGCATCTATCCGCCGGAGGCCATGCGGGCGATGTTCTTCACCGTAGGGCCGGTGCCGCCGGAGGCGGCGCGGGCGCGCAGCCGCATGTGGGCGCGGCTGAAGGCGGGGCGCTGAATGGCGCATGTCGCGATCAGCGGGCTGCGGGTGCGCTACGGCGCCACCCTGGCGCTGGACGGGATCGACCTCGACATCCCCGGTGGCGAAATATTTTCGCTGCTGGGCGCCAGCGGCTCGGGCAAGACCAGCCTGCTGCGCGTGGCGGGCGGGTTCCTGGCACCGGATGCCGGCCGCATCCTGCTGGACGGGCGTGACGTTACCGCCCTGCCGCCGCACCGGCGTCCGGTCAACACGATGTTCCAGTCCTACGCGCTGTTCCCGCATATGAGCGTGGCGGAGAATGTCGGCTACGGGCTGCGCCGGCAGGGGCTGCGCGGGGCGGCGCTGGCGGCCCGGGTGGCGGAATTGCTGGCTCTGGTGCGGCTGGAAGGGTTCGGCGCGCGGCGGATCGGCGCGCTTTCCGGCGGGCAGCAGCAGCGTGTGGCGCTGGCGCGCGCGTTGGCTCCGCGGCCGCACCTGCTGCTGCTGGACGAGCCGCTGAGTGCGCTCGACCGCGCGCTGCGTGAGGAGACGCGGGCGGATCTGGTGGCGCTGCTGCGCCGGCTGGGCACCACCGCCATCCTGGTGACGCACGACCAGGAGGAGGCTCTGGCCACCGCCGACCGGATCGGCGTGCTGAATCGCGGCCGGCTGGAGCAGGTCGGCCCGCCGGCGGAGCTGTACGAGCGGCCGGCGACGCGGTTCGTGGCGTCGTTCCTGGGGGCGGCGAATTTGTTCGATGCCGTGGTGCGGGCGGCGGGGCCGGACCGTACCCTGCTGACGCTGCCCTGCGGGGCGGAGGTGGCGGCGCGCGGGTCGTCGCTGGGCGTGGGAAGCGCGGTGACGCTGGGTGTGCGGCCGGAGCGGGTGCGGCTGGGGGAAGGGGCGCTGGGCGGGGTGGTGGAGTCCTGCGCCTATCGCGGCACGGTGCTGGATGTGCGGCTGCGCCTGCCCGGCGGCACGACGCTGCTGGTGTCGCAGGCGCTGGGCGACGGGCTGGGGCGGGTGCCGGCGGTGGGGGAGCCGGTGCGCGCGGGATGGGAGAGCGGGGCGGGGATAGTGCTGCCGGGGTAGCGTGTCAGGTTGGATGTAGGCAGCAGGTGGGGGGTGGACCTCGGTTGACCGGGACGCGGACGCCATCGCCGGGGCGGCGACACGGCCGACCCCGCGTTTCGCCGGGCTGAGGAGCGAGGAGCAATCTGCCAGAACGCGGCATCACCGTGCCCCAGGGGCGCTCCAACCTCGCGCGGCACCCCGACACCGCCGGCGGGCATACCCATTCCACAACGAGCGAACGGATCCACTGAAAAATTTCAAACTGAAACCCTGCCGGCGCGGCCCAAACCGGGAAGACGGCGCCTCGGCGGTCAGACCGCCAGCAGCCGCGCAGCGATCGCCGGCAGGTCGGAAAATCGCTGCGCCACCGCCGCCGCCTGGACGCCGACTTCGGGGCTGCCATAACCCCAGGCGGCGAAGATGGCCGGCATGCCCAGCCCGGCGGCGGCCAGCATGTCGTTATGGTGGTCGCCCGCCATCAGCGCGCGGCCGGGCGTGCCACCGGCGGCGTGCAGGGTGGCCAGCAGGTGGCCCGGATCGGGCTTGCGCACCGGAAAACTGTCGCCGCCGCCGATCGCGGCGAAGAATCCGTCCAGCCCCAGCGCGGCCAGCAGCAGGCGTGCCGGCGCCTCCGGCTTGTTGGTGCAGACCGCCAGCCCCCAGCCGGCGTCGGCCAGCGTGGCCAGCGTTTCCGCCACGCCCGGGAAGGCGCGCGTGCGCACTGCCGCGTTGGCGCCGTAATCAGCCAGGAACTCCGCCAGCGCGGTGGCGTCCGGCGCCCTGTCGCGGGCGGCGAAGGCGCGTTCCACCAGCATCCGCGCGCCGTCGCCGACCATGCGCATCACCTCCGGTTCGGCGAAGCCGGGCAGGGCGCGGGCCGCCATCAGCCGGTTCAGCGCGGCGGCGAGGTCGGGCACGGAATCCACCAGCGTGCCGTCGAGATCGAGAACGAGGGTGCGCGTCATGCCCGCTCCGGTCTGGGGTGGGGTCGTTGTTGCGAACTGAAACCAAGATGTGACCGCGCCGGCAGCCGGCGCGACGAAGCTTCCTTTGACACGCCGAGGCGCCGGCCGCTACCTCGGCGCCATGATGTCCGCCACTGCCGTCCTGCTTGCCGCCGGCCTGGGCACCCGGATGAAATCAGCCCTGCCCAAGGCCCTGCACCCGATCGCCGGCCGGCCGATGCTGGCCCATCTGATCGCCAGTTGCACCGCGGCCTTCGACGATGTCGTCGTGGTGGCCGGCCCGGGCATGGAGGCGCTGGAGGAGGTGGCGGCTCCGCATCCGGTGGTGGTGCAGGAGCACCGCCTGGGCACCGCCCACGCCGCCTTGCAGGCCGCCGACCTGTTCGGCGATGGCGACGTGGCGGTGCTGTATGCCGACAACCCGCTGATCTCCCGGGCGACTCTGCAGCGCCTGCGCCAGCGGCGCGCCGCCGGCGATGTGGGGCTGGCGCTGCTGGCGATGCGCCCGGCCGATCCGGCTCGCTACGGCCGCGTCATCGCCCGCGACGGTTTCGTCGATCGCATCGTCGAATGGGCCGACGCCACGCCGGAGGAGCGGGCGGAAGGGTTGTGCAACGCCGGCGTGCTGTGCGCCGATGCCGGACGGATGCGCGGCTGGCTGCAGGCGGTGCGCAACGACAACGCCAAAGGCGAGTATTATCTCACCGACGTGGTGGCGCTGGCCCGCGCCGAGGGCGTGCTGGTGGCCGCCGTGGAGGCGCCGGAGGCGGAATTGCGCGGCATCAACTCCCGCGCCGAACTGGCCGAGGCGGAGGCGTCGGTGCAGGCCCGGCTGCGCCTGGCCTGGATGGAGGCGGGGGTGACCATGACCGATCCCGCCAGCGTGTTCCTGTGCGCCGACACGTGCTTCGGCACCGACGTGACGCTCGGCCCCAACGTGGTGTTCGGCCCCGGCGTGACGGTGGAAAGCGGCGTGGAGATCCGCGCATTCAGCCACCTGGAAGGCTGCCATGTCGGCCATGGCGCGGTGGTCGGCCCGTTCGCCCGGCTGCGGCGCGGTACCGTGCTGGGCGCGCGTGCCCATGTCGGCAACTTCGTCGAGCTGAAGGCGGCGCGGCTGGGCGAGGGGGCGAAGGCCAACCATCTGTCGTATCTGGGCGATGCGGATATCGGCGCGGGCAGCAACATCGGCGCCGGCACCATCACCTGCAACTATGACGGTTTCGGCAAGCACCGCACCATCATCGGCGCAGGTGTGTTCATCGGCTCGGACGCCATTCTGGTGGCGCCGGTCACGGTGGGCGACGGCGCGCTGGTTACCGCGGGCAGCGTCATCACCGAGGATGTGGCGCCTGACGCCATGGCGTTCGGGCGGGCGCGGATGGAGCAGAAGCCGGGCCGGGCCGCGGCTTTCCGCGCCGCTCGCCGCAAGCCCGGCTGAACATTTGCATGGCGGCCCGTGACGCTGCGCCGGCGACGGGGAAGCGCCGTCGGCCAGCCGGGCGCTTATTGGCGCTTTTTACACGAATTTGCGCCGATCGTGAGTCTTCCAAAGGAAGGCCTGGGGGTCCGCCCCTGGACCCCCTTCCAAAAGGAGCGGGTTCCAAGGGGCCACCGCCCCTTGGTGGGGGTTCAGCGGGCAAAGCCCCCTGGCCTTGCTTAACTTGCTGATGTCGTCGTTTCGCAGCGAAAGGACCCCGCCATGTGCGGCATCGTCGGCGTGATCGGCCCCAATCCGGCGGCTCCGTTGCTACTGGAGGCGCTGCGGCGGCTGGAATACCGGGGCTATGACAGCGCCGGCATCGCCACGCTGGTGAACGGCCACATCGAGCGGCGGCGCGCGCCCGGCAAGCTGGCCAATCTGGCCGCCATGCTGGACCGCGCCCCTCTGTCCGGCACGATCGGCATCGGCCACACCCGCTGGGCCACCCACGGCGCGCCCACCGAGGGCAACGCGCATCCGCACGGCACATCGCGCGTTGCCATTGTTCATAATGGCATCATCGAGAACCATGCCGAGCTGCGTGCCAGGCTGGAGCAGGAAGGACAGGAATTCGCCACCGAGACCGATACCGAAACGGTCGCCCAGCTGGTCGACCACCTGCTGCGGCGCGGCGCCGCCCCGGTGGAGGCCGCCGGCGCGGCGCTGCGGCAGCTGGAAGGCGCCTATGCGCTCGCCATGGTGTTCGCCGGTCATCCCGAGCTCATGATCGGCGCCCGCCACGGCGCCCCGCTGGCGGTGGGCTTCGGCGAGGACGCCATGTATCTGGGCAGCGACGCCCTGGCGCTGGCGCCGCTGACCCAGCGCATCGCCTATCTGGAGGATGGCGACTGGACGGTGGTGTCGCGTGACCAGGCCGTGTTCTTCGACCCGCAGGGGCGCGAGGTGCAGCGCGAGATCCGCCGCACCTCGGTGTCCGGCGCGGCGGTGGGCCGCGGCAATTACCGCCATTTCATGGAAAAGGAGCTGCACGAGCACCCGGCCGTGCTGGGCGATACGCTGCGGCAGATGATCAACCCGGGCACCCGGGCGGTGGTGCTGCCGGAGCTCCCCTTCGATCTCGGTACGGTGCCCGCGCTGACCGTCAGCGCCTGCGGCTCCGCTTTCTACGCCGCCCAGGTCGGCCGCTACTGGTTCGAGCAGGTGGCGCGGCTGCCCAGCGACGGCGACGTGGCCAGCGAGTTCCGCTACCGCGCGCCGCCGATGCTGCGGGGCGGGCTCGGCATTCTGGTAAGCCAGTCCGGCGAGACGGCGGACACGCTGGCGGCGCTGCGCTACATGCGCGCCCAGGGCCAGCATGTGCTGTCGATTGTCAATGTGCCGGAAAGCAGCATGGCGCGCGAAAGCGATGCCGTGCTGCAGACCGTGGCCGGACCGGAAATCGGGGTGGCGAGCACGAAAGCCTTCACCGCCCAGCTCGCCGTGCTGGCCTGCCTGGCGCTGGCCGCCGGCCGCGCACGGCGCACCTTGACCGCAGCGGAGGAGGCGGCAATGACGCAGGCGCTGCTGGAGGTGCCGGGCCGCGCCGCCGAGATCCTGGAGCACGACAGCCACATCCGCCGCATCGCCGCGCGCGTCGCCGGGGCCCGCGACGTGCTGTATCTCGGCCGCGGCAGCTGCTTCCCGATCGCCATGGAAGGCGCGCTGAAACTGAAGGAAATCAGCTATATCCACGCGGAAGGCTATGCCGCCGGGGAAATGAAGCACGGCCCGATCGCGCTGATCGACCCGGCGGTGCCGGTGATTGCCATCGTCCCGTCGGGGCCGCTGTTCGAAAAAACGGCGAGCAACCTGCAGGAAGCGGCGGCGCGCGGCGGCCAGGTGATCGTGTTCAGCGACGCGGCGGGGGCGGAGAAGCTGAAGGGCATCGCCGTCGATACAGTAGTACTGCCGCGCGTCGACCCGTTCGTGGCGCCGATCCTGTATGCGATTCCCGTGCAGCTGCTGGCCTATCACGTGGCGGTGCTGAAAGGCACCGACGTGGATCAGCCGCGGAATCTGGCGAAATCTGTCACCGTGGAGTGATGCCGGGGCGAAGCCCCGACCTTCCTCGCCATGCTCGATCAGCCTCGCCCTGACGGTCCGGCGGGGCCCGGCTGACATCGACACCGGATGGGCCTATCTCTGGCGCAACCACGCCGGAAGGAGGGTCCGCCATGCGCCACCCCGCGCCAGCCCTGCCGCTGCACGACGCGTCGTTGTTCCGCCAGGCCACCTACATCGACGGCAAATGGGTCGCGGCCGACAGTGGCAGAACCATCGTGGTGAAGAACCCCGCCACCGGCGAGCCGGTCGGCGAGGTGCCGGCCCTGGGCACGGCAGAAACCCGCCGCGCCATCGAAGCCGCCCATCGCGCCCAGCCGGCCTGGCGTGCGCACACGGCCAAAGAACGCGCGGCAATTCTCCGCCGGCTGTACGACCTGATGCTGGCCAATGCCGACGATCTGGCGGTCATCATGACCGCCGAGCAAGGCAAGCCCCTGGCCGAAAGCCGCGGCGAAATTGCCTATGCCGCGAGCTTCATCGAGTGGTTCGCGGAAGAAGCAAAGCGCGTCTACGGCGATACCATCCCGCAGAACGCGCGCGGCCGGCGCATCATCGTGCTGAAGGAACCGGTCGGCGTGTTCGCCTCCATCACGCCGTGGAACTTCCCGGCAGCCATGATCGCCCGCAAGACCGGTCCGGGCTGGGCGGCCGGCTGCACCGGCGTGATCCGCCCGGCCAGCCAAACGCCGTTTTCCGCCCTCGCCATCGCGGTGCTGGCCGAGCGCGCGGGCCTGCCGGCGGGCGTATGCAACGTCATCACCGGGCCGGCGGGCGAAATCGGGGCGGAACTGGCCGCCAACCCGCTGGTGCGCAAGCTGACCTTCACCGGCTCGACCGAGGTGGGCGCCAGGCTGCTGGCCATGAGTGCGCCGACGATCAAGAAAACCAGCATGGAACTGGGCGGCAACGCTCCCTTCATCGTGTTCGACGATGCCGACATCGACGCCGCGGTGCTGGGCGCGATGGCCAGCAAATACCGCAACACCGGTCAGACCTGCGTTTGCGCCAACCGCCTGCTGGTACAGGACGCGGTGTACGACGCCTTCGCCGACAAGCTGAAAAAGGCGGTCGAGGGGCTGGTCGTCGGCAACGGCATGGCGGCGGGCGTCACCCAGGGGCCGCTGATCAATGCCGACGCCGTGCTGAAGGTGGAGGGCCACATTGCCGATGCGGTGCAGCGCGGCGCCCGCGTCATTACCGGCGGCCAACGGCACGCCCTGGGGGGCACTTTCTTCCAGCCGACGCTGCTCGCCGATGTGCCGCCGGACGCGCTGATTTTCCGGGAGGAAACCTTCGGCCCGGTGGCGCCGCTGTTTCGCTTTCACACGGAAGACGAAGCGATCCGGCTGGCCAACGACACGGAGTTCGGCCTGGCTTCGTATTTCTATGCGCGCGATGTCAGCCGCATCTTCCGGGTGTCGGAGGCGCTGGAATACGGCATGGTTGGCATTAACGAGGGCATCATCTCCACCGAGGTGGCGCCGTTCGGCGGGATGAAATATTCCGGCCTCGGACGCGAGGGGTCGAAATACGGGATCGAGGAATATCTTGAGGTCAAGTATCTTGCCATTGGCGGGATTGGCGCATGAAAAAAGCAAGGCCAGGGCGCTGCCCTGGACCCGCAAGGGGGCACTGGCCCCCTTGACCCCATTACTTAAGAAATGGGTTCCAAGGGCTTGCCCTTGGTAGGGGTCCAGGGCAGCAGCCCCGGCTGCACGAAGGAAGAACGATGACCCACGACTACGACCTGTTCGTCATCGGCGGCGGTTCCGGCGGCGTCCGCTGTGCCCGCGTCGCCGCCGGCCATGGGGCCCGGGTCGCGGTGGCCGAGGAGCGTTTCTGGGGCGGCACCTGCGTCAATGTGGGGTGCGTGCCCAAGAAGCTTATGGTCATGGCGGCGGAATATGGTCTGGCCGCGCAGGACAGCCGCGGTTTCGGCTGGCACACCGGACCGGCGCGGCACGACTGGGCGGCGCTGATCGCCGCCAAGGACCGGGAGATCGCCCGCCTGAACGGCATCTACCGCCGTTTGCTGGAGGGTTCCGGTTGCGCCGTGTTCGAGGCCCGCGCCACGTTCCTGGACGCCCACACGCTGGAGGTGGGCGGCACGCGCATCACCGCGGAGCGCATCGTGGTGGCCACCGGCGGCCGCCCGGCGGATCCTGGGTTTCCCGGTGCCGACCATACGATCGTCTCCGACGACGCTTTTTTCCTCAAGGAGTTGCCGCGGCGGGTGGTGCTGCTGGGCGGCGGCTACATCGCCGTCGAGTTCGCCGGGATTTTCTCGGGACTCGGCGCTGAGGTGGATCTGGTCTATCGCCAGGCTTTGCCGCTGCGCGGGTTCGATGAGGATTTGCGCACCGCGCTGGCCGAGGCGCTGGCGGAAGGCGGCATTCGCCTGCACCCGTCCACCACCATCGCGTCCGTCGCGGCGGCGCGCGGTGCCCGCCGGGTCGTGCTGACCGATGGCACGGTGCTGGATGCCGACCTGGTATTCACAGCCACCGGCCGTCTGCCCAATACGGCCGGGCTCGGCCTGGAACGCGCCGGCGTGCAGACCGATGCGGTCGGCGCGGTGCGCGTGCATGGCCAGGCGGAAACCAGCGTGCCGCACATCTTCGCCATCGGCGACGTGACCAACCGCCTCAACCTGACCCCGGTGGCGATTGCCGAGGGGCATTCGCTGGCCGATCGCCTGTTCGGGTCTGGTCCGCGCGACTGGGCGCTCGATACCGTGGCGACCGCGGTGTTTTCTTCCCCCCCGATCGCCACGGTGGGGCTGACCGAGGAGCAGGCGGCGGCGCGCGGCCCGGCCGACATCTACCTCACCCGGTTTACCCCGATGCGCCACGCTTTGTCCGGCCGCGGGCGCAAGACCCTGATGAAACTCGTGGTTTGCCAGCGAACCCAGCGCGTGCTGGGCGCCCACATGCTGGGCGAGGATGCGCCGGAGATCGTTCAGGGCCTGTCCATCGCCATCAATTGCGGCGCCACCAAGCCGGATTTCGACCGAACCATCGGCATCCACCCGACGGCGGCGGAGGAGTTCGTTACCCTGCGCACCCGCACCCGGGTGGCGATGACGCCGAACCCTGGCGACGTTGATGCGGAGGGCACACCGGCGGACCAGATGGGCGCGGCGGAGATGGGGGTCGGAGCGCCGTAGCCGGTTCCCTTGCGCGGCCGGCGCGCTCGCAATTTGTCGGTGCGTCCGCCGTGCGAAGCGGCGTCCTCATCCCCTGAATGCCGCGGGGCGCCGGCCGCCCTTCCAACCGCGGCAGTAGCCAACCGGACTCGTTCGCGGGATAACCGCCGCAGTCGCCCGGCCGGACCCCTCTCCGCCCGGGCCAGGAGCCCCTGCGATGCCGACCACCTGGACCCCCGATTCCTGGCGCAGCCGCCCGATCCGGCAGGTGCCCGCCTATCCCGACCCGGCCAAGCTCGCCGCCGTTGAGGACCGGCTGCGCCGCTATCCCCCGCTGGTCTTCGCCGGCGAGGTGCGCCGCCTGAAAGCCGCGCTCGCCCGCGCCGCCGACGGCCGCGCCTTCGTGCTGCAAGGCGGCGACTGCGCCGAGAGCTTCCAGGATTTCACCGCCAACATCATCCGCGACACCTTCCGCGTGCTGCTTCAGATGTCGGTGGTGCTTACCTTCGGCGCCTCGCTGCCGGTGGTTAAGCTCGGCCGGATGGCGGGCCAGTTCGCCAAGCCGCGCTCGTCGGAGACGGAGACGCAGGACGGCGAAACGCTGCCGGTCTATCGCGGCGACATCATCAACGGCGCGGCATTCACGCCGGAGGCGCGCGTGCCCGACCCCGTGCGCATGGAAACCGGCTATTTCCAGTCGGCCGGCACGCTCAACCTGCTGCGCGCCTTCGCCACCGGCGGCTACGCAGACCTGCACGAAATGCATCGGTGGAATCTCGGTTTCGTCGCCCGCTCGCCCCTGGGCGAGCGCTACCAGACTCTCGCCCACCGGATCGACGAAACGCTGGCCTTCATGTCGGCCTGCGGCATCTCCGCCGCCACCACGCCGCAGATCAAGGAAACCGATTTCTTCACCAGCCACGAGGCGCTGCTGCTGCCGTACGAGCAGGCGCTCACCCGCGTCGATTCCACTTCGGGCGACTGGTATGCCTGTTCGGCGCATTTCCTGTGGATCGGCGACCGCACCCGCCAGCCCGACGGCGCGCATGTCGAGTTCCTGCGCGGGGTGAAGAACCCGATCGGCCTCAAGGTCGGCCCGACCACCCCGGCCGAGGATTTGCTGCGTCTGATCGACACGCTCAACCCGGAGGACGAGCCGGGGCGGCTGACGCTGGTCGTCCGCATGGGCGCGGACAAAGTCGAGCGCCTGCTGCCGCCGTTGCTGCGCGCGGTGAACCGCGAGGGACGGCGCGTGGTCTGGGTCTGCGATCCGATGCACGGCAACACCATTGCCTCCAGCACCGGGCTGAAAACCCGCAGCTTTGACGCCATCCTGGCCGAGGTGCGCGGCTTCTTCGACGCTCATGCGGCGGAGGGAAGCTGGGCCGGCGGCGTGCATGTGGAGATGACCGGGCACGAGGTGACGGAATGCATCGGCGGGGCGCATGGCCTGACCATGATGGATCTCGGTGAGCGCTATGAAACCTTCTGCGATCCACGGCTGAACGCCGAGCAGTCGCTGGAACTGGCCTTCCTGGTTGCCGAGGAGCTGACGGCCCGCCGCCTGGCGGCCGAGCGCAGCCCGGCGGTGGCGGCGCAATAGCGGGCGATGGCAGAATCCGAAGGGGGGGACCATTCCGGCGCGGCGGCCCTGGCCGCCGACATCGCCGCGCGCACGGATGTTTATTTCAACCGCACCCGTACCATCGTCGAGCGCTATGGCGACAAGCGGGTCACCTATGCCGTGTTCCTGCGCCGGCCGGTCATTTCGGCCCCCCGGCTGATGCTGGACTGGCTGGCCACCGTCGCCGCTGCGCGGGGGGCAAGTTTCGAGTGCGATCTGGTCTGCCCGGAGGCAAGCTGGGTCGGCGCTGGCGAGCCGCTGGTCTATATCACCGGCAGCCTGGCCATGCTGTCCGACCTCGAGACGCTGCTGTTGCAGAAGGTCGGTGCGGCCTGCGTGGCCGCCCACAACGCCTACCAGATGAGCCTCGTCTTGCCCGGCGTGGCTTTTTTGGCCATGGAGGCCCGCCACTGCGCCGGCGCCGAGATGCAGGAGATGATGGCCTATGCCGCCGCGGTCGGCAGCGCCGCGGCACAGGCCGAGGGGGCGCGCGGTTTCGTCGGCAACGCCAATGACGGCACGGCGCACTGGTTCGTCGCCGCCGGGCAGAATCCGCGCGGCCGGGGCACGATGCCGCACGCCCTGATCGGCTATGCCGGTTCCACCCTGCGCGCGGCCGAGATGTTCCACGAGACGTTTCCCGACGAGGCGCTGACCGTCCTGGTTGATTATTTCGGCCACGAGATTACCGACGGGCTGGAGTGCTGCCGCCGTTTTTCCGACCTGGCCGCCCAGGGCCGCCTGTCGCTACGGCTCGACACCCATGGCGGCCGCTTTCTGGAGGGGCTGGACCCGGCCGAGAGCTATGCGGTGCTGGAGCGCCAGGCCCCCGGCGCGATCCGCCGTTATCGCAGCGAGACCGAACTGCGGTTCCTGGTCGGCACCGGCGTGTCGGCCGCCGCCATCTGGCGGATGCGCGAGGCACTGGACGAGGCCGGCTTTCCGGCGGTGAGGATCGTCGTCTCCTCCGGCTTCGGCGTGGACAAATGCCGGGTGATGGCGGATGCGAAGGCGCCGATCGACATGGTCGGCACCGGCAGTTTCATTCCGGATGCCTGGCACGAGACCTACGCCACGGCGGACATCGTCGATTACGATGGCGTTCCGATGGTCAAGCTTGGGCGCGAGTTCCTGCTGCGCCGCAACGGCGCGCGCCGCCGCGGCGGCAGCTGAAAGTGGCGCGGCGTTAATCGTTTCCGCAAGGTTTGCTGGAATCTATCTGTTCTGCCCTGGCAGGAGCGGAGTGATGGCCCGGCCGATCGACGACGTACAGAACTGGATGCATATGTTTCGCTGGATCGTGAAGCTGATTCGCGACGAGTATGAGGTGGACGAGGCCAAGCTCGTCCGCACCGCGTTGCTCGAGTCCGATTGTGGTCTTATGATCGAGGATGTCGAAACGGTGCTGGGCATCATCGCGGAAAGTTTTACCATCCGCTTCCCGCCCGGCACGCTGGAC
>Ga0326727_10003464_pt1 | contig 50314 bp, 44 predicted proteins | sample MB2enrmetagenome_FD_207643 | JGI IMG/M metagenome (GOLD analysis project Ga0326727, IMG submission 207643) | Lab enriched peat soil microbial communities from McLean, Ithaca, NY, United States - MB29MY | ecosystem: Environmental > Terrestrial > Soil > Wetlands > Peat | place: USA: New York... | reverse complement strand
TGCCGAAAATCGTTCTACCTGAAAACTCCCAACAGATAGCACACCAGCAAGATCAACAAGACTGTTCCAAGCCCTATACCTGCGCCGCCGCCGGTGCCCCACCGGTTGTAGCCGTAATAGCCTCCGCCACCGCCGAAAATCAGCACCAGAACGATAATCAGAACGATGATGAGCATTTCAGATCTCCTTTCTCAGGGTTTCAATACACGGATTGTGCCGCATACTTTGATTGCGATTGCACGCGCCTCTTCGCATTCTTCTCTCCATTCGAGCCGGGCGAGCGCTCAGGCGCTCAAGAGCCGGTTTGCAGAATGCCTCTCGACAGGCTGGACGGCGAACCCCAAATCAGCGGGCTGTGTCGGACGCAAGCTGGCGCGCATGAAGGAGCGCATATACGACTGCGCTACGCGGCTCCATACCATCTGGCGCCCATAGGCGTAAGCGCGCTTGCGCATGGCCAGACGTGCCGCATCGTTTTCGAGAAGTTCCATTGCTGCGGCTGCAATTGCAACTGGGGCTTCGAAGGGAACCAGCACTCCGCGTCCACCGTCCAGAAGTTCGGCTGCGTGCCAGTACGGAGTGGAAATGATCGCCTTCCCGGCGCCCATGGCATACGCCAGAGTTCCCGATACAGCCTGGGCCTCGTGGCAATACGGTGTGATGTAAAGGTCGGCCGAACCAACCAGCGCCGCCATTTCCTGCGGGCTGAAGAAGCGGTTGTGAAAGATCACTTCCTTCTCAACTCCCAGTTCCCTGGTCAAAGCCTGTAACTGATCCCGGTATCGATCGCCCTCGCGGGCCCTGACGTGCGGGTGTGTGGCTCCCGCGATCACATAGACAACGTCTCTGTGCCGGGACAGGATGCGCGGCAGCGCTCGAATTACGCTCTCGAATCCCTTGTTGGGCGACAACAAGCCAAAGGTGAGCAATACAGCCTTTCCCCCGAGTCCGAGTGAATCCTTGTAAACATCCGGATCCGCAAAGGGCAAGTCGGGGATGCCATGAGGAATCCGGTCAATCTTTTCACCTGAAACTCCAAATACATCCTGCAGAACGCGGGAAGAGTAATCGCTCATCACGATGAGACGCTCGGAGCGAGCGGCAATCTGTTGCATGACAGTTCGCTGGTCCAGGTCGGGCTCACGAAGAACGGTATGGAGCGTTGTCACCACTGGCTTTGTGAGCTGCCGCAGCAACAGAAGAATATGGCTGCCGGCATCTCCCCCGAAAATCCCATACTCGTGCTGCAGGCACACTAAATCGGCGTTGCTGGAATTCAAAAAATCCGCGGCGGCTCGATAGGAGAGTTTGTCGCCTTCTGCAATCTCGAATCGCACGCGCGCAGGATAGATGTACGCGGATCGGAGGTCATTGACAGCGACGACCGACAATCCAGCGGGTCCGAACTCGGCAGTGATTGCATCACACAAATCGGTCGTGAAGGTTGCAATTCCGCACTGTCGCGGAAGATGGTTCCCGATAACGGCCACGCGGAGCGGAAGTGACCGGCTGGGTTTCTGTTGCAAGGTCGATTCAATTCCGAACACCGGAGGCTGCGACTCGCGCTGCATCATGGGGATCGGTTGCGAATTCACCAGCGTATTCGGTGCGGACATAACAGGCTCCTGGTGGGAAACACTTGAGCGTCAATGGGTTCGGTCAAATGAAATCAGCGCCAAAGCGCCCGAATCATCACCAGTGCTTCACTCGTGACGAAGGTCAGAAGGAAAAGCGCGGCACCGATACCCGCCAATGGCTTACCGGCCATGCCATCAACGCGAGTGGAGGATCCTGTGGCCGGTTCCTCTTTTTCCGATACGATCAGGCCGAAGCCACGCATGAATGCGAAGCACCCGACGACGGCCGCACGTAGGTTCCACATAAGCTGCCAGAGCTGAAGAATGCGGCGTACAAAGCGCTTCATCATTGCCTGACTCTACGCCATCCTGGATGAGATGAGTGTTCATTCCTGCTCAGTGAATGAGGGTTCAAAACCAGGCATTCATGAAAGGAAAGGGCGGCGGCGCAGAAGAGGTGTTTCCTGCAAGCGGATGCGGCCCGGGCGATCTGGCATGGCGGCAGCCGCCTTTGGTACGGGCGCCTGTACACATGATGCGGTTGCGGCCCTATGCTGGCTGCGCAGTATTGCCCAGTGGCGATGAGCGGTGAGCGATGTCGGTGTTAAGTTGTCGCCGACCTGGCGTCGGAGATCCATGAGTGGTTGCGAGCCGCGTGGAGCGAACGGAACCACTTCGCAAGATGAAGACATTCGGATCTGAATCTGCGCCAGGGCGCAGTGTGCAAAACGGAGCAGTCCAAATCCCGCGGAACGCGTAAATCTGTCTTCAGTCCGGTGAGGAAGCGATCACGTTCCTAAGCATGACCATGAGGTGATTGGATGGAAGATCCCCGGTGCAGAATCGCGGCGATTCAAACGGAGAACCCCCGGTGCAAAGGCCTGTGCAGCGGCGTGGTGATTGAAGTGGAAGATCCCAGATGCAGGAACCTGTCCTATCGAGCAGTGTTTGAAATGGATGATCCCCGTTGCAAGAGCATGCTTGTCGGCATAGGGATCGAGATGGAAGATCCCCGGTGCCAGAGCCTGCACGTTTGGTGATTGAGACTACAAATGTTCTGCCGTTCCGCGCATCAAGCAGGTCTACGCGGTGAGAACCGAACACTTGCGTGGGCATATTCAACGATCATCCGCTTAGAGGCTGTTTCATAACCCGGCTCTGAAAGGGCACGACTTCAGTCGTGCCGTAACGGAAGCCGGAAAATCGCGGGCTTTAGCCCTGAGGGAGTGGCCTCGGGGAAGCAGAAAACCGGTATGAAACAGCTTCTAGGATTATTGAATCTTCTCTCGTGCATCTACCTTGCAGCAGAGATGCCTCCGCCTCATCATCCAACTGATCGCAGTTCCGGCCGCAATGCCTGCCGCGAATGTCGCCACGACTGTTTCAATCGGATGCCGCTGGACTCGCCTCTTTGTGTCATCAAAAATCTCTGCGGCGGCATAGCAGCCTTGCTTTGCAGCGCGCCGCGCTGCTCCCACACCATCCTCAACTGCGTCCGCAACAGCAGATGCTGCCCGAGAAGCCTTGTGCGCTGTATCGGCAATTTGCTCGCCCGTTTGTTCAAACATTGACTGCGTCATGATCTTATGACCTTTCTCGTCTCTGAGTTTGATGTTAGTTCGCTTATTCTCCGATAGCCTTTTCAACCTTGCCGACAAAGCTCTGAGCTTTGCCTGCGCTTTTCTCGACTCCGCTATCGGCTTCCAGGTTCAGGCCGATCGAGAGTCGCGACGTCTTGTATTGCGCTGCTCTCTGGTTGCCAGTGTGGATTCATCTTATCTCTGTGCCAACCGTGAAAACGGTCAAAAGCGACCACTGCTTCGACGCAGGGAACTCTGCCTCTGCTTTTTGACTCTCCGCTTTTGCGCAGTGCTTTTTCTTCATCCACACGTAGCCTTTTGGGACAATCGGTTAATCAGTTGCTTCCCGAACCTGGCTCTATGGTTGGTCCAAGTTTGAGCGTAACCAACACCTCCAGCATCGTGGCGGAGTTGCGAACGGTTCCCGCGAGAATCGTAAGCGCTTCTGAGATGGGAGCATGCTGCATCGCCAAGACATCGAGACTGTCACTCACGTTGTGGAGCTTTTTGGCTTTTTGCAGAATCGCATTCGCTGGCATGCCATGCACAACTTTCTGAGATCTAACCTGGGATTTGGGACGCGCATCAGAACTGCGAGCCTACATCTTCACTGCGCGTAATCGTAGATGCGCTTTATGTGAAGGTATGGTCACATTCGACCACCGCGAGCACAGCGTCCGGAGTGGGCAAGGGATGAGGAGGAATTGCCAAGCAGAATCTTTTCCCCGACAGGCACATTCCGCTTGCATGATTTGCACTGAACGACGACCCGCTTCTTAGCGCAAATGGTCTGTTTTGCTCAGACGCAAATGAGCCAACTCGCTACGGTGAATAGCCTAGGGGCGCTCGTGACGGCCCCACAAGAGCGAGGAGAGTTTATGACTGGAATTAAGCTTGTTGTATTAGCGGCCGTTGCTGGATGTTTCATGATGGCAACCGCTCCGAAAGCGGCGGCTCAGATAGCCGTGGAGATTGGAGTTGCGCCCGATTGTCCCTACGGCTATTATGACGCCGCACCTTATGAGTGCGCTCCTTACGGCTACTACGGCAGGGAGTGGTTTTCTGGCGGCGTCTTCATTGGCACGGGCCCGTGGTTTCATGGCCCTGAGAACTTCCGGGGCCACGTGAATAACCGTTATCATCCCGAACACGGCTATAACGGCCCAAAGCCGCAACGCGGCGAGAAACCCGAGCCGTCAAAGCGTCTGGATAAGATTCCCCACTTCAAAGCAAATGAAGTGCGCGATGGACACGGCCACGTAACCGGGGGCAAACGCTAAGAAACCCCGCGCAGGTACGGAATCTCGTAGCGCCGAAGCTTCGATCACATTGTCTCTGGAGGCCGTTTTCAGGACTCCAGAGACAAGCCGTCTTTGAGGGGCCAACCGCTTGGGGTGTTGGTCACGTTGTGAAGCTGAGGTCCGGCGATTGAAGCGAAAGGTAAGCTCGTCGAGGTAGTCGTTGAGGTGCTCGTGGCTAATCGCGCCTCGATGAGTACCGAGCAACCATCGCTTCAACAACGAGATGACGCGATGCACGCGCGGGAGCAAATGAACCCCTCTTTCTGCTGTCGTTATCCTTGCCGGTCATGGATATAGCTGTCCAATCCCATGTAGGCTGGCAATCCGTCGGTTCGCACCGTGCCTCCTGGCACAATCGCCTCGGCGATGAACCCCTGCAGGGTCGCCTTGGTCAAGTCCGGAATGCAACGCATACAAATGCGGCCAATCCCTTTGCCTTCCTGCTCGGCGGCCACGATGATCAGCGCTTTGTTCACCGTCCAGCGCGATGGCGCCATCCTCCTCTGTTCCCCAGTAGGCATCGTCTACCTCGACCACGCCGTCCAACCGGTCGCAACCGGGGCAGACCATGGCCCGGTGCAACTTGTGCAACATGGCTCAGGCCGTCTGGTAGCATCCCAAACCCAAAACCCGCTGCAAGCCCAAGGCGCTTATGCGATTCTTCTGGTTGGCCACCTGGCACATCGCCAGAAACCAGACCGTCAGCGACAAATGGCTGTTCTGATATACCGTTCCCGCGGTGACCGACATCTCATAGCCGCAGCGGCCACAGAGCCAGCGGTTTCTGCGCACCCAACTGGCCTCGTCACCCGCACAGCGCGGACAAATCCAGCCGCCTGGCCAGCGCAGCGCTGCAAGATACTCGGCACAGGCCTCTTCGCTTCTGAATCGCTTCTCCAACTCAGGCAACGTCCGTGGATAATCCTCTGCCATGGCCAAAGACCTATATCTTGGGGGTCTGGCGTCAAATTAATACCCCTAACAACTGAAATTAATTCTCTGGGATGAGCATAGATCCGCCTGGCACAATGCCAAGTCCTCGGGGAAGCCTTGCTACAAGCTGGCAATCGATACGAATCCTCCCAAACTGCCAATCAACTGCGGGTTTCATATACCTGGCAGGTCCACTCTCCTCGGAAATGAGCAAAACTGAGCATACAATCGCTTCGGAATACGGCGATCCTGCGAACAGCACATATCGAGTGTGCGTGGGCGCGGAGTCCTGCATGTCTGGAGTTGCCGATAACTCGGATGTTCAGCCAATTGGCGCCGGTCACCAATTGGCTTCGCCTCCGCCATGGTATAGGCAGCGCTGGGTTCTGTGGACGAGCTTGCCTCTCCTGCTGATTCTGGCCGTAATCGTCGTTGTGGTCATTCACAAGAACGATGCAAAGGCCGCGGCTGCGAAGCGCGCGCTTGCTGCCGTGAAGCCATCCGTTTCTGTCACGGTCGCTGCGGCAACGAGGGGCAGCATTGGCATCTACATCGATGCCATCGGAACGGTAACGCCGGTCTATACGGCCTCCATCACGGCGCTGGCAAGCGGAGTCCTGACCAGCGTGCATTACAGCGAGGGGCAATTCGTCCAAAAAGGGGATGCGCTGTTCGACATCGATCCGCGGCCCTACCAGGCGCAACTGCTGCAGGCCGAAGGCGCGCTGGAGCGCGATTCCAATGTCCTGGCACAGGCGCAGATGGACCTGGACCGCTATCGCACGGCGTGGGCGCGCAACGGGATCAACAAGCAACTGCTGGATGACCAGGAGAAGATCGTGCTGCAAGACCTGGGCACGGTGAAGAACGATCAAGGCACCGCTGATTACGACCAGGTCCAGCTCGGCTATTGCCACATCAGCGCGCCGATTGCCGGCCGCGTGGGTCTTCGTCTCGTGGACCCAGGGAATGTGGTGCAGGCATCGGCGGCCACGATTCTGGCGGTCATCACGCAGGTGCAGCCGATCACCGTGATTTTCACCATGCCGGAGGACAGTCTCGCGCAGGTGCAGGGGCGCATGCGCCAGATGCATACGCTGCCCACGGAGGCGTGGGATCGCGCACAAACCGCCAGGTTGGCATCGGGGAAGTTGCAGTCCATCGACAACCAGATCGACACCACGACAGGGACGGTGAAGTTGCGCGCCACTTTCGACAACAGGAACGGCGCCCTTTTTCCCAACCAGTTTGTCAATACGAGGTTGCTGGTGAATACGCTCGACGGCGTCACGCTGGTTCCCACCAACGCCGTGCAGCACAATGGACAGGCAGCCTTCGTCTATGTGGTAACGAACGGAACGGCGAGCCTGCGCAACATCAAGACAGGTGTTGCGGACGCCGGGATGACCGCAGTCGAGGGAATCAAATCCGGCGAGGTCGTGGCGACCAGCAGCTTTGACAAGCTGCAGAGCGGGAGCAGGGTCGCCGTGTCGAAGCAGGCGCCCGCGGCCAATCCCGCTGAAAGCAATGCCCCGTGAATCCATCCGGGCCGTTCATTCAGCGCCCTGTTGCAACCTCGCTGCTGATGGCTGCCATCCTGCTGGTGGGTGTGGTTGCGTACACCCAGTTGCCGGTCTCTGCCCTGCCGGAGGTGGATTACCCCACCATCCAGGTACTGACCTTCTATCCAGGCGCCAGTCCGGACGTGATGGCCACCACGGTGACTGCGCCCTTGGAGCGCCAGTTTGGACAACTGCAGGGGCTGAGCCAGATGACTTCGACCAGTTCCGGCGGGTCCTCTGTCATCGTGTTGCAGTTTGCCCTCAGCCTGAATATCGATATCGCCGAAGAAGAGGTCCAGTCGTCGATTAACGCGGCGCAGAGCTTTCTGCCCTCCAGCCTTCCCTCGCCGCCGGTTTACAGCAAGACCAATCCCGCCGATGCTCCCGTGCTGACGCTGGCCGTCACCTCCCACTCGATCCCGTTGTCGCAGGTTGAGGATCTTGTGGATACGCGCCTGGCGCCCAAGCTCTCGCAGTTGAGCGGGGTTGGTCTGGTAAGCATCAGCGGCGGGCAAAAGCCGGCGGTGCGCATCCAGGCGAACCCCATGGCGCTGGCGTCGTACGGTATGAACCTCGAGGATCTGCGCACGACTCTTCTCGCGACCAGCGTCAATGCGGCCAAGGGCAACTTCGACGGACCGCACCAGGATTACCAGATCAACGCCAACGACCAACTGGTCACCAGCGATGACTATCGCAAGGTTGTAATCGCCTACCGCAATGGCGCGCCCATCAAGCTGACGGATGTTGCGCAGGTGGTGGACGGCATCGAAAACAACAAACAGGCTGCATGGATGAACGAGACCCCGGCGGTGATCGTCAACATCCAGAGGCAGCCCGGCGCAAACACCATCAGTGTGGTGAAGGCCATCAAGGCCATCCTTCCCCAGCTTGAGGTCAACCTGCCGGCCTCCATCAAGGTAACGCCGCTTACCGATCTCACCACGGCGATCAACGCCTCTGTATCCGATGTTGAGTTTGAACTGATGCTGACCGTCGCGCTGGTGGTGATGGTCATCTTTCTGTTCCTGAGAAACCTTTACGCCACCATCATCCCCAGCATCGCGGTGCCGGTTTCCCTGGTGGGTACCTTCGGCGTCATGTATGCGCTGGGCTACAGCCTGGACAATCTCTCGCTCATGGCGCTGACCATCTCCACCGGCTTTGTGGTCGACGACGCGATCGTGATGATCGAGAACATCACGCGTTATCTCGAAGCCGGGGACTCACCGATGCAGGCGGCCATGAAGGGTGCGGAGCAGATCGGTTTCACGATCATCTCTCTTACCGTATCGCTGATTGCCGTGCTGATTCCGCTGCTCTTCATGGGCGACGTCGTCGGCCGGCTGTTCCGAGAATTCGCCGTTACTCTGGCCGTCACCATCATTCTGTCGGCCGTTGTGTCGCTCACGCTGACGCCGATGATGTGCTCGCGCATTCTGCGACACTCCCCTCCCAAGGAACAGCAGGGCCGTATCTTCAGGGCTTCGGAGCGCGTGTTCGAGAACATGATCGCGTTCTACGGCCGCACCCTCAAGTGGGTCCTTGGCTATCAGACCATCACGTTGCTGGTGGCTGCCGCAACGTTGGTACTCACGATCGCGCTCTACATCGTCATTCCCAAGGGGTTCTTCCCCACGCAGGATACGGGTGTCATTCAAGGCATCTCGCAGGCGCCGGCAACCATTTCGTTTGCCGCCATGGAGCAGAAGCAGCAGCAACTGGCGCACATCGTCCTTCAGGATCCGGCGGTCGAGAGCCTGTCGTCGTTTATCGGCGCGGATGGGACCAACACCACGCTGAACAGCGGACGGATGTCCATCAACCTGAAGCCGCTGGCCATACGCAACCTGAGCGCCTCCGACGTGATTCGCAGGCTGCAAACCAGCCTCAAACCTGTCGACGGCATCGAACTCTACATGGAGCCGGTGCAGAACATCACCGTGGACGACCGCGTGAGCCGCACCCAGTACCAGTACACGCTGGAGGACCCTGACCCGAACGAGTTGAACCTGTGGACCGGCCGGCTTGTCGCCAGGATGAAGCAGTTGCCTCAACTGGCCGATGTGGCCACCGACCAGCAAACCGGGGGCCTGGCAGTCTCGCTGGTCATCGATCGCGCCACCGCATCGCGGCTTGGGATCGCGCCGTCGACGATCGACAGCACGCTCTATGACGCCTATGGACAGCGCCAGATCAGCACCATGTACACACAGCTGAACCAGTACCACGTGATTCTTGAATCTGCCCAAAGTGCTCAGCAAGGTCCTGGCAAGCTGCAGGATTTGTACATTCAGGCGAACGCTTCCGTAGGGGGCAGCGGTCCTGGAGCTTCGTCGTCCTTCGCATCTTCGGGGTCTTCGTCGGCCGGATCCAATGCGACAACGGCCTCGGTGAAATACACGCCTTCCTCGCAGGCGCTCACCGTGCCGCAGAATGCGATTCAGTCCGGAGTGGGCGCAAATGGTTCTTCAACGGCGAATGCAGCCACCAGCACATCCGTAGCGAATGCCGTGCCCCTCCGCGCGTTCACTCATCTTGAGAAAGCGACCGAGTCGCTCTCCATCAATCACCAGGGCCAGTTCCCGGCCGTGACCGTGTCGTTCAATCTGGCACCAGACGCCGCGCTGGGAGGCGCAATCACGGCCATCGAGAAGGCGCAGAAGGACCTGAACATGCCGGCCAGCGTCCAGTATGGCTTTCAAGGGACCGCGGCTTCGTTCCAGGGCTCGCTCGCCAATGAAGGCCTGTTGATTCTTGCCGCGCTGGCTGCTGTCTACATCGTGCTCGGCATTCTGTACGAAAGCTTCATCCACCCCATCACGATTCTCTCCACATTGCCCTCCGCGGGCGTGGGCGCGCTGCTGGCGCTCATCCTGTTCAAGCAGGATCTCAGCGTGGTCGCGATCATTGGCATCATCCTGCTGATCGGCATTGTGAAAAAGAACGGAATCATGATGGTCGATTTTGCGATGGAAGGAGAACGCGAGCACGGGAAGAACGCAACGGATGCGATCTATGACGCCTGCCTGCTGCGATTTCGTCCCATCATGATGACCACGATGGCGGCGCTGCTGGCCGGCATTCCGCTGGCGCTGGGCCAGGGAATGGGTTCCGAGCTGCGACGCCCGCTCGGTATCGCCATGGTGGGCGGACTGTTGCTGAGCCAGATCCTCACTCTCTACACCACTCCGGTCATCTACATCTTCTTCGATCGCATCGGCCATCGCTTTACCCGTGCGCCGAAGGCCGTCGATCCCGGCAGCGAACCGCAACCGGCGGAGGGATCATGAACATCTCCGCCCCTTTCATCCGCCGGCCGGTAGCCACCACTTTGCTTACCGCGGGCATCATCCTTGTGGGAGCCATCGCTTTCAAGGTCCTGCCTGTTTCTCCATTACCGCAGGTCGATTTTCCCACCATCTCGGTCTCGGCCAGCTTGCCCGGCGGAAGTCCGGAGATCAATGCGTCCTCCATCGCGACCCCGTTGGAGCGCCAGTTCAGTCACATTGCCGGGGTGACCGAGATGACCTCATCGAGCTCGCTGGGAAGCAGCTCGATCACGCTGCAGTTCGATCTGAGCCGCGACATCGACGGCGCGGCGCGCGACGTGGAGGCGGCCATCAACGCGGCGCGCACTTACCTGCCGGCCAACCTGCCCGCCAACCCGACTTACCGCAAGGTGAACCCTGCCGACTCGCCGATTATCATCCTCGGCCTGACGTCGGATAAATACGACAAGCCCACGATCTATGACGAAGCATCCTCGGTTATTGCGCAGAAGCTCTCGCAGATCCAGGGTGTGGGACAGGTCTCGGTCGGCGGAGGCGCCGGGCCTTCCGTGCGCGTTGAAGTGAATCCCACGTTGCTCAATAGCCACGGGCTTACCATCCAGAATGTTCAGTCCGTGCTGAGCCAGCAGAACGTTCACGAGCCGGCCGGCCAGATTAGCGACGGGACCACAACCGCGGATATTGTCACCAATGACCAGATCTCTCATGCAGACGAATACAAGCCGCTCATTGTGGGCTACAACAAGGGGGCCGCGATCAGGCTTGCCGATGTAGCCGACGTATCGGATTCGACGCAGAACATTCGCACGGCTGGCTACCTGAACGGCACCCCGTCGATCACCGTCATGATCTTCCGCCAGTCAGGCGCCAACATTATCGAAACCGTCGATCGCATCCGGGCGGAATTGCCGTCCATCGAAGCGTCCATTCCGCAAGGCATCAAGACCACCATCGTGCTCGATCGCACCACCACCATCCGGGCGTCGGTCAGCGATGTGGAGCGCACTCTCATTCTCTCCATCGTCCTGGTAATTCTTGTCGTCTTCATGTTTTTGCGCAACTGGAGAGCCACGCTCATTCCCACGGTTGCCGTTCCCGCCTCGCTGATTGGCACGTTCGCCGTCATGTACCTGTTTGGATTCAGCATCGATAACCTATCGCTCATGGCGCTGACCATCTCCACCGGCTTCGTCGTCGATGACGCGATTGTGGTGATGGAGAATATCTCCCGCCTGCGCGAAGCAGGCATGCCGCCCATGAAAGCCGCATTCCAGGGATCCAAAGAGATAGGGTTCACCATCTTGTCGATCAGCCTCTCGCTGATTGCGGTCTTCATTCCGATTCTGCTCATGGCCGGCATCGTCGGCCGGCTGTTTCGCGAGTTCGCCATTACGCTGTCGACGGCCATTGTCGTCTCGATGGTCATCTCCCTGACCACCACGCCCATGATGTGCGCCTATCTGCTCAAGGATGAGCGGACCGTCAAGCACGGCAGCGCGTACCGCGTCACCGAACGCGGATTTACGTGGATGCTCTCCGCTTACAGCCGCTCACTGACCTGGGTGCTGAAGCACCCAGGGCCCATGCTGACTCTTCTTCTGCTCACCATCGGGTTGAACTTCTATCTCATCGCCATCATCCCCAAGGGGTTTTTCCCGCAGCAGGATACGGGAGCCATCACCGGCAGCGTGCGCGGGCCGCAGGATGCATCGTTTCCGGTCATGAATAACTCGATCCTGCAACTGGAGAATGTGATCAAGGCCGACCCGGCCGTAGCCAATGTGATTGCCTTCACGGGCGGCGGCGGTGCTTCGAACGGCGGCTCGCTGTACATTGCGCTCAAGCCGCTGAATGAGCGCAGGGTTACAGCGCCGGAGGTCATCGACCGGCTGCGGCCCAAGCTGAACCGGCTTCCGGTTGCTTCGGCATTCCTGCAGGCGGCCCAGGACCTGCGGATTGGCGGACGATCGAGCAACGCCATGTACCAGTACACCCTGCAGTCGGATAGCGTGGCGGATCTGGCGCACTGGGGACCAATCCTGCTGGCCGGGATGCAGAAGCTTCCCGGTTTTCAGGATGTGAGCAGCGATGCGCAGAACAGCGGCCTGCAGGAATTGATCAGCTATGATCGCCCCACTGCCGCGAGGCTTGGCATTACGCCGCAGTCTTTGGATACGTCGCTCTACAGCGCGTTTGGACAGTCGGAAGTCTCCATCATCTACAGCCAGTTAAATCAGTATTATGTGGTGCTGGAAGTGGCGCCGCAATACTGGCAGAGTCCCGACGGCTTGAACAACATCTACCTCAATACCTCGGGCAGCGGCATCGTTCCGCTTTCCACGGTCACCTCGGCGCAGGCGGGCACGACGCCGCTGGTGATCAACCACACCAGTTCGTTCCCGTCGGTGACTGCCTCGTTCAATCTTGCGTCGGGGATGTCGCTGAGCGACGCCACCCGCATGGTGAGCCAGATGCAGGAGCAGTTGAATATGCCGCAAACGGTTCGAGGCTTCTTTGCCGGAACCGCGCAGGCCTATCAAACTTCCCTCAACAGCGAGCCTCTTCTCATCGGCACGGCATTGCTCGCGGTCTACATTGTGCTTGGAATCTTGTACGAAAGCCTGGTGCATCCCCTCACCATCATCTCCACCTTGCCTTCGGCCAGCGTCGGAGCCATGCTCGCTCTCATGCTGTTCAGGATCGATCTCAACGTCATCTCGATCATCGGCATCATCTTGCTGATCGGCATTGTGAAGAAGAACGCGATCATGATGATCGACTTTGCTCTGGTTGCGGAGCGCGAGCACGGCAAAAGCACGACAGATGCCATCTTTGAAGCGTGCCAGCTCCGATTCCGCCCCATTCTGATGACGACGATGGCCGCCTTGTTTGGCGCGCTGCCGCTGGCCTTTGGCACCGGTACGGGCTCCGAACTCAGGCGCCCGCTGGGCATCACCATCGTCGGTGGGCTGATCGTCAGCCAGATGCTCACTCTCTATACGACGCCGGTCGTCTATCTGTTCTTCGATCGTATGCGTCTCCGCTTCCAGCGCAAACAACTAGTGATCCTCCGCTCGGGAACCGCGGAGGCCTCTTAGCAGAGGGCACTTATGGAGTCTCGGTGATGAATTATTCAATCGGGCCAACCCGGCAAGCATCCGCGGTGCTGCACGCAGCGTATGCCGCGTTGCTCTGCGCGCTGCTCGCGGGATGCAACGTAGGGCCAAAGTATCTTCCGCCCGCGATGACGGCGCCGACGGCTTTCAAGGAGTCGCCTGACCAATTCAGGGAGATGGATGGATGGAAGGTCGCGCAACCACAGGATGCGGGTCTTCGCGGCAGGTGGTGGGAGATCTACAACGAGCCGCAGTTGAATGCGCTCGAAGATCAACTCAATATCGACAACCAGAATATCCGCCAGGCGTTCGAGAACTTCATGGAAGCACGCGCCCTGGTGCGTGAGGCGCGCTCGCAATATTTTCCAACCGTGGGCGTAGGAGGCTCCTACACCCGATCGCAGACTTCTTCCAATGTCGGAGCCGCGTCCACCACCGGCGCGTCAAGCGGCCAGCAGACGCAGGCGTTTTCTCTGCCGGCCGATGTTTCGTGGGAGCCGGACCTCTGGGGAAGGGTGCGCAACACAGTGCGGGCAAGCCAATATTCTGCGCAACTGAGCGCGGCCGACCTTGAGAACGAGCGGCTGACGGAACAAGCCAGCCTTGCTGAATTCTTCTTTGAGATTCGCGGTCAGGATGCGCTGGGAAAACTTCTCGGCGACACCGTGGAAGCCGACCGAAAAGCCCTGCAGATTGCGAAGGCTCGCTATGACACCGGCGTGGACGACCAGATCACCGTTGTTGAAGCGCAGACGGCTCTGGACAGCGCGCAATCGGCGGCCATCAATCTCGGGATTGCGCGCGCGCAGTATGAACACGCCATTGCCACACTCATCGGCAAGCCGGCTTCGACGTTCTCGATTCCGGCGGAGCCAAAGACGACTGCGCCTCCGCCCATCCCCGTCGGCTTGCCTTCGCAACTGCTGGAACGCCGTCCGGACATCGCTGCCGCAGAGCGGAACATGGCTGCCGCTAATGCGCAGATCGGAGTCGCTTTTGCCGCCTTTTTTCCTGCGCTTACACTTTCGGCCACCCCCGGCTTTGAGAGTTCGGCCCTGAAGAGCCTCTTCGACTGGCCCAGCCGCTTCTGGTCAGTCGGCCCCTCCATCTCCGAGACTGTCTATGATGGCGGCCTGCGCCGCGCGACTGTGAATCAGTACATCGCGACGTACAACGCAAACGTAGCCGCGTATCGCCAATCCGTGCTTAACGCGTTCCAGCAGGTGGAAGACTCGCTCGCGGCGGTTCGCATTCTCTCGCAGCAGATTCTGCGCCAACAGGAATCCGTCAAATCCTCTCAAACGTTTCTGCGGCTCGAAATGGGGCGCTACGACACCGGCATCGATCCTTACATCGATGTGGTCACAGCGCAAACCACCTTGCTCGCCAATCAGCAATCTCTGACGAATCTGCAGGTACAGGAGATGACGGCGTCGGTGCAACTGATAGAGAGCCTGGGCGGCGGTTGGGACCGGTCGCAGTTGCCCACGCCTGCCCAGGTTACGCAGAAGCCATCAAAGCCCGAGGCCGCGATTCAGCATTAGGCTGAGGGGTTCTTCTTCGAGGGCGAGAGCGGCGCTGTGTTTCGCCAATTCGATGGATACTCGGGCAATTTTGAAATAGGCAAAGACGGGGAGCTTCACCACCAAATCCAACACTATGCCGAACACGATGCCGACTACGGAGAGGGTTTGGAGTTCCTGGATGTTTATTGACCCGGCCCAGAAGAAATACTATGCGGCGGCATAGCCTACATTCTTTTGCCTGAAGTAACTCTCCACTCGTTGCGGCTGTTTCTGGATACTGCGCAGTGCGCCGACGGCGGTCCTGGTCAGTGCGATCTTGTTGCGGACCGGAGCGGCACTGGTCTCCCGGTGCTTGAGGTCGGCGTTGAGCAGTTCGTCCGGGTTCAACTTCGGCGAGTAGTTGGGCAAATAGAATACTTCGATCTTTTTCACGTTTGCTTCGAGCCATTCACAAAGGAGCTTCGAGTGGTGTACGCGCAGGATGTCCAGGATCAGGAAGATCTTTTTCTTTTTCTGCCGCGTCAATCGTTCGAGAAAGTGAATCAGAATCTTGCGTTTAGCGCGCGGAGAAGACCTTTCAACGCATCTGGCCTTTGTTGGTCACTGTGGAGATCACGCTCAGGCTCTGGCGAGCGGCGTTGGCGCGGACGACCAGCGTCTGTCCCTTGGGCGCATAAACGCGGCCGCGAAACGGGGCCCCCGCGGACAGGTCTTCGTTCATGGGGTGCAGCACATCGCCTGAACGCAAACCAATACAGTTCGGCACCCTGTTCCCAGCCAATGCCGGGTATCTGGTCGGGCCATCTCGTCCGGTGCAACCGTGTTCGCAGATTGTCGAGCACCTCATCTGCGACATGAATCCGAGATACCTTTACTCGAACAACTCCCTCTCGGCTATAGCCTGTTGCCCGCCGAACGCGCAGGCAACTGTGCCGCAGAGTCGAGGCGATTCCTGTTGACAGATAGGCATCAGTCACTGCTACCTTGACGCGAAATGCCCGTTTCAATTCAAGGTGACAATGGGGCACCTGCGAAGCTTTCTGGAGAACTTACACCTCGAAGCCTGCTCTACAGTCAACGCTCGGCGTGGCGGGGGCCTGCCGATATCATGGGGGAAGGCCGCCAAATATCTATTCGAGGAACAGGTACTCATCAAGAAAGAGGAGGAATTAGTAACATCGCTCTATGCCTTAGTCAGTGACACGGACGTTCAGTCGACGCCAAGTGTCCAAAGCAATGATCCAGTGTTGTTTTGGGGAGTCCTAATCGATTTGTAACGAAAAACGCCGCAGGCTTCTTCATCCGGTAAGCTGTGTGCCCTTGGCAACCGGAGAGCGCGCCGCCCGCCGTCTCACGCATCGAGTGCGGCCAGCATGGCGGCCAACTCGCGCACGCCAATCGCGGTGGTCCGGTCGTTGATGGGGTAACTGCCGCTTCCCGCGTTCACCACGAAACGGCGGTCCGGCTTCAGGTCCTCACAGGCGATGTAAAAGCCCTTCTCCGGCCGCCCGGCAAGGCTGAGTTTGATCTCGATGGCCCACAGGCCATGGCCGGGAATCTCCAGGAGCAGGTCGATCTCCGCTCCGGCCGCAGTGCGGAAGAAGCTGGCCACGGTACGCTCCGGCGCCGCCTGCAAAAGGTTCTCGACGACAAATCCCTCCCACGATGCGCCCGCCACCGGATGGCCGGCCAGATCGTTGTGCGTCCGGATTCCCAGCAGTGCATGCACCAGGCCGCTGTCGCGCACATAGACCTTGGGCGATTTGACCAGCCGCTTGCCCACGTTGCGAAGGTAGGGCGGCAGCCTCCGGACCAGCAGCAACTCCTCCAGCAGGTCAATGTGGCGATGCACGGTTGGCGCCGATATCTGCAGCCCCGCGGCCAGCCGCGAAGCGTTCAGCAGTGTTCCCTGCCCATGCGCCAGCATCGTCCAAAGACGCTCCAGCACCCCTGCCGGCACGCGCGGTCCGAACTGTGGCACATCGCGCTCCAGATAGGTGCGGATGAAATCCTCGCGCCAGTGAAGGCTCACATTCTCGCTGTCGGCCAGATAGCTGCCAGGAAAGCCGCCGCGCAGCCAGAGCCGCTGCACCGTGGCCTCGTCGGCCGGCAGCTCCAGCGTGAAGAAAGGCCCCATATCGATGTAGGCGATGCGCCCCGCCAGGCTCTCCCCGGACTGGCGCAGCAACTCCATCGAAGCTGAGCCGAGGATGAGAAATCTCCCCGTCCCGTGGTCCGTCCGGCGTCCCTCGTCGATGATGCCGCGCAGTTGCTGAAACAGCTCCGGCACGCGATGAATCTCGTCCAGCACCACTAGCGAGTTCTCATACGGACGCAGAAAGAGCACCGGCTCGGCTAGCTTGTCGCGGTCTGCCCTAGCCTCCAGGTCGAGATAGACGGCACCGGGGCGGGTGCCGGCGATCTCTCGCGCCAGGGTTGTCTTGCCCACCTGCCGCGGCCCGATCAGGGCTACCGCCGCCTGGTGCCGGAGCGCAAGCTCGATGGTCTGTGTCACAAATCGCTGAATCATGCTCGCATATTATACGTAAAATATTCAATATGCAATGTTCGATCCTCGCTCTGAAAATTCCCAAGGGAAGGTGGCACCTCCGCTTCGTGAGTGTGTCCACCCGGGTCAATGGCCACAAAGAGATATTCTTCGAGGCTGAATACCCGGCCTTACACCTTCCAGTCGCCATGGCGACTTATAGGTACGGATCAAGGTCAACACTGTTCGTCAAACCGCCGATTCCGCATCGGCCTTGGCCTGATTAGCGGCTAAAACGCGTCTGCACGTAAACGGCAGCAATATAGAAACCAGTTCGAAAGCGGCCACCTCCACTACACGACCCAACAACAAGCGCGGACGCATCCTTCAAATCCAGGCAAATACTCTTGCCGTTCATCGCGAGTATCGAACAGGTCAGTGTCAGGATGAAGGCCACAATTGCTCACCAGAAAGGTCTGCTCCATTTGTGGAAGTCGCTCCCATGCCGTCCAGAGAGCAACATCAGACACATTGGACTTGAAATGTGCAAGACTGCACAGTCTTGGTCTTCCCTTGAGAGAACAATGAGCACTTGGCAACAACTATGGTCCGCGATGAGACCGTCATGTCTGAACGTTATGCTTTGCAGTCCATTCCGACAGATACCTTTGTTATCGATCAGAGGCCTCCTTATTGGAGTTGGATGTCCTGAATTGAGGCTACTGTGGCAGTCGGACTTCAGAATGAGGCGGATTCTCCAAATCTCGGGACTATCGTCTCTGTGCGCGGCGGCGTAGTCGATGTGAGATTTGATCGCCGCCTGCCTCCCATCTTCTCCGTTCTACACGCTGGAGCAGAAGGCAAGATCATCGTCGAAGTCATGGCCCAACTCGACGCGACTCGGGTTCGGGGCATTGCCATGACGCCGACTGAGGGCCTTGCCAGAGGAATGCAGGTTGAAGATTCAGGCAAGCCGCTCGAGGTGCCGGTCGGCAAGGAAATCATGTCGCGGATGTTCGACGTATTCGGTTCCGCCATTGATCGCAAGCCGCCGCCGCAAAATGTCGAATGGCGGACCATCCATCGGGCTCCTCCACCACTATCAGAGCGCTCGACAAATTCCGAAATATTCGAGACTGGGATCAAGGCGATCGATGTGCTTGTGCCTCTGGAGCGTGGAGGCAAGGCTGGATTGTTTGGCGGGGCGGGTGTGGGCAAGACGGTGCTTCTCACCGAGATGATCCACAACATGATCGGCCATCAGCAGGGCATGAGCATCTTCTGTGGAATCGGTGAACGTTGCCGTGAGGGCGAAGAACTTTACCGCGGCATGAAAGATGCCGGCGTTCTGAACGACATGGTGATGGTCTACGGCCAGATGAACGAGCCGCCAGGCAGCCGGTTTCGCGTCGGCGCAGCGGCTCTGACCATGGCCGAGTATTTCCGCGACGATGAGCATCGCGACGTTCTTCTATTGATTGACAACATCTTCCGCTTTATTCAAGCCGGCATGGAAGTCTCCGGCCTTCTGGGCGAAATGCCTTCGAGACTCGGTTACCAGTCGACCATGGGTACCGATCTGTCGGGTCTTGAGGAGCGCATTGCCAATACTCATGCCGGGGCTATCACTTCGATCCAGGCGGTCTACGTGCCGGCTGATGACTTGACCGACCCTGCCGCGGTCCATGTCTTCTCTCACCTTTCGGCCTCCATTGTCCTGTCGCGCAAACGGGCGAGCGAAGGACTCTATCCCGCGATCGATCTGCTCCAGTCGAGTTCAAAAATGGCCACACCAGGCATCGTTGGTGACCGGCATTATAACCTCGCGCAGGAGATTCGCAGGACTCTGGCGCAGTACGAATCCCTCAAAGACATTGTCGCCATGCTTGGCATGGAACAACTTTCCCTGGAAGATCGGAATGCCGTTGCAAGGGCTCGCCGGTTGGAACGCTTCTTGACGCAACCCTTCTTCACTACCGAACAATTCAGCGGGATGAAGGGCAAGCTTGTGAGCCTGAAAGACTCCCTGGATGGCTGCGAACGCATTCTCCGCGACGAGTTCAAGGACTACCCGGAGAGCGCACTCTATATGATTGGCGCAATTGGCGAAGCCAAGAAACCGGAGGCAAATCAGCCAGACGCAAAGAAGCATGATACGAAGCAGCCCGAGGCCAAGAAACCGGAGGCAAATCAACCGGGAGCGAAGAAGCCTGAAGCGAAGCAGCCCGAGGGTAAGCAGCCTGAGGCCAAGAAGCCGAACCTGGACAAGCTGGAAGCCCAGAAGCCCGATCCGCAATCAAAGGCCTCGACTGTGAGTCCCCATGGATCTTAAAATCCTGCTTCCCTTTGGAGTCTTCGCCGAAAATGCCGATATCTTGCGCGTCGTCGCGGACACGACCGATGGATCGTACTGCCTGCTGCCTCACCGGCTCGACTGCGTTGCCGCCCTTGTGCCTGGGATTCTAACTTACGAAACGAAAGACAGGGTCACAGTCTATGTCGGGATCGATCAAGGCGTGCTGGTGAAGGCGGGCGCTCAGGTCACCGTATCGGTGCGTCGCGCCATTGGCGGAGCGGATCTGGAGCAGCTCAAAGACGCGGTCGAGAGAGACTTCTTGAAACTGGACGAGCAGGAGCGCAACGTTCGCACCGCGGTCGCAAAGATGGAGAGTGGTTTGATGGAACGTCTGGCGGAGTTTGAACATGACCGATAAGAGAGCGGATCAATCCTTTCCGTCGGACAGAGACTTTGCCCGGCAGGTTACCGCCAAGGCCGCCCGCAAGCTCCTTGCGCAGAAAAATGGCGAACAGACTGTCTGGTTCGGCCTCGGCATGTCCGGGCTGATCGGTTGGTCGGTGGCAGTACCCACCGTCGTTGGCGCCATGATCGGCCTTTGGTGGGACAACCATCATCCAGGAGCCCATTCATGGACACTCATGTTGCTGGCCATTGGACTATGTGTGGGTTGCGCAAATGCCTGGCATTGGGTGGATCAGCAGAACAAAGCCATGCAAGATGGGCAGGAGGATAAGCATGAATGAGGCATTGATTCTGGCCTGGAGTCTGTTCGCCGGGGTTCTGCTTGGGACATTCTTCTTCGGCGGACTTTGGTGGACGATTCGATCGACTCCTCCCTCGCAATGGTCTGGTCTGTTGTTCGCCGGTAGTCTTGTACTCCGAATGGCCGTCGCCGTCACCGGATTCTACCTTGTGTCTCATGGAGAATGGCGGAAGCTGGTCGCTTGCCTGGCAGGTTTCTTGCTTGCGCGCATTGCGGTAACGAGGCTCATACGTCTCCCGCACGCCAGGAGTACCCGCATTCTGCAAAGGGGTGGACAATGATGATCGCCAGTGTGCATATCTCGTCCGATCAACAGCTCTTATGGCAATATGGCTTTGTCAAGCTCAACGGAACCATCGTGACCACCTGGGCCATGATGATCGCGATGACCTTGGGCTCCATGCTAATTACACGAAAGCTCGCCACTGAGCGAACCATCTCACGCTGGCAAAGCGCGCTGGAGATGATTGTGACCGGCATAGAGGGACAAATCAGAGAGGTTGGTCTCAACGAGCCAAGAAAGTATCTCGCATTTCTAGGCACGCTCTTTCTGTTCATCGGAGCCTGCAGCGTGTGCATTGTCATTCCAGGTTTCACGCCGCCGACAGGTTCACTCTCAACCACTGCAGCTCTCGCGCTATGCGTATTCATTGCAGTTCCTCTGTTCGGAATCCGGGAGCAGGGGATAGCCGGCTATCTCAGGACATACATCAGGCCGACCGTGATCATGCTGCCGTTCAATATCATCAGCGAACTCTCGCGCACACTTGCTCTGGCAATCCGCCTCTTCGGAAACATGATGAGCGGAGCCATGATCGTCGGGATTCTCCTCACCATCACACCCTTTATATTCCCCATCGTTATGACTCTTCTCGGCCTGCTCACCGGTTCGGTGCAGGCCTATATCTTCAGCATTCTTGCTGCGGTCTACATTGCCGCGGCCACCCGTGTAACCAAACCCAAGCCTGCCGTTGAGGCTCATCCGGAGCCGAAGCACGCGTAACGGCTCCTGCAACAAGAAGGATATCCAATGGATAGCGCCACCATCGTTGCAGTAGTATCCATCGCCACCGCCGGCATCACCACAGGTTTCGGCTGCATGGGGCCGGCGCTTGGAGAAGGCCGTTCAGTGGCCTCCGCCATGACCTCCCTGGCGCAACAACCCGACGCCGCGCCCACCATTACCCGCACGCTGTTTGTAGGTCTCGCAATGATCGAGTCCACGGCGATCTACACCTTTGTCGTCTCCATGATTCTCATCTTCGCCAACCCCTTCTGGAATCATTTCCTGTCGCAAGCCGGAGGGAAGTAAGCGATGCTCATCGACTGGTTCACTGTCGGAGCTCAGATTGTCAACTTCCTCATCCTGGTGTGGTTGTTGAAGCATTTTCTATACAAACCCATCCTCGATGCCATCGACGCACGGGAGAAGAGGATCGCCGCTGAAGTTGCAGACGCAGATGCGAAGAAGGCCGAGGCTGAAAAGCAGCGTGCCGATTTCGAGGATAAGAACAAAGCATTCGATCAACAGCGGAACGTCCTGCTCGATAAAGCCACAAACGAAGCGAAAGCCGAACGCGAGCGCCTCATCGAACAGGCCAAAAAGGATGCGGAAAGCTTGCGGGTAACCCAAGCGGATGCGCTGCGGGGAGATCAGATTCGACTGAGTAGTGAAATCACGCTTCTGGCCGAGAAAGAGGTGTTTGCGATTGCGCGAAAGACACTTGCGGACCTCGCCACCGTCAGCCTTGAAGAACGCATTGGGGAAGTATTCACGCGCCGCCTGCGGGAATTGGACCCGAAGGCAAAAGAATCGCTCGGCTCCGCTCTCAGGAACTCGCCCCAGCCGGCTCTGGTGCGCAGCGCATTCGATCTGCCCCCCAACCAGAAGGCTGCAATTCAAAACGCCCTCAACGAAACATTTTCGGCAGAGGTCCGGATCAACTTTGAAGATTCGCAAGACGCAATCTGTGGCATTGAGTTAACCGCCAATGGGCAAAAGGTTGCGTGGAGCATATCGAGCTATCTCACCGGCTTGAGCAAGAAAATCAGTGACGTCGCAGACGCACAATCCCTCGCAGCCATCAAATCCAAACCAAAGCCAGAAGCTGCGAAAGCACCCGAGCCGGAGGTTGCGAAAGCGCCCAAACCAGCGACTGCTAAAGTGGCAGAGCCGGAGACTGCGAAAGCGGCAGAGCCAGAAACTACGAAAGCGCCAGAGCCGGAGACTGCGAAAGCGGCAGAGCCAGAAGCTGCGAAAGCGCCTGAGCCCGAACCTGTTACGCCCAGCGGGGCCAAATGAATTCATCAGCAGGAATCTTGCAACCCGCAATAGACCACGCTTTCGCGAGGCTGCATCAGGGGCGCGAAGACTATACGGCGAAGCTGACTCCGCATGAGGTCGGCATTGTCACAAAAGTCTCCAACGGGATCGCGACATTCACAGGCCTTTCCAGCGTTGGCTATGAGGAGATCGTGACTTTCCCTGGCGGCCTGCTCGGCATTGCATTCAACCTGGATGAGGCGGAGGTCGGCGTCATCCTGCTCGGGGACTACCAGAATCTGCACGCAGGCGATGAGGTGCAGCGGACCGGCCGTGTGATGGACGTGCCCGTAGGAGACGGCCTGCTGGGGCGCGTGATCGACCCATTGGGCAATCCGCTGGACTGCAAGGGTTCAATCGCTTCGGAAAAACGTCTCCCCGTTGAACGTCCCGCCGCTCCCATCATGGATCGCGCGGCGGTGAGCGTGCCTTTGCAGACCGGCCTGAAGGCTGTCGACGCGCTTGTCCCCATCGGCCGTGGCCAGCGTGAATTGATTCTCGGCGATCGACAAACCGGAAAGACTGCCATTGCAATCGACACCATTCTCAACCAGCGTGGACAGAATGTGGTGTGTGTCTATTGCGCAATTGGGCAGCGCGCCGCCTCTGTAGCCAAGGTGGTGGCCAACCTCGATAAAAAGGGGGCAATGGACTATACCGTTGTCGTCGTTGTTGAAGACAATAATGCGCCTGGTCTGGTCTACATAACGCCTTACGCGGCGACCAGCATTGCGGAACACTTCATGGAAAAGGGCCGCGATGTTCTCATCGTTTACGACGATCTCACTCATCATGCCCGCGCCTATCGCGAACTTTCACTTCTGCTCCGCCGTCCTCCCGGGCGGGAAGCCTATCCCGGCGACATTTTCTTTATTCATTCGCGCATGCTGGAACGGTCGACTCACCTCAGCAAGGAACGTGGAGGCGGATCTCTCACGGCGCTGCCCATCATCGAGACCGAAGCGCAAGACATTTCCGCTTACATCCCGACCAACCTGATCTCTATCACCGACGGGCAGGTATACCTTTCGCCCACCTTGTTTCAACTTGGCATCCTCCCGGCAGTCGACGTCGGGAAGTCGGTTTCGCGCGTCGGTGGAGCGGCGCAGAGAGCCGCATATCGAGCAGTTGCCGGAAGCCTGAAGCTCGCTTACTCGCAGTTCGAGGAGTTGGAAGCCTTCGCAAAATTCGGAACGCGACTCGACGACTCGACGCAAAAGACGATTGACCACGGACGGCGCATTCGCGCGTGTCTCAAACAATCCGAATCTCGCCCCGTGTCCATGATCGAACAGATCATCGTGCTCCTGGCTTTGACGGCCGGACTCTTCGATCCACTTCCGCTCGAGAAAGTGAGTGACGCCGAGCTGGCGCTTCAGAAAGCCACGACTGATATTCCAGCGGATGTTGCAGAGCGGCTGGCCTCGGCCGACAAGTTCAGCGACGCCGACCGGGAGACGATCCTCGCAATCGCCAAACGCGCGTTGGCTTCGCTCCAGCCGGTTACAGCGGCCAAGCCCGCGACGAAGCAGGCCCCATGAGTGGAACCATCCAAAGCCTGACACGCAAGATCTCCGGAGCAGCCGATCTGGAGGCTGTCGTTCGTTCGATGAAGGCGCTTGCCGCGTCGAGCATTGGACAGTATCAAAAAGCAGTCCGCTCGCTTGATGAATATGCAACCACTGTGGAACTCGCCTTGACCGCTTGCCTTCGTCAATCCGGACCGGGCTACGATACAGCGGAAACAGGCGCGAAGAAGCAGCACGGCATCGGAGCAATTGTCTTCGGCTCGGACCAGGGTCTCGTTGGTAGGTTCAATGAAGAGGTCGTGGATTACGCCGTCAGCACACTCAAGGGTCTGCCCGGCACAATCACGAAGATATGGCCTCTCGGGGAGCGCATCCACGCCCTTCTGACCGATGCCGGACAACCGACTGCCGGGATTTTGGCCGTCCCCGTCTCGGTCAATGCCATTGCCGGCCTCGTCGGACAGATTCTGATCGATGTCGAGGCGACACTGGAACGCGGAGATGTGGTCGAGGTGTATCTATTCTACAACCACCCCAAATCCGGATCGGTCTACGAACCCATCGGCAAGCGGTTGCTGCCTTTGGATCTCGCCTGGCAAAAACAGATTGCAACTGCTCCGTGGCCAACCAAACTGCCTCCGGAAGTCATTCAGGGAGCCAAGTCGCCGTTGCGCGGATTCATACGCGAATACCTTTTTGTCCTGCTGTTTCAAGCGTGCGCTGAGTCGCTTGCCAGCGAAAATGCCAGCCGCCTGGCGGCGATGCAGCGAGCGGAGAAGAACATTGACGGAATCCTGGAAGACTTGAATCTCAAGCTGCACCGCATTCGCCAGGAGTCGATAGACGAAGAACTGTTTGATGTCATCTCGGGTTACGAGGCCTTGACCAGTGCTCGCCGGTCCGTCTGATGCCGCGGCATGTACGGCTAGCGACCTTTCCCTCTGCTCTTCCCAGCTGACACCGCAATTGAACCATCTTGAACCCATGCCATCACGCTCTTCCTTCTCCTGTTTTGAGCACAACTGCTCAGATTCCCGATCCATCCGAGACGATACTGATTCGGAGAGTTTCATCCACTGGCCTGACTCATTGCCTGCCGCCAGGCCATAGGGTGGGTTGTGTGCAATCAGCCAGATTTGCTGGCAAGAAAACCATGGAGTTGGGGCGGAGTCACCGAGGCAACCTGAGAGGAAGAATATGCTGTGCGAACTGAAGGCCTTAATCGGATCTCCCGTTGTAGCGACCGATGGCGAAATGGGGAGCGTCCGCACTTTTCTCTTCGATGACCAGTCCTGGAAGGTTCGTTACCTGGTGGTGGACGTAGGGAACTGGCTGAAACGGCGCGATGTGGTTCTTCCGATTACCGCGCTAGAAAAACCAGACTGGGCAAAGAAAACCTGTTGCGTTCATTTGACCAAGGATCAAGTGCGCAACAGTCCCGACATTGATACGGAAAAGCCGGTCTCGCGTCAGCAGGAAATTGCCATGCGGGATTACTTTGGCCCGCTGGCAAGTTGGATAGACAGCATCTCTGGAACCCCACCCATGCCGACTGGGATGAAATACCCAATACACACCGCCGAGGTTCTTCATCTGCGCAGCACCTCGCATATGCTGGGTTATCAGGTGCGGGCAACAGACGGCGACTTTGGGATCCTTGAGGGTTTTGTCATGGATGAGGCTAGCTGGCACCTCGGTTACCTCGACGTGAAAAGCGGAGAATGGCTCAAGAATCGATCGGTGCTGGTCCCCACCCGCTGGGTAGAGTCCGTTTCCTGGGCTGATTTCGTTATCCAATTGCACCACTCGAGGGCATGAGCATAAGGCGGCTTGGCGCATCGGCATAGTTGAAGGGACAGGATGATGATCGATTCGAAGACGTACCGCGTGCCACCGGGCAAGAAACTCGACCTGAACAAGTGGCCGACGTCCGAGCCGGGACTTACCAAATCGAAGAAGCAATATCAAAAGCTGCTTGAAGAGCACGTGATGGATCTCAGCGCGTTGCAGCAGCTTCACTACGCATCAAACCGTCATGCGCTTCTCCTTATCTTTCAGGGCATGGACGCAGCAGGCAAGGATGGCGCCATCCGTCACGTCCTGTCCGGAATCAATCCCCAGGGATGTGAGGTTTTCAGCTTCAAACAGCCCAGCGCTGAAGAACTGGAGCACGATTTTCTGTGGCGTGCCACCTGCCGCCTTCCCGAACGCGGCCGCATCGGCATCTTCAATCGGTCTTACTACGAAGAGGTGCTGGTCGTTCGCGTTCATCCGGAGCAACTGCGCAACGAAGGGCTTTCAAAACAGATACTCGACGATAAGTCGAAATGGGAAGATCGATATCGCTCCATCGTGGATTTCGAGAAGCATCTTGACCGAAACAGCACGCGCATTGTGAAGGTGTTCCTGCACCTATCGAAGGATGAGCAGCGCAAACGGTTCCTGGCGCGCATCGACGATCCGGAAAAGAACTGGAAGTTGAGTTTGGCCGACATTCATGAGAGAAAGTTCTGGAAAGACTACGAGAAGGCCTACGAGGAGTGCATCGGCGCAACCAGCACGCATCACGCTCCCTGGTATATAGTCCCCGCCGACGATAAGGACGACGCCCGCCTGATTGTGTCACAAATCGTGCTTGACGCATTGAAGGATTTGAAGATGTCGTACCCGGTATCCAGTGCAAAGCACCACGCCGAGTTGGAATCAATCCGCAAGTTGCTGGCCAAGTAACGCGGGATCGGATCGCGGTAAAAAGTCAACAAACGAAAGTTTGGAAATCGCCGCCAGCATGAGTGCGGTTCCGGAAGATGAGAGAGGATGCATTACGATGGCAATCACCGAGCTCCCCACCAAAGTTAAAAAAGATGACACCCCTCACCCCTTCAGCAAGAACTTCGATCAGTTCGGCAATTCTTCCGGGTTCATCTTCGACGTGAATCTATCAACCGCAATTGCGGCAAATGGAAAGCTTGAAGCAAGAGCGCCAGTGCCAAAGGGGCCTTTGTCGCCAGAGATGCTGGACAAGATGAATCGCTACTGGCGTGCGGCAAACTATCTTTGCATCGGCCAGATCTACCTCTTTGACAATCCCCTGCTTCGCTCGCCACTCAAGGCAGAACAGATCAAGCCAAGGCTGCTCGGTCACTGGGGAACCTCGCCGGGACAGAACTTCCTCTACATTCATTTGAACCGGCTGATCAAAGAGCACGATGCGGACATCATCTATATTTCCGGGTCGGGGCACGGCGGGCCTTCGCTGAATGCCTGCTCCTACCTGGAAGGCTCGTACACCGAAGTCCACCCTGAGATCACGCGCAATGAAGACGGGCTGCGGCTCATGTTCCGCAAGTTCTCGACGCCGGGCGGCGTGCCCAGCCATTGCGGGCCGCACGTTCCCAATTCAATGCATGAAGGTGGAGAGCTTGGCTATTCGCTGATGCACGCATTTGGCGCGGCCTTCGATAATCCGGATCTGCTTGTCGCCTGCGTTATCGGGGATGGCGAGTCCGAGACCTGCCCGCTGGAAGGAAGCTGGAAGTCGGTCAATTTTCTGAATCCGGTGCGCGACGGCGCAGTGCTGCCCATACTGCATTTGAATGGATACAAGATCTCCGGGCCAACCGCCCAGGGTCGCACGAGCGACGCGGATTTGACGGCGCTCTATGTGGGACGGGGTTACAAGCCCTACTTTGTCGAGGGCGACGATCCAGCGGTCGTGCATCAACTGCTGGCTCAAGCACTGGACGATTGTTATGCCGAGATTCAAGGGATTCAGCAGGAGGCTCGCAAGAACGGATTCAAGAAGCAGCCGGTCTGGCCCATGATTATTTTCCGCACGCCCAAAGGATGGACCTGCCCGAAGGAAGTGGATGGAATTCCCATCGAAGGCACATTCCGCGCGCACCAGGTTCCGCTGGCGACAGTCCGTGAGAATCCTGAACATCTCAAGATCCTTGAAGCGTGGATGAAAAGCTACAAGCCAGAGGAACTGTTCGATGCAAACGGCGCCTTCCTCGAAGAACTGGCGGCTCTCTCGCCTGTTGGCAACCGGCGCATGGGCGGCAATCCGCATGTGAATGGCGGTCGCGAACTGATCACCCTGGCGTTGCCCGACTTCACGGATTACGCGCTTGAGATTCCTGGGCCCGGTCAGGTTCTGGCCGAGGCACCGCGCAAACTGGGCGATTTCTTCCGCGATATTTTCAGGATGAACCCGAAGAACTTCCGCATGTTCTGCCCCGATGAAACAAATTCCAATCGTCTGAATTCCATCTTCGAGGCCACCAAGCGGTGCTCGATGGCCGAGCTTGTATCCATCGACGACGAACTGGGTCCGGACGGCCGCGTGATGGAAGTGTTGAGTGAGCATCTCTGCCAGGGATGGCTCGAAGGCTACCTGCTTACAGGGCGTCATGGCATGTGGTCCTCGTACGAGGCCTTCGCGCAGGTGGTTGACTCGATGACTACGCAACATGCCAAGTGGCTTGAACAATGCCGCGACTTTCCATGGCGCAGGCCGCTCGCGTCGCTCAATGTTCTGATCACAAGTCATGCATGGCGCAACGACCACAACGGCTTCAGCCATCAGGCTACCGGGTACGTAGACAATGCACTGGCCCGCCGCAGTGAAGTGATCCGCGTGTATTATCCACCCGATTCCAACTGCCTGCTCAGCGTGTTCGACCATTGCATGCGCAGCCGCAATTACGTGAATGTGGTTACCTGCGGAAAACAGCCGCAGCTTCAGTGGCTCAACATGGAGGAGGCGCTCGAGCACTGCTCGCGCGGCGCGTCCACATGGAAGTTTGCCACCAACGATGAAGGCGGTGAGCCGGATGTGGTGCTGGCCTGCGCCGGCGATGTGCCAACCATCGAGACCTGCGCCGCCTCGTGGCTGCTACAGAAATACGTGCCGGGGATCAAGGTGCGCGTGGTCAACGTTGTTGACCTGATGACGCTGATGTTTCCAGACAAGCATACGCACGGAATGGACGAGATGTCGTTCAATGCGCTGTTTACCGAGACGGCGCCTGTGGTTTTCGCTTTCCACAACAATCGCTGGCTCATTCATACGCTGGTGCATGGGCGATCCAATGAAGGCCGCTTCCATGTGCACGGCTATATGGATCAGGGAACCACCACCACGCCTTTCGACATGGTGGTTCTGAATGAGATGAGCCGGTTCCACCTTGCGCTGGATGCACTGAAACATATCCCCCGTCTCCGCTTGCAGGCAGAGAGTGCAATCAACTTCTTCAATCAGGAATTGCAACTCCACCACGACTACATCCGCGAGCACCTGGAGGATATGCCGGAGATCCGGAACTGGCAGTGGACGAAGGACTTCAGCGAATCAACCGCACCGGCTCCGATGGCCAAGGGGCATCCGGAGAAGGCCATGTTCACCGACAGTTAGACTGCATCCAGTTGAAATCGAAGCGGAGGATGTTATCGCATTATATTTGCGGTAACAGGCCTCCGCTTTCTTGGCACAGGCACTCAGGAGAAGACATTGAACGATCCGAAGGCACCATCCGAATGGCTGAAGGTTGACGGCATTGATGCGCTGGTTGAACTGGCGCTTAATCTCCACTGGTCCTGGAATCATGCCGCGGACCAGTTGTGGGAAGAACTCGACAAGGAGCTTTGGTCAACCACGCAAAACCCGTGGGTCATCTTGCGGACGGTTTCTCAGGAAAAGATCAAAGCCGCATTGGGCGCAGTCAAGTTCCGCAGCCACCTCGACGGTCTGCTCCAGAAGAATCGGGAATCCTATCGAGCCGACGCATGGTTCCAACACAAGCATCCCGATGCCGCGCTCACGACGGTCGCTTACTTCAGCATGGAGTTCATGCTGAGCGAGGCACTGCCGATTTATTCAGGCGGCCTTGGCAACGTAGCCGGCGACCAGATGAAGGCTGCCAGCGACTTGGGTGTTCCAGTCGTGGGAGTTGGCCTGCTTTATGGCCAGGGATATTTCCGCCAGGACTTCGATTCGGAAGGCCGGCAGCAGGCACTTTATCCGGTCAACGATCCGGGTCAGTTGCCAATCCGGCCGCTGCGACGGCCCAATGGCGAGTGGTTACGGTTGCAGATTCAACTTCCCGGCTCGAAGATCTGGCTTCGCTGTTGGGAAGTGTCCGTGGGAAGAACAAAGTTGTATCTTCTCGACACCAACGACTTTGCCAATACAGCGGCTCACCGCGGAATTACCAGCGAGCTCTATGGCGGGGACGCAGAGATGCGCCTGAAGCAGGAGATGGTTCTCGGCATCGGAGGATGGCGTATGTTGCGCGCGTTGGGTCTCGCACCTGGGGTCTGTCACCTCAACGAAGGCCACGCGGCATTTGCTGTGCTTGAACGGGCGCGCTGCTACATGGAGGATCACAAGAAGCCATTCGACCTTGCCATGACGATCACGCGCGCCGGAAATATATTCACCACGCATACCGCCGTTCGCGCCGGCTTTGACCGCTTCGATCCCGCTCTCATTCGCACTTACCTGAGCCACTATGCAGTGGATGAACTTGCTATCTCGGTGGACGATCTGCTCGCCATGGGAAGGCAGAATCCGGAAGACACCTCGGAGCCCTTCAACATGGCTTATCTTGCCGTCCACGGCAGCGCGCAGATCAATGGCGTGAGCAAGCTCCACGGAAAAGTGAGTCAACAGATTTTCCAGCCACTGTTTCCCCGCTGGCCGCAGCAGGATGTCCCGATAGGGTCAGTGACCAACGGCATTCACGTGTCAACCTGGGATTCAGAAGAAGCCGATGCGCTGTGGACCTCCGCTTGCGGCAAGAAGCGTTGGCGTGGGGATCGTCCTGCCGAAGAAGACATCCGCCGCATCCCCTATGAACAGCTGTGGCAAATGCGCACCGCTGGGCGTACAGGTCTCATCGAGCAGATGCGCAAGCGGTACCAATGCCAGCTTGCCGCGGAAGGAGCGAATCCATCGCAGGCTGACGGCATCTTCAATGAAAAGGTACTGACTCTCGGTTTTGCACGCCGCTTTGCCACCTATAAACGCCCCAATCTTCTCCTTCACGATCCAGAGCGGCTGGTGCGGCTGCTTACCAATCCACGATTCCCGGTTCAGTTAATCCTCGCCGGAAAAGCTCATCCTCAGGATCTTCCTGGACAAGAGCTCATCAAGCAGTGGAAGAATTTCATCAAGCGCCCCGAAGTTCAGGGACGAGTGGTCTTTCTCAACGACTACGACATGATGCTGGCCCAGGAGTTGGTCCAGGGAATCGATCTATGGATCAACACGCCCCGGCGTCCGTGGGAGGCCTGCGGAACCAGTGGTATGAAGGTTCTCGTCAATGGCGGTCTGAATCTCTCCGAGTTGGACGGCTGGTGGGCGGAGGCCTATACGCCCGAGGTAGGTTGGGCCATCGGGGACGGCCAGGAACATGGCGACGACCCGGCGTGGGATGCCAAAGAAGCGGACGCTCTTTATACTCTGCTGGAGGCTGAGGTAATTCCGAAATTCTACGAGCGCGATGAAACCGGGAAGCCATGCAAGTGGCTTGAACGCGTCCGCGAGAGTATGGCGCGGCTGACGCCAGAGTTTTCTGCCACGCGCGCTATCCGCGAATATACCGAGAGTCATTATCTGCCTGCAGTGTCGAGCTATCAAGATCGCTCAGTCGACGATGGCGCCATCGGCTTGTGCCTTCTGCATTGGAAGCAGGACCTTGATCAGCATTGGAGTTCGGTTCGTTTCGTTAAGGTACAAGTGAGCACCCATGATGGGCAGCATTTCTTTCAGGCCGACGTTGCGCCTGGAGCCCTCACTCCCGATCACCTGAGAGTTGAACTCTATGCAGATTCAGCTCTCGGGAAGGGCGTTTGTTGCGAAGTGATGAACCTGTCCGCGCCTAGCGCAGATACGCCAGGCGCGTTCACCTATTTGGCTCAGGTCTCCGCAACGCGCCCCTCCAGCGACTACACCGCGCGTATCGTGCCTTATCACTTGAATGCAGCCGTGCCGCTTGAAGCGGGACAGATTGTTTGGCAACGCTGAGGACTATTGTCGAAGCCTCTCACTTCAAAGTTCATTCGGCATTCAGTCCAAGGTGAGAGAGCTTGGCACGCGTAGAATCGCAGTCTGTATGAAGGACGCCTTTAATTCCAAGCCCCTCCGCGATCTGTACAAACATCGGGGTATTGTCGATGAAGACAGCTTGCGCGGGCCGCACCTGAGCTATGTCGAGCGCAAGCCGGTAAATGTCCGCATCGGGCTTGCGAATATGAACAAAACAAGAGGATATGAAGCAGTCAGCCAGGCTATCCAAGCCGAACTTGTCAATCCTATATGCATTCAGCTCCCGTGCTTCGTTGCTCACGATCGCTATCTTTAATCCAAGATTAAGTTTAAGCTGAGCGACAAACTCGATCATTTCCGGGAATGCCTTTGACTGCGTGAACATAAAGCGCCGAAACTGATTGCGCGTGAAGTTCCGCTTTTGGTGGAACACAACCAGGCTCAAATACTCATCCAGCGTGATTCTTCCCTCTTCGAAGATCTCGAACGTGAGGTGATGGCGATTCTCCATCTCGGCCCACTCCAGTTTGAAGTTCTTCGCCGCACGCCTGCGAGCCAGATGATCCCACCCATCGCTCAGCAGTACACCGCCTATGTCTAGAAATACACATGTGATCGCATTTGGTTTTCTCATCAACTATCCTTTCATCGGTCCATTTAACTCTCTATCGCGTTGCAACTGCAATCCGCTCATCGAGTCTTCTCGCCGGCCTGCTCCATCTGCGCGCTAACTTGTCGCCCAGACAAGCAAGGATGGTCTTGATCACCACGTCGGTATCGTCGGGCCCTTTGACAGGAATCGACACAACACCAGCCTCTTCCGCCGGGTAGTCGTTCCCGCCTGGAAACAGAGCATCTCCGATATAGACCATCTCTTTGAATGAAAGATGGAGCGTGTCCCGCAACTTTCCTATGCCGTAGGCCTTGTCAATGCCGGGCTTGGTCACATCGATCGAGGTTGCACCGCCCATGCGAACGGAAAACTCCGGAATAAGCGTCTCCAGGATCGCTGTAATCTTCTTCCGCTTGGCAAAATCGGCATCCCACTTTTCTTTTTCTTCCAAAGGCGCCTGCTGACCTAACGCGGAGTATGTGACCTGGCTTCCCCGGTCTTCAATCACCTTTCCCCACACCTTGCTGGCGCGATAGCCCGCCTCTCCCTCAGCCTTGTTCAGGGAGTTGATGATCTTCTCTTTCTGCTCCGATGTAAGATCCTCTGAATAAAGTTCCTCCCACTTTCCGTTGTACTGAAAGAACTTTGTTCCACAGGTTGGAAGCAGAGACAAATTCGCAAGAAGACTGCCCTGGGGAAGATCGGTCAGAAGTTGCTTTTCAAACTGCGCCCACGCACCTCCTGAGATCACCGCCACTTTGATGATGTCCAGGAGGTCACGCAGCAGCGCCGCAGTCTGCGGAGCGAGAGACGACTTGCTGGGCGCTAGTGTACCGTCCAAATCGAATACGATGAGCTTTTTCATTTATTTTCCAATCTGAGAGGTGCGAGTCGCAATGCATCCGTATCGAGTAAAAACTCATATCGGGCTGCTCCCTGTAGCTACTAGTTATTCCAGGTAGTGCCCGCTTCCCGTTGTTTCGTTTCCATCGCCTGTGAGTATTCGCCGCGCCGCGCCGCTTGGTTGCAGCGGGCACGATGAACCAGAGCCTCCTGTGCAACCGACACATTGGCCTTCTGCCCCTTCCAAAGTTCCAAGGCCGGCTGCTGGATGGCGCGGGCAAACGAGAATGCCAACGCCCAAGGCAGCCGCGACTTGAATCTGACATTCATCGCATTCAGACGGGCCGAAGCCAATTCCGCAGGTTGGCCGCCCGACAGGAACGCAATCGCCGGCATAGCGGCGGGGACGGCTCGGAGGAAGCAGTTCACGGTCGCGTCGGCTACCTCGTTTAATGTCGGTGGGCTGCTGCACGAGATTCCAGGAAGCACCATATTTGGCTTCAGAACCATGCCTTCCAAAACCACCCCTTGTGCGAACAACTCGCTGAACACGGTGCGCAGCAATTTGTCGGTGACTTCGCAACACCGCTCCAGCGTATGGTCTCCATCCATGATGACCTCAGGTTCGACTACAGGGACGAGCCCCGCTTCCTGGCAAAGTGCCGCATAGCGAGCCAGCGCATGTGCATTGGCTTCGATCGAACCGCAACTCGGTAGCCCTTGATCAATCGCAATAACCGCGCGCCACTTGGCAAAGCGCGCGCCCATTTGAAAATATTCCTGAAGGCGATCGCGCAATCCATCGAGTCCTTCTGTGACTTTTTCTCCGGGATGCCCGGCCAACTCCTTGGCGCCTGTGTCCACTTTGATTCCGGGAATGATACCGGCATCAATGAGGACTTTGACGAAGGGTGTGCCGTCGTCCTTTTGCTGACGTATCGTTTCGTCGTAGAGGATTGCGCCGCCGATCGACTCACCGAGCCCTGGGGTGGTGACAATCAATTCTCGATAAGCTCGTCGAGCTTCGACGGTCTGCGGAATTCCTAGCTTTTCGAAGCGCTTGTTACAGGTTCCGTTGCTCTCATCCATCGCAAGCAGTCCCTTGTGATCGGCGAAAAGCAATTTTACGGTCTCTCTCAATATTGAAGAATTCATTTGGGCCTGCTCGCTTTCTGCCCAGACTCTCGACTGCACGCCGGGTGTCGCAGGCTTTCGCGCTTTTACCATAAGTACTATCCAAGAGAACACCGCGGAGAGTCCGGTCAATTATGACCGGAACACTTGTCTCCTCATTACGTAGAAAAGGAAGTATCATGGCTTACTCTGGGATTTACTGTCTTGGGAAGTTAGCCCCGCGCCCGCATGTGCTGGCCCCAGTATCTCTTACGCAGATGAGGAATATCCTGCTGCAGCCGCTTTTTGCTGCGCAGCCTATTCATTTCAGAATGGATTCATGAGTATCGACCGCAGCATTCACGTTCCCTTTACTGAGCTCGCATCAGGGCGCAGACGGGCACACGCACGCTGAAGCCTGGGAACATATATGCTCACCTTTTCCTTGCGTTGGGCAGAAATAGCCGACTTTCGCTCTGGACATCGGCGGGCTGTGACACCGTTCGGGTTTGGATTCGTCCTGGAAAACGCCGCAGGGTCCAGTATTCAGGTTGACTTGGATCGCCGATTCGCCAATTGTTTCTGTGAACTGTATCGAGACTAAGGGGAGGTCCTCCATCGGCGGCAGACTGGGATCGCATCAGGATGTATCCGAGAATAAGTTGGCGCTTTGTGCCCAATTTGTGCCTAGGGATGTCGCTTCTGGCGATTTGAGCGATTCTGTCGATATTAGAATCAGTAACTTACGTAGAATGAATACGTGGGTAAGGTTCGCCCCCCCCTCCCGGCACCAAATAAATCAACACTTTAGCTTATTATCAGCGTTTCTGCTTACAGTAGCTTCGGGCTTGCCCACGCCCAAAGTATGCCCTTGCCCGACACACATCGGCGGCCTCGCTTTTTGTTCGAGCCTGCAAGTCTTTTCTCTAGCCGAAAGTCTGGGTGGTGTAGAGTCGTTGTGCTGCCATCCTGCATCGATGACTCATGCCCGCATGCCCAAGGAATGGCGAGAGCCCCGCGGGGTGACCGACGGATTGATAAGGCGGAGTGCTGGGCTGGAGCATGTCGAGGATTTGGCAGACGATTGAATGCAGGCAGTGCAGGGCATTCTTCTTCTGACAAAGCAGTCCTACTGAGCGAACACCCCGGGCAATTCGTTCCACGCGAGCTTTGAGGAAACGACAGAAACCCAGCTCGATGAGATCTTCAATGTCCATGTCAGACGATGTCAACTTCTTGACGCAGAAGCTGCCTCCGCTGCTGAACGATGGCGGAAATTATGGCGAAATCCATGAGCGCTGCCTCGGCAGTCCGCCCATGCGGCTGCCGCGCGGCGAAAGCAACCTGCGCGCGCATGACGGCGCAATCGCGACGCTGCCTCCCAGGTAGCGCAGCACACAGCCGGGAGGGTCGTACACGTCCATCATTCGAAGAGCGGAGCTGCCTCCCGAATCTGACGGGCGATGAAGTCGCAAAGGACGCGAATCCTGGTCAGCCGGTGCAGATCCGCGTGCACGCTGAGCCAGAATGTCCGCTTGAGCCGGACCGTCTCCGGCAGCACGCAAACCAGCTCCGGATGCGCGGATGCCAGGAAGCGTGGCACGACGCCCACGCCCGCGCCGGCGCGGACCGCCTGCAGTTGAACGATCATCGTCGAACTGGTAAAGCCAGGATGCAACGCCGTGTGGATTTCGTCCAGATAGTTCAGCTCGGGCATCGAGTTGAGGTCTTCGATATAGGCGATCACCATCTGGTTCAGAAGGTCTGCCGGCTTTTGGATGGGAGGGTGCGTTTCGAGATAGCTTTTGGATGCATAGAGCTGCAAGCTGTAGTCGATCAGCTTTCGCCCAATCAGGCGCCCTTTGGCCGGACGGGTAAGGCTGATGGCGATATCCGCTTCCCGCTTGGTCAGGCTGAAAAGACGCGGAATGGCCACCAGCTCGATCACCAACCCCGGCTGCGAGGCGGCAAACAGCGCGAGACGCGAGGCGAGGAATCCGACTCCCAGCCCGTCCGGAACGCCGATGCGGACGCTTCCGGTCAGTTGCAGGTCCTTGCCCACGATCTCGTTGCAGACATCCATCGTCAGGCTTTCCATCTGCTCCGCCGCCCGGAAGAGCCGTTCGCCTTCCGGAGTGAGGTAAAAACCCTCTTCCCGGCGATCGAAAAGCCGGACTGAGAGTACCTCCTCGAGGGACGCGATATGGCGGCTCACCGTCGAATGGTCCACCCGCAGCCGCCGTCCCGCTGCCGCCAGCCGGTGGGTCCGGGCCAGGATCAAAAACGTCTGTAAATGGCTCCATTCGGGATCGCGCATCTGCTCTATGCTAATCACCCTGCGTATTTTTGCAAGCAGGTCGCGATTTTTAGCCTCTTTGCCTGCGAATGATTGTTAGGTCTAATGGGAAAGGCAGGCACTCGACGAAGATTCTCCCCTCGTCGAATCGATCTTAGGTCTCAAGGTGCCTGAAGGCGTCCCATTGGTCCGCAGTGCCCTGAAGACGGTCTCCACCACCTTTCGCTCCGTCGATAAGGCTGGAGCCCGCATTGCCCGCAGAAAACACGCCAACTACTTTCTCATCTGCGCGTACACGCTCTGCGTCGCCATGGAGGCCTGGACCAGCAACGCCATCAATGTTGTCCTGGTGGACATTGCCGGCAACATGGGCGCCTCATCGGATGAGGCAAGCTGGGTGATTACGGTCTACTCTGCCGCAGCCGCCATCTCCATCGTTTTTTCGCACAATCTTTGCAAAATCACGGGCGAGCGCCTTTACATTCTCTGCGCCGCATTGTTATTCGGGCTGGCCTCGACGGGTTGCGCACTCAGCGGTTCACTGGCTTCGCTGCTCATCTTCCGCGTTGTGCAGGGCCTGGCGGGAGGCGCCTTTATGAGCCGGACGCTGGTTCTGCTCATGACGCACTTCGCTCCCGACGAACGCTCGCGCCCGCTGCGATATTATCTGCTGATTCTCTTCGTGATCGGGCGCGTAGCCGCTCCACTGGCGAGCGGCTATCTCGCTGACGTTTTCTCCTGGAAGAGTCTTTTCTGGGTCGATGGCTTTGCCTCGCTGGTGGCGGCCTGGGTCTTCTGTGTCGCACCGAATCACGAAAAGCTGCTTCCGTCACCGGCGCTCAGAAAGCTGCATTTCGACTTTCTTGGCGCGGCGTTGCTGGTTGCCGGCGTTGGGGGAATTCAACTCACGATGAGCCGGGGCGAAGTCGACAACTGGTTTGGCTCTCCTCTGATTCGCGTCGCGTTCCTTACCGGCGTCTTCGCCACCGGCGGCTTCATTGCCTGGCAGTTTTCCCCGGCAAACCGCCATCCGCTGGTTCATATGCGCCACCTGCTCACGCGCAACCTGTTTGTGGTGGTGCTGCTGGGCGTACTGCTCGGAACCTTATTCAGCGCCGTGATCTACGTCTTTCCCTTTTACCTTCGCGTGTGCGAGGTCCATTCGGCGTTCCAGGCCGGCTGTCTGCTATCGGTGGTCGGGATTCCCATGGTGGGGCTCGGTCTGGTGGCGCCCCATTTCGTTGCGATGGTGGGGCGATGGGGCGGGCGCAAGGTGCTGACGATTGGCCTGTTGCTCCAGATTCTGTCGGCGGCCGTGATGATTCCGCTGATGACCGGTGACACTCCAGACGTCTATTTGCTTCCTTCGCTGGCGCTGAGCGGAGCATTCATCTTCTTTACTGCCGTGGGTCTGGCCGTTGCCGGCTTTGCCCAGGTCCCCATTCGCCGCATCTCCAATGCGCGCACGCTCTACTTCGGCGCCCGGCAGTTGGGCAACTCGATCGGCATTTCGCTGGGGATTGTCCTGCTCGACCGGCGACAGGCCCTCCACTCGCAGCGATTGCTGGAGTCCTTTTTTCTGCGCAATCGCTCTTCCCTGGCCGCCGCACCCGATCCGGCCAGGCAATCCGGCTCGCAGGCGCTCGCCAAGGCCGTGCTGCATCAGTCCCTGGTGCTCTCTTACCAGGACATGTTCGTTGCCGTCATCGCCGTTTGCCTCGTTGCGCTGGTGTGCGCCTGGATGCTGCCCGCTTCCAAATCATCGGCTCGCCGGACGCAGCAGGAGCACAGGGCGCGGAATATCGACGTCAGGGCATCGGAAGCGGAGCTTCTGGCTCTTGAATAGGATCACGATGAAAACATCTTTCCCAACACGAATCTTTCTCCCGGCCGCATCTCTCCTGCTGCTCGCCGCTGCAGCGGCAATGGCTCAGTCCACGAGCGGCTATCCGGTCAACTCGATTCCGACGCCCCGGCCGCTGGACCCGGCCACCAACTCGACCAATCCCAGCGCGGCCGCCACGCAGTCGCAGAACCCGTACCTGGGCAGCGTTCCGGAGGGGCCTGCAGACCCCGCTGTCCGCCCCATTTCCCTCTTCCAGGCCGTCCAGATGGCTTTGCGCTCAAATCTAGGCCTGATCGATTCGCAGCAGCAGAATGCAGCGCAGCGCGCCGCCAAGGTGAGAGCTCTCTCCGCGCTGCTGCCGCATCTGGATGCGAGCGCCAGCCAGCACTACGCCATGGTTGATACAGTCCCCGGCGGTGGACGGGAGCTGGGGCTACCCAACCTGGTGGGGCCGCTGAGTTACCAGACGCTGGATCTCGATCTTCGGCAAAGCGTTTTCGACGCCAGCGCAAACGAGCGGCTGCATGGCGCCAGCGAAGAGGCCGATGCCGCGGCAATGAGCACTCTGGACAGCCGCAATATTGTGGTGCTTGCCGCCGCCAGCGCCTACATCACCATCGCCGCCAGTGAATCGCGGGTCCATGCGGATCAGGCTCAACTCGACCTGGCCAAGGCGCTGGAAGATCTGATGCGCCATCGGGTGGAACAGGGCGTCTCACCACAGATCGACCTGATTCGCGCCAAGGTCGCGGATCGGACCGCGGAGCAACGATTGGGCCTGGCGCAAATCCAACTGGAAAAGGACAAACTGGCGCTCACCCGCATCATCGGCCTGCCCATCGAGCAGCAGTTCACGCTGACCACGCCGCTCAGTTACAAGGACGCTCCGAACTTCGACCTTAAGACGATGCTGGACGCCGCGCAAGCCAATCGCCGCGACGTGAAGGCAGCCGCGGCCACGGCCGAGGCCGCGCGCGCCGAGGTGAAGGCCGCCAACGCGCAACGGTTGCCAACTGTCAGCGTCGACGCCCACTTTGGAGGGACCGGCATCACGCTTGCCCGCCTCGACAGCACCTACGACGTGGGCGGATCGATTCACATGCCCATCTTCACCGGCGGCGCAATCGCTTCCGATGTCGGCGCGGCGAAGGCAACCTTGGCGCGGCGCAACGCGGAAGTGGCCGACCTCGAGGCCCGTGTGCAATACGACGTGCGCAGCGCCTTCCTTGACCTGCAAGGCGCCCAGCGCAGCGTCTTGGTTGCGCAGCAGAATCTGGACCTGGCCACAGAAGGATTGAAGGAGGCGAAAGACCGCCTTGAAGTGGGCCTTTCCAACGGGCTTGAGGTGATGGAGGCGCAGCAGACGATCGCCGGGGCCGAAGACAACTACATCTCCAGCGTCTATGCGCACAATTTGGCCAAGCTGATGTTAATCCGGTCGACCGGAACCGCGGAAAAAGACTTGCCGGCGTATGCAGGAGGAAACTGAGATGAACGCAGAGCCATTGATTCACGAAGTCACTGAGATTCACGGCAAGCCTGGCAGGCAGGCGCAAACCGCCGGCCGCAAGCGTAGAACTCGCCTGCATCGCAACGCGGGCGTCGTTGCGGGCGCATTGGCCGCGTTTGCCCTATGCATTGCCGCTTATCCGGTCTATAGCTTCTTCTATATCTCAACCAACGACGCGCAGATCGACGGCCACATCTACCCGGTCGCCAGCCGGGTGAATGGAACGGTGGCCTGGGTCAATCCGGAGGCGGAGAACACCCGGTTTGTGCAAGCCGGGACCCTGTTGGCACGTCTCGACGCCGACGACTACGCGCCGGCGGTGAACAAGCTGGAAGGGCAGGTGCAGGCCGAGCGGTCGCAACTGACTTCAGCCCAGATGGATCTGGCCATTGCCAAGCCTAACGCCGAAAGCCGCCTGGCGAGCGCCAAGGCCGCCGTTGCCGAAGCGGAGGCGGAGTTGGCGGCCGGCATCGCCGATGCGCAATCGCAGGAAGCGCATCTGGCCCAGGCCCGCGCCGCCTACAAGCTCGCCGAGGCAGACCGCCAGCGCTATCAGGCTCTGGTGGAAACGCATGAGATCTCGAAATCCGAGTATGACCAGCGCGCCACTGAGGCGGCGACCGCGCGCGAACAGGTGGCGATGACGGCCGCCGAGCTGAAAGCCTCGCAGACCAAGATTGAAGCGCTCAAGCAGCGCCTTGCCGGGCGCAAGGCGGAGTTGAATGCCGCCAACGTCGTTCCGCAGACGATCGACGTCGCACATGCCAGAGTCGACCAGATGAACGGCCAGTTGCAGGAATCGCAGGCGCAACTGGAAGAGTCGCGGCTGAATCTGAACCACACCGCGATTACCGCTCCGGTGGGCGGAGTGATCGGGCAAAGGCAGATCGAAGTAGGGCAGCGCGTTGAAACGGGGCAATTGCTGCTGGATGTCGTCCCAACCGACAATCTGTGGGTGACCGCCTACTTCAAGGAAACGCAGATGCGCCGCATGAGAGTCGGCCAACTGGCGACATTCAAAATCGATTCCTACCGGCGCAAGCTGAATGGGCACATAGAAAGTATTGGAGGCGCAACCGGAGCGAAATACAGCCTGTTGCCTCCGGAAAACTCGACGGGGAATTTCGTCAAGGTGGTGCAGAGGATCCCCGTGCGCTTGCACATCGACGACGCCATCGATCCCAAGGAGCCTCTGCTTCCCGGCATGTCGGTTGAGGTCTCGGTGAACCTTCGCTAGGCCGTATTGACATATAGCCCGAGGTGCAACCAGGCGCAAGCGAGGGCGACGAGGGCTTGGAAGCAGGCTTTGGATTATTCGTAGCGCGTGGCGAATCTGCAGAAACACTTGAGTTTGCTGAAGCAAGGTTCGATGCGATTGCGTTGTTTGTAGAGATATTTGTTGTACTCGAGTTGCACCTTGCGGTTTCGTTTGGGCGGGATCACGGCTTTGGCTCCCATGGCTTCAACGTGCCCTGCGATGCGTCAGAGTCGTAGCCCTTGTCGGCCAGCACGGCCTCGGCCTTGTGCTGACCCAGCAACGCGATGGCCTGGGTGCAGTCGTTCACCTGGCCGCCCGGTTGTTGATGAGCCCGCACGATGGTCGAATCCAGCATCAGATACTGGCTTTTCTTGTCGCGCACCAGTTCGTGAAAGATCCGTTCCCAGACGCCGGAGTTGGCCCAGCGCACAAATCGCTTCTGCACGCTTTTGTACTTGCCGTAACGCTCCGGCAGGTCGTGCCAGCGCGCTCCCGAGCGCAGCACCCACAGCACTCCGTTCACAAATAAGCGGTTATCGGCTGCGGTGCGGCCCACATGCTGCTTGCGCCCAGGAAGAAAATCCTTGATCTTCTCCCATTGCAAATCACTCAATTCATAGCGGCTTGGCGATATACATCCACTTCAACAACTCTCCGCCCGGTTGCAAAGTGTAGATGTCGATACCGCCTTGCATAAGGTCTTTCCAAATGCAGGGCCAGGGATTCGTCGCTGTTCTGCTGCTGCGGCATCTGCCTCTCAACTTGTGCGGCTCCGCTTCCTGAATTTCCTTGATCGACGCCCCGCCATTGCCAGCCGGGAGCAAACGATGCGTCGGCTGGGCGCCCGACACAGCCAGAGATCGACCTCGGACCATGCGCAGGAGCATCCCGGTCAAGGAGGTCCCTGAGCAAACCGAGGCAATGCCCCCGGAAAACTTTCTCGATCCTGGATGCAAAGGCAAAAAATATACACCAAATTTCGACGAGTTATTCCCTCGGCGGCGAGAACGTGCATTAAAGTAGTAAACAGGAATTCAAGTAGTAAACAGGCCCATCTGTTTCCGGCAGTTCAAGAATTCAGGATCAGGTCTTTCGGTCCGCAGGCAAAAGAATTCGCTCCAGGCACTTACGCTCTCGCGCCAGGTGCCGATAAGTGCTTCATCGGGGTTTTTCCGGGAAAGGAGGAGAGCCGTGTCCGTCCGATCAGCGACCCTTATCGCTTTGGGCATTCTGGCGACAGGTTTAGCCTCAGAACCCGCCCTGGCTGCTACTCCTACGGCCTCATTCAACGTCTCGGCGACGGTTGCGGCAGGCTGCCAGGCCTCCGCGTTCCCGATTGCGTTGGGAAGCTATGCCTCAGCGCTGGCGAACCCGGCATCGGCGGTCACCATGAACTGCACCAGCAACGCCGCCTACAACGTGACCCTGAGCGGGGGAGGGACGAGCGGCGAAGCTGTCTCCTCCTGGAGGATGACTGGCCTTGAGCCGGCGTTGGCGGGTTATGCTTTGCCTGCGGATTCCCAGGGAATCCGCGACTGGGGCAGGGCAGCGAGCCCCGGCGGCTTGGCGGGAGCCGGCAGCAGCGCCGCCCATGCGCTTCCCGTTCATGGCTTGATCGCCGCGGGGCAACCCGGCGCGAACGGCGCACCCGCCGATACGATTCTTGTCACCATTACCTATTGACGATGGATGTTGCAGGATGGCGCGCGATCGCGCCAGCGGAGCGGCGGGAGAGCGGCTGCCGTCAGTTCATTCTGCGCCTTTGCCGCAATGCACATCGGTAATGCGCCCTATGACCCATTCGTGTTATGCCGCGCATCTTCTGTGTACTATTTGGATACATGTTTAGCTCAGCGATGCATACAAAGGTACTATTGTAATCAACAACCCCCCACCTTACTGTCGGGATAACGTTCAGCAGCGATATGGCAGGTGTGGGGCTAGCTGAAAAATCGCCCAAACCTGTGAAACATCGTTCATTCCGCGTCGCGAAGAGCGACATCGGGAAACTGTTTTGCTGGCGGAGACAAATGTATACGGAGTTGAGCAAGTTGGATCCGCAACTCCGATCCAGATTGCCCGAATCAGCCTAGGGCTGATCCTGTTCGACCTCTGGCCGAACGGCCGCAGCTTTCAACTTCCAACGTAAGTTGCACCAGGAGTCATCGCAATGAAACTTTCAAGTGCCGTCAAGTCCGTTGTGCCCGCCGCCGTTCTTTCGATTCTTGCGCTGGGCCTCGCTCCTATCTCTGCTTTTGCAGGAACTGCCACCGCCAACATCGCCGTTTCCGTAACGGTCAATTCCAACTGCACGATCTCGGCGAATGCCCTGGGCTTCGGAACCTACACCGGCGCAGTCAACCAGGCCACGACCACCCTTTCGGTGCAATGCACCAACACCACGCCTTACAACATCGGCCTGAGCGCGGGAGCGACAACCGGCGCCACCGTAAGCACTCGGCAGATGCTCAATGGATCGTCGGCCCTGAACTACACGCTGACGACGGGCTCCTATACCGGCGCCAACTGGGGCAACACCTCCGGCAGTTGGGTAGGGGGAACGGGAAACGGGAGCACCCAGACGCTTAACGTCTACGGCCAAATCCCCGCGGGACAGTTTGTGACGCCCGGATCGTACGCCGACACGGTTGTCGCCACGGTCAATTACTAACTGTCAGTAGCGCTTGCAGTTCAGGCCCCTATGAGTTCGTGGAATTTAGGCCGGGTTATGCCGGCAGGCAAAGCAACAGCAGTTGTTGCGATCGTCCTTCTGACCGGTCTGGCGGCCGGGGCGCAGACATTGTCGGTTCTGCCCGTCAACATTTTTCTGCCTCCCGGTCAGAAGGCAACGACCCTGACGGTGACCAACCCAGGGAAAACCGAAACGGCGATACAGCTTCGGGCCTACGCCTGGAATCAGAGTGGCGACGACGACCCCCTGACGGCAACCGCGGCGGTAGGGGTAAGTCCGCCGATGGCGACCATTGCTCCGGGCGCTAGCCAGGTGGTACGCGTCATTTTGCGCGAGCCGCCCCAGGACCGCGAGGCGACCTACCGCATTCTTGTGGATCAGATTCCGCCTCCCGCCGAGCCCGGGTTCGTGCGCGTGGTGCTTCGGCTGTCGATACCGATCTTTGCCCAGCCGATGGTTCGTACGGCTTCCAACGTCCAGTTTCATCTGGAGACGAATGCCGGAAAGCTCACTCTTGTGGGCGTCAACAGCGGACTTCGCCACGACGCCATCCGCGAGATTGCGCTGACCACCGCAGATGGCCGCACGCTGAAGCTGGATGGCGGTTTTTCCCCCTACATACTAGCCGGCGCCACCCGGCATTGGCCCCTTGCCGTACAGGGTCCCCTTCCGCTGCCGGGCGAAATGCTTAAGTTGACAGCGCACGCGGACGCCAACGCGATTGAGGAGCAGATCCACGTTGCTGCAGCGCCATGAATTTCGGGGCAGTGCGGGCAAACGGCTCGGCCGCGCGGGAGTGCTTCTCCTTGTGCTGGCCTTTCTGCCGTTGTTGGCCGCAGCTTCCCGGGCGCTGAGGGTGGAAGGAACAAGCGGCCCCAATGGCGGCGCGCTGGCAACCTCCAGCGGGCCCAGTTTCGAGTCGACCAGTTCCTCCAGTGGATCAAGCGCCGACGGTTCCAGTTCGCCGCTCGGACCGCTCGGCGATCCCTCCATTGGAACAGCGGGCGATCCAAGCAACAGCGAGACACTGTTTCTCGAGGTTTTGGTGAACGGTCATCCCGTTGGCAAGATCGGCGAATTCACTTTACGGGCGGGAAAGCTGATGGCGCGGCCCGAGGAACTGCGCGACCTGGGTTTCCGGGTTCCCGAGTATCTGGTTCTGGAACCGCACGGACTGATTCCATTGGCCGTTCTGCCTGGAGTCACCTTTACGATCGATCAGAGGAACCAGTTACTGCGCGTGACGGCCCTTGACAGCTCTCTCATTCCCGCGGTGTTGCAGCCGGAAGATTTGGAGGCGCCCGGAGGCCGGCGGGTGATCGAGAGCGGGAAGGGGATGACGCTGAACTACGATCTGGTAGGCACGCTGCAGGGCGGCCGGGGCGGCGGTTCCGGAACGGTGGACATGCGTGCGTTCACGCCATGGGGCGTGGCCAGTTCGGGATGGCTTGGCTACGCAGGTTCGACTCCCGGCGCCACCGGGACCAACACGGCGATACGCCTGGACTCGGCCTACACCTTTGCCGATGTCAATACTCTGCGCCGCTATAGCCTGGGCGACTTCATCAACAGCAGTCTTTCCTGGACCCGTCCGGTTCACCTGGAAGGCGTGCAAATCCGCTCGGACTTCAGCATGCGCCCCGACCTTGTTACATTTCCATTGCCCGCGCTGACCGGATCGGCCGCGGTACCCTCGACGGTGGATGTGCTGGCGAATGGCAACCTGATCATGTCGCGCCAGGTCGATGCCGGTCCCTTCGAGGTTCCGCAACTGCCAACCGTAACCGGGGCGGGCATGATTTCGATGACCATGACCAACTCGCTTGGGCAGCAGGTGAATGTAACGCAGCCCTTCTACGCCAGCGCGTCGCTGTTGAAGCCCGGACTACAGACCTTCTCGGGGCAAGCCGGCCTGGTACGGCGCAACTGGGGCGCGGTCAGCAACGATTACGGAAAGATGGCTGTCGCCGGGATCTATCGCCGGGGCCTGAGCTCGAAGTTCACCTTCGAGAGCAGTTTTGAAGGCACTTCAGGCGCGGTGATGGGGGGCGTCGGCGGAGCGGCGGCGATCGCCAGCCTGGGCGAACTCACGTTTGCCGCGGCGCCCAGCTTTGGTTCGGGTCATGCCGGCGCTCAGATCTCCGCCGGCGCCCAGCGCATCGGCAGAAGGTTCAGCCTGGGCGGTTCGGCGACGATCGCCGGCCGGGCGTACCGCGATGTTGCATCGGTGAACGGAGCGGGAGTGCCGAGGAAGCAGTTGAGCGCATTCACCAGCTTCTCTTCCAAGCGGTATGGCTCGATCGGCGCGGCCTATGCCGGAGTCGACGAGGATGCATCTCCCGCGCAGGTCCTGGTGGCGGACACTCCGTCGACCCACTCCCATGTGCTCTCGGTTAACTATTCGCGGCAGATCGGCCGCGTTTCTGTCTATGCCTCGGAGTACAAGAGTATTGGCGCCGTGGCCGGCGCCGCCAGCAGCAATGGGTTCCAGGTTGGCCTGACGGTCCCGTTCGGCAGACGGAGATCGGCCAACATCAGCGCGACCTCGGACGGAAACGGGCAGGTGCAGGTGCAGCAGTCCGCGACACGGGTCGGCGATTGGGGCTATCAGGCCTATGCCTCGGCGGGCAGTTCCAATCACGAGTTCGGGCAGGTGGAATACAAGTCTCCGGCGGGCATGGTGATTGCCGGGGTGGACACGAACGCCGGCGAGACCACCTTGCGCCTGGAGTCTCAGGCGGCCATCTCGCTGGTCGATCGGGGTCTGTTTGCCTCGAATACGATCTACGACAGTTTTGCCATCGTTGACACCAGTCCCATGCCCCATGTGCGGGTTCTGCAGGAGAACCGCGATGTGGGCAAAACCGACCGTTCGGGGCGTCTGCTGGTGCCGGATATGCGCTCATTCGATCTGAACCATCTGGCCATTGAGCCCACCGATGTTCCGGCCGACGCCACGGTCAATGTTGCCGTGCGCCAGGTGCGGCCGCAGGATCGTTCCGGGGTGGTGGTGAAGTTCGCCATCAAATTCAGCCATGGCGCGTTGCTGCAACTAGTGAATGAGACCGGGGCGCCGCTGCCGGTGGGTAGCGCGGCCACGCTGAAGGCCACCGGCGCTGCCGCCCCGGTCGGCTACGACGGCGATGTATACGTTGAAGATCTCAGCCCCCACAACGAGCTCACGGTGGAGGGCAACGATGGGCGGCGCTGCACAGTGGCCTTCGATTACAAGCCGGTGCACGGCGAAATCCCATTGATCGGGCCGTTGCCCTGCGTGGAGAAAAGGCCGTGATGCGAAGGCTTGCGCTGGTCATGCTGTTGGTCTTCGCCTGCTTTGCGCAGCCGGCGAAGGCAGTTTCCTGCTCGGCCTATGCTTCGAGCCTGGTATTTGGCACCTACTTCGGCAGCACGATCGATGTCACCGGCTCGGTGACGGTCACCTGCCCCCAGGGGACGACGTACGACATCGGCCTCAATGCAGGGATTGCTCCGGGCGACACCATCACCACCAGGGCGATGACTGGCGGCGCCGGGGGCCAAAGCTCGTTGGGCTATGCCCTCTACAGCAACGCCGCATACACCAACAACTGGGGCAACAGCGCCGGCACGGGCTGGGTGGCCGGCACGGGCAGCGGCAACGCCCAGACCTACACGATCTATGCCCAGATTCCGGCCAACGAGATTTCTCCGACGGGCAGCTATACGGATACGATCACCGCATCGGTAACCGGCAATTTCTCGACGGTCACGGCTCAGTTCAGCGTTACCGCGACGGTGATGGCCGGCTGCAACATCAGCGCGAATGCGCTCAACTTTGGCACCTATGCGGGTTTGTTGACGAACACAACCACGACCATCTTCGTCACTTGCACGCCCAGCACTTCGTACAATGTCGGCCTGAATGCGGGAAGCGCGCCGGGCGCCACCGTGACCGCGCGGGCCATGACAGGTCCCGGCGCCTCGTCGCTGGGCTACTCGCTTTTTTCCAACCCAGCGAGGACGATCAACTGGGGTCAGACCATTGGCTCCGATACAGTGACCGGAACCGGCACCGGGGTACAGCAGTCGCTTACCGTCTACGGGCAGATTCCGGCAGGTCAGAGTGCGAACCCGGGCAGTTACACAGATACAATTACCGCGACCGTCACCTACTAACTCCAGCTTCCCTTTTTTCTCCGCCCCAGAGGCTTCGTTTTACAGCGCCTTTGCCTCCTGGCCCGCGCGCAGGCGGAGCCAACAATAGAGGGGCCAGGCGTGGGCGTGCGCGCACCAGACCATGTTCTCTGACAGCCCATTGGTCTTGACGAGCGAAGAGTCGAGAGAGTCGGAGGCTGTCCATTGTCCCGTCCAATACCCAGGGAAAGTGCAGGCATAGTGGTCGAAGGTCATGCGACGCAAAAGGCCTTCTGCAGCCTGGGGGTCGAAGGTGGCGACGCCAAGAACAAGGGGGCCGTTGAGGGCGTACCAGAAGCCGCCGTTCTCGCGGGTGCCGGCGGGAGTGCCGGGCTGCTGGACGGGAGTTTCGATCTGCCGGGGTCCCATGGCTTCGTTGGCCAGGAGGCGGCGCTGCAACTCGGCAAAGAGTCGGTGCTTTCTTTCGCCGTCGAATTCGGGAATGAGCAAGGCAAAGCCCTGCGGCTCAAGCCACATCTCGTTCTCGCCGAGGGCGTTCGAGTAGGAGGTCCAGGCGCGGCGGGGAAAGGCGCGGCCGCCGAGGTCCCTCATCCAGGAGCCGAGGAGTTGGGTGCGGTATTCGCGCATGGCGGCGGCTAGTTCAGCGGCGGCTGGCTCCTGCGCGGCGTCGAGGACATTGGCCAGATCCCCGAGGATGACGATGGCCATGGCGGAGTTCATGTGGCTCTCGCCCTCCTCGAACATGCGGTTGTAGGGCATGTCGGTGGGCCAGAAGAAGAACATGTCGTTCCAGTCGGAGTTCCAGCGGCGCACGATGCCATGCGGGCCCACTCCGATGCGGTCGCGGAGGAAGAGAAAAGCCTGGCGAACGTGCGCGAGGCCCGTGTCGCGGCCCGAGCAGTCGCGCGGGTAATACTCGATCGGGTCGCGCAGCACGGAGCTGTCGCGGGTGACGCGGAGATATTCGGCGAGCAGCAGGAAGAAGAAAAGCTGCTGGTCGCTGGTTTGCTGGGCGCCGCTTGGGGACCATCCGAAGCCCTCGTCGTTGAGCTTGATTTCGCCGTCGGGGACGGTCCGCTTCATGAGATAGCGGAGGACCGAGCGGGCGAGGGCGGGATGGGTATGGCAGAGAGGGAGCGCGTGCTGGGCAAGGTCGCGGCTGGAGGCAAAGATGCCCCAGGTGTAGTCGTAGACGGTGCCTTGAGGGACAACGGTTTCGTTGTAGTACTCGCGCCAAGTGGCCATGGCCTCCAGCGCGGCCACGTTCCACTGCATCTCGCGGCGCAGGATGGCGTCGGATTCATGAGCGAAGGCTGGAATCGCTTTGCGCCAGGCTGACGAGAAGGCCGATCCCCGCCTGGGCGGATGCGGCGAGGCGGGGCGCAGGCTCGCCGCGAGAGCATCGATGGCGGATGGCGCGCGATCGCGGGTATAACCGACGACGAAGGCGAGTTCGCGTTCTTCGCCGGGACGAAGGGCGCCGCTCCAGTGCGCGCTGACCGAGAGAACGCCGGCGGCGTCGGGCCTTGCAAAGGCCTGGGCATCGCCCGCAACGGATTGGACAAAGAGAGCGGGCGGGTACTGCTCGAGGAGACACATCTGGCCCGCGGGCGGAAAGGCCAGCTTGCGCCGCGGGTGGGGGGTGAAGCCGACCAGAGCGGTCTTGCCG
>Ga0326727_10003462_pt1 | contig 50319 bp, 58 predicted proteins | sample MB2enrmetagenome_FD_207643 | JGI IMG/M metagenome (GOLD analysis project Ga0326727, IMG submission 207643) | Lab enriched peat soil microbial communities from McLean, Ithaca, NY, United States - MB29MY | ecosystem: Environmental > Terrestrial > Soil > Wetlands > Peat | place: USA: New York... | reverse complement strand
GATAGCAGCGCCCCTTCATCGTCATCGGACACCAACAGGCACCGAACCCAAAAGCGGGTTCACCCAGAGTGCGGATAGAAGCCCGAGATGAATGCAACACACGTGCAAAGACAAAAGCAAAGGCAAGAACAAAAACGCTGCTAAGGAAAAAGCAAATGCAAAAACAAAAGCCTTGACAGCCCCAGCCGTCTCATAGAAGCCCCTGAGGGAAGTTACTCAGACTCTGCGATGGCAAACATGCCTTTTTCCGCAGCCAGTGAAGCCGTGCCCTTTCAAGCAGTGACTTGTTCAGTTGTACCTATAGAAAGCGGAACTGGCGCAGGGGAGCGGGGTTCGCGGATTATCGCTGCAACGCCAGTTCGACCGCCGCGATGAGCCCGGGAATGTCGGAAGGGCTGGCCTCGATGGCAGGGGACCAGCCAGCTTCGCGCAGGGTCTGGCTGGTGATGGGGCCGATCGACACCGCCTTTACGCCGGGGAACGGAAACGCGATCTCCGCCGCCTCGGCCGCCGCAGCCAGATGCGTGACGCTGGAGGAACTGGTGAAGGTGGCCGCGTGGATGCCGCGGGCAAGCGCCTGGCGCAACTGCTGCGGCGCGCCTGCGGGCATGGCGTTGCGATAGGCCTCGGCGATGTGTACCCGCGCCCCCGCAGCCTGCAATGCAGCGGGAATCACGTCGCGCGCGACCTCGGCCCGGGCCACCAGAATCTTCTTTCCGGCGACGCGGCCGGCCAGGGCTTCCGCGAGCGACTCGGCCACGTAGTTTTCCGGCACCACGGCAACCGCAAAGCCAGCCTGGCGCGCTGCTTTGGCCGTTGCCTCGCCCACGGCCGCAATCTGCAGCTTGGCTGAGGCCGCTAGCGGCACGCCGATCTCTTCGGCGCGCTCCACCAAGGCGCGCACCGTGTTGGCGCTGGTCACAATGAGCCAGTCGTAGGAGTGGAACGCGCGCAAAGCCGCGTCGAGCGCCGCAAAGCTCACCGGCGGCTGAATCTCCAGCACTGGCACCTCGACCGGCTCAAGGCCGGCGGCGCGCAGGCCCTCGCTGAGCTTGCCGGCCTGATGCGCCGCGCGGGTGACCAGAACGCGCTTGCGGTCCGGCGCAGACGATCTCACCGCCGATCTCCCGCGGCGCACGCCAGCAGCGGGCCCGCGCCCGCATCCAGCAGCATTTGCGCCACCAGCTTGCCCAGCGCTTCGGGGTCCGCGCCCACGGCGGGAGCGGAGTGCTGCACGCGCACCGCCTCGCCTGTCTCCGGCGCGGCCACAACGGCGAAGATCTCGTTCCACGCGCCATCATCAGCGCCGGTGGCCACTGCGGCGCGGCAATGCACGCCGATGGGCACCTGGCATCCGCCGCCGAGCGCGGCCAGCGCTGCGCGCTCCGCCGTTACGGCAAAGCGGGTGGGCGCATGATCGAGGAAGCCGATGGCCTCCATCGTCGCCGTATCGCCCTTGCGTGTTTCAATGCCGAGAGAACCCTGGCCCGCCGCCGGGCAAAAGTCGCGGGGATTCAGCCGTTCCCGCACCCAGTCCGTCTTGCCCAGCCGCTCCAGTCCTGCGGCAGCCAGCAGGATCGCGGCCACCTGCCCTTCGGCCAGCTTGCGCAGCCGCGTGTCCACGTTGCCGCGAAACTCGATAGCCTGAATATCGGGCCGCAGGGCCTTCAGTTGCGCGCGGCGGCGTTGGCTGCTGGTGCCCACCTTCGCGCCCTCGGGCACTTCGGCAAGGCTCTTGTAGTCCACCGAGACCAGCACGTCGCGCGGGTCTACGCGGCGCGGGGTGGCGGCCAGCGTGAACGGCTCCGGCAACTCCGTCGGCAGGTCTTTCAGCGAGTGCACGGCCAGGTCCACGCGGCCTTCGGCCAGCGCTTCCTCGATCTCCTTGGTGAACATGCCCTTCGAGCCGACCTGCGCAAACGTGACTTCCTGCAGCCGGTCGCCGGTGGTCTTGATGATCTCGATTTCGACTTCGTGCCCCTGCCCCTGCAGCAGTCCGGCAATATGATTGGCCTGCCACAGCGCCAACTGTGAGCCACGGCTTCCGATTCTCAACTTCATGGGCGGACCTCCTCGCGGTCTACGCTTGCCGATGCGGTCTCCGCCTTCTCCGGTTGTGTTTTCTCCGTTGCCGAGGCCGCGGGCACCGACCATGCCTCGCAGAGCGCCTCCAGCTTCATCCGGTCGCCTTCGCGCGCCGCCTGCTTCAGCGCCTGCATGGGCGGATGCAGGAACTTGTTCACGAGACCGCGCGTCAGAGCCTCGACGGCAGCCTTCTGCTCTGGCGTGAGCGAGGCCAGGCGCGCCTGCATCCGCTCGAACTCGCCGCGGCGAATCTCCTCGGCCTTCTGCTGCAGCGCCACAATCGCCGGAGCAGCCGTCACCGTCCGCTGCTTCTGCTGGAAGCGCTCCACTTCCTGCGCAATCAGCGTCTCGGCGTCTGTGGCCTCGCGGGTGCGCTCTTCCATGTGCGAGGCGGCCACCTGCTGCAGGTCGTCCACATCGTACACAAAGATGCCGTCCAGGTTGTTCATCTCCGGATCGACGTCGCGCGGCACGGCAATGTCGATAAAGAACATCGGACGGTTGCGGCGCTTGCGCAGAAATTCGTGCCCGTGTTTCTGCGTGAAGATGTGGTGCGGCGCGCCGGTGGAGCTGATGACGATGTCCGCTCCGGCCGCCGCGTCGTAGAGCTCTTCGAAGGCCACCACCTGCGGCACGATGCGGCCCTGAATCTCCTCGGCCATGCGCCGCGCGCGCTCGTAGGTGCGATTGGTCACCAGGATCGAGCCCACACCCTGCTGCACCAGGTGCCGCGCCGCCAGTTCGCTCATTTTGCCCGCGCCCACCAGGAAGACGGTGCGGCCCTGCAGCGAGCCGAAGATCTTGCGCGCCAGGTCCACGGCTACAGAGGCAATCGATACGGAGTTGGCGCCGATGCCGGTTTCGGTCCGCGCCTTCTTCGCCGCGGAAAAGGCGCTCTGCAGCAGATGATCCAGTTGCCCCGCCACCGTGCCCGCCGTGCGCGCCACGGCGAAGGCTTCCTTCACCTGGCCCAGAATCTGCGACTCGCCCACCACCATCGAGTCGAGGCTCGCGGCCATGCGGAACAGGTGCCGCACGGCTTCCTGATCGCGATACTGGTAGAGATGCGGCAGCACCTCCGCCGGGGCAAGCCCGAAGTGCTGGGCGACAAAGTCCGCCAGCTCCACCTCGGGACCTTCGACAGCCGCCAGCATTTCCACGCGGTTGCAGGTGGAAACGATCATGCACTCCGAGACGCCCTGCATGGCCGCCAGAGCGCGCGTGGCCTCGGGCAGGTCGTCGCGCGAGATGGCGATCTTTTCCCGCAGTTCGATGGGAGCCGTTTTGTGGTTCAAACCGATCAGCGCCAGCGTCATTGCGGTCCGAACCTGTGCACGTGGCTGAACAGATTGGCGACCCACACCGCCATCACCACCACCAGCACGCCGCCGGAAACGTAAGCGGCCTTTCTGCCGCGCAGCCCGGCACTGCGGCGAATGAACAGCAGCAGAACGTAGACCACCCAGCTCAAAAACGAAGCAATCACCTTGGGATCGAGGAAGTAGCTGGCCCCGAGCGGCGTCTCCTGCGCCAGCACCGAGCCGATGATCAGCCCTACTGTCATGCAGGGAAAGCCGAACTCCAGAGTGGCCAGCGCCACGCGCTCCAGCGTATCCAGCGGCGGCAGCCACTCCAGCGGCGCCCACCAGGAGTCCTCGCCCGGCTTGTGCTTGTGCTTGATGCGCCGCTCCTGGACAAGATAGAGGACCGAAGCCAGCAGGCTGAAGCTGAGCGCCGCATAGGCCAGCAGGAGGGCCACAATATGCGCCACCAGCCAACTGATGCGTACGCCTTGCGAGGGGAAGGTATAGCGGTCCGGCCCCAGCGCGGGAATGAAGACCACGAAGAAGGTGGCCGGCAGAGCAAAGACGCCCAGCGAGATGGCGTCATAGAGCCACCAGACGAGGAAGAAGAGGCAGGCGATCACAAACCCGAGGAGAGACTCGATCTCGCGCACGCTCACCGGCATCCAGTGGTGCGACTGCACCAGCATCTCCACCACCGACACAAAGTGGAAGAACAGCGCCATGCCGCCAAAGTGGACGCAGCTCTTCCGCCAGCGCTCTATGCCGTAAAGCACTGCCGGAAAGACGGTTATGCCCGCCGCCGCATACAGTATTGCCGCAACTCGAAGCCAGAGTAGGTACATCTCGATCTCAACCTTAATGGTGCAACAGACCAGTATACTGTGATGCAAATCACCTACCGAGCCTCAATCCAACCCGGATGCGCGCCCGATTCCGGCTCTGCTGGAAGGGTGCATCCAGAGTACCGCCATATGCATCGGGGAATCGGAGGTTTTATTCCCTCGGGGGCTTTCCCCAAAAAAAAGCCCAGAGACGGCCTTCTAGCCCAAAAGTCTGTATGACGCCAAAGAGTGCCTCAAGACAGATCGCCCTGCCGCTGGATTAAGGAGGGAAGAGAGGTTGACGAAATGGTAATTGCCGAGTAGTCGGTCGTCCACAATGCATTCGAGACGGCCTACAGCGTTTTCGATTCTGCTCTTTACAGAAAGCGTATCGCCAAGTGGCTTTTTCCCCAAGAAAAAGCCACCTTTGATGCACTTCCAATGTGCACATATGAATCGAAAGCGCTCTAACGCTTACGCATGCGTGACCAGATACCATCAACGGTACGGGAAAAGAGAGCGTAAGCACCCCAAAAGAGAGTGACCGCAGCCGTCATCCAACTGGCTTCAAGCCGATCATGCTCAAGCAGCACAAGCATGCACCAAAGGGCGGCAATAGCAAGGCATCGTACAAGGATGCGCTCGCGGCTCCTGAGACGTGTCCACACTTCTCTGCCGCGACGACGCGTCTTGATAATCAAAACAGCTGCGGCGAAGCCCACCAAAACGCAAGCGGGCCAGAGCGCCCAATCTGATCGAATGGTGCTCCAGAAGGTCAACGCCAAAGATGAGTCTGCTCTAATCATTAAGGCCAATTCTACTTGTTCATCACCGATCACATAGAGGCCTGAGTGTGTGGTCGCCTACTCGGAAGTAACGCCACTTTGAGAGTCTCAAGAGTAACCGCAGATCCTTCACTTCGTTCAGGATGACACTGCTGTGGGGTGGAAGTTGATGGCGCCGGGCAGGTGTTGTGGCTGGTTGGCCGGTTAACCGTTAGTGACCTTCAAGTTCATACGCCCATGGCGGCTAAGATAAGAAGGCCACGGTAAATCCAAGATATTGTCGAAGAAGTCGAGTGGTTGCCCAAAACATCTTCGTTCTGCCCGATAAGTCGGAGTATTTTCGCAAAGCCCCATCGGGTGCGAAAGCCATCTTGATTTGAGGGGAGTTAACGTACGGACTGAATTCCGTACCCTTCAACGATTGAGTTTTTCCGCAGCGTGTGAAGCCCGCACCCTTCAACCTGTGAGTTTTTGGATGGGCTGTGAGGTAGAAATGCAGTTACACGCTCAGGGGTTAAGGACTTGAAGGGGCTATGGCGCTCCAGTCTAGAAGCCGTAGTGGGAGAAGGGAATGTCTACGTTGAAGTAGAGGGTCTGCTCTGAGCCGTCCTGTGCGCTTTTGACCTTCATCTCGTCGTAGGAGTGACCGTCCTTGTGCAGCAGAGCTTGTCCGGATGGCTTGAAGCCGAGAACGCGGAGCATGACGTACTCCTCGTGGACAGAGATAACTACCCATGCGGTCTCGGTGGTTTTGCCGTCGCCCGAATTTCGGATGGAGTCCAAGAGCCCGCGAAAGACGGCACGATGAAAGCCGGATTTTTCCGCATTGCCGAGTTCGCGGTTGGCGATAAATGCGGCAAAGTGGGCGTCGAGGTTGACGTACTCGGCGTCAAGTACGGTCTCCGCCTGTGTCAATGCGCCAGTAAAGTCTTTGGCGTTGATCGACGCTATCATCCGCGTCTCAGCGTCCGAGGTATCTTTGGCGGCTTTCCTCTCCGGTGAGTCAGCGTAGCTAAGGCGGAGGCGGGTGTAATCGACGGAGGTGTTGCCGGCCTTGAGTGCAGCCAGAAGACTGGCATACTCTCCACTCGGCTTTTGTGCGAAGAGCAGAGTGGGGAGCGCCGAGACGAGCAGCAGAGCAGCCAGAAAGCGTCGCGCAATCATGATGCGCAATGTTACTCGGCGTTCAGCTTTCCGTCCAGCCAGCCGGCGAACTTATCGAGGGGCAGCCGCAGGGCCAGATAGAACTGGCCGAAGAGCGCATAGACGGCGCTGACTTCGTCGAAGCGCATCTCGTAGATGAGCTTCTTGAAGACGACCGGGTCCTCGGCAAAGAGATCCACGCCCCACTCCCAATCGTCCATGCCGATGGAGCCGGTGATGATCTGCTTGACCTGGTCGCCGTAGCGGCGGCCGATGAGGCCGTGCTCGTGCATCATGCGCTGGCGGTCGGCGAAGGGGACGGTGTACCAGTTCTTGTCGTCGCCGCGCTTGCGGTCCATGGGATAGAAGCAGAGATATTTGGCGTCGGGGATGGCGGGGAAGAGACGCGGGGCCATGGCGGCGGAGGCGCGTTCCATGCTTGCCTTCACTTCGGCGTCGAACTCGGGCGTGTGCGGCTCCAGGCCCTTGGCGGCGGCGGCTTCCCAGGTCTTGCGGCTGGACTCGTAGAGGCCGAGTTCGACAACGGAGACGTAGGAGTGGCTGGGCGCGAGGAACTCATAGAGCGGCGTCTGGGCCAGATCGAGCTCGACCTGGTTCAGATCCTCAAAGGTCTTGCGGAAATGCAGGAAGATCAGGTCGCCCTTGTGGCCGAGTTGGGAAAACAGAGCGGTCTGCGCAGGGGCTTCGTCCGAGGCGCGCTCCAGCTTGCGCAGCGTGAGCATGGACTCGGCGAGGACCTGAGCTTGCTCGCCGACTTCGAGGGTCTTCCATGTGCTCCAGTCAAAACGGAAGAACTGATGGAGGACGCAGGAGCCTTCAAGGGTGAGGGGAACGGGAGAAAAAGCAGGCATCGTGGTCAAGGGGGACCTCCGCACAAAATGATTTTCGATTAAATGTCTCACCTCATCCTAACAAAGTGGGGATGCATACGTGTGCAGTGCGTTTTTCACTTTGCATCGCGGCACGAGCGCAAAAACAAGGCGTTTCGGGCCTATATACTGAGAACGCTCATGAGCGAAAAGATTATCGAGTTTCTCGTACAGTTTGTTACTCAGGCGATTGGAGCCGGCGGGTACTGCGGCGTTGCGGCACTGATGGGAATCGAGTCGGCATGCATACCGCTGCCGTCCGAAATCATCATGCCTTTTGCCGGCTACCTGGTGTTCATGGGCAGATTCAATCTGCTCTGGGTGGCCACGGCGGGAGCTATCGGCTGCAATCTGGGCTCGCTGGTCGCCTACTGGGTTGGCGCGGCGGGCGGGCGTCCGCTGGTGGAGCGCTACGGCAAATGGGTCCTGATGAGCCATCACGATCTGGACCGTATGACGTGGTTCTTCGACAAATATGGATCGATTACCGTGCTGCTGGCGCGCCTGCTGCCGGTGGTGCGAACGTTCATTGCGTTTCCGGCGGGGATTGCGAAGATGCCGCAACTCCGCTTTCACGTTTACACGTTTCTCGGCTCGTGGCCCTGGTGCTATGCACTGGCGTACGCGGGCATGAAGCTTGGGGAGAAGTGGCATACCGATCCCCGTTTTCACCAGATTTACCACCGCTTCCACGTGGCTGTCGAAGTAGCGCTGCTGGCGGCGATTGTCTGGTTTGTATGGTCGCATCTTCAACGCGGAAAACAGGCGAACGAAGCCTGACGTCAACAGTTGGAACGAACTGAAGGAAACGGCAGACCGTTGCATCTGCCGCACAAGCACAACGGACCGGCGGGCGACCGCCGGCTACACCAAGGAAGGCGAAGGAATCCAATGTCAATCGAACAGCAAAGCGGCCAGAAGACCGCTGCATCGAAGGTTGCGCCAGCCACAGGCAAGCTGGGCGTAATGGTCATCGGCCTGGGCGCTGTGTCCACCACCATGATTGCCGGCGTTGAAGCCGTGCGGCGCGGACTTGCCAAGCCGATCGGCTCGCTGACGCAGATGGGCACCATCCGGCTGGGCAAGCGCACCGATAACACGTCTCCGCTGATCAAGGACTTTGTTCCTCTGGCAGATCTGAACGATGTGGTCTTCACGGGCTGGGATATTTTTGAGGACAACGTCTACGAAGCCGCGGCACATGCCGAGGTTCTGGACAAGGATATGCTGACTCAGCTGAAGCCTTATCTGGAAACCATCAAGCCGCTGCCTGCGGTCTTTGACCAGTACTACGTGAAGCGCCTGCACGGCACGCACGTGAAGCAGGGCAAGACCAAGCGCGATCTGGCCAACCAGGTGATCGAAGACATCCGCGCCTTCAAGAAGACGGTGGACCGCGTGGTGGTGATCTGGGCCGCATCGACCGAGATCTTCATGCAGCCGACGGCTGTGCACCAGTCGATCGAGGCCTTCGAGAAGGGCCTGGACTCGAACGACATCGGCATCCCGCCGTCGCAGATCTACGCCTACGCGGCGCTGAGCGAGGGAGTGCCCTTCGCCAATGGCGCGCCGAACCTGACGGTGGATATTCCCGCGCTGGTGGAACTGTCGAAGAAGAACGCCGCGCCGGTTTGCGGCAAGGACTTCAAGACGGGCCAGACCTTCATGAAGACGGTGCTGGCGCCGGCCTTCAAGGCGCGCATGCTGGGCGTCAAGGGCTGGTTCTCGACCAACATCCTGGGCAACCGCGACGGCGAAGTGCTGGACGATCCGGAGTCGTTCAAGACGAAGGAAGAGTCGAAGCTCGGATCGCTGGAGTACATCTTCCAGCCGGAGCTTTATCCGGACCTGTACAAGGACATTTACCACAAGATTCGCATCAACTACTATCCGCCGCGGGGCGACGACAAGGAAGCCTGGGACAACATCGACATCTTTGGCTGGCTTGGCTATCCGATGCAGATCAAGGTCAACTTCCTTTGCCGCGATTCGATTCTGGCCGCGCCGGTAGCGCTAGACCTGGTCCTGTTCATGGATCTGGCCAAGCGTACGCCGGAGCTGCAGTCGCGCGGCATTCAGGAGTGGCTGAGCTTCTACCTGAAGTCTCCGCAGACGGCCGAAGGCCTGTATCCGGAGCACGACATCTTCATCCAGTTGATGAAGCTGAAGAACACGCTGCGCCACATCATGGGTCAGGACCTGATCACGCACCTCGGTCTCGAGTATTACGACTGAGACGCGGTTGCACCGCAGCTACAATAAAAAGCCCCGGCCTTGGCCGGGGCTTTTTGCTGGGCGAAACCTGAAGGGATCAGGCCATGACCACTGCCTGTTCCAGCGTGGGAAGGGCCGTGGCGCCGATTTCGGCAGGAACGGCGACAGCAGGCTGCGCCGCTCCCGGCTGTGGCTGGGCGTGCGCGGTGCGGGTGAGCCTGTGCACGAAGTGATAGGGAGGCCAGGGGCCGGAGATCTGCATGTGGCACTCGCGCATCATGGTGCTGGTGGTGGCGAACTTGTTCTGATAGCGCTCCACGCACTTGCGATCGATCAGGTGCGCGATATCCAGAACGATCTTGCCGCTTTCGGTGAGGCGGCAACTGACATCCTCATCCAGTGGCATAAAGAGCCGGTGCATCTGGAAGCTGACGGCACGGGCGCGGGTCTGGCGCTCACGGGCGCGCGACGCGTTCTCGCGGAGGTTGCTGAGGTACCCGCGGCCAACGCGCTCGACTGGCTGCGCGCGCTCCACTTCCTTGCCGCAGCAGTCGTCGACAAAGATCTTCAGGTGCATCTCGGTTTTGCCGCGCAGTTTGTCGATGTTGTTGAGGAACTGGCGCTGGTTGGAGCGGATGGATTTGCGGAGGGCTTCATCGTCGTTGAAGACGGTGCCAAAGCGGAAGGGAAGCACGGTGGAGTGCTGGAAGCAGTCGGCAATCACACGGGCGTGATCGACACCCGACTTCTGACCAAGGCTTTCGCAGGGGTTGTGTTCGCTGACGACGATGGCAAGATCACTGGCAGGATACAGGAAGACCTGATTTCCGTTTACTCCTAGAACAGATTGCAAAGGAACCGGTTTGCGATGACGGGCTAACTCCGGAAAGGCTTGCTTTTCACCGATGCAGTAGGCATACCACGCCATAACGAGACACTCCGTTCGCTTGCGCCTAAACTTGCAGACGCCGCGGGTTGGTGAAGCTCTGAGAACTTGGGAACAGCTGCATGCATAGTGGATATGAGGTGGGCCGTATATGTCAGCCCTGATCTGCTACTGGGAATATAGCCTTCGCAAAATACGACTGGCAACTACTGGCGGAAGAAAGTTTACGAAAGTAAGCAAAAAGGAGAAAAGTCGCTTTTGTAAGATCAAAGCGGCTGTTGATAAGAGTGTAGTTAGAGAGAAATGCGCAGACTTTGAGAAACCGGTGCAGGTGATTGATTCTATTTGGATTCAGTGAGTCCACTGCGAGGTGACGCTCTGGCTGGCAGGAGTAGGAGAGGCCTTTCGCTGCCTGAGGTCAAAGGCGAATCTGCCATTTGCGCCCCGGCTGAACAGGCTGCGGAAAAAGGCATGTTTGCCATCGCAGAGACTGAGAAACTTCCCTCAGGGGCTAAAGCCCCGCTGATTCCAGGTGGTTTATCGGCCCGACTGAAGTCGGGCCCTGTTACAAAGCCCGTTTGGCGAGAGTTTTTCCGCAGCCTATTGAGCCGTGCCCTTTCAAAAACCGGCTTTGCCTCAGGCCTTTACGGTAAAACGCGCTGGATGTGGAGATAGAGGACCAGATTCAGGAGCATGGAAATCAACAAAAGCGAGAGGACGACGAGAGTCACAATGTTGACCTTGGCGCCGACGTTCTTGAGGTCTTCCATGAGTTCCTGCTGCTCGAGGGTGTTGCGGTCGGTGGCTTCGCGCACCATCTCCAGATGATCCTCGACCCGCTTGAGGGAGGTATTCTGTTCGGCGACCTGGCCGCGCAACTCGCGTTGCTCGTTCTCTAGCCGTATCAATCCCTCTTCTAACGGGACCAGATCGGTCTGCGGAAGCGGGGCAGGCTGTACCGGCTGTGTTGCCGGATGGGGCGTGAGGATGTTGGAGACTGTGGTGGCGACATGGCCATCGAGCAGCGGCAGCAGTTTCTGCACGAAAGGCATGGCCAGGCGCAATGCGTTCATGGCTCTCTGCAGGTTGGTGTTACCGGCCTGCTCGTCGCTGGGCGGCTCGGGAGTGGGCAGGGAGCGGCCTGGCGGGGGCACCTGGGCAAGACGCCGCGGGTCTGCCTGGGGCTGCGCCGTACGGCCTCTGCCGCCCACGGGCAAAGGAGAGCCAATGGGACGGGCCGGGACAGAATGAGTCCCCTGCGCGCCCAGGTTCCGGTCTTCGAAGGCATCTCCCATGGAATCGTTCATCGGCATAGTCTTCCCTATACTATAAGCAATCACTATATATAGCCGATTTACGGGATTTGGGGAATCCCTGAAATACTGTAAACGGAGAAAAGGCGCGGGTCGGTTAAGCGCGGATCACGCGCAGTTGAACCGATTTTCGCCGAGGAGAGGCTCATGAAGCCCGTAATTACGCACCTGTTGCGCGATCTGCAAAGCAATATTCTGGCCGGAATTTTAACCATCGGTCCCCTGTTTGTGACCTGGCTGGTCTTCAGTTTTCTTTTCTCGACGCTGGCCAAGGCAGGCTTGCCGGTGGTCGAACTGCTGGCGGCCATCTTCCCCGAGGCATGGCTGAGTCAACCGTGGCTGCAGTCGCTGCTGGCGATTGTGCTGACGCTGGCGGTCTTGTTCGTGACGGGCAAGGTGACGTCGCTGGTGATTGGCAGGCAGGCATTTCGGCTGTTTGAAACCATTCTGGAGCGGCTGCCATTTGTCGCCAAGGTCTACACGTCTGTGCGCCAGTTGCTGGACACCATGATGGCCAAGAAGGAGACCAGCCAGCGCGTGGTGCTGGTGGATTTCCCGATTGCCGGCCAGAAGAGCATTGGCTTTCTGACCCGGACGATGACCGATGAGGCGACCGGGGCAGAACTGGCGGCGGTGCTGCTGCCCAATGCCATCAATCCGACCTCGGCGTTTCTGCAGATTCTGCCGATGGAGCGCGTGACAGAGACCGACCTGACCATGGAACAGGCGATGAGCATGTTGATGACCGGCGGAGCAGTGGGACCGGATTTAATCCGCTTTGACCAGCCAGGCACCAGTTCCTTCCAGCGCCCGGAGTAACGCCTCAGACTTCTTCGGTTTCCAGTTCTTCGCCGGCGTGCGCGCTCTCCACAGCCACTCTGCGCAGACTGATGTTCTCAAACTGCGCCCAGACGAGGCCCACGGGAATGCTGCTGAGGAAGGTAACCAGAAGCAGCGTGGCCGCACATGCCGTGGCCGCCTCGGGCGTGACGCCAAAAAAGCTGGTGAGCGCGGCGGCAACAAAAGCGATCTGGGAGAACCATCCAATGATGGGCAACTGGAGTGCGCTGGCCCCGCCGCTGATGGCAAGCAGAAGGATACAGCGGGAGAGCGTCATGCCGGCCAGCGGCGGGCTGGCGACGAAGGCGCGCATGGTCTCTACGTAGGCATAGGTGATGAGCGCCCACATGGCCAGCGAGATGCCAAGGGTCATGCCAAAGTCGCCCATCGAACGCATGGTGTCAAGACCGGCGTGGAAGGTACGGATCTTGTGGCCGGCAGCGTGGCCCAGCTTGGGCGAGATGACGCCGAAGGCCTTCTCAAAGAGCGAGGCAATGAATCCGCCGGAGAGGCGCACAAGAAAGAGAAAGACCGCGGCGAGGATGGTGACGGCCAAGCCGCCGTAGCCCGCTTTCTTCGTGATCTCCGGGTGGGGCATGGAACCGGATGAGGAAAGCAGGATGACCGAAGAGATGATCAGCGCCATGGCGCCGAAGTCGAAGAGCCGTTCGACGATGTAGACCGCAATCTGGCTGCTGAGCGGCGAGCCGGTTTTCTTTGAGACCAGGTAGGGACGAACGGGGTCTGCAACGCGGCCGATGAGGGCCACCGCCGTGAAACCGATCACCTGCGTGCCGATGAGAGAGAGCGGGGGAACACGGGTGTTGTGGCGCATCAGATAGGCCCAGCGGACGGAGCGGAAGACATAGGCGGCATAGATGCAGGCAATGGCGATGGCGATCATCCACCAGTTTGCCAGGGCGACCTGGTCGCGGAAGACGCCGAAGTCGAAGTGAATCCGGTCACGACCCCAGACAACGAGTGCGGCGATAAAAACGACCGCTACAAGTGCAACAATCCATTGCTTGTTTTTCAAGTGGTCTCCGTAATGCGCCTGGGGCGCAGATGCAATCTTCATGGTACGACCTTGCCCGGCATCGTTGTGTAAATTTGCGCGGCGCAGTAGTTGTTCAGCGGGGCGCGACAGCGCGGGCCTGCGCCTCGCGGGCCAGAACACGGCGATTGAACTCGTGGATGACGCGCGCCACGTAGGCGCGGGTCTCATGGTAGGGCGGAATGCCGCGGTATTTGTCGACGGCGGCGGGTCCGGCGTTGTAAGCGGCCAGGGCCAGAGCAAGGTTGTCGTGATAACGGGCCAGCAGGGAATCGAGGTAGGTGGCGCCGCCGCGTACGTTCTGGTCGGGCTTGAAGCTGTCTTGCACGCCCAGGTTGGCGGCTGTGCCGGGCATCAACTGCATCAGGCCGCGTGCTCCGGCGCGGCTGACGGCGCGGGTGTTTCCGCCGCTCTCCGCTTTGACGATGGAAGCCAGCAGATCGACGTCCACGTTGTGCTCCTGCCCGGCACCGGCGAGAATCTCGTTGATGTCGGCCGGGCTAAGCGCGGCGTCTCGGGACGGAGTTGGCGGCTTGGCTGTGGCGATGAAAGGCGCGGGCGGGCCGGGGGCCGGATCGAAGCGCTCGATCTCATCGGGCGCGAACTCAATGAAGCTGTCTTCGCCGGGGCTCAGGTAGAGGCGCATGCGGCCGGCGACCGTGGCGTGATGGTCGCAGCGCATCTCAAAGCCGTTGCGGAGCGTGGCGCGCTCGGCTGCATGCGCAGCCGCGGGCAGAGTCAGGGCCGCAACTGCGATGGCGAACAACAATGCGCGCTGAGAGAAAAGCTTCAACAGGTCGATTCCTCGTACAAGTCTAAGACTGTATTGCGGTCAATTTCTGCAGGGCGTTTTCCAGAATGACGGCGACGCCGTCCTGATCGTTGCGCGGAGCCTGTTTCCAGCCGCGGGTTTTGGCCAGGGTGCGCAGTTCGAGTGCGGCGTTGCCCATCACGACAGCTTGCCCGGCCCACTCCAGCATATCCACATCGTTCCAGTTATCGCCAATGGCCATCACTTCCTTGCGGTCGACGCCGAGGCGGGCGGCCAGACGCTCCAGTGCCCAGCCCTTGGAGACGCCCAGCGGCAGCAGGTCGAGGATGGAAAGATCGCGGGCCGGATATTCGGTGCGGACGCACTCGCAGTAGGCGCTCCATGGGCTGGCCTTGAGCGAGGCTTCAGCCTGACGCATCTGCTCTACGCTGCCCGCGACCATGCCCTGAATGGGATGGTCTGCCGGGTCGCTGCACTCGGGGAAGGCGTCTTCCAATGGCTTGACCACCTGAATGGCGTGGCGGTTTGCCTCAATCCAGAGCGAGATGCGTCCCTGTGCGATGCCCATGTCTTCCAGTACCAGGTCTTCGCGATCCGGGTGGTCAAAGGTGAAGACGAGGCAGCCAAACGGCCGCATCAGGGTGCAAAGACCACGCGCCACGCGCGGCTCCATGTGACAGCGGTCGATCGCCTGGCCGCCCAGCGTGCGGAGCACTGCGCCATTGGACGTAATCAGGGGCGTATCCGCTCGCAGACCGAGATTGTCGAGCAATGGAGTGGTGTAGGCGGTGCGGCGGCCCGTGGCGATGGCCACGGTAATGCCCGCCTGCTGCGCGGCCAGCAGAGCACGGCCGGTACGCGCGGTGACTGCTTGTCCCACGTTCGGCAGAAGAGTTCCGTCCACATCGATAGCTACAAGCCGAACCGGAGGATGCATGTAGACAGTTTACCGGGTCGGCATTTTCAATGCCGTCAACGAAGTGAGAAAGAAGCGGCGAATGGATTAGTCTTTGAGTATGGAACGAGTGTGCACGCAATGCCATGCGGTGATGGGGGCGGAGATGCAGGCGGACTGGTGCCCGGCCTGCGGAGGAGCGTTGGCGGAGCGGTCGCAACTTGCCGGCGAGCGCAGCGTGGGCGGGCCTGCAGCCGAGGTGGATCACCGCGGCATTGTGCTGCCCAGGCGTCATGCGCTGGGCGGGATCATCACGCCGCAGTAGGTTTTCTGCGCTGGCGCGTCAGGGATTGGTATCGAGACCGACGGCTTCGGCCAGACGGGCCTGACGGTCGTCGAATGTCCAGAATTTTTCCGCTTTCAACTCCAGGGCGCAGGCTATGTGGAGCGAGTCGAGGGTTCGGACGCCGAGGGTGGGACCATGGGTTTCAGCCAGCTTGATACCCGTATCCCAGATTCTTTCCGGCAGATTGATCGGAGTCCAGATACCCTGCGCACAATCTGCCTGGAAATCGCTCCAGGCCTTCTGAGCCTGGATGGACGAAATCTTCCCTCGAAAGACATACTGCTGGATGGCGTGGGCCAATTCGGTCCGATTGAATGGAGTCAGCCACACAATGGGTTGCTGGCCCATGAGCCGCACCGCCTTGGGCTGATGGGCGTCAAGCAAATAGAGGGACACGACAAAACTGCTATCTGCGTAGATCGTCAATAGCGGCTATTTCTTTCCTCGATCAGGATATCCACGGCGGGGATCATGCGGTCGCCAAAAATCTCGCGGGATCGCGCAGCGAAGTCGGGCATCTTCACCGGTTCGATGCGGGGTGATTCCGGCACAATGCGGGCTACGACCCGATTGTGCTTGCGCAACTCGACCACCTCACCGGCATCGAGCCATTGGATGAGCTGCTTGGTGTCGCGGAGTTGGCGCATGTTTACGCTGGGCATGGTTTCAATGTGATACAAAATGTGTCACATTGTCAATAGGGTTGCTTGAGCTGTTTACCTGTAAATTATTCGTACCGCAGCGCTTCCGCAGGAAGAATGCGCGAAGCGGAAAACGACGGATAAAGCGTGGCCAGCAGCGAGATACCGATGGAGACCACCGATACGAGTACGCCGTCGATCAGGCGCGGGGCAAAGGGCAGCGTGTCGATGGAGTAGACCTCGGCGGAGAGATGGATGAAGTGGTAGTGGCCGCCTGCCCAGGAGGCTACGTAGCCGAGAACAAGGCCGAGCACGGTGCCGATGACGCTGATGAGAAGGCCTTGCAGCAGGAAGATGCGGCGGATCTGGCCGGAATCGACGCCGAAACTCATCATGACGGCAATGTCGCGGGTCTTCTCCATCACCATCATGGTGAGGGCGATGAGGATGTTCAGGGCGGCCACGATGACGATGAGGGCGATCACGATGAAGGAGACGACCTGCTCCAACTTGAGGGCGCGGAAGAGTTCGCGGTTCTGCTCCATCCAGTTGGTGGTCATGTAGCCTTTGCCGGCGGTCTGCTCCAGGGCGCGGCCGATTTCCGGCGCGCGGTCCAGGTCGTCGATCTTGAAGCTGATGACGGAGAGCAGATCGGGTTCGTCGAAGAGGCACTGGGCGTCGGCCAGGCGCAGAAAGCCCATCTGGGCGTCGTACTGGTAGAAGCCGGAGTGGAAGATGCCCGCCAGGCGAAAGCGCACGTATTTGGGCACAATGCCGAGCGGGGTCATCTCGCCCTGGGGGCTGATGACCATGACCGTGTCGCCCACGGTAGCGCCGACGGTCTCAGCCAGATCCTTGCCGAGGACAATGGGCGGCTGCGCGGTACAGGCGGCGGTGGTCTGGTCCGCTTGCGGCTGCAAAGCTTGCAGCGCGCCGGGCGTGGCGCTGGAAAGCAGGCCGCTGACTGACTTTTCCGCGTCGGGCAGGATGCCTTCAATCAGCGCTCCGCCGTCACGAGCGCCTCGGGCGACAAGGACCTGCTCATAGAGGCCGGGCGAGGCGGCGGTGACATGGGGAACTTTCCGTAGGCGGTCGAGCAGCGGACGCCAGTCGCGGATGCCGTCGCCGCCGGTCTGCATCAACTGCACGTGGGCCGTGGTATCGACGAGTCGATCCTGCAGGTCGCGCTTCATGCCGTTGGTGATGGCGAGAGCGATGATGAGGGCGGCAACGCCGGCGGCGACTCCCGCGATGGAGATAAGAGTGACCACGCCCACCACTGCCTGGCGGCGGCGGGCCCGGAGATAACGCGCGGCAAGGAAGAGCTCAAAGCGCATGGCTATTTGCCCTCGACGGACTGAGAAGGGAGTGGCTTGCGCGAAGCCGCGAGATGCAGATGAGAGCGAAAGTGCACATGAAAAAGGCCAGACATTCTGCCGTCCAGTCTACTAAATGGAGGCGGGATGCTGGCCTTCTGTTGCGTAATGTGAGGTGTGTTCGTGGCGCTTGCTAGATATCCACGCTGTTGTCTTCGATGGCCAGGCGGACGTTGCCGTCGGACTTGGCGAGGCGGCGAACGGCTTCCGGCTTGTCAACCCGCGCCTTGAGCATCACCAGGGCGACAGGCACGCTGCGGCCGGCGCTCTTGATGGTCTCGACAGCGGTCGGGCGGTCGATCTTGCAGGCGCTCATCAGAATGCGGATGCCGCGCTCGACCAGCTTGGAGTTCTGCATGTGCACGTTCACCATCAGGTTCTCGTACACATAGCCCATGCGGGTCATGGCTCCCGTGGTGATCATGTTCAGGATCATCTTCTGGGAGGTGCCGGCCTTCATCCGCGTGGAACCGGAGAGAACCTCGGGACCGACCTCGGCGACGATTGTGACGTCGGCGGCGGCGGCCAGAGGCGTGCCATGGTTGCATGTGACTGCGGCCGTATGGGCTCCGCGGGCGCGGGCATAGGCCGTTGCGGCCACCACGTAAGGCGTACGCCCCGAGGCAGAGACGCCGATGACCACGTCCTTGCGGGTGGGCCGGCGGCGGGCAATGTCGCGCTGGCCAAGCTCCTCCGAGTCCTCGTTGACCTCGACGGCCGAGGCGAGGGCCTTGGGGCCGCCTGCCATGATGTACTGGATTTGCCCGGGTACGGTGGAGTAGGTCGGCGGGCACTCCGAGGCGTCGAGCGCGGCAATGCGCCCGCTGGAACCTGCGCCCACATAGATGAGACGGCCGCCATCGCGCAGACTGCGCGCCACCAGGTCGATGACCTGCGCAATCTCCGGAAGGGCTTTTTTGACCGAGCCCGCAACCTTCGCATCCTCATGGTTGATAATGCGAGCGATTTCGAGCGCGGATTTTGTGTCCAATCCTTGAGAAGCCTCGTTTTGGCTCTCGGTAGTCAATTGCTGAAGCAGATTCGCCTGGTCATTCTTCGTATCTTTTTTCTGGGCGCCGGGCATTTCCTGCATCGTCGAGCTGTTGAGCATCGCGTCTGTCCCCAGTTTTAGATTGTAGCTGCAAACCCTGCAATGAAAAGAAATTTTGTCGTGCGATCCTGTGAAAACCGGCCTCAGATGGCCTCGCGGACGGCATTGTGAAAGGCCGGGCGGACCTGCCGAATCAGCTGGCAGTTCCGGTCGGGCCAGGTGCGGTTGGTCAGCAGAACTACGGCGACGGCGGCATCGAGATCGATCCAGAGCGAGCAGCCGCTATAGCCCAGATGGCCGATGGAATGTGGCGAGAAATGCACCCCTGCCGAGGAGTCCTGGGATGGCGTATCCCAGCCGATGGCCCGCGAACTGCCTGCGGGAGCCTGCCGCTCGGCGAAGGTCTCGACGGTCTGGCGGGTAAAGAGGCCGGACTCGCCGGCAGGAGCCACGGCGCACAGCACTTCCGCGGAAAAACGCAGCAGATCGGGGACGCAGGAGAACAGCCCGGCGTGGCCGCTGATGCCCTTCAAAACGAAGGCGTTCTCGTCCTGCACCTCGCCCTGGATGCGGCGGCGGCGGAAGCTGGCATCCTCTTCCGTAGGCGGAATGGCCGGGCGCTTTGGCGCAGCCGGGCAAAAGCCGGTGTCCTTCATTTGAAGCGGATCGAAGATTTCGCGCTGGAGAAAGCTGCGGAAGCGCTCGTGAGCGAGGACTTCGAGGGCTTTGCCGAGGAGGATGAAGCCTGGGTCGGAGTAGGCGGCTCGGGTACCTGGTTCGGCCTCCAGAGGCAGTTTGAGGCAGGCATGGAAGAGTGCGGCGGGCGTGGTTGCAGCGCGGAAGAACTCAACATAAGCGGGCAGGCCGGAGTTGTGCGCCAGCAGATGGCGGAGCGTTACGCGCCGGGCGGGCGACCCGGGCTCGCGGCCGACGACAAAACCGGGGAGCAGATCGCCGAGTGGAAGGTCGAGGTCGAGTTGCCCGCGCCGATGAAGGAGCATGGCCATGGCCGTAGTGGCCACTACCTTGGTGACGCTGGCCACGTCAAAGATGGAACCCGGCTGCACGGAAGGCGCATCGTCCTGGTAGGTGAACCGGCCCAGCGCGTCCTGGAGCACAACCCGACCGCCGCAGAGGACGCCGAAGGCGCAGCCGGGAAAGGCGCGGGAGGCGATGGCGTCGCCGAGCACACGATACACGGAGGCGAAGCGACCCGTAGAGCCGCCGTCAGCTATGGTGATGGGATCGTGGGACATGGGACATGGGCCTGCTTTTATGGTAACGCCGCTGCAACGGCAGCGCATTTTTTGCGTCTCAAAACTGCGATGGGCGCTATCCTTGACGGCAAGGCAGACGTCTATGGCGATATCGATCTGAACGGGGGGGTGTATGCGCCATTTTTCGTGGATGAGGTGTGCGGTTCTGGCGGCAGGTTTGCCGGTTCTGAGCGGAGTCTATCTGGCAGGGCAGGAGCCCGCGCAGCAGCCTGCGGGAGCGCAGGCGAGCCCGCCAGCCGCCGCGCCGAGCGAAACCGCTGCGGCGCCTGCCGCACCCGCGAAGAAAACCTACACCGTTCCGGCAGGAACGAAGGTACTGCTCTCGCTGCATAGCGCGATCAATACACGTAGCGCCAAGCCCGGCGATGGCGTCTATCTGGCCTCGACCTTTCCGGTGGTGGTGGGCAATCGGGTGCTGATTCCAGCCGGCGTTTATGTGCAGGGTGTGGTGGACCGCGTGCAGCGCGCGGGCCGTGTGAAGGGCAGGGCACAACTGGACATGCACTTTACCTCCATCATCTTCCCGAACGGAACGGTGGTGGAGATTCCGGGCGTGATCAACAGCCTGCCGGGCGCGAAAGACCGGACCGTAACGGGCGACGAGGGCACGGTGGAGCAGCAGGGAAACAAGGGGCGCGACGTGGCCCGCGCCGCTGAGGCGGGATTGGCAGGAACCGAGATTGGAGCCATCGCCGGCTCAGCCAGCGGACACCCGGGCGAAGGCGCGCTGATGGGCGGAATGGGCGGCCTGGCTGTGGGGACGATGGTGGCGCTGTTCACGCGGGGCGACGACATCAATATCGAGAGCGGAACTCCGGTGGAGATGGTGCTGCAAAGGCCGCTGATCCTGGAGGAAGAGAACCTGGAGCAGGGAGGCGCTCCGGGAGCAACTCCGGCGCTGGTGCCCTCCGCGGACCAGCCAAGACCGGTGAAGAAACCCCTGCGCGGCAGGATTTTGTGCCCTCCGGGAGGGCTGGGCTGTGAGCTATAGGGCTTCCGTGTAAGCTGAGAGAGAGATGAATACGGTTCCCCAAGTGCCGCAACCACCGGAAGAAGTGGCGACGGACCAGACAACGGTTTCACCGGCGGTGGCCTCGAAGAAAGAAAACGCCACCTTATGGCTGCGCGACCTTGTGGTTTCGGCCGCGGCTTCAATATTGATCATCACCTTTCTCTATCAGCCGGTGCGCGTGGAAGGCACCAGCATGTTGCCACGGCTGGAAGACGCCGACCGTTTGTTCATCAACAAGTTTGTGTACCACTTCTCGGCGATCGACCGCGGAGACGTGGTGGTCTTCCGCTATCCGCGCGACCCGGCGAAGAGCTACATCAAACGGGTGATCGCTGTGCCTGGAGACCGGCTGCGCATCGATCACGGAGTGGTGTGGCTGAACGGCAAGCGGCAGGAGGAAAGCTACGTTCCGGAAGAGTACCGGGACGAGCGGTCAATGGCGGAGATCGTTGTGCCGGAGGAGAGCTTTTTCATGATGGGCGACCACCGGTCCATCTCCTCCGACAGCCGGGAATTCGGCCCGGTGGATCGTTCTCTGATCTACGGCAAAGCCGTGTTTGTCTACTGGCCAGCGCGGGATGTGGGCGTGATCCGGTGATCTGGCGCAAATAGTCCGGAATTCTATTGGGACAATCTGGCTCCGGACTGCTAAAATCTATTGAATCCACTCCTCGGAGAGGCAATGCAGGCACTCTTAGCGCTCGAAGACGGGCGCATATTCCGTGGCCACGGCTATGGGCACCCCGGCGAATGCCAGGGAGAAGTTGTTTTTAATACTTCCCTTACCGGATATCAGGAAATCGCCACCGATCCTTCCTATGCCGGTCAAATCGTAGTTCTCACCAATCCCCAAATCGGCAACTACGGAACAAATCAGGCAGACAATGAGGCGGCCAGACCTTTTATCGAGGGTTTGATCGTGCGCGAGTTCTCGCCGATCTGTTCCAACTGGCGTTCCGAGCAGGTGACGGACGAGTACATGGAGCGCTACAAGGTTCCGGTGCTGGCCGAGATCGACACGCGCGCGCTGGTGCGGCATCTGCGCACCTACGGCGTGATGCGCGGCGTCATCTCGACGGTTCCGGCGGAGGTTGCAAATCCCGATGCGCTGGTCGAGAAGGCCCGGAACATTCGCAAGATGGATGGGACGGATCTGGCCCGGGTGGTTTCGACCAAGTCGATCTACACCTTCGACAGTTCGGACAGCCGCAATGAGACAGGCGATCCTTATCTGAATAGCGGATTTCTGCCGGACGAGTCGCTGCTGGGGCGCAAACAGTTGCACGTGGTGGCCTACGACTTCGGCATCAAGCAGAACATTCTGCGGATGCTGGTGCGCGAAGGCTGCCGAGTGACGGTGGTTCCGGCCGAAACCATGGCGGACGATGTGCTGGCGATGAAGCCGGACGGCATCTTCCTGTCGAACGGGCCGGGCGATCCAGAGCCGGTGGACTATGCGGTGAAGTCGATCCGCAAGTTCCTGGGACGTGTGCCGGTCTTCGGCATCTGCCTGGGGCACCAGCTCACTGGACTGGCGCTGGGCGGCAGGACGTACAAGCTCAAGTTCGGCCACCACGGCGGCAACCACCCGGTGCGCAACAACGCCACGGGCAAGGTGGAGATTACGGCGCACAACCACAACTTCGCGGTCGATCCGGAGTCGATCAATGCGAACGAGGTGGAACTGACGCACGTGGACCTGAACGACAACACGTTGGAAGGACTGCGGCACAAGACGCTGCCGCTGTTCAGCGTGCAGTACCACCCTGAAGCAGCGCCCGGGCCGCACGACTCGCACTACCTCTTCCGCGACTTCCGCAATCTGATGGAGGAGTGGAAGGGATGAAGGAAGCTGTGGCTAGATGGGAAGAACCGTATCCCGGGCCTATCCAATTCCCGGAACTCGATTTAGCCTCGTTCCTTCCAGACTCTCTAAAACTCGATTCTATTGAGCAGACGCTCATTCCCAAGATTGCCAAGGATAGCGTGTCTATTGCAATGCTGGAACAGGCGTTGCTCAGCATACCTACCCAACACTACCTCGTCCATGGAGATGGACGAGAAATGAACCTCGTTGCATCTGAGGGAGTTCATCTTGTCCTCACCTCTCCTCCGTATTGGACTTTGAAGAGGTATGACGATGTCGATGGACAACTTGGCCACGTCATCGAGTATGACGAGTTTCTGGGAGAGCTTGCGCGGGTTTGGAAGCGCAGTTTCGATCTTCTTGTTCCTGGGGGACGGCTGATCTGTGTCGTTGGGGATGTGTGCCTTTCACGGAAGCAGAATGACGGGCGACACACAGTAATCTCGTTGCACGCTTCCATTCAGGAACAATGCAGAAAGATCGGCTTTGACAATCTTGCTCCGATTATTTGGCACAAGATTGCTAATGCCGTGTATGAAGTTTCTGGCGGCGGTGGCTTTCTTGGGAAACCTTATGAACCCAACTCGGTCATTAAGAACGACATCGAATTCATTCTGATGTTCCGGAAGCCAGGGGGGTATCGGAAACCAACGGTTCCGAAACGTCTGCTGTCAGTGATTGGATCGGATAATTATCAGGCATGGTTCCAGCAAATCTGGACAGGGTTGACCGGTGCTTCGACAAAGGAGCATCCTGCGCCTTATCCATCTGAGCTTGCTGAAAGATTGATAAGGATGTTCAGCTTTGCCGGAGATGTTGTCCTCGATCCGTTTTCGGGCTCTGGGACCAATGCAATCGCTGCAGCCCGAACAGGTCGGCATAGTATTGGTTACGAGATCAGCCCGGTATATCACAAAAAATCCGTATCTAGGTTCTACCGCGATACCCGAGGGTTGTTCTGGCAACCAGAGATCGTGGTTCTGGAGGAGATGTGACCATTACGCGGAAATGGGAAGATCGTTTGCATTTGGCGGTGAAGCATTTCTGGCAGACTAGGGACCGCCAAGCAGGAAGACAAGGAGCCATATCTGGTAATCGTGACGCTGGAAATCGAACGGCCGTTACAGGTGGTAAGCAGATGGATGGTTTCGTCGATCTGGTAAGGGACTTCATTGTCGATTGTGGAGTCAATGATGCTCATATTTTTGTAAATCGAAAACTCGAATTGCCCGGATGGTTCCGCGCCGAAAAGAACTGGGATCTACTTGTCGTTGCCGATGGGGCATTGATAGCAGCAATGGAATTTAAGTCTCAGGTTGGCTCGTTTGGAAATAACTTCAACAACAGAACAGAGGAATCTCTTGGCAGTGCAACAGATATCTGGACTGCTTATCGAGAAGGTGCGTTCTCGCCATCTCCACGTCCATGGTTAGGATATTTAATGATGCTGGAAGATGTCGAACGCACACAGAGTCCAGTCGCTGTTAGGGAACCACACTTCAAAGTTTTCCCGGAGTTTTGTGATGCGTCCTACGCGAAACGCTATGAGATTTTGTTGACAAAGCTCGTTCGAGAGCGACTCTACGATAGCGCTGCATTCATCCTTTCCAATAAGGCTTCCGCGCAAAACGGAAACTTCAAGCAACCCTCGGAGGAGTTGGCTATCGAAAATCTGCTAACCTCCTTGAAGGCCAGAGTGACAGCGACTGCAGGAGCAACAGACTAATAATATGCCACGCAGAAATGACATTCAGAAGATACTTGTGATCGGCTCGGGGCCGATTGTGATTGGACAGTCGGCGGAGTTCGACTACTCCGGCACGCAGGCCTGCAAGGCCCTGAAGCAGGAAGGCTATGAGGTGGTGCTGGTGAATTCGAACCCGGCCACCATCATGACCGATCCTGAGCTGGCAGACCGCACCTACATTGAACCGCTCACGCGCGAGTACGTTGAAGAGATTATTCGCATTGAGTCGGAGATGCTGGCCGGCGGTTCCCCTCAGGGGCTAAAGCCCGGCTCTTCTTTGGGCGCGGCAAGCGGCACGGCTGAAGCCGTGCCCTTTCAAAACGTCGATGGGAAAAAGCCAGGCAAGTTTGCCCTGCTGCCGACCGTGGGCGGACAGACGGCGCTGAACCTCGCCGTCGATCTGGCCGATGCGGGCATTCTGGACAAGTACAACGTGGAGCTGATCGGCGCCAAACTGGAAGCCATCAAGAAGGCCGAGGACCGGCTGCTCTTCAAGGACGCGATGCAGCGCATTGGCCTTGAGGTGTCGAAGTCGGCGCTGGTGAACAACCTGCGCGACGGCCTGGACTTTGCCTCGAAGCTGGGCTTCCCGGTGCTGATCCGGCCGAGCTTTACGCTGGGCGGCTCGGGCGGCGGCATTGCCTATAACCGCGAAGAGCTGATGGAGATTCTCTCGCGCGGGTTGGACCTTTCGCCGGTGCACGAGTGCCTGATCGAAGAGAGCGTACTCGGGTGGAAGGAGTACGAGCTGGAGGTGATGCGCGACCTTGCGGACAACGTCATCATCATCTGCTCCATCGAGAACTTTGACCCGATGGGCGTGCATACCGGCGACTCCATTACCGTGGCTCCGGCGCAGACGCTGACCGACCGCGAGTACCAGAAGATGCGCGATGCTGCCATCGCCGTGATGCGCGAGATCGGCGTGGAGACGGGCGGCTCGAACGTGCAGTTTGCCGTGAACCCGGTGGACGGCCGCATGACGGTAATCGAGATGAACCCGCGCGTATCGCGCTCCTCGGCTCTGGCCTCGAAGGCCACCGGCTTCCCGATTGCCAAGATCGCCGCCAAGCTGGCGGTGGGCTACACACTGGACGAGATTCCGAACGACATTACGCGCAAGACTCCGGCCTGCTTTGAGCCGACCATCGACTACGTGGTGGTGAAGATTCCCAAGTGGCAGTTTGAGAAGTTTCCCGGCTCGGACGACGTGCTTGGTCCACAGATGAAGTCCGTGGGCGAAGTGATGGCCATGGGCCGGACCTTCAAGGAAGCGCTGATGAAGGCCTGGCGCGCGCTGGAGACCGGCAAGAAGACAGGCGCGGAGGTTCTGGAGCCGCGGCGGTTGACGCAGATGCTGGTAACGCCGCGTCCGGAACGGCTGGCTTATATTCGCTACGCCTTTGAGCGTGCCATGAGCGTGCGCGAAGTGGCCCGGCTTACCAAGATGGACCCTTGGTTCCTGCACCAGATACGCGAGATCACGCAGGCACAGGGAACCATCGCCCACACCACGCCCGAGACCATCGAAACGGAAAAACTGCTGCGCCTGAAGCGGATGGGGCTCTCCGACGAGCGCATCGCCAACGAGTGGAAGCTGGAAGGCCAGGATGGCGTGAAGAAGGTAAGGGAACTGCGCGAGTCGAAGGGCATCAAGCCGGTCTTCAAGCTGGTGGATACCTGCGCGGCGGAGTTCGAGTCGATGACGCCCTACCTCTACTCGACCTACGACGAAGAGGACGAAGCGCCGCCGACCGACAAGCCGAAGATCATCATTCTCGGCTCGGGTCCGAACCGCATCGGGCAGGGCATCGAGTTCGACTACTGCTGCTGCCATGCGGCCTTCTCGCTGAAGGAAGACGGCTACGAGACGATCATGGTGAACTGCAATCCCGAGACCGTCTCCACCGACTACGACACCAGCGACCGGCTCTACTTTGAACCGCTGACGCTGGAAGATGTGCTGGCCGTCTACAACCACGAGGCCAAGTCGGGCGCAAAGATCGGCATGATTGTGCAGTTCGGCGGGCAGACGCCGCTGAACCTGGCGCAACGGCTGCGCGCGGCCGGCGTTCCCATCATCGGCACCTCGCCCGAGTCCATCGATCTGGCTGAGGACCGCAAGCGCTTCGGTAAGCTGCTGGAGGACCTGAAGATTCCGCAACCTGCCGGCGGCACCGCCACCAGTGTGGAAGAGGCGTTGGCCATCGGCGAGCGCATCGGCTACCCGGTGCTGGTGCGGCCCAGCTACGTGCTGGGCGGACGCGCCATGGTGATCTGCTACGACGCCGACTCGGTCGTCAAGTACATGCGCGAGGCGGTGGAGTACTCGCAGGAGCGGCCGGTGCTGGTGGACCACTTCCTTGAGAATGCCTTCGAGGTTGACGTGGATGCGCTCTGTGACTCGGAAGACGTGATCATTGCCGGCATTATGCAGCACATCGAGGAGGCCGGCATTCACTCCGGCGACTCGTCCTGCGTGTTGCCCGCGGTTAGCATCCGTCCGGAGACGCTGGACACGCTGCGCGAGTACACGCGCAAGCTGGCGATGGCGTTGAAGGTGGTGGGCCTGGTGAACTTGCAGTTCGCCATCCAGCGCGATGCCCGGGGGGTGGACCACGTCTACGTGATCGAAGTGAACCCGCGCGCCTCGCGGACTGTGCCGTACGTCTCAAAGGCTACCGGCATACCGCTGGCCAAGGTGGCGGCGCGGCTGATGACAGGCCGCAAGCTGCGCGAGTTGCTGCCGGCCGAACTGGCAGCGGGCAAGGACCTGGGGACGGGCGCGCACTACTTTGTGAAGTCGCCGGTCTTCCCGTGGTCGAAGTTTGCCGGAGTGGACACGATTCTGGGGCCGGAGATGAAATCGACCGGCGAGGTGATGGGCGTGGCCGGCAGCTTTGGCGAAGCGTTTGCCAAGGCGCAGCTCTCGGCTGGGCACATACTGCCGACCAAAGGCACGGTGTTCTTTAGCGTCAACGATCACGACAAGGCAGCGGCCGTGGAACTTGCGCGGCGCTATGTGCACCTTGGCTTCCACATTGTGGCCACAGAGGGCACGGCGAATGTGCTGGAGAACGCAGGGCTGGTGGTGGAGCGGGTCTTCAAGGTGGACGAAGGCAGGCCGAACGCGGTGGATCTGATCAAGGGCGAGCGCATTCAACTGATCGTGAATACGCCGCGCGGACAAGACACCATCTTCGACGAGAAGTCGATTCGTAGAGCGGCGGTGCTGGCGCGCATTCCGACCATCACGACGCTCTCCGCGGCGCAGGCGGCGGCGGACGGAATCGCAGCGATGCAGCGGCACCGGACAACGGTCTACGCGCTACAGCAACTGCATACGGAGCGATAGACTCAGGCGCATCGAAAGCAAACTGAAACGTCTGCTTCACTGGAGAGTGGAGCAGACGTTTTACTTGTTTCGGATGTTCTGTCTCGCCGCGGGCGTCGTGGTTACTCTGCTTTGCGGCGGAGTGAAAGCTTGGCGCCGATGGAATAGCCGAGCATCGCGGCCGCCGGCCAGGTGGCCAGAAAAGGGCCGTCGTTGTCGATGAGGCCGCTGGGGGAGGGAAGACTGAAGAAGGTGCGGACGATCTTGTCGGTGGCGTCGCACTGGTAGCACTCGTTGGGCCCGGTCGGCATATCGAGAATCCAGAGCGCGATGATCAGAAACCAGATGAGGCCAAGCAGCCAGATGGACGGGGCAATCTCGTCCTGGCGGAAATGATTGACGAGGTAGCCGGAAAAGAGAGGGAAGACGATACACAGCAGGAGGATGAGGCTCTGCGCCACCTGGGGCAGATTGAGCGCGTATCCAGCGCCCATCAGAACAGCCCAGGAAATCAGGGCAATAGCCGTATGCAAGAAGAAAGCAGCGGCCTGCTGGGGAAGTTTCGATGCGCCGTTTCCCTCTTCGCCTTCCGTCTGCAACAAGGGCTCCATCTGCGCAACTCCTAGAGACATCTTAGCCTATTACTCTTTATTTACCATACACCGGGCGGCAAATCGCGACAATACGCCACCAATTCATCGGATGAAGAGTGAGGCGCGGAGGCCCTACAATAATTCCATGCTGATCGAAGGCGTTTTTGCCGCCGTTACTACGCCGTTCTACCCGGACGAGCGCATCTACTTTCGCAAGATTGAAGCCAACATGGCGCGCTACTCGCGCAGCCTTCTGGCCGGAATAGTGGTCCTTGGTTCCACGGGCGAGTCGCCGCTGCTGACCGATGCCGAGTCAGTGGAGGTTCTGCGCTGCGCCGCCGCGGCCACGGCACCGGAGAAGGTGCTGATTGCCGGCGTGGGCCGGGAGAGCGTGCGAGCCACCGTGGAACTGGCCGAAGAAGCCGCAAAGGCCCAGTACGATGCCGTGCTGGTGCGTCCGCCCAGCTACTACGGAAGCCTGCGCAACAACGCTGCCCAGTTGCACTACTTCCGCTGTGTTGCGGACCGCTCGCCGCTGCCGGTGCTGCTCTACAACGTGCCCAAGTGCGTGCCGCAGGAGATTCCGGTGGAGGTGGTGGCGGAACTGGCCGGCCATCCGAACATTATCGGGATCAAGGATTCGAGCGGCAGCGTGGAGCGGATCAAGGCTCAGGTGGAAGCAACAAAGGGAGCGGCGAAGAGGACTGTAACCGTGACTCCCGTCTTCGAGGCCGTGACCGGACGTATGCTGGCGCCAAATCCGGAGCCGCAGGGTTCCTTCGTGGCGGCGGGCGATCTGGCGGCTGGGTCTGCGGTAGCCACCGCGCCTCCGGTACCGGCGCTGAAGACACGGAGCAGGGAAGTCGGCTTCCAGGTTTTGTGCGGAACGGCTTCGGTGATTCTGGATGCGCTGCAGGCGGGCGCGGCCGGCGGCGTACTGGCTTTTGCCTCGTTTGCGCCGGAGGCTTGCCAGGAAGTGTATTTGGCATGGAAGGACCACGACCCGAAGCTGGCGGCCGACAAGCAGCAGCGGATCGCTGGGGCGAATCGGCGGATTGTGGGCGAGTTGGGAATCGGCGGCGTAAAATACGCTTGCGATTTCAACGGCTATTATGGCGGCCGTCCGCGATTGCCGCTGGTTGCCGCTACGGCGGCACAGAGAGCGGAGATCGAGGGGCTGCTGGCCGAGATTCGCAATTAGCAAGTTGCGAGAGGGTCCCATGCGCTTCGTTTCTGTTCGCTGTTTGCCTGCCTTGGTTTTGTCGGCATTGGCTGCGTGCTCATGCGCAAATCTCTGCGCTCAAAGCTCCCAACCTGTGAGGCCGAAGATTACCGGTATCTCCCACGTCGGGTATTTTGTTTCCGATCTGCCCAAAGCGCTGAACTTCTGGCACGACTTCTTCGGCTACGACGAGTACTTCGAGCTGAAGAAGCCGGGCACGAACGACGTCCGCATCGCCTTCATCAAGATTAACGACCGGCAGCATATCGAGTTGTTTACCGATCCGCCGCCCGCGCCACCGAATCAGATGAGCCACCTGTGCTTCTCAGTGGACAACGTTGAACAGATGCGGGCGTACCTGCGCTCAAAGGGCTATTCCGTGCCGGCCGGAAACGGCGGGACGACCAAGGCGGGCGACTATGCCTTCGAGATCAATGACCCGGACGGAACGCTGATCGAGTTTGCGCAGATGCTGCCGACGGGCAAGGAAGCGCAGGCGGCAGGGAAGTTCGAGCCAGCCACGCGCATCGCCAACTCCATCTACCATGTGGGCTTTCTGGTCGGGAACGCGACGAAGTCGATGGCCTTCTATGAGGATGTGCTCGGCTTCAAGGAGACTTGGCGGGGAGGGCGCGATCCGAAGGTTCTGAGCTGGATCAACCTGCAGGTTCCCGACGGGACCGACTACATCGAGCTGATGCTCTACAGCCAACTGCCCAAGACCTTTGGCACGCAGAACCATACTTCGCTGGCTGTTCCGGATATGCAAAAGGCCATCGAGACGCTGGAAGCTCGGCCGGCCTTCAAGACCTACGGCAAGCCTCTGGAGATGCGCACCGGCGTGAACGGCAAGCGGCAGGTGAACATCTACGATCCGGACGGGACGCGCGTGGAGTTGATGGAGCCGTTTACCGCGGACGGTAAGCCGGTTCCTCCGTCGCAGGCGCCGCTGCCGCCCTCGGCGCACGACTAGACAGGCTGCGGGAATAGAACAAAGTTCATCGGGGAATCGGTGGTCTGATTCCCTCAGGGGCTCAACAGGCTGCGGCAAAACTCTCGCCAAACGGGCTTTGTAACAGGGCCCGACTTCAGTCGGGCCGATAAACCACCTGGAATCAGCGGGGCTTTAGCCCCTGAGGGAAGTTTCTCAGACTCTGCGATGGCAAACACGTCTTTTTCCGCAGCCTGTAAAGCCTTCATGATTTGAGGGTTGTTGACGTACGGGCTGAAGCCCGCACCCTTCACCGATGGAGTTATTCCGCAGAAGCCAGTAAAGCTGAAACCGGCTATCGCAATCTAAGGATCAAAAGGGCAGGGAAGCCGGGCTTCCCTGCCCTTGATTTTTCCAACGGAGATTTACCAGACGCGCTGGCCGGGCTGGGGCGTCTCCGGCCAGCTCAGGTTGGCAGGGCTCAGCAGGTTCCGCTCAATGATGGAGGAGAGAACCAGCGAGGTCGAGGTGGTGCCGAAGGGCGTGAGCCGGTCGATGACGTCCTTCAGATGCTCGACGGAGACGACGTTGACCTTCAGGATGAAGGAGTCTTCGCCGGTTCCGCGGTAGCACTCGACAATCTCCGGCATGGAGCGGACACGCTCGGTAAGCCCGGCCAGTACGTTGCCGACGATGCTCATACGAATGAAGGCCGTGATGGAGAGGCCGATCTTGGCCGGGTCGATCTCCGCCCGGTAGGCGCGGATGATGCCTTCGTCCTCCATGCGCTGCACGCGTTGCGCTACGGCGGGCGTGGAGAGCCCAACCCTTCGGCCAAGCTCCGCATACGACAGCCGTGCATCGCGCTGCAGTTCGTCCAGAATCTTCCAGCCCAGCGCATCCAGCAGTTTGTCCTTCTCGCTTTCCGCCATTCTCGCCCCCCTTTGGGTTTCTTCCATATGACTTTACGAATGTAATGCGCATATGGCAAGTGCATACCATATGCGCAGATAATCGGCCATATTTTCAGTAATTCAATCTTCAAAAGTACAGGTGCGGCAGCCTATTCTTTTTCTGCGAGGAGTCGAGGGAATGATGGCTATCGAGCGACGTACATGGGCAGAGCCCTTCAAGATCAAGGTCGTGGAAGCAGTCCGGATTCCCAGCCCGGAGGAGCGCGAGAAGGCGATCCGCGAGGCGGGCTACAACACGTTTCTGCTGCGTTCGGACGACGTCTACATCGATCTGCTGACCGATTCCGGCACCTCGGCGATGAGCGACCGGCAGTGGGCCGCGATGATGGTGGGCGACGAAGCCTACGCGGGCAGCCGCAGCTTCTACCGGCTGGAGCAGATGATCCAGCAGTACTTCGGCTACCGCTACGTGGTTCCTACGCACCAGGGACGAGGCGCGGAGAACATCCTGTCGAAGGCGCTGATCAAGCCGGGCGACGTGGTTCCGGGGAACATGTATTTCACCACCACGCGGCTGCACCAGGAACTGGCGGGCGGACTCTTTGTGGACATCATCATTCCCGAGGCGCACGATCCGAAGAGCCTGCACCCGTTCAAGGGCGATGTGGATCTGGCGCGGCTGGAAGAGGTCATCAAGACCTACGGGGCCAAGCGGATTCCGTATATCAGCCTGGCAGCTACCGTAAACATGGCCGGCGGACAGCCCATCTCACTGGCTAACATGAAGGCTGTCAGGGAGTTAGCGAATCAACATGGAATCCGGATTATCCTGGACGCGGCCCGTGTGGTGGAGAATGCCTACTTCATCCAGCAGAGGGAACCGGGCTGTCAGGACCGGACCATCGCCTCGATCGTGAAGGAGCTTTGCTCTTATACGGACGGCTGCACGATGAGCGCCAAGAAGGACCCGATGGTGAACATCGGCGGCTTTCTGGCGGTGAACGAGGAAGCGGTCTACGACGATGCGGCAAATCTGGCCGTGATCTACGAGGGCCTGCACACCTACGGCGGCATGGCAGGGCGCGACATGGAGGCCCTGGCAACGGGCATCGAAGAGTCTCTGCACGAGGACCACATCCGGGCGCGCGTTGGCCAGGTGCTTTATCTGGGCCAGAAGCTGATCGATGCGGGTGTGCCGATTGTGCAGCCTGTGGGCGGGCACGGAGTCTTTCTGGACGCGAAGGGGTTCCTGCCGGGGATGCCGCAGGAGCAGTATCCGGCACAGGCGCTGACCGTGGCGCTCTACCTCGATTCCGGGATTCGCAGCATGGAGCGGGGCATTGTCTCCGCTGGCCGCAACAAGGAGACCGGCGAAGAGAACAAGCCCAAGCTGGAGCTGGTGCGGCTGACGATTCCACGCCGGGTTTACACGCAGGCGCACATGGACGTCGTGGCGGAGTCGGTGCAGGCCGTCTACGAGGAGCGGGAGAAGATTCGCGGTCTTCGGATGGTCTACGAGCCGAAGTACCTGCGGTTCTTCCAGGCGCGGTTCGAACAGATTTAGGTTTAGGGCAAGGGGCCAGTAACGCAAGCCACAAAGAGCGCAGCGGTTAGAGGCGCAGACCCGGTCGGATTGGGAGGCAAACTCCCGAGGCGGCCGGGTTTTCTTTTGGAGATCGCCGAGGTCATGGTGTTGACGGGGCTGAAAGCGGGAGCGTCATGGAAGGATCTTGCAGAGACCTTATTAGTTAGCTAATATAATCATAGCAGGATTGGAGAGACTATGGCGCAGGCGACGATGTTCGAGGCGAAAACCCAATTGTCCGATCTGGTGCGCCGGGCGCAACGTGGGGAGAAGGTTGTGCTAACCACAGGGCGCGGCAAGGTGCCGGTAGCCGAGATTGTAGCCATCAATCCGCCGACCGAGCGCGTCTTTGGCCAGTTCTTACAGCCGAACTTCCGCATCCCAAAGGATTTCGACGAACTTCCCGAGACTGAAGTGGCTGGGTGGCTGGGTGTGGGTGAATGAGAATCCTCATTGACACGCACTACGTCCTCTGGACCGCTCTTAACCCTTCAGAGATGCCTACGTGGGCACACCGGCTCCTGGCGGATCTGAAAAACGAGATACTGGTTTCCTCGGCTTCAGTCTATGAGATCAGTATGAAGGTTCGTTTAGGGAAGATTCCAGAGGCGGCTGAGTTCGAAGGTGATCTGATTGCCAACATCGAGGGCAAGCTGGGATTCGAACTCCTGCCGCTTGACCCGCAGTCCATGTACAGGGCAGCCAGGTTCGAGGACAAACACGCTGACCCCTTTGACCGGATGATCGCAGCGCAAGCCATACAATACGACCTGCCACTGCTCAGCGTTGATCCCAGGATGGATGCTTTCGGCGTGCGCAGGGTCAAGGAGCTTGTTGTTCGGGTGTAAGCGCCCCGCAGCGCGAGATTAATGTAATGTCCGATAACAGATATTACCGACTAGACAGAGGGAAGGGAAGTTGCTTTATCTTTCGATCCACGCTATAGCAAAGCTGGGGAGTCGATTGTGACCACCGTCACTATACGCTGTGACGTGGAGCCAACACAAGTAACGCCTCCAGATCGGCCCCGTCTTTATCTTTGCCTTGTATCGACAGGACACGCGCTCCTGGCCTCACGGCAACGTTTGACGTGCGGATGAATGCCGCACCGACTTGCTCTCCCTCGACTGCCGAGAATCGCGCATCGATCCCAACGGCCGCGAGAAGTTCAGCGAGCTGGTCCGGCCCGAGGCCACCCTTCGCCAATTTCAAAATGCTACCGATCCCAATCCCCATATTCCCCTTTCAAATGCACCATAGTACAATCTTCCTTGCAGCAAACCCTATTCATATTCAACCGTTCCGCCGCCACCGGTGCTGAGATTTGGGGAACACCCAACACCCAGAACGCTATCGTAAATCTCTATCTGATGCCCCGCTGAGACCGGAACCGACATTCCAGTTTTCGAATAAATACCGTTTGCATTGTTGCTTAATGTCACTGATGCGAGAGGCGTGCTCGAGGTGAGGTCGTAAATCGTGACGACAGGAGATGTCGTTGTGCATGAAATTGCCACCGGCGTACCGTTCTGGGCTCGACCACTGATGGATATGATTGTGTGGGAAGCGCTTGGTATCCAAAGCTGCGGTGCTACGTTTGTCACAACGTAGCTTCCCAAAGTAAACGACCAAAGCCCCGTCGAGACCCCGCTCCCTCCTGAACTGCTTGCCCATGAACAACCCGTTCCGGTCGCTGTCAGATACTGCCCCGATGCACCCGCCACGCCATTGCACAGAAATCCAGCAGCATCGATAGTGCTTAGAGATTTAATCGGCAGTATCGTCACCCCAGTCCCGGCAGGTATTCCACCAGGGACTGCGCCGTGCAATAATTGCTGCCTCCAGCGTTCCAGTTCATCTATTGGCACATTCGCAGAGGCTGGCACGTATATAAAGAACGGCATCCAAAATTGATTTCCCACGCCATTCGCATTACCACCATAAAGCCGCATCTGTAAGTTGTGCGCTGTTGATTCTCCAGACTGGACGTGGATGAGTGCCACTACAGGGTGCCACCAATCGCCATTAACCTTCTGCTGGAAGCTGCTCCAATTCTGAGTTAGATAGTCTGTTCCGTTGCTGAATATGTAGATTCCGGCAGGTGAAATTGAACTCGACACAGTAGCTGGATTGTTTGCACCAGAACGTACCCATGCACCTGCGAGAATATAGTCACCGGTCGTCGTGGACATTGTTGGACTATAGATAATCGAGTAACTGTTTCCGCTCGTGCCTGAATCAATCTCACCCGCTGTAGTTCCGCCGACAGGATCGCGCACTCCGGTAAGGACTGAGCATCCTGTTCCAACACAAGACCAACTCAATGGGCTGCTAGCTACAGGTGCCGTCGCATACGGCATTAGAGTAACCCCCATTGAAGCGCCGATTCCATCTAGTTCCGTGCGTGTAATGTTTCCGTCGTTGATTGTTCCCGGCGAGACTCCGCGCCCAATTGGATTATTGATGCCACCCTGATAGTAGTCAACGCCGTTCATCAAGATACGTCCATAGTAGTTCGGGCCAGCGATGCTCTGGGAGATTACTGTATTCATGTTGTTCAAAATGAATTCGCCGTCAATCGGACCACGCGATCCCAGATAGTCAATAAAGTTCGGAGCATAACCCATAAAATTGTCTTGCAAAAATACATTGCTGAAACTGACGGGCCTGACTCCGCTGGCAGAGCTCTGGTCTATAGTCACAGCGTTGTTGATAGGCTGCTCAATTGTCACGTCTCGTACATCGATACCACCAACCTGCTGACTCACACCATTCGTGTCGAGCTTAATTCCACCGCCGATTACGGTATTTTCATTGATTTGCGACATGTCCCCTCCGCATCCTTCGCCGGATGGGTTGAGAAAAGCGCTTTCTCCGCTGCACCGGAATCCATAGGGATAGCTCTGAGTCGGGCACCCGACGGGTCCCGAATGGCACAGGGTAGGCAATAAAGAAGAGTTGCTGATTGTAAACCACCAGGCCGACGACATCTCGACTGGAATTGCGGGCATCCAGTTCTGGACACCAAATGCCATGTTCTTTAGTGCCACATTAGCGATGTGTGACCCCCAGAAACAGGCGCCGTAGCACCCCGTCACACTAATGTCTTGGAAATCGTGGTGATCGTAGGTGTCATCCGGTGGAGCAATAGCTACTGCGCCCCACACATCCGATGCGGAATGATTGTGTACAAAAGCGGATTTATAGACCCCGTTACCAACGTTCCACACCCGAACCGTCTCATAAGAGTCTTCGTTGAAACCGGTTACAGTCCCGCCTGAACTAGATCGATTTGTTCCTGTCTGCGCAATCCACTTCAGCGTTTGGCTTGGATAATTTGCCGAGGTCGCCATTATGTCCGATCCGTCGAATGTCGAATCGCTGACTCCATCGACAGTGATCGTTGTACCTGCTGGAATGTGACATGCGCCGGAGAACGAGGCAGTCACTGTCGATCCTGTCTGAGATATTGCAGAGATCGCGCAAGTGGTTGTTCCTGCCACAGAAAAGGCCGATTGCGATGGTAGATTGCCAGCCGAACCAACCGAAAACGTGGGCGTGAATTGCTGATAGCTGGCACTTGCTGTGGTTGCCGTGCCGACAGTGCCAGCCGCCTGAGGTGCAGTAATGCTGCACGTCTGTCCGGTAGACTGGAATTGTCCAGGCGTTGCTCCGCCATCGCAGATGATGGTTGTATTGTCTGGAGGAATGAGCGTCGAGCCAAGGCGCAAAGTGCCCTGAATCTTAATTGTCAATTCTTTCGTCCCGGAAAGCACACCTCCAAACAAAATGCCATTAGCTAGATAACAACCACCAGCAGGGCTTGCACATGGCAATAAGATAGTTGCGCTCTTCTTCCCGTAGATAGCCAAATAACACGCGCTCAGGGCCGTGTCGATCGGCGTAGCGTTGTCCGCGACACCGCCGAATGTGCGCACATCGCACATGGGAGATAGTTCGAACCCAGATAGATTGGCGGGATTCCGATAATCGAGCAAAGTACACTGCGCGCACAGCGCGGGCATGGTTCCTGTCGCGGCGGCGGCTAGGCTCGCGTCGATCACAAGGATGCAGGGGATTGCCGTGTCTGGATTGCAGGTGAGCTGAGCCGCGGCAACCTTTGCGCCGACTGTATCGCCGGGGAATTCCTTCACGTGGATCATGCTGTCCGACTGGCCGAACGCTGCCGACATGCACAGCGCGAACGATAGCAAAATCAAAACTCGCCACTTCATCGAGATCACTCCTCACAGGTCATCAGATGGGAACAGGGAGCGCCCGAAGACGCTCCCCGGTTTCGGCCAAAGGGAAGGGCAGGCTAGGCCGGAACGCTGTTGTGCAGGCCCGGTCCGGGCTGCTCCTGAACCGCATCCGTCGCTTCCGCCGCTTCCGTTGCGGCCGGCGCGTTCTCGATCTCGATCTGCTTCACATCGCCGACAATGGCTTTCACCTGCGGTACGAACGTGTTCAGGAAGTATTTGCAGAACGCCTGGATGTCCGCCAGCGTCTGCACATCCTTGGGGAAGTTCAGGCCGTTGGCTGCGACATCGGCCATCACGTCCACCGGGATCACGGCGAACTGCTGAATGAGGCCCTGAATCGCGGTCTTCGCTTCCGGCACATCCTTTAGCGCAACGCCCAGATATTCAACCAACTCGGCCGCGTTCTTGAACGGCCACTCGACGACGTGCAACACGTCTTCGCCTACATGTTCCAATACGGACTCGACGCCCATTCCCTTGTCTCCTTGGGTCGTTACATATGCCAACAGGAAACGCAGCGAGAGCCACGCCCCAACTTCGCTAATCCCGAAGCCCAGCACTACAGCCCCGAGAATTTCAAGATAGAGGATCACGCCATCTGCTCCCGGCCCTTCAGCGTGGCCACGTCGCGCACCAGCTCTCCTTGCACGGCCTCTAGCCCGTCGATGCGCCGCTCGTGCGCGTCAACCCGCTCAAGGGATCGGCCAGCCTTGAGCGCGATATGCACCAACAGCCCTATCTGCGTAAGGCCCAGCCCGACGACAGCAACAAAAACGTCCATTGGCCTCTCCCTACTGCCCGATCTGGGGAATGCCAACAGGCGGGTTGTTTGTGCCGGGCGACTGGATCAGCTCGCCGACCATGCCGCTGGCTACCCACTCATTGCGCCGATGCTGCCGGCCTCCGCACTGCCGGCCGCCGCGCCCCTTGCCCAGCCGCGCGCCAAAGTTCCGGCTGCGCACGCTCACGCCTGGCGCAGCGCCCAGCAATGCGGCCAGCGCGTAGATGAGCACTGCCAGAAAAACAACCTGCAAAGAAATCTTCAACGTGCTGTTCATCCTTACCTCCGAGGCTTCCAGAAGCCGCCAAAAACAAAATCGTAAAGCCGTCCGTTACGCTCCACTTCAAACGCCCGCACATTGTGCGGAACACTCAAGCGGCTGGCCTTCAGGACGCCGCCAAACTCAGCAAGAAACCGCACCTCATGTTGAGGCAGGCTTCCGAACGGAGAGAGCAACAAGTCGAGATCGCGCCCCTCTCCCTTTTGCAGAACGCTGCCGAACATCGACAACCGAAAGCCGTGCCGCTCAGCCAGCTCGCTCAGGGCAGAGAACTCGGCTCCCGCTTCCGCCAATGTCCACCTAGTAGCCACCTTCAGGCCCCACTTGTTCCGTTCCAGGTCCGCCTCCTGATCCATCATCGCCGCCATCGATACCGCCGAGGTCAACGCTCTGCGTCTGCAGGCTGGCATCGTAATCACCTGTATCGTCGCCGCCATTGACCACTGCGCTTACATCGGAAGCCGAAGAGTCAGCCGAGCTGGTGATGAGGGCGCTATCTATGCCCGCGTCACTATCGAGTACGTCAGAAGTTGGGGAGCTCGTTGTCGGGTTCGAGGTGAACGCATCCCAAAGAGAATCCCATGCACTCAGCAGACTGTTATCAGCCAAAGGAACATTCGAAAGGAACGAGTCATTGTTGAGGCCAATCTGCTCTTGATCGATAAGGTCTTGTCCCACGGAAGAGTTGGGAATGCTGCCTTCTGAATAGCCATTCTGCTCGTTATAGAGAGCCGCAATTGCATATTGGTTCTCACTGGTGTAATCACCGTTCGCGAGTGCTTTGGCCGCGCTTTCCGTATAGCTGCTCATCTGCGAGCCATTCTGGTTCTTAGTTCCAGAACCAAAACCGGCCCCAATGCTGGATTGCGGCGAACTCGAAGAGGGATTCTGATACGGGTTGTAGTAGGGACTGGAAGCCGTCGTTGCTCCCGTCACACCGCCGCCGCCGCTGGAAGTTTGCACCATGCGCTTTTTCAGCGCCGGCCAGAGCTTGACGGCAAGGAAGCACATGACCCCAACTAGCCCCAGCGTCCAAATCGTTTTGTTCGTGCTCTTCTTTGCCATCGAAGCGCTCCTTAGTTGTCGGCGTCAATCGTCGGGAAGTCAGTGAATAACTGTGTGGGCACCAAAGGAATCTGATAAGCGTTCACGCTGGTAGATGGGTCGAGAATCGGAATCGCCGAAGCATTCGACCAGCCCTGATTGAGAATCGAATTCAACGCGACTTTCCCCCTCGTGTTGACCCAAAGCACGTAAAACATGGCGGCGAGAACTACGCCCATCAAGACCCCGTTTGTCTGATTCATCGCCTACCTCCGCCTACGTCCACCCCGGCTCCTATACGCCCAGGGCGGCGCCCACCCAGTCACAGGCGAAGGCCCAACCAGAGGAGCCGCCCAACCGCTTCCCCAAATCTCCCCGCCTGGAATGTCGGTCTGCGTAGGCATCATCTTGTTGGATAGCCACCGCAAAGCGATCCATCCGGCAATAATCAGCAATCCCCATTTCACGATCGATCCCATGTCCATCTCTCACCTCTAAAAGAACGGCAGATTCGCCGGGTTGCTCCGCATTTTGTTCAGCCATGCCGACGCCTCGCCCGGTATGGTATTTACTGCCTGCTGCACCTGGTCCGGGGTTGGCATTTGGTAGTTGGCAAGGAATTGTCCCGCCTCCTCGTCGGTGGTAGAACCGGGATCAATTCCGTCGTCATCGCCACCGAAATAGATATGGAACCAGCGCTTCAAATTCTCCGAAAATGAAACTCCATCCCTAGATCCAAATGCGCCATTCTTTCCGAAAAGTGCGCCTTCCTTGCCAAGTGGACCGTCATTCCCAAAAAACTTTTTTAGCTCTATCCCTGAAAAAACCAGCAATCCGAGTATTAGAAGCACAAGGGATAGAACTATGACGTTTGTCGTTTCTTCGATCACATCAGCCATTGCCTACCCCCGTGGTAAAATTCCGCGTATGAAAACACCACAACTCTTTCTTTCGATTTCAGGTCTGATGGTGTTGGCCTTCATCCTTTACGTGGCCGCACCGTCAGTACGTGCCCGACTCTCTCCTGCAGTTCCGACTCCAACTGCTAACACCGTCATCATCCCTCCGAGCCAGCAATTCCCCCAGGAATCAAAACCCATAGTTGCTCAAAAGCCTCATGCAATTCAGGCCGCAACTGTAACCCCACATCCGACATCCCCTGAACAATCTCCCTATCAATACCCACCCGCCACAGAGCCTCAAGAGAACGCCCAACCTCAGGGAAGCGTACCAGCCGATTTTGAATCTCTCTGGCACCAAACCAACGGCGTTCGAGTTGTAACCTTCCCGATCTACGCTGGCCAAGAACTTAGGATCACCAACCCCGAATTCAACTTCGTGAAGATCGAAACGGACTTTCCTGCAGCAGTGAAAATTGGAAATTGCCAAGCCACGGAAACAACCCATATCAGTTGTAATAATGTCTCGATCAATGATCCAATTCTTGTTCAAGACAACCGCCTCGGATTACCGCCGAATTCAACTCCACGGAACCGAATTCGTGTTGTAGCTATTAAGCATTGACCTTCACTGCGGCAGCACAAACGGGCTCTGCAACTTGACGTTTGACCTGGCCACATCGCCTAGCAAATCAGGCAGGTAGAGCCCAAAGAACACACCAATCACGAAAGCCACAATCAAGCTTCCCGAACTCGATCCCTTTGCCAAGAGAACCTCCAATGACCAGCCGAAAGACCGTCAAGGTTAGAGAACATCGCCGCCGTAGACCGCAACGCTCAAACACAGCCATCATCGTCCTAGCTGCCATTACGATTCTGGGGTTTTCCACCGTGGGGCCATGCAGAACTCGAAGCATGGCCCCACCGCATCCGCGCTATCTCCGCTAGCCCTTCTTCTTGAACTCCCCGTTCGCTTTTCTCCCCGGCATCTGACGACGGCGCGCCTTCTTCTTTGCGGCGCGCCGCTTGCGTTTGGGCTCCAAATCGAGAATCTTCTTAATCTTCGAAATCACACTCATGACAGCTCCTCTCATCCAACCTGTGCGGCCGTAATCTGCACTTGCAGCCCGTCACCGGCCGCTCCCTGCGCCCAAATCTCGCAGGTGTTATCGACGGGGTAGCTTACGCTCACGCTTTGGCCTGTTGGGATCACGGTAGAGCCGATCCCTCCCAGCGCCTCGGGATACTGCGCCGCGTAGCAGGACTGGGCATTGAGCGCCGAGCCATTGATGGGGCGAAGCACGACGCTAGCGCCTGCAGGAACCTGGAAGGCTGGGCAATTCACCGGTCGATTGGCGACGGCGAAGATCATCTGAAAGACGATGTTCAGCGAGCCGTGCTGCTGCGTTTCAGCCAGTACCGGAACCTTTTGCTTTGCCATCAGCTCATCCCCAAATAGTCGGCGACCTCGGATGCAACCGGGACGCCCAGGTAGTTGGCGACATAACTAGCCTCAGCCTCGCTGTCGCCTTGCTCGTTGTTCACCGGGTTCCCGTTCAGGTCCCCCAGCACCTTCCCGAAGAGGTTTGAAAAACTCCAGTCGGGATGCTGCGCGGCTTGCTTTTTGACCCAAGCCGATCCCGCGTCCCACCCGTCGCCTGGATCGTCAAAGATGGCAATCCCGCTGGCAGTGTGACCGACGACGCCCGGCCAGTTGCCTTTGACGTTCATCGGGTTGTTGTTGCGCTGGGCTACCGATCCTTGCTTGTAGTACCCCTCCCACCGCGCCCAAGCCTCAGTGAGATTGTCGAGAGGGTTATCATCGACAGGGTTCGAAGTGGGAGAGCTGCTTCCGGCTACGCCGCCGCCCTGGCTCTGGCGAGAGAAGTGCCAGAGCAGGACAGCGGCGATGACAAGTAACAGCTCCATTGCAGGGGTATCCCTTGGTTAAGCCGCCGGAGCCAGCGGGAAGAACCGGCGCGTGTAGATGCGCAGGCGATCCAGACCGGCGCCGGACGGATTGTTGATGGAGATCAGATGCTGGAGACCAGCCGCCGCGTTCGAGTTGGCCAGCACACCGTGCGTCCAATCGATCAGGAACTGGCCAATCGCATTTTGATTCGGGTCGTAGAAGCCCTCATCGAACATGGACTGGCGGAGGTCCTCGTACCACTGCCTGAAGTTCAGCGATGCGCCGCGGATCTCCATCCTGTTGAGCAGTGCGTCAGAGAGCTGCCACGTGGGTCCGCCCTGCTGCGCGAGAATGAGCCACTGATTGAAGAACCCGTCGTTCGGCATAGCCTGATCGACGAACTCTTCGTTCGCTGCCTGGATGAGCGAGTAGTGATCTTCCTGCACAAGCGGGATCGTATCGGAGCTGAGCCCGAGGCGCACATCATCCCACTGCACTGTGCCGGCGAATGTCAGGGTACGGTCGGAGCCGTAGAAGATTTCCGACAGAGCGGCGGCGAAATCGATCTGCACCTGGACAGCCGAATAGATCGGCGCGCCGGTGGAATCGACCGGATTCATGTTCAGAGCGGTCTGCACACCGTTCAGGTTGAAGGTGTCGCCGAAGTAGATCGGGATGCTCAGGTAGATGGGGTATACGCCCACCGCGCCGTTGCCCAGCGTCGATCCGCTCAACTCGGCAAAGTATTTGCCTTGGCGCTGCGTAATCGCATAGCGCAGCAAGGACTGCGCGGAGCAATTGACGAGAGCGCCGCCGCGATAGCGCGAGCCTGCGGCCTTGTTGGCGATTACCTTGATGCGCTTGACCAGGTTGACCGGTCCGCCTTCGGTGATGGCCGTGCCGTTGGTGGTTCCGCCGGCAATGGTGGCCGTGCCCGCAACGATGATGTTGCCGCGCAGCATGTTGAGGCCGGGGTTCAGGTTGAACGTGACCGGGACGCCAAGGTTGACGGGGAAACGCGCGCGATTGAAACGATCTTCGAATGCCACTGTCTACGCTCCTGCCGCTTTCTACTGCGGCGGTTGAAATGGGGAAGGCTGCACTAGCTCAAGACGAACTAGGCGGATGCGAACTAGGCGGATGCGTACTTGCCCACGATGGGCAGACCGGCCAGAGTGCCCGCGTTGTACACGTAGATACAGGCGAAAATCACGGTGACCAGAACGATCCAGTGCCAAAACTTGCTCATGCTCATATCTCCTCCGATCGGTGAAAAAGGGGGCGACGGTTTCGCCGCCCCAGACCAGTAACCGACTCGGCCCGATTGGACCATGAGAGGAGAGTTATTTCCGGGGTTTGCTGTAATTTAGTGCTATAGCGTCTCGATCGGAACGCTATAGCGCGTGACGCGGTCCTCCCGATAGGATCGCCTCGCCATCGGGAATGCAGTGCAGGTAGTAATACTGGGGCAGGGAACGGATGCGGCCGGCTGTCTCTTCGCCGACGAGGTCTTCGAAATAGTCAATGTCCGCCCGCTCCTGCATCTGGAAGAGCAGCATCTCGGCCTCAGCCGTGTATCCGCGAGGAACCGCGCGCGGCCGCCGCGCCGTTGCGATCATGGACACACGCTCATGCCGTCCATAGTTCACCAGGTGGTAGAACTCTGGAGGCATCCGCGCATCTCCCCAGCGCGCGCCGCAAAGCTTGTCCAGCTCGTCAACGCCGAAGATCATCCAGCCGAAGGCGCGCACAATGCCACAGACCGCGCGGAAATGATCGTCGAGGTTGCCCGCGCGCGGCTGGTAGAGCACACGGAATCGCCTGCCCCGGTTCAGGCGAAGGTACTCGACTAGCCTACCGGGTTCCGAGAACACCGTATATCCCTTCAGAACGCCGCCATGCTTCGAGAGCGTATCGAAAAAGATGACGCCTCCCGAGCACTCGCTCAGGAGGCGGTCCATCTCGGTGGTCTTTCCGGTCCCTCGACGGCCCACAATGAACCACAGTCCGCGAATAATGCCGTCTTGGTACTCCCCATCAACGATTCCGCGTGTCATCCAGCGTTCCCCTTTGCCCAGAGACCCATCTCAAGGACGCGCCGCGCCTTCAAGGCTGCGCACGGTTTTCCGCCGGCGAAGTCCCACTTCTGCAGCTCTTGTTCTGCTGCATCGATCTGGCCTGCGTTGAGAAGCTTCAGCAGCGTTGATCCGGGAAGCCGATCCCCGAGGTTATAGACGAAATCGACCAATGCATCGAACTCGCCTTGAGACATCGGAATGGTCACATGGTCGTTTACGTGATTCTCTGCGCAAATCACGTCTCCCCAAAAGATAGAGTTTGCTTGTTGCTCAGTAATCCCGTTGGGGAAGTGTTCGCTTGGTAGAATCTGATGCCCATAGCCAATCGTCCAGACGCCGACAGTGTCCGAATACGGCATGAGCCGTAGGCCCTCTTGCTGCTTAATGAGAGCCGCCCCCTGATTGCTGATCGTCATGATGCCCATGCTTCCTCCTCTTACGCTTCCATCGGTTCAACCGGGCCATCGTTGATCGGTCCGACCGCGCCAGTGTGGCGCGGCTGCACCGGCACCGGACCGGGTGACGCTGACTTGCGCTGCGGCTGTGCGGCACCCTGCCGACGCGAACGTGTGATGGCCATCTGCTGCGCCAGCTTCGGCCCCACAACGAAGGTGCAAGCAAACAGGAAGGCCGTCGCGCCCGGCGTTACGGTGAGCACATCGGGCAGGTACAGCGAGAGCTTTTGCCATACACCGGTGAGGAGCTGCGCCGTGGGCTCGCCCAGCATGTCGGCCTGGCGTTCGGTCAGCTTCCAATGCGCCGAATCGAAGCGTTCCGCCAGCCAGTCGAAAATCTCTTCCAGAACGCGCTGCACCTTGACTGGATCAAAGTTGATGTCTGGGATCATCCCGGCGAACTCGTTCTGCGATGTTGGCCCGGCCTGGCCGCTTGCTCCTGGCTCTTCCTCTTCCGATCCAACCGCGAACGGAACTTCGTTCAGGATGCGTTCCGCATCCTCTTTGAGCGGTTCACCGGGCGCGGGCTCAGAGGTCGAAGAAGTCGAGTACGTATCCGACTGCTGTGTGTATTCTTCGGTCCGGTTTCCGAAGATCGATCCCAGCCCGAACCGGTCGTTGCTTGCCGGTGCTACCGGCGCGGGCATCTCGATGGGAGGAGGCAGAGGCTTTGTTGCGGCCGGGCTTGCGGGTTTGCTTTTTGCGCGCCGGCGAACCGGTTTGCGTTGCGGCTTCGCTGCCGCGCTCGTCTTTGTTGTCGATGTTGCTTTCGGCTTTGCCAAGGTTCACCAGCTTTCCGCAGGCGGCGCAATGCCAGACCCGCTGTTTCGCACGCTTGTTGATGGTTTCGCGGCCTTCCGATTTGCCGCACTTAGGGCATTTCATGGTTCATGCCTCCCTTCGAAAACTTTTTTCAAAAACTTGTATTTTTTCTTGACACAAACTCACGACTTTGCGATATTCAATACATCAGAGGCAACCAGCCTCATGGAGATAGAAAATGGAAGCCACCGAATACGGAATCAACGAACTGACATGCTGGATCGAAAACCATATGGATCGCGTTGAAAGCGCAAGCGATGCCCTCGACAAGCTCACCGAGAAGTTTCAGGATCAGCTCTCCCCCAATGAAGGCGCGGCCCTGATCGACCTCGCCAACCTGCTTGGCCGAATCACTGGCAAGCAGTAATCTCCCCACCCGCCACTCCAGGCGGATGGAGCGCGCCGGGGTGGTAACCCGGCCAGCCGGGCGGCGAACAGCCCGGCTTTTTGGTGAGCAAAATGCGCTGGAATCCAGATTTAGACATGAGCACCATTCCGGACGATGTACTGCACTCTGAGGTAGCGCGCCGCCGCTCTGCGAAGCGCGGTGAAGCTGTTGGAGGCCGTCCAAAGGCACTAGCTCCCTGCCAGCATTGCGGCGAGCTGTACGGGGCTCGGGAACTACGTACACACCGCCCGAATTGTCAGAAAAAATCCGCATAAATCAACACCCTCATGCCGGCGACTTCCATGCCTCACTTGTTTGGGGGTGCGCCGCGTCAGCGGCGCACCCGGCCCATCTCAGAACGGAATATCATCGTCGGTGATTTCGAGCGAGTCAGTCGCTTTCTTCCCGATCACGGTTTGCGCGGAAACCCACACGCGAAAACGCTTCATGGCGTTGCCGCTCTTGGTCACGGTCGAGTCGTTGCCTTCGCAGCGCACCGAAACGAAATGTCCGCGGTCACTCATGAGCAGCGCCGTGTTGAGCTGGTACGTGCCCAGAAAACAAACCGATTCGCCGCTGGGCACGAAACGCCCATCCACCGTATCTCCTTCGAGCAGGACGAACCGCGTTACCTTGCGCAGTTGCCCGCTCTGCTTGTCCTTCATCTCGATGGCCTGAATAGCCTGCAATACGCCCTCCACGATGTCGCCATCGTTGAACGTGATAAACTTCGGCTCTTTGCGTTCCTTCATATCGAAACTTTCGTTCATCGGTCTCCGGTCCTTTCCTTTTCGCGCTCTGCAAGGGCGCGAATCGTTGGGCGCACGAGCGTACCGTGCGCGGTGTGGTCAAAACAGCGCCGCAAATACCAGCGCCCATCCGCCTCCATCTCGACATCTCGACGAAGGAAAAGCCCAATTCTGTGCCACTCGTTCAGGCCGCAAGCGCACTCAGCGCCCTTCAGGTCTGCCGCCATGTGGCGCGTGTCGAATTCAGCGCTAAAGTCGATCCCATACCAGCTCCCAAAGCACTGGATGAGCCGGGTCCCTTTCGTAGCGTCGTAGAACTGCCGAACGCACTCGGGTATCTCGCCAAACTCGCTGCATTTGGTGATGTACTTCAGCACTTCTTTAACGGCCTTGTCGCGGTCGTCAACCGGCTTGATCCAGAAGACGCGCCGGTTCGCGAGGTTCCACGCCGTCCGCGCGCGCATCTCGGCTTCAGGGAGATAGGTGATCGGAACCCATTTTCCCGCGCGATAGCACTTGAGCGTGTTCTCGTGGCATCCGCGCACCCACTCTTCAAACGCATACCGTTCGCCGTTCATGGCCATCTGTGCGCGCGCGCTGAACTCTTTGTCCCCGTTCTTTTCGATCTTGTTGTATTTGCGCGGAGCCGCAGAAAACCGCTCAGAGAAGCCCTTGCACCAGATGCGTGACCAGTCGTATTCAAGCGCCAGCTTGATGAGGTCAAAGGCGCGCATCTTGCGCCCCGCGAAGTCTACCCGCTCATCGCTTTTCGGCAGCTTGAAGATGCAATCGACCAGAGCATGAGCATGGACATGCCAGCTCTTTTCCTGCTGGTTATAGGTGGTCTCGATTGCGTAAACGCCGCCGGAGAAAATGTCCTTGTGAAGGGCAAGGAACTGCCGCACACGCTTACGGAAGAGCGCAAAGGTGCGCTTCGAAATTTTCTTGACGTTCGGGACTGTGAAGGTCAGGAACTGGGGATGCTCGATCCGGTCGAAAACGGTCTTAATCCGGAGTTGCGCGTTCTGCGTGCGCCGCCAGTTGCAGAGGGGGCATAGCCGGTGATTGCAGCCCACCGCGATAGCAATCGGCCGGGCCTTCTCGCCACAACAGGCCGCGCGCATTCCGATCCATTCGCTCTGGCAGTTGAGAAGCTGGAAATATTGCTTTTCCCATGCCAGCGCCTCGGCGCACAGGCCCTTTGGCCGGTTCTTCTTCTTCCAGTGATCGAGGTAGAGAACGTGCAAATAGGCTTCTTTGCACTCCGGGAGACCGTTCTTTTTCTCGAAATCCGCTAGCCAGGCGTCATAGGCAGGGCACTGGTCTGCCTTCAGAGCGGCTTTCTCGGCCTCGAAGGTATCCCACCATTGCCGTTCTTCTGAGCGATCCGGCCGCGCGCGGAGTTGGCGCGCCAAGTCCTGCCAGACCGAATAAAGAGTAGCCGTGACCTTGCGCCAAAGCTGAACCCGGCTTTGGTAGCTATCCCATGGCGTTTCAAGACCTTTCAACCAATTCTGAACAGATGTTTCTTGTAGATATTTCCTTGTATCAAGTGAATCGGGTTGCGCTTCGCGCAACCCCGAGGCCCCCACCTCCGAAGCCGCGCGCCCTTGGGGGGCGCGCCTCCGGTGGGTCCCCAGCCTGTAAGGGCGAGAGGGGGCGATTCGCTCTTGCATTGCCAGTGTCATATCGTTTTTGCCTCTGTCATGGCGCTATAGCGCTCTGCGATTCGACCGAATAGGGCCGAGGCTAGGGATGTAGCCTCACCGGTCAGGTTGCCGCCTCTGGAAGCGATGGCGCGGACTAGGCACGATTCGCAGACTCGCACTTTCTTGCAGCCCTTGAGTTGGCGGCTCTTCGGTACTCTCCTGTAGATCGTGAGGTTCAGCGCGACGATGACCGGCTGGCCTTTTTTGTAGTAGGGACCATTTCCAGCCTCGCAGCCGCAAACATCGCAGGAGCGGACGGCAGGGAAGAGGGAAGCGCCAGCGCTCATGCAGCCACCTCTTTCGCTTCCTCGATCACGATGGCGAGTTCACGAATCAGATCGGCCGTTTCGCAGTGGCACCCCTCCGGTGATGGCGCGGTGCCCGGTTCTGCGCCGTGCTGGAAGTCGTGCGCAAACCTGAGTGCGCCAACGAAACGTTCGCGATTCACCGTGTTCAGTTGTACGGTGCGGTCTACGAGCATCAAGGTGGCCGTAAATCTTAGCGCCGCCCAAGCCTCGAACATGGTTTCGCCGGGTTGAAACCGGTTCTGATCGATAGCCGCCTTGAAGATCGGAACGGCAATTCGCAGGATGAGACCGCCTGCTTGTGTGTAGAGTGGAGTCGAGTCGGTTGCCATGGTCTAGCCTTTCTTCTTTTTGAAAAATCGAGTCAGGAATTCGCGCGCTTCGTCGATGTTCCGACAGCCATAAATGAGGTACTGAACACGGTGTCGAGTGGCCGCGTCTGCCGACCGCCAATGCGGAACGCAGGCGATGTGGCTCTTCGTGACCTGGACGGTGCATTCGGGATGGCAGCAACGCTTAGGGATCATCTTGTTAGCCCAAGTTCCGCAATGAATTTGCGTGTTGCGTGCTTCGCTTGCTGCCTCGGCATACCAGCGCGCCGGAAAATGGATCGGATTGTGACGAACCGAGTTGCTTCACACGCTCCGCGATTTCTCATTGCGTTGACAGCTTTTGTGAGTTGTCCTTTTGTGGCTGGTGTCAGTTGCATGATCTTTGCTCCTTTGGAGTAGGGCGGCCGGTTTGAGGCAATTCGCCCCGGCCACCCTCTCGCCCCTCACGGTGTCGGCTAAACGACCGCGAGCTTTTGGGCTCGTCTCTGATCGGTGAACTGGATCAGGTAGGCGAGCACGAACTTTTCTTCCGCGCGCCGGTATGCGTCATACACGGTCGAACGGGGGATTCCGGTTTTCCGGCTGATTTCGGCAAAGGTCATCGCAGCCCCAGCCGCCGGTTTCGAAGGGCGGCTCAAGCGGTGGCCCTCCATTCGGTCGAGCACCGATCCGAAGCCTCAATCACCATTCGGGCAAGCTTCGGCCTCGGGAGGTGAGTCAAAAGCTTCAGATTTGTGTATTTGGGATCGAGATCAAGGAGCCGTTTGGCTAGCTCTACTCTGGGCAGCTTGAGGAGCTTCGCCGTGCGGAGATCATCGGTTTTCCGGTTGATCGCCTGATCGGCGACAACCGGAACGAGGGAGATTCCAGCCGGTTCGCGCCCAGCCAGAATCGGCATGATTTCACGGAGGCCGTTCAGATACCAGAGTCGATCCTCGCTCTCGCGCTGCTGACGGTCTGAAAGACGACGCCAAGAATCGCCGGTTCTGAATTCTAGGTATGAGGTGATCGCCCGGAGCCATTGAGAGCCGGAACGCCGGGCGCGATCCGCGTCTTCCATCTTTAGCCTAGATCGGCTTGAGACGGCATCAGGAAAGAGTTCTAACTGCCTCCATACGAGCTGCAAGGGCTACTCTCCCGCAACTCCCTTCCCGATGACCTGTGTCCGATAACAGATATTCTGTATATGGCAAGTAGGTCGATTTTTATCGTACTCTGCCGGCATATCCGAGGGCTGTACAGAGGCTAGAATAGATTCCCTCGGGGGCTAAAGGAAGAGGAGATCCCCCGGCTCTGCCGGGGTGGCAGTAGGAGTTTGACATTTACGGGAGTCCATCCAAGAAACTCCAAGCGTGAGCCGACCAAAGCACACGCAAAGGAGAAACTGGATGGACCAATTGGA
>Ga0326727_10003461_pt1 | contig 50334 bp, 42 predicted proteins | sample MB2enrmetagenome_FD_207643 | JGI IMG/M metagenome (GOLD analysis project Ga0326727, IMG submission 207643) | Lab enriched peat soil microbial communities from McLean, Ithaca, NY, United States - MB29MY | ecosystem: Environmental > Terrestrial > Soil > Wetlands > Peat | place: USA: New York... | reverse complement strand
CCCTGTCAACGCTTCGTCGCCGCCCTCGCGAGCAGCTCCGCATGACTCGGGGTCGTTGTGGTTCGCTACTCCTTCAACGTATGAAACTTCCATTCACTACACCTTGCCGGTTTAACCGGCGCACGGAAGCACTATGACAGTAAGGAGCCTTGGCAGGAAGAAAAACTTGTTCAACTCAAGTTTCTTGCGGGCCATCCAAAGAGCAAGGGCGAGAGGCAAATACACAACGATCAGCAGGATATTGAGGAGCGTTGGTAGAAATGGAGAATTGGTCAACTGCAGTGTTTTGCGCGTCGTCCAAACGGCAAGTACCAAAAAAGCCAGAACAAATGCAATCTGTACCCACAATCTGTCTGGTATCACTACAATGCGACGGAGAGACTCCAGAGTCGCAAGCAAAAGCGCCGCATTTGCGACAAATGCCAGAGCCTCTCGAGCGGCATTTTGAAAGGGGGTTCTGCACAGTGGCGCCAGAAGAGCAGCGCCGATGTAACTCGCGGCCGCAACAAGGAGTGCCACAATCGCCGTCAGGATGGAAATGGCAGCAATGGCATGAAGCCGGTCCATCATTGGAGCGTTAAGTAGTTTACGGCTGCCCAGGATGAAATCCAGCGGAAGCCAATAGCCCACGCAGGCAACTATGAGAGGAACCGGACTTAAAGGATGCTGCGAGATCTTCTCAACTCTCGAGAAAAAACCCCTTGCGGACATCAGCCCCGCCTCTCGAACAGGCGCGAAACTCGCTCCCAGGCTCCCAATGTTTTTCTTTTGATCCAGCCGCTCAAAACCGACAGAGCGACAAAGATGGGGGCAAGTATGTACATGAGGAGGCTGGCGCCCCCCGGATCAACGTAGAACAACACCATGGCACTCTCCGTTTTCAGGTCTGTGAGCGGTTGAAGGTTCCCTCTTCACCGAGGGTGTGTTTCGATTCAGGTGCCTACTTATTTTATAAGTGGACACTTACGTAGGAGTTACTAAGCGGCTTGAGAGTCAGTCTGGAGTGAATCGGCGAGGGTCCATGGCAGGAGTTCCTCGATTCGATTGATAGGGTGTTCGGGGACCTGCATAGGCATCGGCCTGCATGGCACTCTTGAAGTTTTTTAAGATGGCGGCGAGGATGTTCTCCCTTACGATCCTCCGAGTAGGCAAACCAAACTGCCGGCGGAGTTGTGTAACAGGCCTGCCGGTAGTAGTCCAGATTGGCTCAAGGCTGAAACTCGTTCAACGAAATCCCATGCCGCGAAATCTCTTCGAGAACAACTTGTTGCATCGAGGCAGCTCGTTCCGGCTGGCTGCTGACAAGATTCGTCTGTTCCTGAGCATCGGAAGCGAGGTTATAGAGCTCCCGCTGCGGCCATGGATGCTTCCAGCGCCCGAAGTGGATTACGTATTTCCAATCGCCCTCGCGCATGGCGACATTCAGGCTCTTCTCGTGAGCTCGAAAGTCCCTGTTGATGGAAAAGACAGGAAGATCTTCAGGTTTATCCGGATAGGCGCGGCCCTCGCTTTTCGCGGGCACGGGCAACCCGGCATAAGTGAGAATTGTGGGGGCGAGATCTGCCTCCTCCATCAAGAGCGATTCATGCTTCGCAGTAAAGGCTGAGGGTGGCTTAATGAAACACGGAATTCGGATAAGGTCTTCGGTGAGTAACGGACCACCATGGCCGCCATAAACGGGAAGGAAGCTTTCACCGTGATCGGCGGTCACCACGATCAAGGATTGGTCAAAGCGCCCCTGCTGCTTGAGAAGACTGATGATCTTGCCGAAGAGGTCATCGGCCATTAGTACTGCTTCATCGTAGCGCGCGCGCAGAAGCAGCTGACGTTTTTGATCGGGGTGGTCGGCAAAGAGATAGTTGGCCTTGCTGTTCCTGGGTGTACGCGCGTCGGGTGATCCGTCAAAAACGCCCAGGAACGGCGCCGAAGCAGCGTAGGGATCGTGCGTTATAACCGCGTGTATCCAGAAAAACATGGGCCGCTGCGAAGAGGCGTTGCGCAGCAACTCTTCAGACGCGGACAAATAGCGGAACTCCCTGCCATCCTGGCGACCAAGGTAATTTTCTTCGAAATCGTCAATAATTTTGTTGGGTCCAAAATCTCTCGCGAAATAGAACGAGGGCAGCCTTTCAACAGGAATCCAGCGAAACAATCGGTAACAATTATCCAAGTAGATCTCATGTCCGGATGGTCTGATCCCCTGATCACCAAAACCGGCATTGAAATTGGATTGCACGATATTCACGTCGTATCCTGCTGCCGCCAATATGGAAATAAGGTTTTGTTGCCCGGTTAACGCTCTCGACGGTATCTGTACATCGGCTTCATGGGTCCACGGTCTGACGCCGTCAAGAATGCTGGCAATTCCGGGGCGGGTCCAGTTTGCATTCGCATAAAAATTGTCGAACACGATGGCATTTGCAGAAAAGGCGTCAAGGTTCGGCGATGTTGAACGCTCGTAGCCGTTGGAGTGCAGATGGCGCGCCGAGAGCGCGTCGAAGGTGACGAGTACGATGTCGCGAGACTGATTGCCACGATTGCCTGCCGCGCGGACAACGCCGCTTTCTGAGAGAGGACGGTTCTGTATCGCTTCTTGCACGACGAGGGGCACAGACGCCAGGAGCACCACGAAAGTAAGGATCCTCGGCAGTAAGAGAACTTTGGTCAACTGAAGTTTTTTGCGCGTCATCCAAAGGGCAAGGCCGAGGGGCACAGAGGCCACGATCAGCAGGACATTGAGGAGCGTTGGCAGAAATGGAGACGTGGTCAATTGCAGCTTCTTGCGAATCATCCAAACAGCGAGTATTACGAAGGCCAGAACAAAAGCGATCTGCTTCCATAATCTGTCTGGTATAACCACGATGTGCTGGAGTACTTCCAGAGTGGGAATCACCAGCGCCACACTTGCGACAAACGACAGAGCTTCTCGAGCGGCATTTTGAAAGGAGGTTCTGCACAGTGGCGCCGCGAGAGCGGCGGGAATGTAAGTCAGCGTTGCAACAAGAACCGCCAGAATCGCAGTCAGAATGGAAATGGAAGCAATGGCATGAAGCCGGTCCATCATTGGAGCGTCAAGCAGTCTATAGCTGTCCAGCATGAAATCCAGCGGAAGCCAATAGCCGACGCAGACTACTATGAGAGGAACCGGACTTAAAGGATGCTGCGAGATCTTCTCAACTCTCGAGAACAAACCCCTTGCGGACATCAGCTCCGCCTCTCGAACAGGCGCGAAACTCGTTCCCAGGCTCCCAGTGTTTTTCTTTTGATCCAGCCGCTCAAAACCGACAGAGCGACAAAGATGGGGGCAAGTATGTACATGAGGAGGCTGGCGCCCCCGGGATCAACGTAGAACAACACCACGGCACTCTCCGTTTTCGAGTCTTAACTATCCTGCGAACGAACTACACAGGACGCGAATTGTTTTGTCCAAGCCTGGCTGCTGAAAGACCGCTATTCAGCAGTGATCGTCCAATGTGAAATCGAATGCTGCGTATAGAGAATCAGCGTTCCGTTTGCGAACTCCTCACAGTGCGGTAAGGAGGCTTACGGCCGCCTTTGCCATTGCTACCGATCGCGGAGAACTCCCGGTAGATAGGGTCGATCTTCATGAAGCTGTGCCGGCGCCGGCCACGCCGAGGCATCTGATGACAGGGATTCCGAGGCTGCGGCAAAGCGAGTTCGGGGTTCTATCACGCGCTTAAGAAGAGGAGTGCTAGGGCTGTAGTCGTGCACGATTTCCTTTAATGCCAAGACCAGCCGGCCAGCATCGCGTGTGGCGCAGATTGCCCGCAGCTCCTCGAGCCACACCAACATATCTCTTTCCGGCAAGCTGTTGCCTACGAAGACTCTGACTTTCTCATGCGTTGTAGGTACTGTGTCTTCGAGCAAGGTGCTCAGTTCTTCGTAGAGCTTCTCGCCTGGACGCACGCCGGTGAATTCGATCCTTATTTCGTCGTCGGGTCGCAGTCCTGAGAGCAGAATCAGGTTTTTTGCCAAGTCGACGATTCTCACTGGCTCACCCATGTCCAATACACAGACTTGTCCCCCGCGGCCAATCACCGCTGCCTGGAGTACCAGCTGACACGCTTCAGGAATAGTCATGAAGAATCGCCGCATCTCCGGATGCGTCACCGTCACCGGCCCGCCCGCCGCTATCTGTTTCTTAAAGATTGGAATCACGCTTCCATTCGACCCCAGCACGTTGCCAAAGCGAACCGCCACATAATTTGTCTGGTTTTTCTGGAGGGCGATGAGCAGCATCTCGGCCACGCGCTTCGTGACCCCCATGATATTAGTGGGGCGAACGGCCTTGTCAGAAGAAATCATGACGAAGTCCGCGACTCCGTGGTCCGCGGCTGCCACCGCCACGTTGTACGTGCCAAATACGTTGTTTTCGACGGCCTCAAATACGTGAGCTTCCATCAAAGGCACATGCTTGTAAGCTGCGGCGTGATAGATGGTGGCAGGCTTGTATCGATTGAGGACTTCATCCAGGCGGTCGCGGCGTTGTATGCTTCCGATTTCGGCGTGAAATGGGATTTGAGGAAACCTCTGCCTCATTTCGCGATCAATCTCGAAAAGCGGCGACTCTGCAGCGTCGAAACCCACGATTCCAGCGGGTTGGAAGCGCGCAATCTGACGGCACAGCTCAGACCCGATTGAACCGGCTGCACCTGTCACGAGCACTACATGGTCTCGCAACATGCGGCGAATCTCGTCCTCTTCGAGCCGAACAGGATTCCGCCCCAATAGATCTTCAACTGCGACCTCGCGGATTTGGCCGGCAAGTCCGCGCCCCTCAATTACCTCATCCATTCCCGGCACGGTTTTGCATTCCACCCCGGCAGCGTGGCATAGGCCCAAGATACGGGACATCTCTGCACCCGTGGCAGACGGGATTGCAATCAGAATCGTCTTAATACCCAACCTTCTTGCAAGAGCCGCTACTTTGTCGCCTCCCCCGAGTACCGGTACTCCGCCGAGGCGCAATTTCCACTTGTCCTCACTGTCATCCAGAAAACCCACAACCCGGTATGACAGTTTCGCATTGTTCCTAATTTCCTTAAGTAGAATTAAGCCGGCATCGCCTGCACCATAAATCAAGGCTGTTTTTTGCCCGACACCGTCCTGTCTCTCTCGTGTAACCTCCGCAACCATACGTGCGGCTATGCGCATCCCAGCGGTACCCAGAAAACACAGCAGCATATCGATAACATAGAGCGATCGAGGGAAATGTCTCGGACCGATCCCCAGGATCAGCGCGCAGCTCACGACCGACGCGATAAAATTTGCAATAAGTAATCGATACACATCCGGTGTGGATACATATCGCCATCCGCGCGAATTTAAACCGGCTATCTGAAATATGATGCTCTTTGTCAGAATCCAAATCAGAAGTGCAAACGCCACATGCTGGGAGTAACCTGCAGGCAGTCTGAAATCAAACCGCAGCAAAAATGCTGAGACACCTGCGAACGCAAACATCGCAAGTTGAGAAGTCCACACAATGATGGACCGGAATAGACTCGCTCTCCTAATTTTGCTCCATCTATAGCGCATCTTTTTCGCCTATGTTCTTTAGAACCGGGTCATTGGATGCGAAAGCGCCTCTGTTCGGATTATGGCGGTCAATGGACTCGCGCCAGCCGTCTTTCGCACGCAATTGATGACGTATAACTGTTCATCTTCAGTCAGGCTGCTTGAGCTTGGCAGGCAGATTCCGCGGCGAAATAGATCTCCTGCCACTGCGCCGCCATAGCATTTGCATCCTGAGTACAAGCGCTGTAAGTGCATCGGCTTCCACACGGGGCGCGACTCAACGTTTGCCTCATCGAGAGCCTGGATCAGCCTGTTCCGAGAACAACCAAGTTCCCTCTCGTCGATAAGAAAACAGCTGAGCCAATTCGTGTGGAGTCCATAAGGAGCCTGAGGCATCAAACTGATCCCAGGAAGATCTGAGAATCCATCGCGATAGCGAAACGCAATGGCGCGGCGTTGTTCGACACGGAGGCTGAGGACTTCGAGCTGTCCCCGGCCGATCCCGGCAAGGACATTACTCATGCGGTAATTGTAACCGAGTTCCGAGTGCTCATAGGCGAGACCGGGGTCACGGGCCTGCTGGGACCAGAAGCGTGCCTTTTGCACCCACGCTGCATTACGAGAGACTAGCATCCCGCCGCCCGTGGTTGTAATTATCTTGTTTCCGTTGAACGAGTAGACGCCGACATCGCCGAGCGAACCCGCTGGCTTGCCTTTGTATGTACTTCCCAACGCCTCCGCCGCATCCTCGAGAACAGGCACGCCATAGTAACTGCATAGATCGAGAATGGGTTTCATGTCAGCACATTGCCCGTAAAGATGCACGACGATCAGTGCACGCGGAAGACAATTCTTCTGGCTCGACTCTCGAAGGGCTGATTCGAGAATAAGTGGATCCATATTCCACGAGGCATAGTCGCTATCCAGAAACACAGGTTCAGCGCCGAGATATCTGACCGGGTTACAGCCCCCCACAAATGTTAAAGTCGAGCAAAAGACGGTATCTCCACGGTCCACGCCCAACAGTCGCAGACCGAGGTGAATGGCTGCTGTGCCACTGGCAACAGCAACGGCAGGTAGACCAATGCTCCTGCCGAACTCGCTCTCAAATGCACTGAGGTTCGGACCGGCAGTGGACAGCCAGTTCGAGTCGAAGGCATGATCTACGAAAACTTTCTCTGTCCCGCACATATGGGGAATTGACAAAAGAATCCGATTCATAGGTTCAATACCATTGGGTTAATAGCTTTCTGCCGATACTCGTTGATCGGCTAATGTGCAAACATTTTCCTGTTTATATGCTGCCGACGATGGCACGCCAGTCAGTCATTCGGCGTCACCAATGAATCGTAGTTTGTCAGACAAAGCCTAGCGTCACCATAAAAGACAGTGATAGGGTTAACTTGCAGGCGGAGTCCAATGGACGGTTTGTCTCGAGTGCAAATGCGCGATCTAATACAGCGGTGCGGAGTAGAACGCAAGTTGATGATCGTGTCGAAGGGCTCGCTCATGGTACATCCTGATGCCCATCTTCCAATAGGCGTCAGCCCATGGTGTTTAATGGAGCTCCTGCACCCGATTTTGCCTGGCACCCGACAGCGCGCTGCATGAAGCCGTGCCAACTTCGCGCACCACACGATCTTGACCGACGACAAACATCATCGGCAGATTCGGATGCATGGTGTAGTCCTTCCCCAGGCATAGGTGAAACGCGCTCGCAGCGAGAGTGGCATTCTCATTTTCAGACATTAGGACAAAGAAATCGCCGGCGGTAGGTCCCGGCGGATAAAAGCCAGAAACGGTAGTGGGCGCATTGAAGCTCAACGTGAAGATGTTGCCCCGGGTCAAGTCGATTGACCTGTCCGCCTCTTGTGTTACAGTGCCCAGATTTAAAGCCTGTCCTGAGTAAGTTATGGCCTGCCCCGTATCGATCATCTGCGATGCTGGTCGAATGCTCGGAGTGGTTGCTTTGCCCGTCTCTGGCTCCGGTGCAACAATACCATGCCTCTCGGGGTCCCGAAATTCAATTATCGTCTGTTTTCCACTTTTCGACGAAGCAAGTGTAGTTACATAACGATCGTTCAACCATGGCGCAGCTTTCAACCCCGACAAATATACGGGTTGCCCGCCCAGCGGCAAATAACCGCTCTGAGTATTCAGCGTAAGCGAGACCCTGCCTCCGGCGGTCTCTGCAAATTCAACAACCTCAGCAGTATTTGCTAGTGCCCTTGGCGACGTTTGCACCGGACCGAGCACCGGATTCCTCACTTCGTTCACCACAAAGTGGTTCTCTCCGATCCACTGTGCGATTCCCGATTGATTCGCAGGCGGCGCAATGCGAATTCCAGTTTCCCATCTTGCCAGCGTATTCCCCTCGATCTCGATACTGTATGTATATCCTTCTCTAGAGCGGTGGGCGAGCAATATCCCGGTGCTTCCTGCTTTCGACATGCCCTCTCCGTGCATCGTATTGTGCGCGATCCGGCACATCGCACAGGCTGGAGCATTGATATTGAAGCCAACCATAGGGCTGAAAATCGACACTGGAATCGCATCGTGCGAGTTGTGAAACTCTGCTGTGAAACCCGTTTGGCTAACCGCAGTCACCTTGACGAATTCCTGCTGTTCGCCCCCATCGATGCTAAGAAGGGCTCCCGTGATGATGTTTGCCATGGATTTCGGTGTTACCGTTTGGATACCTGCTGGGATGACCTGATCCGTGGCTGTTTGGACAGCGGTTCGCCCCATCGACAGTTCGAAATAATTGTCATCTGCATCAAACGTTCCGGTGAATCTGTCGCTGAACTCTACCGCTCCCCAATAATCGAAGCCTGACCCGGGGGGCGCGATCGACGGTCCGCTCTCCACATCGTTGTCGTAGAAATGGACGATGCCGCTCATCCGTTCGCCGAGTCCATCGCTGAAAGTGTTTCCCTTGATCCAGCAGACATTACAGCCGTAATAAGTTGAAATCGACGCAAAGTCATTTTGCAGGTCCAGTCCGCGGCCTGTGTTTGAAAAACCGTTCCGCTCGATAGTCAGGTACAGAGCGCTTCCACCCCGCATCGCCGTGCCTCCCGCAGGGAACCCTTGAAAGTGGTTGTCGTGAATATTCCAGGCGATTACCGTATCCAAATAAAGTCCCACAGGAGAACCGGCGCTACCGCGAAATGAGAGATGATCAATTTCAATGGTCCGCAAATTGGGAGCGCCAGCGCCGAGCAAATAGGTTGCGCAATCAGAAGTGGACTGAAGGGTCGAATTGTTGTCGCGGTTGGACCCAGCCCCTGCGCTCCCGTGGATGTGCAGGTTCCCCTTTGTGAGTTTTAGACCGCAGACCTTGTAATGTCCCGGAGGAACATAGATGTCTCCGCTCACTTCTCCTGTAGTCGAGGCCGCTGCATCGATGGCACGTTGAATTGCGAGTGTGCTGTCCTGAGCCCCGGTCCCATCTGCCCCAAAGTCGTTGACATTCAGCTGTCCCCCACCCGCGAGTCCACCCGATGTTCTGTAGTCAGCATGTTGATTAAGATCGCCGCCCTGTGCATTCGTTCCTGAAGAAGCGGGCGCTTGTCCCTTGACATAAAAACAGATGCTCAACACAACGGCCAAGGCAACGGGGATTCTAGGTACGCCGATCCAATTCATTCTTCTTCGTCGATTCTCCGAGTACTTCAGGGGAACGTTATTCGGACACTTCATTGACTCAGTCGCTGCATGATCGTCTTAAGGGGATTCCACCGGACCTGCGTCACGAAGATAGGGTATAAAACGACACAATTCAGAACAGTCGGGAATCTCGAGATCAGGCTGAGCGCAGACGTTTTCAACAAATTCGTGAAGGCCACCACTGCGGCGAACTCGCACGCTCAGCCACCCCAATGCCTCAGGCGCACTAAAGTCTTTGAGAGGGTTATCGCCAATGTAGACATAAGTGTCTGCAGCGCAAGTTCGGGCCACCGTCTCAAAAGCTCTGGGGTGCGGCTTGGAAAACCCGGATCCTAGCATCTCTGTGACAATAATGGAGCGCGCAAATTCAGCTAGCCCGAGCGCCTCGATTTTCCGGGTCTGGCTTGTTGCCGGGCCGTCGCTAATTACAGCTATGGGCCCACAGGAAGCCGCAACAACCAAGGCTTCTTTAGAATCTTGTGCAAGGGTAATCGCGGGCCGATGAGTCCTGTAAATAGCCACGAGACCTGAAATAAGTTCGGGAGTAGGAGTGCACCCGGCATCCGTCAAGGTATTATCGAAAATGCCCCGTCGTTCGCCGTTTAGGAATCGAGTCCAACAGCGCATGGAGAACTCCGGGATATCCAGCCATTTCTTCACCCACTCGCCTACACAGTCAAATCCGCTCCGAATATAGTCGCGTTCTAGGTAGAGAGTGTCATCTACATCAAAGACACTGCAAACCAGTCTGCTCATGAGTGCCCCCACCAGTTGCCACAAACACCGCTTCGTCATATCGCAACATCATGAGCCCGTCCTCCCAATCGTCACAATCTAAGTCAACTGCTTCATCACGCTCCTTGAGCAACCACTCAGTAAATACCGCACCTGCTCTGTGGGCCAAAGGATATCCTCCACCAAAACGCGCATTGATCTCAATGATACGAATCGCGCCGTCATTTGCAAGAAAGCATTGAATATTTAACGGCCCCCAGGCGCCGGGCAACTTTTGAGCTACCGCCTTGGCCACACTCATGAGCGATTTATTCTTGACCGTAATTCCCTTGGACACCTCCCCGGCCCGAACTTCCATACGCAAATGTGGAATTGCGCAGATGCACTTACCACGGCGATTAACATAGACGTTAATTGTGAACTCGCGCCCCTCAGCTTTCTCTTGCACAATGGCGCCCGAAGAAGACGCATGCGCTTTTTCAAGTTCTTCAGGGCCGGGAATCAGCCTGACTCCGATAGAGGCGCTTCCCTTGACTGGCTTGAGGATGACGGGGTACCTCCACGTTTCCACTTCGCGAACAGCCTCGGACAAGGCGGCCTGGCGTACCGTCGGGAAACCGTTGGATATGAGCCACTTGTGAGTGAGGCTCTTGTCGCAACAGATCGCAACAGTTTCTGGAGAAGATATAGCGATCGTAACTCCAGTCGCATAGAACTCTTCGCGCATTCCGGCATACACAGGAAGTTCAGTGTCTATCGTGGGCACCACCAAGCCGATTGCGTTTGCTTTACAGACATTAAGAACTTCGTCAGAGAATTCCGGTGCACCGCAGCACGAGACCCTTACATGTTTGTCCGCGAGGAAACACGCCGGGGCAGTGGTTCCGCAATCGATTGCCACGAGTAACCCGTGTTGTTGACACCGAACCAGCGATTCTCTAAAGCACCTCATCAGACCGACGCGACGGCCCGCTGACGACAAGAGAATATTGCAGCCCGTCAAGAAGCACCGTCTTTCATATCTGTTGGACTTACGCCGATGAATTCGGGCATTGTGACATGGTCACGCTGGTTGATTCCATCGCGGGCTATCACTTTGAAAATCGTCATCCAGAGGATCTTGAGATCGAGAGGGAGCGAAAGATGTTCGGTGTACCACACATCCAGCTCAAACTTCTGCTCCCAATCCAGAGCATTACGACCATTGACCTGGGCCCATCCCGTGATCCCAGGTTTGACGGTATGACGTAACATGTGCCGTGGTGAATATCGCTGGAGGTATCGAACTGGAAGGGGCCTGGGACCAACCAGGCTGATCTCTCCCCGCAGAAGATTCCAGAGCGAAGGAAGTTCGTCCAAACTGGTGGTGCGAAGAAAATGTCCGTAGAAGGTAAGGCGTTTGGCGTCAGGAAGCAACTCGCCGCGCGCATCCCGCGCGTTCGTCATCGATCGAAACTTGAATAACAAGAACGGTCTGCCGTCACGCCCTGCACGCAACTGTGCAAAGAGCACGGGCGGGCCCAGGAAACAATAGGAAAGTAGAGAAGCGAGGATTATGATCGGAAACGCGACAATGGCCAGTGGAAGGAAGGCCAGCAGGTCAAAGAGCCGTTTCCCGAAGCGCTTGTACACAGTTGACATCCTCAGCAATTGATGGGGGTCTCCGATGAGACTCTGTAAGCGGCAAGCACATGCTTGACGAAAAGATCGGCCATCGATTTCTGTTCGAAATTCTCAATGATTCGCCGACGGCCAGCCTCACCCATCGCTCGGCGCAGAGGTTCATTCCGTATAAGAGAAAGGACGGCCTCGGTCAGAGATGGGCTGTCATGAGGTGGTACAAGCAGACCTGTAACACCGTCGACAACGGCTTCGCGACAGCCGCGAATGCTTGTGGTGACAACGGGAAGACCCGTGGACATTGCCTCCATCACGGAGACCGGGAAGCCTTCACGGTACGTGGGCAGGACAAACATATCCATGGAGTTGAGATAATCAGAAACAGCGTCGGTAAAGCCAACGAAGACAAAGCGGTCGGCAATCCCTGCATCATTTATCCATTGCCTAAACCGGAGCGAGATTCCGTCACGGTCCGATGGGAGGTTGTCACCAACAATCAGGAAGCGGACCGATGGCTCGGTCGCGGCAATCTCCCGTGCCATGGAGAAAAACTCCGCGAATCCCTTCTCACGAACGAGACGCGCAACAACGCCCACGACGATGGCGTCAACGGGAATATCCAATCGTTCGCGAGTGGCCGCTCCAATCTCTGGATCGGGACTGAATATTGACGCGGAGACACCGACGCAACCCCAAAAGGCCTGATGATGGCGCTTGAGAATACCGCACCTGCGCGCAGTTGCAAGGTCTTCCGCAGAGACAAACTGGAAGGAGTCCGTGACAGAAGCGAGGACGCGCTCGACAGTGTTTGAAAGAATGCGGGCCAGGAATCGTGTGTTTTCGGTAGCATACATGCCATGCATAACATACATCACGGGCCGATAGCCGGTAAGAAAACACGCAGTGCGGACCAGGGCGGCGGCTATGGGAGAATGCACCACGACGATGTCCCATCGATCGGAGCGCAGCAAACGTATGATGGCAATCAATGCCCCTAGATTTCTGAATGGATTCCAAGTACGTTGAATCGGAAGAGGGTGTAACACCAAATTCTCTCTGGCGAGCTTATCCTCGCAGGCACCGAAGCAGCACGCAAGGTGATTCTCCTTGGTATAACCTTGGAGGGCGCGCAGCCATGGCAACAGGAACTTGTAGGCCATAAGGTCGATATTGCAGATATTGAGCGTCTTATTCAGCTTCCCAACATTCAAGGAATTTAACTCGAGACACTCACTATGGTGCAAAAGCACAGTCCCTCTCAGGTGGCTGCAGATTTACTGCGGAGCCAAAGATTGCAGTCGCGCGCTCACGGACAATAGCCTCTGCCTGTCTGAAGGCGGCAATTTCACGGCTCGAGGGCAGGAAGGATCGACGCCCCAAGGGCCACTCGGCCAATCCACACCAGCGAAGGATTCGATAGATAACTGACTTAAAAGCGGCGTAACTTTCTGCCTTGAGGGCGGCCATGGGAAAGCGGCCTCGATAGGAAGCAAAGATTCGCATCTCATATGCTAAGTCTGTCTCCGCCCTGCGGGGATTGAACGAACTGTACTCGCAATAGGCATAGAGAACATCGGGCATGATGCCATAATTGCAACCCGGAAGAATCTTCATCAGCCAAGCCAGATCTTCAGCGCGCCGGAGTTCCGCATCAAATCGATGTGCACGAGCTGCTCGAGTTCGAATCATGGCGGGCGCAAACGGCAGTAATGGCCGCTCCATTTCTTTGTGAGGGCCAAAATATACAAAAGCGTCATCGCAAACTCGACGCCGCACGCCCGCCAAACTACAGTCATGTTTCAGGATGGCCATTCCACAACTGATGGCAGTCAGGTCCGGATTGCCTTCGAGAAGAGCAACCTGAAGCTCGAACTTGCGCGGGTATAGCCAGTCATCAGCATCGAGCATGGTTATAAACTCGCCGTGAGCTTCGTCGAGAGCAATCTGCCTTGCATACCCTGTTCCGCGATTGCGGTCGAGACGGATGAAACGAATACGGGGATCACCGACCACCGCAACCAGGCTGCCGGGATCGTCGCATGATCCATCATCGACGACTACACATTCCCAGTCCTCAAAGGTCTGAGCGAGCAATGATGCAAGTGCGATGCGCAGAGTCCCTGCTGCGTTGTAACAGGGTAAGAGAACGGAGATACGAGGGTTCCCAGGCATGAGGTTAAGGTCCCAAGCACGATTCGGGGACTTCCTATGAGTGGTTAGCGATCGACCCGAACTGAACGAATTGCTATTTACGCTGCTGTGAACCGCAGGCTCTGCTTTGAGTGCATCGAATGTAGCCCCTGGCATGGAGACCAGCTACGGTCAGGTACTCCAGTTTGTGCAGTGCGGTTTCTTTCGGCCTGTAGACCGGCCCGCAAGCGCGCCCTTGAGGGCACTTGAAAAAACAGCAGGCTCGCGATAGGCAATGGCATGAGAAAACACAAGGCGTGCCAACTCAAACAGAGCGGTGAGTTGTTGATACCAGCGAAGGTGACGGACGATAAGTACCGAGCGATTATGTGCCAGTCCAAAGATGTAGCGTTTTATATCCGGTATTCGGCAGCCGCCTCCAGATACCCTGAGGTGAAAGAGGCGGGCCTTGCCGTTGAAGCGGATACGATGTCCGGCGCGCAGGGCGCGAAGACAGAAGTCGGTTTCTTCGTAAAGAGCGGCGCCTTGTTGAAGGCCCTCGTCGATGCCGCCTTGAGTAGCGAGAACCGATCGCCAGACAGAAAAATTTCCGCCCGGCGCATGGTCAACATCTTTTTCGCCGATGGCGTTGAAATCGCGTCTCGGAAAAGCGCGCCAGTAGTCAAAGAAACCCGTAAAGCGAATGTCCACGGGCCTTTGACCGTCTTCATCAATGCCTCCGGCGACAATGCCCACGCCTGGACGCTCGAGCGTGCGAAGGTGCTCACTAACTAATTCGGGGCCGCAGTGTATGTCGTCATCAACGTAGACTATAGCTTCAAAACGGGCTTGTTGCCACGCATAGTTACGTGCCGAAGGAAGTCCTCGAAAGTCTACGCGTCTCCAGGTGATAATGGCGGGATACATTTTCGCCAGGGCGCTAAGCTCAGAGCTTGAGTTCCATGATTGGTCGACAATAAGAATCTCGAGAGGGCGATGAGTCTGCGCCAGGAGGTCACGAATGCAGTTTGCAGCCACGGCGCCGCGGTCAAGAGTGCAAACAACTACAGTCGCACCTTGATCAGCCAAGGGCTAACCCGTTTTCCGCGAGTCCAGCGAGGAAGCGGCGGTAATAGATTTCCCAGGTGCACTCGCGCTCGACGCGGCGGCGAGCTGCGATGCCAGCGTCTTGAAGCGCGCATCGGTCTCTGATAAGTCCACTAAGGATGGATGTAAGTGCCGTAACATCGTCCTGTTCAATCAGCCAGCCACCTTCGCCATGACGAATAGCATCAGGAATGCCCCCGGTGCGTGTGCCCACGACGGGCGTGCCGCAGGCCTGCGCCTCCAGGAAAACCAGCCCGAAACCCTCAACCTCTGGGGTATCCGCGTGCTGTCGCGTGCACATGACAAAGAGATCCATTGCACGGTAGAGTCGAGTAAGCTCTTCTTCCTTAACGTATCCCAGAAATCGCGCTTGCTGGACAAGGCCTAGGTCAGCAATTCGGCGCTCAATCGCAGCGCGGTGGGGGCCCACGCCCGCAATCAGGTAGCGGACCTGTGCGCGCAAGCAACCCGGGAGAGCAGCAATGGCGTTGAGAATCACGTCGTGTCCCTTATACGACTGAAGACGAGCAACCGTGCCGATGAGGAAACACTCCGCTGGGGCATATGCGCCGCGATCGGTAAGGTCGCTGCCAGGTGTAAAGCGAAGATGATCGACACCGAGAGGAATTGCAACAACGCGGGCTCCCGGTACAGCAGCAGCAACGAGGCGGGCTGTGTATTCGCTGTTGGTAACCACCACTCGCGCAGAACGACAGACTGCGGTCAGCAATCTGGCGCGAAGCCAACCATAGAAATCGCCAGCAGAACCACGTAATTCAAGCCCATGGGCAAGAATAACCGTGCGGCGTCGACGAGCTAGAAGAGCCAGAAGCCCCTCAGGGTACCAAATGCCGCAAACAATGAGCGCATTTCGTGGAAGCCTGATTAGCTTCCACAGAGCGGCGAGTTCCCGTAAGGGACGAGAGCTGGTGACGCGAATTACGTTCGGGGTCGGCGACTGCGGGCCGTCGGAGATCTTAGCGTCTTCAGTCAATGTAACCAGGTGATGCGAGTCTGAAGCGAACTGGTGCGCAATAGCAGCGCACAAGCGCGAGATGCCTCCGTCGTGAGGCGGATAATCGAAACTGAAGATCACAACAGGGTCTGTTTTGTCGACGACTGGATTCATTGGAAGAAGTTTGGAAGATCAGAAATATACTGCTGTGAACTCAATAGGCTCGGATAACCTCCACATAGCGCCCAGCGTTATTGCAGGCCACCAGGCTCGAACGAGAGCGATCAGGCTTATTCCACAGTAAAGGTTGTGGCCAACTCGCGATCGCGCTCATTTTTCGCCGGGGTTTCCGAATTTTCCTGCTGAGTTCGAATGCGATCGTTGTTCTGAAGAACCGCACGGATGAATTTCGGGTCATAGCCGGCCTTGGTAGATGCCTGAACGATCGCACTGAGGTCTTTCGGAAGACATTTTCCATCGAATCCAGGGTTGTGTTCGTACACGAATGTGAAGTCGCGGCTCATTCGCGGGTCGTCTAGAAATCCCTCACGCACCACGTTCACGTTGGCCCCAAATGCCTTGGCAATTCTTGCAAATTCGTTCATGAACATTACCTTGGTCCCAATGAACGAGTTTTCCATGTACTTCACGACTTCCGCTTCGATCGCCCTCATGATTCGAATATGGACGCGGGAGTTGTAAACACGCTGATAGATTTTCACAGCAAAGTTGCAATCCTCCGGGTCTCCGCCGAAAATCAAGAAGGTACGGGCTGACTCGTCCAGGAACGGATGAGCCGTGGTCTCACCTACATATTCGGGCTGAAACACAATGCGCTTCTTCGGGTACCGCGTCTTGAGAGAATCCGTGGTGCCGGGCGCGATGGTTGAGCGAATGACGATCAATGGAGTCTCAAGCCATCGCATTATTTCTTCGACGATCGACGTGTCACAGGAGCCGTCTGGCAGCATATTGGTGGGTACGCACACAAACGCCACATCGCAGCAGTTCAGATCCTCTCTCGTGCCCGATGTTTCGGGTTTCAGCGGATCGTAGATCACCGCATTCTGGAAAAGCGCCTTCATTGCCTGTCCGACAAATCCAAAACCCACAATCCCGACTTTCATTCAATCCTCCCTGTGCTGCTTAACTCATCATTCGTTAGCGCCAATCTGACGCTGCTCGGAAAATCGCCGGCGTTTGCATTATCAGAAACGATATAAAGTCCGTACGTCGAATTGTCCAGCTTGTAATTCCTCACAAACAGTGGCGCAGATCAATATTTCCGAAGCAGGATATGACGACGTCGTACTCGCTCTGTTGCGAGGGCACGTTCAACACAAGACCGTGGCGGTTGAACAGGTATCTAACTGGATTCGGATCGGCAAGAAGGCGACGACGACAGAAGCCATGCTTTGTAGCAAACGATGGGAAGCAGATTCAGGACCAGCGCCGGACCAAGGCGCGCTAAATTGCGGAAGTATGCCTTGAGCGCGATTCGCCGAGCCTCTGCATGGCGGCGGCACAGCGGCGTTCCTTCAAGCCTGCTCATTCCGTCACGGCGCAAAGAAACACTCACATCTGCCACGTAATGCACGGCGCCACGCTGCACGAGCCGGCTCCAGAGATCATAATCTTCCAGCCGGAATCCTTCGTCATACCAGGGCCATGTGAGGCTTTCCAAACTGCGAACCCGGATTACCGCGCCACTGCTCGATGAAATAAAATTATCGAAACGAATGAACATCCGCAGAGCTTCACGCGGAGTCATGCGATGAGAAGCAAAACGAGACCAGCCAAATCGAGCGAGCTTTTCACCGAAAGCACAATTGGCCAGATCTTCGATGCCTTCTTCCCCGACTTTCAACGTCCGAAAGTGACAGAGTACGGCGTCAGGATCGTTGTCCAGGACACGAACGCCAGCTTCGACCAACTCGGGGGAAATCAGGTCATCGCTATCAACCTTGACGATATAGGTCGCCTGCGGCGCCCCCTTACGCTGGAGGGCGAGACAGCGATTCATATTTGCCGCACCGCCCAGGTTCTTTTCGTTCCGTTCGATAATCCAGCGATCCGGATTCTGCTTCGCCGCGGTCTGGAGAATCGACCAGGACCCATCCTTGCTGGCATCATCGACGGCGACGATGACGTAGTCGGTAAACGACTGCATGCGTATAGCTTGAATCGTGGATGGGAGAAGCTCCTCTCGATTGTATACGGGTAGCAGAATTGCAACTCGCGGTGAAAGAGTGTTCACGAGATTGGATCCATAGATGCTGTAAGCTGTGTTACATTATCCTACATCGGCAACAGATACGGGGTGGAACCGCGAAGATCTTACTTACACGCGGCATGGCCGCTTTGGATCACTTCTGTGAACATCCATGACCGTCAGCGGGAACCTCGCCGATACAGCATTCTCATAACTTCCCTTCGCCGCGCGTCATCTCAAGTTCCAAACTGGCTAAGTCAGTGAGAGCACTCCTGGGTTTCTGCCTGAATACATGCAACCGCCTTCCGGCTGTTCGAATGCGGAAGGAAAGGCAAAGCCTCGGCAATCCCTCCCGTCTGGTCATCACATCTTGTTTCGATCATCTCAACAGAGTGAGCCTGTGATTGAGGCGTATTCTCGGCATCTGCGCTCTTTACTTGACTATCCGGAATGTTCACGACATTCGACTTCCCAACCATCGCAAACCGACCGACGGCAAGACAGACACAACCCTTGTGACCGAGGATTTTCTAATTAGATGCCGTAGCCCCCACCATACGACCAGCCAGTTCTCTTTACGCCTGCGAATTAAGCTGGTATGTGCCGTTGCATTCTCAGGATGCCGCCTCCAGTACACGCCCGTCTCGGCCACGTACCGAAGCGGCCCCAATGTCGCCAACCTGGTCCATAACTCATGATCCGAGGCCCACTGAAAACTGCGGTTCAGGAATGGGTTTTCGAGGCTCTCGAGAGCGGTCCGCCGGATAACCGCACCCGACCCCGCGATGAAATTGTCGTAACGGATCAGCAACCAGATCGCTTCCCCCGCCGGCATTCTGTGACTTACATCCAGAGGCCAGCCGTGCCGCCGTAATGCGTCCGCCAACGGCGAACATTGCTCGCTCCCGTCATCTGCGAGTAAGCGGAGACGGAAATGGCACAGCACTGCCTGGATATCTTCGTCAAGCACCTTCACTGCTGTTTCGATAAGAGTTTTATCCGGAAGATCATCCTGGTCTACTTTGAGAATATAGTCCACTTTAGGCAAGCATGCTCTTTGCATTCGCAGGCAGCAATTCCAGTTGCCGGACACTCCCTGGCTGGATTCGTTTCGCCAAACATGTACTCGCTGCGGATCCCGTTCGGCGGCTCTCACCAATATCTCGTACGATGAATCGGTGCTGCAATCGTCAACCGCAATGATCGCGTAATCATTATAGGTTTGCGCATACAGCGCCCCTAACGTCTCGCCAAGCCACTTCGCACCGTTGTATACGGGCAATAACACGGCAACTCGCGCGGCAGGCTCGCTCACATCTTTACCTTCGCTTTCGATAACTGATCGAAAGCAGCAATAATCTCTTCTGCGACCTGCTTCCAGGTGTGGTTCGCGAAGACCCATTCGCGGGCTCTGGCTGCCTTTTCCGACCAGTGCTCCGGGCGGCACTGAATGTCCGTAATGGCGGCAGCGAGGGCCGCGGCGTCCGCGGCAGGCACCAGAGAAAGGTGTTCGCGGGCCCAATCCGCGACAGGCACGTTGACATCGATGGATTCAATAACAGGCCGGCCGCTGGCAAGATACTCCCAAAGCTTCGCCGGCCTGAGGTTATCATCGGCTACATAAAACGGCATGAGCGGGTCGACGCAAAGATCGGCTGCAGTCAAAAGCTCGGCTACCTCGGGTAAGGAACGATCCCCAAGGAATCGCGCATTGATGCCATTTGCGACGGCATTGGAACGAATCTCTTCTTCGCGAGAACCGGCGCCGACGAACACGATCTGGTAACGAAACTTAAGCATGGAGGCCGCTTCAAGCAATGTGTCAAAATCGTGATGACCGCGAAAACTAGATACATGCACCAGAATCAGAGAGTCTCGATCCAGGCCGTAACGATCACGAATTTCACTGGATGACGCTGTAACGCTGAAAGCCTCAGGCGCAACTGCGTTGTAGTAGATGTGAAGAAATCGCTCGGTTGGCACATTGATTTGCGCCGCTTTGTCTCGTATATATTCAGGCTTGTAGTTGTGAATGAAGAGAGCAATGTTCTTTGCAGCTTTGTGCACCTCGGGGCGTGAAAAATATGCTTCGAAGTGAATGGTAGCCATCGGAATCCTGCAGTTCTCAATTGCGTCCAGGGTCCTTCGAGTGGGGACGACACGGAGAAGCGCCCAGTCAAACCGCCGTCGATCGTCTTTGACCAGCGCATTGAACTTCGCGGCGAAAAAGTACGGAAAGATTCGAGCCCAGCCGCGAACCGGAATCCAGATGACCGGGATTGACTCGATTGCGGAGTATCTCTCGTTGAGCCTGAGGATCGAGTTAGGAGCGTCAGGATGAAGGAGACTTACTTTATGACCAGTATCGGAAAGTGCAAGAGAGATACTTAAAACAAAATTGGCGCCGGCCGTGTTTTCTTCGAGATTGTCAGTGGTCGCTACGAGAAGATTCATCAAGCTACCCAGTGCCCCAGCGAGAAGGATGGAAATTTAAACTGTTTCCACGCATCCTCAGAGATAGGGCGCGCAAAAAGGGCCTCGACAAGAGAGCGCAATCCGAAGACGGCTAAGTAGACAATGGCGCCTATCACAACCTGTGCAGCAAGCACAGCTCCCCATGACCAGCCCAGCCGTGAGACGAGAGCGCCCGCCAGCCATGCAGCTGCACCCATTGTGACGGCGGCGACGAGCGGCCTGACAAGGACATAGAGGCTTGGCGCGTATCGCAGAGCGGAAGCGCGGTGAGCGGCATAAAGGCCTGGCAGCGCGATGCATCCGGTGGCCACGATGCCGTATGCTGCCGAAACCCCGGTTGCACCCCAACGCACAGCAATCGCAAATGTGATGGCGAGAATAATGGCCTGCGTAAGGCTCCAGAAGAACATCTCGCGCCCCTTGCCGACAGAAATATAGAGCCAGCCTACTGTCATGTATATGGGCTGCGAGACTGAAGCGAGGCAGAGCCAGCGAAGCAGCGGAACGACAGCCATCCATTTGGGGCCGTAAATAAGCCGGACTGCTCCGGGTGCGGCGACGCACAGGCCGATGGCAAGTGGAAACGCAAGGGCGGAAATTGCGCGCAGGCCTTTGCGAAAAGCTGCTCCCATACGCTCGCGATCATGAGAAACGGCGGAGAGCGCGGGGACGGCTACCGTAGCGAGAATACCCGTGGCGATTGAAGCCGGGAGCAACATCAGAAAGTAGGCTCGGGAGTAAAATGCCAGCTGTTCGGCGCCCCAGAACTTGCCAACAAGTACGTTGTCAAGGTTGCGTGCGATGTAGACAAGAAAACCGTTGGCGCTCAAATAGGCGCCGAAACGCACGAAGCGAGTCATCGATAAGAGTTGGTGAGGAAGGGCTGGCCAATATCGGGCCCGCCACAGGATGAGAACCAAATAACTGAACTGCTTGCCAAGGCCAAGCATAACCAGCGCCCAGTACCGTCCGCCGAGGAAGGCGACGGTTACTCCCATAAGAGACGAGAGAACCTGGGAGGTGATCTCTGCGCGGGCTATGGTACTGATCTGAAGCTGGCGGCGAAGAAGCGAGGTGGGCTGAATGGCCATGCTGCTGAAAACGAAGCCGGCGCCCGCGGCGGCAGCAACCGGGCCGAGGTCGTTGCGGCCGTAAAAAGCGTCCAGAGCCGGTCCCGACGCAGCGCAAATGCCCCAGAGAACAAATCCACCTGCAGTGCCAATCCAGAACAGATTGTCAACATGTACCCGCGTGAGGCCGGGTTCCTGCACCGTGACCCAGGAAAGGCCGAGGTCGCTGAATACGTCGAACAGAGCGGTGAGGGTCATGACCATGGCCATCAGCCCGTAATCGCCTGGGGCGAGAATCCGGGTTAGAATGGCCGTTGCGACAAGACTAATGCCTTGACGGCTGACGAACTGGAGGGCAGACCATCCTACGCCTTTGCGGGCGAGACCTCCTACCTTTTCGGCGTTTGGCTGTTTGATCGTCTTTGGCTCTTCTTCGCGAATGGGCATGTCGTTGTCCTCGACAGTTACCATTCGCCCGAGGTACCAAGGAGTCCTCTTCGGGAATCCTCCTCGTCGCTAAGAGCCCTGCTGCCGTCGTGGTCATTGATATCCGGCCGTCTGCCCACCACCCAGTCGGCCGCACCGCAGAGGCTGATATGGATGTCACGGGTCCGCCAGCCAAAGCTGCGGCGTGGAAGACGATGGATGGACATCGTTTCGGTGTCAAAGAGATTTCCGGCGAAGCTTGTGACGCCGGTGAGATATCCAACACGATTGGCTGTTTCAAACTCGCGCGCTCCGCATGCCCCAGACCCACCGTACGGATAAGCGATATGTTCAACAGGAGCGGAAAGGCTCTTTTGGAGGATTCTCCGGCTATTAAGCATCTCTGCTTCAAGCTCCTGAAGCGGAAGCTGGGAAAAGCGGCGGTGTGTCATGCCGTGAGAACCAATGGTGATGAGAGGATCGGCAGCAAGAGACCGAGCCTGTTCGCAAGAAAGGAAATCCCGTTCCATCAGGTCGCGAGAGCAAATCCGGTATTCCTTGAAGACATCTTCGAGCACGTTTGTGAAATTCAGATTCGGCGAAATGTAACGATGACAGATGGACTCGAGCCACGCGTAGGCAGCGGTCTTCTGTTTTACCGTGTCGAGTGCGAGTCTGAAGTTAACGAGCTGGACATTGGGGCCGGTTGCCGTGCGGTGACGCTCGAGTTTTATGACCCGGCGACGGATGCAGGCTCGCAGCGTGTCGTGGTGATTGTTACCAGCGAATTCCGCGGCCGGGATAGGAATTTCCACCGAGTCGCGGCGGGTAAGCAGTTCTTCGAGTGCGCCCCACCAGTATTCGATTTCATGGCTTATTGCACCTGAATTCATGTAGACACATGCTGGAGCGCGGTGTTTATGGAGGACCGGTAAGGCACGGGTGAGAGCATCGACGTAGCCATCATCGAGCGTGAGGCACGCAATTTTATTGTCGAGACACTTAGCCTGAATACGCTGGTGGAGCTGATCCATCGTGATGATTTCGAATCCAGCTGATTTGATCGTCGTAATACCGCGATCGAGTGCATCGATTGAGATGGCAAGGTCCGGGGCGAGAGGAACTTTATCGCTGTCGATAACCCGGTGTATGACGAAGATAACGCCTGCACCGGAGAACCGGGGTGCGAGAAAGGTCTCGCGCAAGGCTCTGCCCATCGTATTGACGGCAAGGAGCCGGGTTTTGCGGATGAGCCGGTAACCAAGACGGTCAATCACGCCGCTGCTCCGGACGCGAAGCGCGCGAATAATTCCTTCGCCGTGATTCCGGAGAAGAATCACCCTCGATCAGGGGACGGTCCGCAGCTTCGTCTTTGAGTATTTGGCGCCATCCGCACATTGGTGCCGGCTTTTGAGGCTGAAGGGGCAATGGCCTCTGGGTGTTCCGGATAGACTGCTCGCTCAACTTTCCCTCCGATTGGGATATGCCGTGAGCGGTACTTCGGCGAGCAACGGCCCACGCGTCTGGGGCGGATGACGAAGAATGGGGACCATGACAAAGCGCCGTTTGACAACCTGCTGGAGTAGGCCGCCGGCCGGAGCGAAAACGAGAAAGAATCCAAGAAGCGCTGGACCTCCGTAATAGTACTCCCCACCCATGTTGCCGACGATTGCGGCGATGATTGCCGCGCGCAGGCCGAGTGTAAGGCCGGCACTGCGGACGGTTGGAGCGCCTGCGTTAGCCCACATGACGTAAAAGGCGAACAGTATCATCACGGCACCCGGGATTCCGGTTTCCAGACCCATCTGCAGGAAGAAATTATGACATCCCCACCACGGGACATGAGTGAAGCCGCCCCGATGATAGAAGCCGGAGCCTAGGATTGGGTGCTCGGCCAGGCGCGGAAAGTTTCCTTTCCAGATGGCAATGCGCTCGCCGTCACGGATGCCGCCGACTTCAATCTCTGAGCTCTTACTCGTTGGTGTCCAGTTAGACGCAAGCGAATCTTCAAAGCGGTGCCGGACCTGGGGTATGAACTGGTAGGCGAGTGCAGCGAGCGTTAGGAAGCCGACAGTAATACCAATGGCGAGCCCACGGCGTTTAGTAGTCCAAAACAGATAGAAGACACCTGCGGCCAGACCAAGCCAGCCGCCACGTCCCTGAGAAAGAAGTCCACCCAGAGCGCCAATGATCAAAGCCATAATTGCCCAGAACTTCCAGCGCCGCGACTCAACACGCGCGAGCAGAAGACCCGCCAGATATGCGCAGAATACCGAGACGGCGACGCTTGCGGCGTTGTTTTTCGCTGCGGCAGCCTGGTCTCGCGCAGAAGTTGCCGCGGCCGGCGACAAGAGGATGCCGGCGCTTAGAATTACAAGACAACCAAGGAGGCACCAGTTGTATTTTGAGCGCAAAGACGGAACGCGAAGTTTGTGGGCAATGATCAAGCCGGACCCGGCGTAGAGAATCAACTTGCCAAGCTTGGCGAGGCCGAACCACATCGCTGTAAAATCGCCGAAATAGGGATAACGCACATTGATCAATAGAGTGGAGGTCAGGGCCCATAAGAAGAAAACGAGTAACAGTTTGTTGAGATTCGATTGATTGCTGCTGGCGGTTTTGTCGCGATCCAACAATAAAAGGAAGAAGAGAGGGACCATCACGAAGTCGGAGGGCTCCAGCGTGCCGAGTTGGGTCGCAGGTCCGCCGCGAAGGTTTGGGATATACGCGAACGGAAGAAGGTAAAGCCAGATGCGGCTGTAAAATCTCAATTTAACTCTCCGCCCCGACGACGCTGGCAATCAACCGCATCAATGAGGCTCGAAAACGCAAGCAGGTGGTCAAGGCCGTGCCCGTGACGTGCAGACCAGCTAAAACGGCTTTTGTGCAATGCAATAGCACCCCCCTGCGATTCGGTCATTATAAGCGGACCTTCTGAACGGCCCGTCGAGAGCCTTAATGGGGTACAAAAGGAAAGCAAAGACGCCCTTGGCCGGAAGGTAACACCTGGGATGAACAAGGGAGAAAAGAATGGCCATGAATTCCGTTGCGATGCGGTAAAATCCCGTAGCCGATCCAGTGGCGATTTCCACTTTCTTGGGAATGAAGCCCGCCGATCTTACGAACTCTTCTATCCCCTTTTGTGAGAAACGCCAGAAGTCGCTGGGTAGCGAGTGATAACCGATGATGAAAGGAACCTGAAGATAGAGCTGGCCTCCCGGCTTTAACACGCGGAACACTTCATTCATTGCAGCGCCGGGAGACGAGATGTGCTCAAACGTCTCTTGCGTGATAAGAATGTCGACGCTGCTGCTTTCGATCGGCATGCATTCTGCCGATGCAACGTAATCCACATTTGATCCAGGGGTGATGTCGAGGTTTTGTACCCACGGCCGCAAACGCTTATTCCCCGACCCTACATTCAGGATCACATTCTCGCCCGGCATGTTGCCGAGGAGCGCATCCAACTCTCGCTTCACAACCGGGGAATCATTGTGGTTGGAATAGAAGCGATCGATGAACCAAGATTTCCAACCCTCCATCGGAACCCGCCAACCTTTACCGAAATTCACGAAGTACCTGTGCTGCTATGCGCGCACCCTCTGCCCCGCATCGCGGCGCCCGGTGGGCGCCTCTTGAATCCTCGCGCGCTTACACATCGGGGGTCTGGTCGATCTCTTCGCCGCGCAGGAGAGCATTAAGGCGAGCGCCAAGCAGTTCCTCAGAGAAGCGCGTCTGAACTCGGGTTCTGGCATTGGAGGCGAGAACGGACCGCAGTTCACGGTTGTGCGTAAGTTCAGCGATGGACTGCGCAAGGAGCTCCGCGGTGTTCGGGCGAAACTGGCCATGTTCGTCAACGCTATCCACCAGAAGTCCGGATTCGCCGTGCACGACCTGTTCGGGAATGCCGCCAATGCGGGTGGCGACTACGGCGAGCCCTGAGGCCATGGATTCAAGGACCGTGAATGGAAAGTTCTCCCAAAGCGACGGTATGACAGCGATGTCGGCGGAGGCATAAATCCGCGCGAGCTCGATTCCACTCTTGAAGGTAAGGCGATGTGCGCGGGCGATCGAGCCAATGCGAGCAAGCGTAACCTCTGAGAACCTTCCGACAAATACGAAGTCAAGATCCTCGCCCGGGAAACGGAGACTTAGCAGTTCGATGGCCTCAAGGAGTTCGGGAACGCCTTTCAGGCGTGGCACATCGCTGCCAACGAAAAGAACTTTGAGCGAGTCCTTCGGAATCCCGTAGCGGGACCAGACTGCAGGATCGCGGTGAACAGGCGAGAAGGTCTGGACATTCAGAGCGTGCGGAACTCGTCGGACCTTCTTGTCCCCCGTGTATGCGACTGTGTGGTGGTATTTGGCCCAGCTTGCCTCCAGCCAGAGATCGCAAAGGAGGGTCAGTTCAACCCAGCCCGGGTTGTCGGCCTTGCGGATGGGAAGCGGGCTCACGTTAGGACCCGCGACGAGACGCTTGCCGGAACGCACGGGCTGAAGCAAGAGGAGGGTCTTGAGGCCTGTGGGGCAGTAAAGAGCATTTACACCCTGGGCGCAATGTCTGAGGATACGCAAATTGGAGAAAACAGCGGCGGGCTTGTGCGGTTCGAATCCAGTGTGTATGTCAATGCCTGGCGCTGCTGCGAAGGGTTCATTGCGGTCAATGGTACCGCAAACGAGGCGCAATGAAACGTCAGGGCGCGCCGCAAGGGCATTCAGCGAGCTGACAACGTTCCTGTGGGGTCCCGAGACGCCGGCAGCATGATCTACCGCAACCAGCACCTTTAGAGGGTCTCTTGGAAGGGGCGACCAGTGGTTCTCCTCCTTTGTGAATACGCCAGAGCTTGGAGACATGTCAGGCATCAACCGGCGCTGCCGGGTCGAGGATGCTCCACGCAATGCGGCGCCGGCTTGAGGACCGGGGCGTCTCTTTGCGACAGCAATCGAAAGGAATTTTCTGTGAAGGCAGCGGGGCGTCGCTATCTGGAATAGAAACATGCTGGCTGCGTCAAACTAATGTATTCCTGACATAAAGTTCAGCAGGGCAGCACTCCTGCAACATCATGCGGAATTCTGGTCGCTTCCATAGCGATAACCACCGTAACGATAGTACCCGTAATTGTAGTAGCCCTCCGGCGATGTATTATGGCGCATCTGGTTTAGGACCACGCCGACAATGTTCGCTCGAAGGCGACGGAGGGCGGAGATCACCTCCGCGACGGCTCTACGTTTTGTTTCACCGGCGCAGCTCACAATGAGCACTCCATCTGCTGCTGCGGCCATCTGAAGGCTCTCCGCAAAGCCCAGCAGAGGCGGGGAATCCATGATCACTAAATCGTACTCCTTGGCGAACTCGTCAAGCAGCGTGGAGAGACGGGGCCCTATCAGATCAGCCGCGCGATGTGAACCCAGGCCAGCCGGAAGAAAGGTCAAATTTGGGCGTTTTTCAATTGGAATGACAGCCTCTCGCCAGGATGACTCCCCGGTAAGCACATTGGAGAGCCCATGGTCTGGTGTCAGGCCGAATTTTGCATGGAGGCTGGGGCGTCGCAGGTCGCTATCCACCAGGAGGGTCTTCTTCCCTCGAGCGGCATTTGACATCGCAAGATGAGCGGCAAGCGTACTCTTCCCCTCGCCCGGAGTGGCGCTCGTGACTACGAGGGAATGTAGACGTCCTTCAAAGTCCGACAAGAGAATTGTGTTGCGGAGCGTACTTACCGCCTCGTCGAAACTGGATCCGGAACGGTAGTATCCTTTTCGATTATTCGTGCCGGTATCAGCCGTAATGATCTCCGCCGATGCTGCCGCCGCAGCCGAGCGCGGCAGATTGGCCGCCATTCGATCCAGGGGTAGCGCACCGATCACGTCTGTTCCAAGGAACCGGCTGGCTTCCGCTGGGTCGCGGAGAGTTGTGTCGAGTGAATCGAGCAGGATTGCCGCTCCGACTCCCAAAAAGACGGAAAAGAGAAATCCGAGAATTAAATTGAGCAGCAGATTGGGGAATACAGGTCTCACCGGCGGGCGGGCAAGATCCGCGATCCGGATGTTGTCGTTCTGGAAGCCGGAATTGATGTCCGCCTCCTGGATCTTCTTTATCAGCTCCTCGTAGAGAGCTTTGTCCGCATCCGCGTCCTGCTTCTTCTGTTGGTATTCGTACGAACGCGCATTGACATGGTCCCACTCCGCCTTGGTTTCGTTAACAGTTGCCTGGAGCATCTGCTCGCGGTTCACGCTCTCCAAATACTGCGTATGAACTCTATCGGCGATGCTTTGACGAGTCTCGTTGAACTGTTTCTCGATCTCGGAAACCTGAGATGCAGCCTTACGGTACTCGGGATGACTTGTTCCGTATGTGACTTTTGTCAACGCCAGCCGCTGGCGCGCTTCGTCGAGAGACTCGGCTAGTTTGGCCAACGCTTCCCCTTGGTTGGATGCTTCAGCTGCCTCCAATGATCCGGACTTGATCGCGTTCCAGGCGGCTTCTGAGCGGACGCGGTCCGCCTGGGCAGTCGTATACTCGGTGTTTAACTGCAAGAGCCGGGCGGAAATGATGCTGGTCTTCTCTTCTGGATTGATGACATCCATGTCCTTTTCGAACTGCGTAAGCGCCAGGCTCGATCGTTCCATTTTTGCTTTTAATTCATCGAGCTGCTTTCCCATGAACGATGACATTCCAGCTCCCGAACGGAAGCGAAGTTCATACGTGTGGAGCAGGTAGGAGTTGGCGATGGCATTTGCTACATCTGTGGCAAAGCCCGGATCGGGGGAGCGATAGCTGATGGTGAGAAGATAGGTATTTTGCGGACGCTGGACTATCAGGCGCTTCAGCTTAATAGGCGCCGCTGCAAGAAGCTGGTCGCGTTCAGATAAATTGTGAGTCTGGCCCTCCGAGCGCAAAAGATGGAACTGCTCAGCTACGGGGCGCAGGACGGCGTCCGATTCAATGAGTTTTATCTGCGTAGCCAGGTATTGGTCGGCGTCGTTCTCCCCGGAGGGGTGTGCCGAATCTTCACCCACCACGTCAAGAGGCGCCTGGCGATCGATATTCACCGTTGCTGTGGCCTCGTAGATTGGTTGCAGCCTGGCAGACACTACAAAAGTCGCGAGCATGCAGGTAATAACGAACGCGAGAATCTTCCAGACTTGCCGCCGAAGAATCCAGAGATAGTGCGACAACGGCACATTGGGGGCGCCAAGCTCGACCTCTTGCTGAATGGGAATTGGCGAATAGAGGGCGGGAGCCGTCTGCTGACTCGGCAGTTCTGCCGGGAGAATAAGTGGAAGTCTTGCGTGTTCCGACATAGGTCCTCTTTAGGCGTTCTACGGCCGGTATATGTTGAGCATCACCACAGTTAGCGCGGTTGCAACAGGAACCAGTATTTCCCCGATTCTTATGGCGGTGGCACGCCCGGTGGACTTGGGAATGTACAAAATGTCATTTGCTTCCAGGGCAACGTCGGGGGTCTTTCGGTCCAGGATCTTCTTTAGCTCAACCCGGATTTCATTCCGCCCACCTGCACCGCCTTCTTGACGGTAGATGTAAGCAATGTGCCCCGGATGTTCGTCCAACCCATCCGAATTGGCGATCGCCTTCAAAACACTACTCTCTGAACCGTCATTGATATAGTAGGGGCCCGCCTTCTTAACTTGCCCCACTACGTACACACGTCCGGCTTCTGGAACCCTGATCTCTTCTCCCCCGTGCAAGTGAATGTTGAGAGACGGATCCAGCCCGTTGAGTAGACTGCGCACCGGAATGCGCTGAAACAACGTAGTTGATTTGCCATCCGAACCTGGTTCCTGGCGGCTTACCAGGATCTCGCTGCCGGCGTTTTCGGTGAACCCCTGGGCTCGGGATATTGCATCAAGGAGCGTCACGTCTCCGATAGCCTGAAACGTGGTTGGTATCTTTACCTCTCCTACAACAGTGATCGGGCGACTCAGGTATTCGACAATCGAGACTGTAACAACCGGATCGACAAGCACGTTCTCGCCGGTAAGAGCGGCTACGATGGCTTTCTCCAATTCCGCGGGATAAAGGCCTGCGGCATGGATCGATTGCTTGACCATCGGCATCCGAATATCGCCCTCTGCGCTCACCCGGACTGTGCGCGTCAGTTCAGGAGCGTCGTATACGGTGATGCCTATCAGGTCGTTATTTCCGATCCTGACTAAAGGGAGACTCGACATTTCGCTGGAAGAGGGCGCTCCGGCTCCCGTACGGGAATCGGAAAGTCCCTGTTGTGCTGAAACCGCCACTGGGGCGGAAAGAGCGAGAAGCGCAAATACCAGGATTTTCATATTGAGGCACCGAGGTTTATCTGAAGCTGTGAACGGCAATTGGTACACGACAGGGTGAGTCATCGATTCAACCCCTAACTTCCTTACGGTCGCTGCGTCATGTGCTGCTCCGGAGACAACAGCTGTTTTCTCAGTTCGTCGATTTGACGGTTGAGGTCCTCCATCTGACTCTGAACCAGCATCGATGAGTCGGCCAGCGACCTGTCACGGAGCGAATAGTTCAGAAACAGACGCATGGCGTCGCGTGCGAGGTCAGAGAGGCTACGCGCGCCGGTCAGAGCGGAAAGATGGCAAATCTCGTCATACTCTTCCTGAGATAGCCGAACGCTTATCATCCGCGAGCGCGGCTTAAAGACTTTCATGGCATGTCAGAATGGGGAGATTTGCTGGAACTGTGTGCGGCAGATTGTGGGCAGGCTTCGCCCCTCTTAGTCCCAAAGACCTGGAACTAACCAGACGATACAATCCTCCTCGAAGCCCAGGGTGTCATACACAAGGTTTGAATGAGTCTCAAAATCCAGACTCTACGAAGAAGAATTGATAATGAAATGTAGCACGAATCCGGTTAAGGACAAGCTAAAATGTCAGACACGTGCCTGACGAAAGATTCCTCAGTTTTGCCCCATGGTAACCGCCAACATTAAGCACGCAACATCAAGTTTATTGAGGATTGCTTCCTATGAAATAGGTCGACGAGGTCCCGATCCTGCATCCCCTCATCTGTAGCACCGGATCTAAGAATTAAATGTTTCAGACGGGGAAAGAGCGTAAGCGTGAGAGAACTCGAATCTCAGCTTATCACGCTTTTGCTCTGAAAGCCTTAAGTAGCCGCCTCAGCCCCTGCCTCTCCTTATGGAGCTATGCCTGGCCAACTGGACAGGTTTTGTTGCCAGCAGACAAATCTCAGCGGCTTGACGGGGGCTGAGTGCTTTCATATCCGGCATATGCCCCGCCTGCAGCGGCTCCACCTGCAATTCCGATAAGGATGACCTTGTCCGCCACCGAGGCGCCGGCAAACCAGGCCCCACCCCTAACGCCCCGGATCGATTGTATGACCAGTTCGTTACTTTTTCCGGGCTGATTAGCATAGAGAATTTTGCCGGATAAAACGACTTTTTGGCCGACAAAATTCTCCATAAAGGGCCCCCCCCTCACCAGGTACTTCGTGCCGTCGGATGCGGTGAACCAGATTTGATCATTCTCTTTGCTTACCATGCCCTCAATTTCCACGGTGGACCAGTTCCCTGCCGGAGGATTTGTGTCATCCGGAAGCGCTCTGGCTTCGCCTGCGGACAGGCGTTCGGGAGAAACGCCATCACCGCTCGTTACGCGGAATTCGCCGGACACTGCCGCAACATCGACCGAATTCGGACGGTTCAATGAGATGAGCCCAACATTATCCGGTCCACTGGGGGAAACGTGGAAACCCTTGGCTTCGAGTTGGTAGGGGGTACTCGATGCCTTCAATTGGCTCTCGCCTTGCAGCAGCACCAGGCGATCTCTGTAAACCAGACCCTTGGAATTCGTCGCCAGTTTGATCTCAGTCCCATTGTTCAGGCGCAATGTCGCACCGGCCTGCTGGGTTTCAACAGCCGTGCCATCGAAGAGCGTTCCGTCGCTCTGTACAAGGTATCCGTCCACGCGTACATCGCCTCTGGCGCTGACGGTCCCGATCGAATTCGTTCCAGTCGCAGCATGGGCGTACGTGAAAACAAAAAGCGTCATCGCGAAGAGACAGCACTTCCTTGTCATTTGATCGCCTCCTATAAGACAGACCTGCGCCTCGCACGGTACAACTCCTATATACCTTAGGCGTTGGAGAATTGCAACCTAAATAAGTCCGTTTATTCTCAGTCGCTTACGTCATACACCTGTCATACGATATCGCAAAATCCCCCAGTTTTTCCAGGAACTGCACGGAATTCCCTGCCGCCAGGCGTCTGCAAAGTCGCTCTCCTGTGAGCTTCGCGCGGTTGGGCGAATGGCCTGCCAGTCTGCCTTTGAAAATTGGAAATCTGGTGTTAGGCTCTATTGCCGTGACCAGGCTTCGAACTCAATTGTTCGTGATCGCGTGTCGAACCATCATCGCCGGGGTTTGCGCGCTTGGCATTTGGTACTCCTGGAACCTGGCCCGGGCGGACTCCCTGTTCCGGTTGGACACAGAGGATTCGGTGCGCGCAGCCATTCGGATCGAGCCGGATGCGTCGGGATACTATATGCGTCTTGCGCAGTTCGATGATGCGCATGCGCAGCAACTCCTCGAAACGTCGATCAATCTGAACCCCTACAATGCGCCAGCCTACATCGAATTGGGCCTGCGTTTTGAAGCTGCGGGTGAGTATGCCCGGGCGGAGAAATCGCTGCTGCAAGCATTCGCAATCGACCGTACGTTTATGCCTCGCTGGAGTCTTGCCAACTTCTATTTTCGCCGTGATAATATGCCGGCATTCTGGGTCTGGGCCCGGCGGGCGGCAGAAATGCCGTCTGACAGTATGGGACCCCTGTTTGAATTATGCTGGCATGCATCGCCTGAACCCAGCGAAATCACCACTAAGATCCTGACGAACGATCCGGAGCTTATCCGCCAGTATCTCAGTTTTCTTCTCGATAAAGACCAATTGCCGGCTGCCGCGGAGACTGCAAATCGGCTCACGCAATTTGGCGATCCTGAGACCGATACCACGCAGGTATCCCAGGTCATCGACCGAATGATTGCGGCCGGGAACGGGGACGCAGCCAAGGCTCTCTGGAACGTCCTGATCTCGAAGCATTGGGTAGTTGCCGATGCAGGCGCTCCCAACAATCCGAACTTCGCCCGGGATCCACTGCCTCTCGGATTCGATTGGTCGCTCCCTACATACTCTGGTCTGCACTCTTCGACAGGACCGTCGGGTCTCGAATCGGAGTTCTCAGGAGAACAGCCCGAAGACTGCACCGTCGCCAACCAGGCGGTTGTTCTTGCGCCTGGCAAATACGAATTGGATTACGCCTACCGCACCAATGGAATTCCTCCGCAGACGGGGCTCCGGTGGCAAATCATCGCTTCGGGTTCGGATGCGCCGCTGGCGGAGTCCCCTGACCTTTCGAGTGAGTCGCAGAGTTATGGTAAAGTGGTGTTTTCAGTACCGCCTGACCTATCGCTCTACCATCTTCGACTTCAATACCGTAGAGCTCTCGGCACCACTCGGATTTCGGGCTCCCTTGTGATACCATCGATCCAAATTCACGCTATTCCCCAGGTATGACTTGTCCAAACTGCGGTAGTTCCGATATTCGAGTTTCAAGTAATCCGCATTTTGCGGATGTTTTCCACCACATCCGTGGTCAAGAGGCGTATCGCTGCCGAAAGTGCCGCGGTCGGTTCTACGATGTGAGGTCCGCCGAGATAGAAAAGGCCTCTTCCGGTCGATCCGATCCTTCCCGTCGCTGGAGGCTTTGGCGCGCAGATTCTCGTAAGCGAGGACGCTGGCTGCGGAGAGTCCTGCTCGTCACGGTTCTCGCCGTGGCATTTGCTATCTTCTGGTTTTTCCTGAGATTTATTACGACCGAGCGCACGCCACCATCGGGAGAGGGGTCAAGCTCTCTCACCATCGGCTCGCTCGTGGAATCTTCCTGAGATCGTATCATCGGCTCAGCCAGACTCTTAAGTCGAGTTGCGTTTTCAGCGAGTGAATGCCACCAGACGACCCGAATCTTTTGGATTTGAAGACTGCGCTGATTCCCTTTTGCGGCGGTCCGACGTTTGCGCCATGTAGAGAAGAGCCAGCATCGCAAACATCCAGCCTGAGACCGCGGGACGCGGAAATGGATAGTCGACGCAGGCATGGAGCATTACCCCAATCAGCCCTAATCCCCAGGGATGCCGGATTGCAGTCGGGACGGCAGCAGCAAACGGGATGAAGACCAGCAGAAAAAACGGGACACCGCCGTCAGCGGCGAATTCTGCCCAATCGTTATGGGCGTGATTGGCATAAAAAGGGAAGTCCTTAATCGCGTGCTCCTGGTAGACCTCTGGAAACGTGCCCAGTCCGTACCCGATCAGTGGCTGGTGCTTTGCCATGTCGATGGCCGAGAGAATAAACTCCCGTCTCACCACTTGCGGATCGAATTTTTCGAAGCGCTCCCAGATTCGCTGCCAGCCCACTACAAAAGTGAAGATCGCCGCCAAAAGCGGCACAACGACCAGTGTTGCCGTGGTTAACCGGAGAAGCCGGCCCGGCTTTGGGCGCAAATGGAGAGTCAACCCGATCAAGAGTACGGCCAGAAACTCGGCAGTGCATATGATGGCGCCTGCGCGCGAAGCAGCGCCGATCACCGAAGCGTAGAGCACGCCTGCCACAAGAGCATATCCCCATGCCCGCCAACCATCGCGCAGTGCCCACCAGAGTGCAATTGGAAGGCACACCTCAACAAACTGCGCATAGTTATTGTGATTGGGAAATGTCGCATAAACATCTGGGTATCCGGTCGGAAAAATCCATAAAACCTGCCCGTTCGACGTGAATAGCTGCGTGAGACAAAGTACAGCCATCACCGTTGCGAACCACACAAACGCCTGCAGCACCTCTTCCCGTCCGGCGCGGTTGCGCGCGACGGCCTGGGTAAGGAAGAAGATCGCAGCCAATGCTCCCCAGCGCAAGACCTCCTGGCGGGTTGCAATGGTCGAAGAAGTTGTATGCGCAAGGATCTGCACTATGCCCCAGACAGGGATGAGATAGACGAGCCACGGAGCTACTCCGCGAGCCAGCTTCTCCCGGCCTCGACGAATGCCACAAAGCAGATAAATCGCTGTGAGCGCATATATGCCTATTTGAAATGACTCGAGAGGCCAGGCTTCCTGCAGAAAGACCGTAGACGTGCTGAAGATAAGCAACAGAACCAGCGTTACGCCCGCAAAGACCCGTAGCCGGCTGCCCGTTGTAGTTGCGCGACTTCCCAGATCAACAACGGCGAGATCGTCCATAGCGAGTTTCTCGACCTAATTCTACGTCAACTCATTGGTCATCAGTGAACATATGCATCTCACACAGCCGCAAAACGGCCTGCGGTTATTAATTAGGAGACGCTTATGCCGCGCGTACCGTAACAAATCTGCACAGCTCGTGATTCGTTATCGCATCACGCCGATGTCCCCCTCAGCCGCGCATTTGACCGCGGCTGGAGGGCAGCATGAAAAAAGCAATCCAAGCGGCGCTTGCACTGACCATCGCGATCGGAGGCATGCTTTCTTACGCACAAGATGGCATGCCCGTTGGCAATCAACTTCCGACTGCCCCCCAACCGCAGAAGTTGTTGGCCTTAATAGATTCCGGCGACGTAATGAATTCCGGAACTCTGCCATCCAACTACTCCTTGTCGAGTTCGTCAACCGGGTCTATTCGGGAGCCTCCCGCGTCCCCGATCCATGCGCATGTGTTCGACCGTTACTACAACCTGGTGACTGCCGCTCATCTGGGCATGGCGATATTCGACGTTGCGATGACCCAGCACTGTGAGGCACAGCATACATGCAGGGAAACCAACCCCTTCATGCCGTCCTCAAGGGCGGGACAGATCGGCGTCAGTTTTGGATTCTTCGCCTACAGCGCGACCGGCAGTTATTTCCTGAAGAAGCACAAGTCGAAGGCCTGGTGGGTACCGTCGGCGATGGGCATTACAACTCACGCAATCGGTGTAGCCACTGGCTTCTCGCATCAATAAAATCTAGCCGAAGGCTGCTCGCAAATCAGACCGAACCGATCATCCGATCTCCGATTTCGCCCTCGACCACCCTCGTGCGGCCAGTGCTGCGTCTGACGTGGAGAGTCTCCCGCAGCATTTGTGCCGGACAACTACTTGGCCGCGCGGCGCTTCGTGTTGCAACGCGTAGCGCCGGTGCGGCCAGTTTTTCTGAAGTGGCGGACTCGTCGGGGATTGCCAGTTGACCGACGAGTCCGTTACTCCTCAAGGTTCGGTGAAAGTGTAATTGAAGCTCGTCCAGGTTCCATTGAAGAGTTCATTCAACGTGGCATACACCGTCTTGCCTTTGGACGGAATCGTGATCGTGGCCGAGGTATTCGTTGTATCCGCCCCTTTGTATAGGTTCGACGAGCCCGCGCCGTTCGTACCCAGCAGCAGCTGGTATTTCGTCGGCCCAACTCCTCCGGTCCAGGTGAATTGCTGACTGGCCAAAAGCGTCGGCGGCGTCGTTCCCGTGTTCGATCCCGGTGCGGACAGCACGGCATACGTCGGACTTCCCGGCGCAGTCAGGGTGTAACTGGAGCTTTGCCAGGTCCCATTGACGAGTTGGAAGAGCGTGGCGTAAATCGTTATGCCATCGTCCGGAATCGTCGTTACCGCGGCTTGGGCAGATATTCCCGCTGTCCCTTTATAAACGTTGTATTGGGTCGCACCGGTCGTTCCCGTTCCCAGCCACAAGTAATATTCGGCCGGCCCAACTCCGTTGATAAAGTAGAACGTCGTATCCGGCGATGTGAGATTTATAGTCGCCGGCGCCGTCGGTGAGGTCGAGAGCACGGCATTCTGCTCAGTTCCCGGCTCGGTAAAGGTGGAATAGGCGGTCTGCCAGGCCCCGCTGATTTCTTGTTTGAGCGTGGCAAACACCGTTACGCCACCGCTCGCAACCGGAACCGTGGCCTGAGTTAACTTGGTATTGCCCGAGTTGTACAGGTTCGACGATCCCTGGCCGGTCGTTCCCAGCAACAGAGCGTATTCTGTCGCGCCGGACCCGTTGTTCCAGTAGAACGTCGCCGAACCCGAGGGCGATGTGTTGAGTATTCCGGACGACGACACTCCCGACGTCGTGGTAGCCGTCAGCGTGGCCGGCGTCGGTGTTCCCGGCTCGGTCAAGGTGTAATTGGTGGTCTTCCAGGCCCCGTTCACGAGTTGTTTGAACGTGATATATACCTTGACGCCATTGTCCGGAATCGAAACCGTCGCCGAGGTATCGGTGGTCACGCCCGTGTAGCCCAGGTCTTGAGAGCCCACCCCGGTCGTTCCCACCCATAGCTGGTACTCCACCGGTCCATTCCCGTTGTTCCAATAGAACGTCGTCGATGGCGTTGTGAGTTGCAAAGCCGGCGTTCCCGGTGGGGCTGTCGTTGTCAGCGTGGCATCCTGCTCGGTTCCCGGCTCGATAAAGTTGCCGTTGAAGTTATACGGCACCCACTGTCCATTGATGTACACGTGCAATGTCACAAACACGTCTACACCGCCAGCTGGAATGGGGACCGTGACCGAGGTATTGGTGGTAGTGGACTGGGAATACAGATTGGTTGAGAGATTTCCGATCGTTCCCACGTCCAGCCGGAATTGCGTATATCCCGTCCCGTTATTCCAGTAGAACGTCGCCGACGGCGATGTGAGTGTCCCCGACGACGCCGGTGACGGTGGTCCCGAAGATACTGTAGCGGTCACCGTGGGCACCACCCAGGGGTTCACCTGGATGTCGCTGGACTGCGTGGTAATGCTGACCAGGCTGTCCAGGGGCAGCGTTGCGGTCAGGACGTCATTGCTGTATGACGCAGGTACATTGCCAGGGGGGTCGACAGCGAGGTTCCCGAAGGTGGCTGAGCCCCCTGACAGCCCCTCAGAGGTCGTTCCACCGAGGTAGGTTGAGGTATCGGTCATGCCTACAGTTCCCGAGTTCGCTGCAAAGGCTACGCCGCTTTCGAATAGCCCAACCACCGGCGCGGGACTATTCAGCGGGTAATACTCCAAAACGTTCGACTGCGGCTCGGTAGTGAATTGGAGGCCGTATTGGGTTTGCACGGCGCCGGAGTCAACGCAGGGAGTCGACGAGGAGTAGCCGGGATAAGTCGTATTCTCGATCGGCTCGCCGCGCTGGTCGGTGGTCACGCCCGAGGGTATGTTGGAAGCCAGACCCGCGCAGATGGCTGGATCGCCGGGCGTCGGGATCAGGGTTGTGATCGACGCGCCAGCGTTCGTGTACGGCAGCGTGGTGAGCCAGATCTGCGACCCGGTGCCATTCTGAGCGCTGTTGGTGGCGTTGGTCTCGCCGCCGATGATGTTGCCGCCGTTGTCGGTGTAGCTGCCGTCGATGTTGGAATTACTGGCCGCAGTGTTGCCGCCCACGATCGAGTTGGTCAGCGTCAGCGTCCCGGACGCAGTCTCAATGCCGCCGCCGGAGCCGCCTGACGTGGCTTGGTCAGAGTTATTGGCAATGGTGCTGCCGGTCACGGTCAGCGTGGCGGTGGGAAGGTTGAAGATGCCGGCTCCAGACCCGCTAGAAACGGTGGAAGCAATGGAGTTGTTGTAGACGGTGCTCTCGGTGATTGTCATCGTCCCGGCATTGACAATTCCCGCGCCGCCGTGCTCAGAGGAGCCGGAATTATAGGAGACAAAGTTACCGCTGACGGTGCTGTCGGTTATCGTTGCCTGAGCGCCGTTGTAGATGCCGCCAGCTAAAGCGTTGGCGAAGTTGTTAGTGATTGCACTTCCGGCAATCGTCAGCGTGGCAAGTCCAGCGCCTTCGTTCCAAATGCCGGCGCCCCCGCTAATGGGGCCGGCGTCCGTGTTACCGGTAACGACGCTGTCAAGAACGGTCAAAGCGCCATCGGTATTTGAAATGCCGCCGCCCTCTAAAGCGAACCCTCCAGTGACGGTCAGACCGTACAGCGCCATCGTCTGGCCGGCGCCGTTCACAGTAAACACGCTCAGCTGACTGACGCCGGACCCGTGGCCGTTGATCGTGAGCTGGCTGGCGCCGGATCCGATGATGTTCACGGCCGGTATACTCCCGGATTGCTGCAGGGTCCCGTTGGACGGGTTCAGGTTGACGGTAGAAATCCCCGAGGCGAAGTAAACATCGCCGTCGGCAGAACCTGCCGCGGCGATGGCGTCGCGCAAGGTGCAGCTTCCGCTCGGGCAATCCGAGGCGCCGCTGCCGGAGTCACCGCCATTTTGCACCTCGACGTAATTGGTCTGGATCGCTCCGGCGTCGACGCAGGAGGTGTTCAGGGGAAACCCGCGCTGGTCGTTGATGACCCCGGCGGTGTAGGCAAGGTCGAGATTTCCCGCACAGATGGCTGCGCTGCCGGGTTGCGGCAGATATGTAGTTGTCGTGCCGCCCCAGTTGGCCAGCGGCAGCGTAAGCGGGTTAGACGAAGCATCGGAGGGGGCAGAGCTGCAGCCGCCACAGTCACTCGGCTGATTATTCCAGAAAACACTGTTGTGGGTCGTCGCTCCAGAGGCATCGCTGAAGAGGGCGCCGCCCGCGCTCCCGGTTGAGTTCCCTGAAAAGATATCGTTGTTGGCTGTGATGTCGTCGGAGGTGACAATGGCTCCGCCGTAGAATCCAGCGCTGTTGCCGGAAAAAGTGCTGTTAGTGGCGGTGACGCTAAAGCCTGCTATCGCGCCGCCATCTTTGGCCGTGTTCGCAGAGAAGGTGCTGTCGGTCACAGTTATGTCGACAGGCGAGCCAATCGCGCCGCCGAAAAGAGCGGAATTCCCGACGAAAGTGCTCTCTTCCACGGTCACCTCGCCGTAAATGGCGCCGCCGGTGCCCGTCGCGGTATTGCCGGTGAAGGCGCAGTTGCTTACCGACACGATGACGCCGCTGATGGCGCCTCCGTTTGAGACCGGCGAGCCGCTGGCGTTGCCGTTGGCAAACGTCAGGCCGGAGATGATCCACTCCTCGATTGCCGTGCCTGAGGTCCAAAGTATTGGGTACTGGCCGGCGCCGGAGATTGTGAGCACGTTCGCTCCCGGCCCCCAGATCGTCAGGTTCGTGCTGGTGATCCCAGGCAGAGCGCTGCCGAGCGTGATGGTGCCCGTGAGGCCGCTCTGAAACACAATGGTGTCACCGGCGTTATCGGCATTGGCCTGGGTGACGGCATCGCGCAGTGAGCAGGTTCCGCTGCAACTGCCGTCGTTTTGATCGGCCAGTGTGTTCACGGTTAGCGCCGACTGTGCTCGCGCGGCGGCTGCGCTCATCAACAGTGCTGCGGCGCAAGCTACCGCCGCTGCAAAGCCAACTGACCGGCGGCTACGCCTGCGATTGGGGGCAAAGGGATGTGAGGTGCATGGGGACGAGGGAGATTGCAGGGCGCGGGGAAATGCAAACATAGGGATCTTCTCCTGGTTTTATCGATGGTTAACTTGTACGCAGAAGTTGTTGAGTGGATTGAATGCCGAATCTCCTGATTTGCATGATTCAAGGCAAGTTGCGCATTGAGCGAGCGGCTGCCCGGTCACTGAAACCCATGTATCGCGGTATGAAAGACCTCCGGCCTTGTCGTCTGAATTTCGAGTGATGACCCTATGGGGAGATTACGGGGACCCGACAAATCTGTGGCTGCAAGCACGCGAATTCGCAGCCTGATGAACGAAAAAACATCGAGTTTCGGACAGATAATGCACTAAACAAGGCAAATTTTTAACGCCCGGCTTGAACTTGGGGGAAGTGGCCGGCTTAGAAAGTGCTTTAGACCGAGAGCTTTTCAAGGAACTGGCCCATTGTCAATCAAATTCTGCTGAGGCGCCGGCACATCCGCCCGAAGTCTTGCTGCGTTGACGAGCTAAATCATTGCTGAGTATGGGGTTGTTGCATTTGGGAAGTGGGAGGAGTCAGAATTCTCGATGGAGCGATTCTCTGCCGACAAAAAGCTCTTGCGGGGAGGAGTCGCCGATGAAAATTAGCTAAGTTCTGTCGTGGTTGAATGCAAAATTGACGAAGTTCTGTGCAAGTTGTGCGACTCTCTGTCCAAGTCGTATGGCATGAGGGAAGAATTACCAGGGGGAGCGGGCGTTGAAACTGTTGCGCCAAACTAAAGTGGCATGACAACCGGGACGCCGATCGAACAGGCCTGCTGGCAGCCGGGCGTCTTTGAGCCAACCTGCTACCGTTGCCGCAGGGAGTATGGGGCTAAGCAGGCAGGCTGGGCCAGGTCGTTGAAGGGAGTTGAGTTCCAGTCCCGTCATTTACCAGTTAAACCACAGCGCCAGGAATTGGAGTGTCCCGTAGAGCAGGTCACCGAGAGCTGCGCCCAATACCATACAAAGGACTGCAACTATGACTCGATTGTTCTGAAGTCTGATCAGGCCGCCTGCCAGGATGAAGATCGCGACTTCAATTAACCCATCAATCAAGGGATGTTGTTTGGCTAAGAAACTGCCACGCGCAAATACCTTCCGCTGGATTATTTCAGTTTGATAGACGCTGCTCAGCAGCCATCCAATGAAGAGTCCAGCGACGCATCCAGCGGTCGCGATCGCCGCATGCTGTCTGATTTCTGTGACCCGATCCTGCAACCTCGACCCACTCCACCAATCACGTCCGAACGCCAACAGACTTTGCTCTTCTGCCACCATAATCCCTCTTTTTCTAATTCACTCAGCCCAAGTTTCCCCGGCCCCGGATCGATACTCTCATCCCACGGCGAGCTGTCGCGCCCGTTCCGCTACCCGCATAACAGCCTTGACCAGCACGAGGCGCAATCAGTCCGCCTTCCTCAAACTCCAGGTCGCCGTCGATGGCACAGCTCGCAGGAGTGGTTACCGCATCTTTCAACAGCGCAGCGCACCGGCTGCTTTAGCGTTGATGTCGGCGCCGCGCTCCTGCCCAATTGATCTGCGTATTGAAGAGGAATCGCAGACTGCAAGCGGGCAATAACAAAGGCACAGTTGTTCGGGAGAAACTCCGCCAGAACAGCCCGCCCCACACCGACAACAAGATGAAGCGCTGCTCTTCCGTCGCTGATAGTAGATTCTATGTTCGCTCGTATGATAACAGGACTCTTGCCATGTCGGCGCGCCCCAAAAAGATCGCCGGATGCAATGGGGCCAATCTGCCACGGAATGTTCACAATCGCCCCGCAACTACGCTTCCTAGCCTTCCCTATCCCATGATAATTCCATACGAGTTGTTTCATCGCAGCTGGTACTGGGTTTGCCGGGCTGAGTCGCTTCGATGGTGCATGATCCAGCGGCAAGGCATGCTGGCGCGCTGGTCGACAAGGGCAAAGTGTCTCCGGCAGTACCGGGGAGCTCTCCCATGGTCAGGCACATTTGGGGGTTTTTATTGGTGGGCAGTGCAGGGCTCGAACCTGCGACCTCCTGCTTGTAAGGCAGGCGCTCTAACCAGCTGAGCTAACCGCCCTCGCCGTTTCGGCGCGGCATGGCCGCCAACTGCCATTCTAACAGCGAATCAGCTCGGCCCGCGCCGGCGTGCCGCAAACACGTTCAACCGCTGCGCCGTCTTGATACACTCACCCGGTGAGCCGTCTGATCGTAAATGCCGACGACTTTGGCCTGACGCCCGGCGTCAACCGGGCCATCGCCGAGCTGCACGCGGCCGGCGCCGTCGCCAGCGCCACGCTCATGGCGCGCGCCTCAGCTACCGCCGAGGCCATCGAGATCGCCCGCACCACACCCACGCTTGGCGTCGGCTGTCACGTTGTCCTGGTCGACGGGGCTCCGGTCCTTCCCCTCGATCGCATCCCTTCGCTCGTAGATCGCCGCACCGGCCGCTTCCGGCCCACGCTCTCGGCATTCCTGCCGCGCCTTCTCACCGGCAACATCGACCCATCCGAAATCGAAGCTGAAGCCGCCGCGCAGATCGCTTTTCTGCAATCCCACGGCCTCGCGCTCACCCACATTGACACGCACAAGCACGCACACATGTTCCCTTCCGTACTTCGCGCCGTGCTGAGCGCCGCCCGCGCCGCAGGCATCAACAAGATCCGCAACCCATTCGAACCGGCGTGGGCCGTTCGCGCCACCGCTCGCGCTTCCCTCACCCGCGTTGCTGAACTCACCATCCTCCGCCGCCTGCGCCCCGCCTGCCTGAGCCTCATCGCAGGCGCAGGTTTCACCACCACCGACGGCACCATCGCCATGGCCGCAACCGGCGTTCTGGATACGGCAACGCTGTCTGCGCTCCTCGGCCGGCTTCAGCCCGGCGCCTGGGAGCTCGTCACCCACCCCGGCTACAACGACGCCGATCTGGACCGCGTCCGTACCCGTCTGAGGGCCTCGCGCGACCAGGAACGTGAGGCGCTGGCTGCTCTGGGACAGTTCCCTTCTCTCGAGCTGATATCGTTCCGCGAACTGAGTGGGCAACTGGACAATTAACCGAAACGGAATGTTCCTGATGAATCTCAATAAAATTGGGAGACATCAATATTAGGTGAAGCAGGACAGCCTTACTGCAATGAGAACTCGGGCACTGATACTAGGCACGGCACTGTGGAGAATTCTAGGAACTCGCTCAAATGAAAATCGGCATTACATGCTACCCCACCTATGGTGGCTCGGGCGTGGTCGCAACCGAGCTGGGCATTGAACTCGCCGCCCTCGGCCACCAGGTGCACTTTATCTCCTATTCGCAGCCCTTCCGCCTCACCGGCCGCGACGAAGGCATCTTCTACCACGAGGTTGCGGTCTCAAGCTACCCGCTCTTTGAGTTTCCTCCCTACGATCTCGCGCTCGCATCGCACATGGCCGAGGTAGCGCAGCTCTACGACCTCGACTTGCTTCATGTCCACTACGCCATACCTCACTCGATCAGCGCCCTGCTGGCGCGCCAGATGCTCGCCGAGCAGGGCCGCCGCCTGCCCTTCGTCACCACGCTGCACGGTACAGACATTACTCTCGTCGGCCTCGACCGCAGCTACCTGCCCATCACGCGCCACGGCATCCAGCAGAGCGACGGCGTCACCAGCATCTCAGACTATCTGAAGCATAAAACTATCGAAGATTTCAACGTCACGCGGCCCATTGAGACCATCGCGAACTTCGTCAACTGCGATGTCTACGCGCCCGTCAAGGACGAAGACCAGCGCCAGGAAGCCCGCCGGCGCTTTGCCCCGCACGGCGAAGCCATCCTGATGCACCTCTCGAACTTCAGGCCCGTGAAGCATGTGCTGGACGTGGTGAAGACCTTTGCCGGCATCGCCCGCGAGATTCCCGCGCAGCTGGTGCTCATCGGCGACGGACCTGACCGCTCGGCCGCCGAGTGGCTGGCCCACGATCTCGGCCTCCACTCCCGCGTCCACTTTGTAGGGAAGCAGGAGCGCGTCAGCGAACTGCTGCCGCTGGCCGATCTGCTGTTGATGCCCAGCCAGCTTGAGTCTTTCGGCCTGGCCGCGCTCGAGGCCATGGCCTGCAAGGTCCCCTCCATCGCCACGCGCGTGGGCGGAGTACCCGAGCTCATTGACGATGGCGAAACCGGCCTGCTCTATGAAGTGGGCGACGTGGATGCCATGGCGCAGGGAGCCCTGGGCCTGCTCAACGACCCCGCACGCCTGAACGCCATGCGCGAGGCCGGCCGCAAAACCGCGCAAAAGCGCTTCTGCGCCTCGCTCGTCGTTCCGCAGTACGTCAAGTTCTACGAACACGTTTTGAACGGCGGCCAGTAAGCTCTCCTGGAACCGGTTGCTTAAATGGTTTTGTGAAGGGGCACGACTTTAGTCTTGCCGTAAAAAGGCGCGGAAAATGTAGGGCTTTAGCCCCTGAGGGACGATTTACAGCCGACCCTCGGGGATTTATGCAACCAGCTCTTGTCCCTGCCTTTATCCTCTAAGCCAGTCGCTCAGCTTCTGCACGACGACGTCGCGGCCAATGTCGCTGATGGCCTCAGTAAGCGGTAGCTGCTTGGGACACGCCTGGATGCAGTTCTGGGCGAAGCCGCACTCCTGGATGCCGCCATCGCCGGCCAGCGCGCGCAGGCGTTCTTCCTTCAGGACCTTGCCGGTGGGGTGGGTGTTGAAGAGCTTCACCTGGGCGATCGTGGCCGCGCCCACAAAGTTGGTCTCCTCATTGAATTGCGGGCATACCTCCATGCAACAGGTGCAGGAGATGCAATTGGAGAGCGGGTAACGCACTTCCTGTTCCTGCGGGAACATGCGCGGGCCGGAGCCCAGGTCATAGGTGCCGTCGACCGGAACCCACGCCTTGACCCGGATGAGGTTTTCGAACAGGACCGAGCGGTCGACCTGGAGGTCGCGGACGAGGGGGAACTTGGTGAGGGGCTCGACGCGGATGGGCTGTTCGAGGTTGTCGACCAGCGCGGAGCAGGCCATGCGCGCCTTGCCGTTGATCCTCATCGCGCACGATCCGCAGATCTCCTCGAGGCAATTCGAGTCGTAGCTGATGGGCGTGGTTGTCTTGCCCTCGGCGGTGACGGGGTTGGCGGCGATCTCCATCATGGCCGAGATGACGTTCATCCCGGGACGCCACTCGAGCTCGAACTTCTCCCAGACGGCGGGCGCATCGGGCGCGGCCTGGCGTTTGATTTCAAATGAAACGGTGCGTGTTGCCATGAGTCCCCTTGTTCCTTCTCTATGTCCGCCAGGGCTAACGCCCCTCAAGCTTCTGCATTGGTCTCAGGGGCCTGAAGGTCCCTGCTCCCTCCGTTATTTCGCTGCATCGTAGCGGCGCGGGCGCGGCTTGATGAACTGGGTGTCGACTTCCTCCCATTCAAAGCGTGGGCCCTCAGGCGCGCCGGTGAAGCTGGCCTTGGTTGTCTTCAGGAACTTCTCGTCGTTACGCTCCGGAAAATCGGGTTTGTAATGCGCACCCCGCGACTCGTCACGCTGTAGCGCCCCAAGCGTAATGGTTCGAGAGAGTTCCAGCATGTTCTTCAACTGGCGCGTAAAGGCGAAACTGGTGTTGGCCCACTGGCTGCGGTCGCTCAGGTTGATCTTTTTGTAGCGGTCGATCAACTCAACCACCTTTTCGTCGGCCTGCTTCAGCCCCTTGTTGTTGCGGGTGACGGTGGCGTGCTCGGTCATGGTTGCGCCCAGCTCGCGCCACAGCTTGAAGGGGTTCTCAGTGCCCTCTGACTTCATGAGGCCGGCATTGATTTCGGCCTGGCGCTGGAGCTCGGCCGCCGCGCCGCCGTCGCCCTCCGCGGCTGAGAGCCCTTTTGCAAATCTGAGGGAATTCAGGCCGGAGACGAATCCACCGTGGATGCAGCTGACCAGAGAGTTTGCGCCCAGGCGGTTGGCGCCGTGGTACTGGTACTCGCACTCGCCGGCGGCAAAGATGCCGGGGATGTTGGTCATCTGCTCGAAGTCGACCCACAGGCCGCCCATCGTGTAGTGCATGCCGGGGAAGATCTTCATGGGCTCGAGGTGGGGATCGACGCCGACGAACTTCTCATATATCTCAAGAATTCCACCCAGCTTGTGGTCAAGGGTGGCGCGGTCGATGTGTGTAAGGTCGAGATAGACCATGGGCTGGCCGTCGATGCCGAGGCCGAGCTGGTAGACCACCTTGTGGATGGCGCGCGTTGCCACATCGCGCGGAACGAGATTGCCGTACTTGGGGTACCACTCCTCGAGGAAGTAGAAGCGCTCGGACTCGGGGATCTGCTTGACCGGGCGCTTGTCGCCGGGCGTGCGCGGAACCCAGACGCGGCCACCTTCGCCGCGGGCCGACTCCGACATGAGGCGCAGTTTGTCTTCGCCGGGAATGGAGGTGGGGTGCACCTGGATGAACTCGCCGTTGGCGTAGTAGACGCCCTGCTGGAAGACTGCCGATTGGGCCGAACCGGTACAGACCACGGAGTTGGTGCTTTTGCCGAAGATGGCGCCGATGCCGCCGGTGGCCAGAATGACCGCATCAGCCGGAAAGGCCTTGAGCTCCATGGTGCGCAGGTTCATGGCCGTGATGCCGCGGCCGATTCTCTTGGAGTCGATGACGGCGGAGAGGAACTCCCAGCCCTCGTACTTGCGCACTTTGCCCTCGGCCTCGTGGCGTCGGACCTGTTCGTCGAGAGCGTAGAGGAGCTGCTGGCCGGTGGTGGCGCCGGCAAAGGCGGTGCGGTTGTAAAGCGTGCCGCCGAAACGGCGGAAGTCGAGCAGGCCCTCGGGGGTGCGGTTGAAGGGCACGCCCATGCGGTCGAGCAGATCGATGATGCCGGGCGCTGCCTCGCACATGGCCTTGACGGGGGTCTGATTGGCCAGGAAGTCGCCGCCGTAGATGGTGTCGTCGAAGTGCTGATCGGTGGAGTCGCCCTCGCCCTTCAGGTTCTTGGCCGCGTTAATTCCGCCCTGGGCGCAGACCGAGTGCGAGCGCTTGACCGGGACGATGGAGAACAGATCTACGGCGCCGCCGGCCTCGGCGATTTTGATAACCGCGGCCAGCCCTGCCAGCCCTCCGCCAACCACGATGATTTTGGGTGTTGCCATTTACGAGATTCCTTTCAAACCGATGCCGCGAAAAAAGGGACTAAGGGACTGGCGGCGTGAAGCGGAGCGGAGCCGCGACACGATTCCAGAAGTTGATTTGGCCGATGGCGGTAGTGAGCAACGCCACCTCGGCTTCGGAGAAATGGGTGCGGACGTCGACCCAGGCGTCTTCTTCGATGGGGTGTCCGGCGATGAGGGTCAGGTGCTCGGTCCATGCCAGGGCCGCGGCCTCGCGCGGCGAATAGATTGCGGTCTCGCGCCAGGCAGGCAGCAAATCGAGTTTCTCGGCCGGCACGCCGATTTTGCGCGCGTCGTTCAAGTGGAACTGGATGCAGAAGGCGCAGCCGTTGAGCTGCGAGGCGCGAATCTTGATGAGCTCGCGGAGTTCGGGCTCGAGGGTGGAGTTGCGCAGGGCGTGATTGATTTGAGCCATGCCCGTGGCCATTTCAGGGACGATCTTCTGAAAGCTGCTCCAGTCGATGCGTGGCGCGATTTTCTCGGGTTCTGCCATGGGTCTCTGCCTGTTCTCAATCTTCAACGAGCTGGGATGATCGACGTCATCGCGATCGGCTCCCGTGGATCCTGGGGAACGTTTGGATATTTGCCGCCGACAAATGCCCAGATGCCGGCCAGGCCCATGGCGCAGAGCAGAACTCCGCCGGCCAGGCACACCCAGCCGAAACGGCGGCGAGCCTTTTCACCCGGCGTAATTCCCCACTTGGCGGCGAAGAGCCACACGCCGTAGGCGAAGTGCCAGCAGACGGCGACCATGGCGATGACGTAGATAGCGAGCATCCAGGGGTTGGAGAGCTCGACCTGCACCTTATTGAATGCCGCGTATGGATGTTCGGGAAGCATGACCCCGGAGAACCGCTGACGCCACACATGCTGAATGATGTACGCGAAAGCGATAAGGCCGGTGTAGCGCTGGGCCAGGTACATCCAGTTGCCGGCCCACGGGTAGTAAACGATGTTGGCCTTGCCGCGCAGCCAGATCCACACGCCGTATGCGCCGTGATAAAGGATGGGCAGGAAGATGAATACAAACTCGAGCACGCGCACCAGCGGCAGGCTGTTAAGGAAGAGAACCTGCTGGCCGTAAGCGACAGGGCCCTTCAGCGCCTCGAAGTTCGAGAGGAAATGCTCAAGCAGGAAAGCGCCGATGGGGACGATGCCGAGCAGAGAGTGCAATTTGCGCCAGATAAAACTGGAGCCCTCAGCGGCTCGTAGCGGCTGGACGCCCTTGCGAATTGAAGGCGCGGCAGATGATGGGGCTGATGCCATGAAAGAACCTGCTCCTGAAGGACTTGCGGTGTGAAGCATCTTGGTTTGAAGGGCTTATGCAGTTCGAGCATCTTCAATTGCATTATTCGAGTCTTGAGCAGCGGTCGTCAACCCGAAGCGGGGCGATATTCCCGTATCATGCGGCGGGCGCGCCTTCCTGGATTTCCTTGAGAATTCGCTGCGCTGCTTCGGCGGCCGCGGCTTCGCCGGCCTCCGACAGGCTCATGCGGATGGGCTGCTTCGGGTCGATGGTGATGGCATAAAGAACGATGTCGTGGTGGCCGCCCTGGATGTAGAACATATCGAGCAGATCTTTCATGCCCACGTCGTGCGCGGTCAGGGTCGGCGGATAATCGCGCGAGAAGCGCGGGGTGGTGCGGGTAACTGTGCCAACCGGGTTGCCGTCGTTGGCCGCGTCAACCAGGATAATGCGATCGGCATTTTCGAGCGGTTCGAGGAGGGTGAAACCGCCCGTGCCCCCGTCGAGGCACTCGACGTTTTCGGGGAGCGATTCTTTTCCCAGGGCGCGGACGACGTAGACGCCCACGCCTTCATCGCCCATGAGGACGTTGCCGATGCCGAGGATGAGTGTTTTGGGGGACGCAGTCAATTAGGACCCTCTCATTGATAGCTTGACGCCTCGCGTCTTCCTGGAGGGTCTGTGCCTGATCTTACATTCTTAAAAAGACAACTGCACTCTGACCAAAGGTCGTGCTGTCCCAGGTCCGAATATCCGGACCTGGGGCAGCCAGGTTTTTCAAATTGCCTGTTTCTTCGTGCCTTCGGTCGTCTTCTCCTGCAGCTTGCATGCGGCTGCAAGCCCCTTGGGAGTCTCGCGGTCGAACTTCCATCCACCCACGATCGAGGAGATGGTGCCGCGGCCTTCGATGTAGTCGTGGTAGAACGACAGGTATATGTGGACGATGACAAAGACCACAAAGAACCACATCAACGTGTGGTGCCAGAAGCGCACGCCCATCTCGCCGCCCATCAGCGGGACGATCCAGGTGAACATGCGCGGCAGCCACGCGTTGCTCATGCTGGAGTAGAGCGCGAAGCCGGTGATGGCCTGCGCCAGGAAGGCCAGGAAGGTAAGGAAGTAGATAAACGCCGCCAGCGAATTGTGGCCGGTGGAGATCTCGCCGTGCATCTTCACCTGCAGCACATCCGTCTTGATCACGTCCTCAATCTCCTGCCGCTGCTTTTTGGTCAGCGGGAGGAAATTGTTCCACTTGGCGTACTTGTTGCCTACAAATCCCCAGTAAATGCGCGCTGCGAAGTTAAAGACATACACGTAGGCAGCGGCGAAATGAATGAAACGCACCCAGCCGAACCAGTACAACTGATAGGCTTCCTTTGCGTAGGCCGGGCGAAAGGGCGCGCCGATCAGATAGCCGGTTACGCAAAGCGCTGTCAAGGCGATCGCATTGATCCAGTGGTAGGCCCGCACCGGGAGTTCCCACACATACACGCGGCGGTATTCGACGGGCGCGGAGCCGTTCTCGCGAAAGACATCCCGTACTTTGACGCTCTGGGTACTCATCGTCATCACTCGAAGGAAATCTGGCTGAGGTGCTTGCCCTGCGGATCGTAAAGATGCACGGCGCAGGCCAGGCACGGGTCAAAGGAATGGATGGTGCGAATGATCTCAACCGGCTG